>Ga0194044_10000738_pt1 | contig 16344 bp, 13 predicted proteins | sample JunL4417m_MetaG_FD_155460 | JGI IMG/M metagenome (GOLD analysis project Ga0194044, IMG submission 155460) | Anoxic zone freshwater microbial communities from boreal shield lake in IISD Experimental Lakes Area, Ontario, Canada - Jun2016-L442-17m | ecosystem: Environmental > Aquatic > Freshwater...
TCTCCAGAGTGTTCGCCACCGCAACCTGCTGCTCCGGATGCACGAACAAGGCGATGTCGTCGGTGGTCTTGCCGATGATGTCGCCCCTGGAATAGCCGAGCGTTTTGAGGAAGGTGTCATTGACATCCGTGAACCTCCGGTCCGGCAGGGAGGAGAGCGCCATCACGGTGGGGTTGTTGCGGAAGAGTCGCTCGAACCGCTGCTGTGCATCCTGCTCCGCAGTCAGGTTCTTCGAGATGCCAAAGATGCAGTTCTGGCCGTTCCACCGGCCGAACCAGACGCGCGTCTCGGCGGGCACCAGGCCACCGTCCTTGCGCCCCAGCGGCAGGGGACAACTGCTCCGCTCGCCCCGGAACATGGCGGTGACGATTGTCTCGGCTTCCTCCCGCTTGTCCGCCGGGTGCAGGTCGAGCAACCGCATGCCGGCAAGTTCCTCTGTGCTGTAGCCGAGCGTGCGCGGGACAGCGGCGTTGGTGAAGAGTATCCGTCCATCCGGTGTGCCGACCACGATCATGTCGGTCATGGACTCGAAGAAGGTGCGGAAATTGGCCTCGCTCTCGATCAGCAAGGCCTCGGTCTGCTTGCGCGCGGTGATGTCCTGGAACGTCCCCATCACGTAGGTGTGGTCTCTGTCGGTCATTGGCATCAGCCCCCGCACCTCGGTCCAGATCGTCTTGCCCGTGCCCGTGATGCCCTGGCACTCCAAGGCAAACCGCTCGCCGGTCTCGAGGCAGCGAGTAATGCTCTCCCGCAAAGTGGGGATGTACTCAGGCAGGTAGAACTTTAGTCCCTCCTCGAGCCCGGGTTGGCCCGTCTCAGGAGAACCGATGATCTCGAACACCCCGGCGGTCCACTCGAGGTAGTCCGTGTGCGGATTCGCCTTCCATCCGGCCAATCGGGCGATCCGCTGGGTCTCCAGGAGAAACAGTTGGCTCTCGCGCAAGGACTTCTCGATCTGTTTGCGCTCGGTAATGTCGCGCCAGATGCAGTAATAGACCGGCCGCGACAGAACTTGCACGATCTGTGCCGTTACATGGACATCCCGGAGTTCTCCCTGCCGGGTGCGTTGTCGCGTTTCGAAGTCGGCCTTGCCACAGCGGACCACCTCATCGATGCGCGCCCGACTCTCAGCAGCGGTTTCATTAACTTCCACATCCATGATGGTGAGTTGGGCAAACTCCTCGCAGGAATAGCCCAATTGCTGGTGAGCCGCCGTGTTAAACTCGAGGAATCGGGCTGTTTGCGGGTCAAGGATCACGCAGCCGTCGGGTGATTGCTCGAAGAGCATCCGTCTGCGTATGGTTTCTGCCGCCAGGGCGTCTTCGGCCTGTTTGATCTCCGTGATGTCCCAATTGGTGCCGAGCATGCGCACAGGCTGGCCGGTGACATTCCGCTGCACGCGGGCCAGGGCGTGGATGTTGCGCACGGCTCCATCCGGCCAAAGCACGCGGAACTCGGTGCTGTATTCTTTTTCCTCGCGAAGCGCTTGCTGGAGTTCGGCCTCCGCGCGCTGCCGGTCATCCGGATGAAGCCCTGCCGACCAAGCCTCGTAAGCGCCGCTAAACCGCGCGCGGGTGATTCCGTAGAGGCGGAACATCTGGTCATCCCAGACCATCGCATTGGTGGTGGCATCGTAATCCCAAATCCCGACGCCACCCGCCTCGGTGGCCAAGGCCAGGCGCTCGGTGGTGTGCTGCAAATCCGCTGTAAGCCGCCCGGCCAGCCGCCGGGCGTGGTAACGGGTGTTTTGCAGCGAGTGAACCAGGCTGGCGAGCAGTAGGCTAAGGGCGGTACCGGCGGCGGCCACGCCCCAGACTCGGCTGTATTCCGAGGCGCTGGCCAGAATGCTGCTTTGGGTAAAGAGCAAGGTCCAGTGACGGCCCGCATAAGTGATCGGCGTCTGGAGCGTGAATCCGGCGGCGGGGCTGAGCGTCGATTCAGTCCCCGTCCCCGAGTCATAGAGCAGCTCGGCGGCAGAAGGTTTCTCGCCGTCGAACGTCTGCAACCGGATGCGCTTGCCTTCGAGCGATTCCCATTCCCCCAGAATGCCCTGCATGAGGTCATTCATCCGATACGGGCTATAGACCCAGCCTTGGATGGCCGCGCGCCGTTCGGCGACGGTGGTGACAGGCATCCCTTGGCGGTACACCGGAAGAAACATCAAGGTGCCCGCCTGGACGTCGGCGGATGTCTCCTGGACCAGCTTCACTTTGCCGGTGAGGGCGGCGGTGTTTTTGTCCCGCGCCCGTTCCAAGGCCGTGCGGCGCACAGTTTCAGAAAGCATGTCGTAACCGAACGCGCGGAGATTGCGGTTGGTGAAAGGTTCCAGGTAAATAATGCTGGAATAAACCGCCCGCTCGCCCTCCGGCCACACCCGGTAATCAGGGAAGCCCTCCTGGCGAATCTCCTGGATGTGCTGCGCCAGACGTTCAGGCGGAAGGAACACCGTGTAACCTATACCCTGGATGCCCGGAAACTGATTCTCGACCTGGAGATGCTGGACGAAAGCGCGCCACTCGGCACGAGTCACCCTCTCCGAGGCGGCAAAAAGTGCCACCCCGCTGCGCAGGATTTGCTCATGATCATCGAGCCGATCTTCCACCCTGAAGCCGATTTCGTGGCAGGCGAAGTCAAACTCGCGCCGGGCCGCCGCCATCAAATCCTGCTGCGTATGGCGGGTGGCGAGGCCGGTGAGAACGAGGCCCGCCGCGAGCAGCAGCAGCGCGGGCCAAGCGCGGCGAGCCCGACCGGGAGACGAATCTGGTTCCGGGTTAAGGCCCAGGCCGGGGGGCGGCGAAGTTGGCGATCTTAACTTGGACACAGTTTGATTGTCCCAGGTTTTCCAAAAGTCGCAATCAACGACTTCGGCATCATCGGGCGCCTCGACTCGCGATTATTATTGATAGATGGCATGAATGGTGGCGGACGGGCAATAAAGCTGCCGCGGCCACCAACAAATAAATACATACAAACCGAGACCAGTTCTAACTATCGAGACTGCAGAGAGCAAGTCGGAAGCCAAGCAGGGTGGTTTCAAAAATATCCGGCCGGCTCGGTCCAACCTCACGACCAGCAGATCAAGCTGGCGATCGATGTCCACGCGGTCAGCATCGTCGTGGTCCGCATGATTGATTCAGCCAGGACGAGACTTTCGCCGGAATCAAGCTCATCCAAAAACATCCGATAAGACAGGCAGCGTGAATGTCGCCAGCGAAACACGCAGTGGAACTGGCAGGCGATTTTCTCGTTCAGGCAGGCACGGCGAAGTTGACCGTGACAAACGTTGCACCTCACTCGGGGCTGCGTTTTCCGGGAAGCGCGCCGCGAACGAGGTGCCCGGACGGAGATGGTCTCCGTCCGGGTTCATGTAGGGTGACAGAGATTGTTGCCAAAAAGCTGCGATTGTTTCTAAAGTCAGTGCCTGCCCCTGCCGATAATCCGAGTAACTAAATATATTTTATGGCAAGCTCCAATCTCGCAATTTCGGGTCTGGCGTCTGGCTTCGACTGGCAATCCCTGGTCAGCCAGCTTGTCGCGGTGGAGCGCTCGCCCCAGACGCTGTTGCAAATCCAACAAGGCCTCCTGGGCCAGCAGAACATCGCCCTGGGCGGCATCAAGACGGAACTGGGGGTGTTGCAGAACGCCGCCGCTGTGCTCAAGGATTCCGCCTTTTTTGACAGCCGCACCGCCACGCCCTCGGATGCATCCCTGGCCAGCGCTACCGCCGCTGCGGGCACGACGGTGGGGACTTACAGTTTTAATGTCAGCCAACTGGCTTCGGTCGCCGTTTGGAAAGGGACCACCGGGGCCGGCGGCCCGCTCAGTTCCCAGGATATCAGTTCCCAGAGTGCAGATACGACTGGACTGACTCTGAGCGCCGCCTCCTTCGCCCAGGCCGTGACCGCCGGAACGTTCACCGTGAACGGAAAGCAAATCACCATCGCCGCCACCGCCACCCTGAAAAGCGTCTTCGACCAGATCAGCCACGAGACCGATGGGGCGGTCACCGCGAGCTATTCGAAAGACAGCGACAAAATCACCTTGTCCAGCACCAGCCCAATCATTCTGGGCAGTGGCGCGGACACGAGCAATTTTCTGCAGGTCGCGAAACTCAGCAACAACGGCACGGGCTCGGTGGCCAGTGCCGCCAAGCTGGGTTCCATCCAGATGAAGGCCGCGCTCAATAACGCCAATCTCGGCGCAGTCATCTCTGACGGCGGCAGCGGCAACGGCGCGTTTACGATCAACGGTGTCAGCATCAGCTTCAGCGCCACCAGCGACAGCCTTACCAACGTCATTGACCGCATCAACAGCTCCAGCGCGGGTGTCATTGCGTCCTACGATTCAGCTAACAACCGTCTCTCGCTCACGAACAAGGCTACCGGCGACATGGGCATCTCGCTGCAAGACAGCGCCGGAAGCAACTTTCTCGCGGCCACAGGACTGACCGGCGGAGCTTTGACGCGCGGCGACGATTTGCTTTACACGGTGAACGATGGTCCGCAGTTGTCCAGTCGAAGCAACACCATCACGGGCGACAGTTCGGGGATTACCGGCCTGAGCGTGACGGCTCTGGCCGAAAAGTCTTTCACCGTTGCGGTGGCGGGCGACACCGCCAAGATCAAGACGGCCATCACCAGTTTTGTTGACGCGTACAACAAGGTTCAAGCCACGATCAATACCCAGACTGCCAGCAGCACAGATGCCACCGGGAAAGTTACCGCGGGCACGCTCACCGGCGACCAGGACACGGCGACTTTGAACTCGCGTTTGCGCGAGCTGATGAATTCCACCGTGAGTGGCTTGTCCGGGACCCTGAAACGACTCGACAGCCTTGGCTTCGTCTCCAACGGCAACGACGATGCGCTTTCGTCGGCCGATCTTTCGGGGCTGGATAGCGCCCTGGCCACCAATCTGTCGGGCGTGAAGGATTTGTTCTCCAACACCTCCACTGGCCTGGCTGTTCAGTTCAATTCATTTCTGGATGGCACGATAGGCGACAAAGGCTCGCTCGTGACTCATCAGACCAACTTGACGACCCAATCCACGGACATCGATACGCAGATCAGCAACATGGAGAGTCAGATTCTGATCTACCAGCAGCAATTGACCGACGGATTTGTGGCCATGGAGGTCGCGCAGTCGCAGACCAACCAGCAGTTGGCGTATCTGACAAAGACATTTGCTAGTACTTGATTGCATATATAAGCGATACATGGCCGCCGCGTGAGGGCATGCGGCCTGCAAGTTTCTTGTAGCACTAGCAGCACCGGTTAACCGGCGGTTCGGTTGCGCTGAGGCCGACGTCTCGAACGTTGTGCGCATGGCGCGGACTGGGAAGTCGAATTTTTGATGACGACGCGCCGGGCGTTGCGGAAACGCGGATGCGTCGTCGAAGCGGTTTTCTTGGACAGGAGTTAACGCGGGCGGTTTGCCGGGACCTCAGAGGCCGGAAACTGCCGCCTTCGCGTATTGGATCACCACGCCCCGACCCCATCAAACCCATGCACGCTCAACTCCTGGAAGAAAAGTCGCCGGAATCGGCGCAACAATTTCGGCAGGCGGTGCAATTTCAGGCGCGCCACGAGAATCTGGCTGCCGCGCACGGCTATGTTCGGGCGCTGCAATTGCAGCCGGTCTTCTTCGAGGCTGCTTTCAACCTGGCCGTATTGCTCCAGGAAATGGGGCAGGGGGACGAGGCGATTGCCTGCTACCGCCAGGCGCTGCATCTGAAGCCGGACTATGCGCCGGGCTGGGGCAATCTCGGGGTGGCTCTGCGGGACGCCGGGCAGAACCTCGACGCTATTGATTGTTTTCGCCAGGCGTTGCGGTGCAAGCCGGGCGCCCCGGATGTGCTCAACAATCTCGGCAACGCCTTGCGCGCCGAAGATGACCCGGTCGCGGCCATTGCCTGTTTCCGCGCCGCGTTGCACCGCTCTCCCGCCAATGCCGGCATCCATGCGAACCTCGGCAACGTCTTGCGCGAGATCGGGCGTCTGGACGAGGCCGCCAAAACCCTCCAGCAGGCCATCGAGCTGCAACCGGACTATGCCGACGCCCACTGGGATCTGGCGTTCACCCGGCTGCTGCAAGGCGATTTCACGAGCGGTTTTGCGGAGTATGAATGGCGCTGGCGGCGAACCGACTTTCCGCCGCGACAATTCGCCGCGCCGCTCTGGCGCGGCGAGAACCTCGCGGGCCGGACTTTGCTGGTCCATGCCGAGCAGGGCGCGGGTGACGCGATCCAGTTTGTGCGCTTTGTAAGTCTGCTGCCGGCGCTTGGGGCGCGCGTCGTGCTCGAGTGTCCACGCGGGCTGGTGGCGTTGTTTGAATCCGTCGAGGGCGCACAGCGCGTCATCGCCAAAGGCGACCCCTTGCCGGAGTTTGATTGGCACGTGCCGCTCTTGAGCTTGCCGCACCGGCTCGGCGCCACCCTGGCCTCGATTCCTGCCCAGGTGCCGTATCTGCGGCCGCCGCCAGACCGATGGGTGCCACTCCCGCCAGCGCGTGGGAACCACCCGGCAGCATTGCGAGTGGGGCTGGCGTGGCGGGGGCATCCGCAGCACAAAAATGATGGTCGCCGCTCGATGGCCTTTGCCGCGCTGGAACCATTGTTTACCGTGACGGGCGCGGCGTTTTACAGCCTGCAAGTGGCGCCCACGGCGGAATTCATGGGTGAAGCCTGCAACCGGAACACGCTCATCGGCCTCGATGATCTGATCCACGATTTTTCGGACACCGCGGCGTTGATGGCGCAGCTCGACCTGGTCATCTCGGTGGACACGAGCGTGGCGCACCTCGCCGGCGCGCTGGCCTGTCCGGTGTGGGCGCTCCTGCCGTTCGCGCCCGATTGGCGCTGGCTGCTCGAGCGCGACGACAGCCCGTGGTATCCGACGATGCGCCTGTTTCGGCAGCCGACGCCGGGTGATTGGACGAGCGTGGTGCAAAGTGTTCGCGCCGCCCTGGCTGCGGACGGGCTTGGTTTTTCTGGAGCGCGGACAGGGGCGCAAGACAGAATTGGTCGAAGCCTGCGATTTCATGGGAATTAAACCCAAAAACAGGAGTTAGAACCACGGATTTCGGATAACATGGATAACAAATATTGCCCCATCCGTGCCATCCGTGCCATCCGTGGTCATATTCCCGCTCTGAGGGGAACGAGAGGAGAACCACGGATTTCACGGATAGCACGGATAAAGAAGGGATTGGGGTGCCGGCCGGGGGTGTTCACCCGGCGCGTGGCGGCGAAAGAGGTTCTCGACCATGACGAAGCCCTCTCAGGCCAAGGGCCTGCTTCATAAAGTTCCGAATTGGTTGGGCCGGCTCAATTCAAACAAACGTTCTTTATGCCTCAGGCTGGCGGCTGGTAGGACGAAGGATGAATCGCGCTTTCAGCGCTGATGGAGTTTTGGGCTGATGAACCCAGGGCGTTGCCCTGGGCTGGTATGAATGACGCCCTTGGCGTCTCCCACCTGTCGCGTCTCCCTAAACACAATCCCTTGATCAGTGCATACATTAAAGGTACATTCCTGCGATGAGATATGAGTGGAATCCGGATAAAAACGAGTGGCTAAAGAAGGAACGACATGTTTCATTTGAGGAGGTTGTTTTTCATCTGTCTCAGGGGGATGTGTGGAGAATTGCAGACCATCCAAACCAAACGGACTATCCGGAGCAAAAAATCTATTTCGTAATCGTCGATGGGTATGTTTACATGGTTCCTCATGTCATTGAAGATGATTACGTTTTTCTGAAAACAATCATTCCCAGCCGGAAAGCGACGATGGACTATAATGAGAGGCAACAAAATGAAACCAGATAAAGAAGAAGCTGAAATCCTGAAAGCCTACGATAATGGGGCCATGAAACTTTCTGCACCATCGCGGGCCGAAAAGGCAAAATTCAAGTCGTTGGCAGAAAACACCTTCCGCAAAGATCGGAGAGTGACGATCCGCCTCTATGATCATGACTTGAAGGGCATCCAAAAGAAGGCCATGGAAAAAGGAATACCCTACCAAACGTTAATTTCAGGCATGATTCACCAATATATTGAAGGTGATCTTGTAGAAAAAGCCGGCTAACCAACGGATTGAGCAACCGAGGCAAGTCAGTCCCGTGTGGATGCTCCTGCCGTTCGCGCCCGATTGGCGCTGGCTGCTCGAGCGCGACGACAGCCCGTGGTATCCGACGATGCGCCTGTTTCGGCAGCCGACGCAGAGTAATTGGACGAGCGTGGTGCAAAGTGTTCGCGCCGCCCTGGCTGGGGCCTTGCACCCAGCTTCGGCGGCGGAGGAAGCTCCGTTCAAGAAAAATAAAACAGAGGTTAAAGTTCCGCCGTTCTCTGCCGATATAATAGGCGTCGGCAGTCGCTGACAAGGACAACGGTGGATGCCTAAAGTTCCGCCAAACGGCAAGGATGCCGTTAGAAACAAAAAGCCCCGAAAGGGGTAACTCATGGAAAGAGTAATATGGTAATCAATACAAATACAACGGCTCAAAACAGTTCTGATCTGCTCGCAACCTCGTCCGCCAACCTCGCCAAGTCATTGCAGCGCCTCTCGTCCGGCAAGAGAATCATCTCGCCGGAAGATGACTCTGCCGGACTGGCGGTGTCGATGAAATTCGATGCCCAATCCAAACGCATCGGCGCGGCGGTCGGCAACATCAGCAACGCCATTTCGTTCACTAAAACGCAGGATGGCTATCTGGGACAGGTCAACAAGGCGCTGAACCGGATGAGTGAGTTGGCAGTGTCAGCTCAGGACACCACTAAGACGACCACGGACTTGTCCCTGTATGACAAGGAATTCGCATCGCTCGGGAGTTACGTCAACGATATCGCGAAGAAGGACTTCAACGGCGTGAGTCTGTTCGACAGCACTGCCAAGGATGTTACGATCGACAGCGACGGTGGCAAGTTCCAAATGAGTAAGATCGAACTCGGGGGCACGACGGCCTATGCGAACGCGACGGCCAGCAGCGTAGTACTCACCAGCACCACCTCCGCCCTTGCGGCACTGAATTTGGTCAAGACGGCCATCACCACACTCGCAAGTGACCGGGCCCAAGAAGGTGTCAGCATGACGCGCCTGAACTTCTCGAAAGATGCGTTGACCGTGCAGAAGACGAACATCGACTCCGCCAACAGTATTATCAGCGACGTGGATGTGGCTACCGAAAGCACGAACTTCGCGAGACAGAACATCCTGGTCCAATCCGGCACCGCGATGCTGGCGCAGGCCAATGTTCAAGGGCAGTCCGTGTTGAGGTTGCTCGGTTAAGCTGATTGATCCAAGCGATCCTGTCCAAGGACCTCCCGGACAGCGCCCACGCGCTGTCCGGGATTTTTTGTATCTGTGAGGCAGACCGGAGGTTCAATTTGAGGCATTGAACCGGTAGTCTGCCCCACACCTGAACTTCTGGCTAAAGCACTCTCCTCGGGGAGCCGATATACTGGCGTGTCAATGCGCGCCCTTTTTCTGGCCGCCACGATGGCGGTCCTTCTGGCGGGGTGTAGTTTCATGTCGCCTTCCGTGCGCCGGGCCTTAACCACACCTTACAAGCCCGTCAACGTGGCGCGGCTCCAGGCGGTGTTGCCGGAATCGATCCGGCGGGTCGCCCTCCTGCCCATTCCCCGCAGCCGGGCGGATGCCAACCAGACGGCGGGGGCGGAAGCGCTGGAGCCCCTATTCCTGATCGAGCTGAACAAGCGCAACGCGTTTGAAGTCATCCCGGTTTCGCCGGAGCGCGTTCATGCGCTCACCGGCGGCAGTGCTTGGGGGGCGGATGACCGGTTGCCGGCGGATTTTCTTGAGAAGCTGCGCAAGGCCACCGGGTGTGACGCCGTCATCTTTCTCAGCCTGACGACTTTCCAGCCTTATCCGCCGCTGCAAGTCGGCTGGAAAGTGCGCCTGGTGGATTGCGAGAAACATCTGACCTGGTGGGCGGTGGACGAAGTATTTGATGCGGGTTCCGATTCGGTGGCCGCGGCGGCGGTGGCCTTTGCAAATAGCCAGTTGAATCCGCCCGATTCGGCGGTGGACGGGGCCGCGGTTCTGCGTTCGCCCCGCCGCTTTGGCCAATACACGGCCAGCGCCATCGTCAGCACCCTGCCCGGGCGTTAATTTGAGATTTATGCTAAAGCTGGCATGTAATCTGCCGATAATCAGCCAGAACAAAACAACTGCCTGCCACAGTTGAAAGGTGTCAGATTATGAGAGTCAATCCGAACAGCGAACTGGTGGGTCTAACCAGAACTACCAGCCAGACCGGGGCGGGGGATCCCCGCCTTGGAGCAGACCAACTGTCACTCACCACCACCGAGACGCTGAACCGGGCCTGGGAGCAAACGTTGGCAACGCGCGTGGAAAAAGTGGCGCAAGCCAAGAGCCTGATTGCGGACACTACCTATCCTCCGCCTGAACTCATCCGGAAGATTTCCGCCCTCCTGGCCATGAACCTCGATGCGGCAATGGGACCGCATCAGGGAACGACTGACTAGCCCTCGAACGCTCCTCTGACATCTGCCACCATCTAATATGAACCCCGCCCACTCGTTCCGATCGTATAGAGCCATCGCCGCCCAAACCTCCCCGCCCGGCCAATTGGTCGTGATGCTCTACGACGGTGCCATCCGGTTTTTGGAATGCGCCCTCACCGGTTTCCAGTATGAGGATCCGAAGGAATTCAACGAAACCATCAATAATAACGTCATTCGGGCGCAGGAAATTATCAGTGAACTGGACGATTCCCTGGATCTGGTTCAAGGCGGCGAGTTGGCCTCCACCCTGCGCGGACTTTACCACTACATGGATAACCAGCTCACGCACAGCAACGCGCACAAGTCCCCGGAGGGGATTCGGGACGCGATTAACCGGCTCTCGACGCTGCGCGATGCCTGGGGAGCCATGCTGGCTCAGCATGGCGGCGCTCAGCGGGGAGCGGCGCAGTATGCCACGTTAGCGGCCACCTCCTGAAGCGATGTTCCTATGGATACCCCCGCCGATCTGATGAGCGTTCTGGCCGAGTGGCGCAGACTGACGGAACGCGAGGCCCAGGCTATTTTAATCGGCGACTGGAAAAATGTTGCCGAGCAGCAGGAGCGCAAGGCTCAGCTTCGCGAACCGATCACCCGCGCCCGTGAATTGGCCCGCGCCGCCCAGGCAACCAACGAAAGGGCTGGCGGCGGGGGCGAAGACAAGTTGAAGGCCGTTGTCACCGAACTGGTGGCGCTCGAAACGCGCAACCGCGATGTGATAAACGCCAAACGACAGGGCTGCCAGGCGGAACTCGATCGCGTGAACGAGACCGTTCGCAATCTCCGCGGGGTGCGCCGGACCTACGGAGGATTCCACTCGCACCGCTGGCATTCGTATTCCTGAAGCGAGGCAACTGTTCAGCCGTGGTCCAGTATCCGGCGCACCACTTGTAACAGGTCGATATTGCGGAACGGCTTGTTCAGGAATCCATCGAATTTGGCGCCTGATCTCTTCAGCTCCACTTGGCTATCGAACGGAGTGCCGCTCAACGCCAACACGCGCGCCGCGGAATCCTGCGCGCGGATTTGTTTAAGCGCCTCGGCCCCGTCGAGCTTCGGCATGGCCATGTCCAGAATCACCAGATCGAACGGCCCGCTCGTGCGGTACTTACTTACCGCGTCTGCGCCATTCACGGCTTCCACGACCTTGTAGCCTCGGTACGTCAGCATCGCGCGTATCAACACCCGCAGCGAATTATCGTCTTCGGCCACCAGGACGCGCTCCGAACCTTCGAGCGATTCTGGCGACGGTTCGGCGAGGTGCTCCGGATGACCCGCAGCTTTGGGTTCGAGGTCGCCGGTCTTGGGATCAGCGAGGCCCGGCAGTTCCCAGCCCCGCAGCCAGGAATCGTTGACGAACTGCGCGCCTTTGCGCGCGCTCGCCTGCGCTTGCAGGAGGAAAGACTGAACTTCCGCGGGAAGCTTCGCGCCCAGGGCCAGATCGAGGCTCGAATGGATACTGGCAAAAATATTGTTTAACTGGTGCAGTGCTCGCTGCCCGGTTGAACCGGCCGGGACCGCAGGCGCCTGGCCGGGGTGGCCGGTGGCCTTTCCGTTGTTTTCCACCGGTCGCAGGACATACAGGTGACCATACGCGCCGCCGCCGGCGTCAGCCAGCGGCACGATCTGTGATTCAAATAATACCGCCTTCCCACTCTTGAGCCGCACCTTCACGCCCCGGGATGCAGTGTCCAAACCGGGCGGCTCTCCTGGGAGGAGCGTGGCCGGCGCTTCGTCCGCGGTCGAAAACAACCCCTGAATTCCCAACTCGCGCGCTTCGATCTCACTCCAGCCGAATTCGGCAGCCGCGGCCGGACTCCAATAGGTCACTTCGCCGTCGGGCGAAGCGATCAAAACCGCACCTGAAAACCTGTCGCAAAAGGCCATGCGCGAACGATACCCGACCAGTCAAACCGTCTCAAGTCAAAACCGGCAGGGCGGGGTCAGGAATCCAGAAAATCGTAGCCGCTGACGGCAGTCGGCGCACTCTTCCACGATTGGCGAAGTTAGCGCCGACTGCCGTCGGCGGCTAGCTGCTCTTCGGCGAGTCTGGCGCCAGCCGCGGCGGTTGTCTATGCTGCGCCGTGTTTATGAATCTTCCGCAATTATCCGCCCGCGCGCGTGATATGATGGGCAGGCAACAATGGGAGGAAGTGGTCTTATTGCTTCAAGGCCCGGTGCGGCAGAATCGTGGGTGGGATGAGGGCTGGTTTCTGCTGGCACAGGCGAATTATCAATTGGGAAGGCTGGCAGAGGCTTTCCCTTGCGTGCGCGAGGCGATTGGCGTTCGGGCGGATAAGGTGGATTATTATCTCCTGCTCGGTCACATCTTCCGGAAGGCGGGGCATCCGGACGACGCGGCTAACGCCTATCACGCCTGCCTGGAGTTGCAGCCGGATTTCGTCGCTGCATGGATGGTTTTGGGCGGCCTGGCTCGCGAGCAACGCAAGGCCCGCGATGCCAGAGTGTTCTTCGAGTCGGCTTTGAAGCTCCGCCCCAATGATCCGAACGTCCAAACGAATCTTGCCGCCGTGTTGTCGGATGCGGGGTGTGCTCGAGAGTCCATCGAACTACTTGAAGCCGCCCTGCGCACGAATTCTGCCGCGCGTCTGGCCCACAGTAACCTGTTGCTCACGATGCACTATGATTCAGAAACCACACATGAGCGCCTCGCGGCGGAGCACAGGCTTTGGGCGCAGCGCCACGTGGCTGCGCGCCCCTGCGCCCCCCGCCCTTCGGACCTGGCGCCCGAACGCCGGCTCCGCCTGGGCTTTCTTTCCGCGGACTTCAAGAACCATCCTGTGGGACGCTTCATGGAGGTCCTTTGGCGGCACTTGAGCCGCGATGCGTTCGAGATCATTGCCTATGATGCGGGGACAACGGCGGACAACCTGACTGCCCGTTTGCGTTTGCAAGCGCGGAGCTGGCAATCACTGGCCGGGCTAAGCGACGAAGATGCGGCGGAGAGGATTCGAAAGGATGGTGTGGATGTGCTGTTCGATCTGTCCGGTCACAGTGCCGGGAACCGCCTGCTCGTGTTCGCGGAAAAGCCCGCACCAATCCAGGTCACGTGGTTTGCGTACCCAAACACCACCGGGCTGACGGCAATGGATTACCGTCTCACGGATGAACTGGCCGATCCGGTCGGCAGTTCGGAGTCGTTTTACGTCGAGAAGTTGCTGCGGTTCAAACAGATTGCCTGGCTCTACCGCCCCCCGGATGTGGCTTATGGGATTCGTCCGCTACCGCACTCGCGCGGACAACCCTTCACATTCGGCTGTCTCAACAAACCGGCCAAGGCGAGCGCCGCCAGCCTGGCGGCGTGGGCGGAGATTTTGCGCCGCTGTCCCAAGGCGCGTCTCCTGTTGCAGGCTCAAGATGACGCGGATCGGCTCGAAGACTTGAGCCGGCAATTTATCCGTGCCGGCGCGCGGGCTGATCAGTTGCAATTCGTGCATCCCGGCCCGCCACAGCAATACTACGAAAGCCACTACGATGTGGACTTGATGCTGGATCCTTTTCCCTACAATGGAGCGATCACCACCGCCGACGCGTTGTGGATGGGAGTCCCGGCCTTGAGCCTGGCGGGGCACACCTACGTTTCCCGCCAGGGGGTCTGCCTGCTGCGCCACCTGGGTCTGGAGGATTGGCTATGCGGTTCACCTGAGGAATATGTTCAAAAGGGTGTCAATGCCGCCGAGCAACCGCAGTCGCTGGCGGCGCTGAATACGCAACTTCGCGACCGCCTGACACACTCGCCGGTGATGGACTATGCGGGGTTTGCGGCAGAGTTCGAGAGTTTGCTGCGGGACGCGTGGCGAAAGCTATGCGCCGCCGCGTGAACCCAGAGCAGTTGGCCAGCCGCAAAGAACACAGTCCGGCGGAGCGGAAATCCGAAGTGCGAAGTGGAAGAACGAGAGAATAGCCGCGAAAAGACGCAAAAGGCGCATAAAAACAATGTGTTTTGCGCTTATTGTGCCTTTTCGCGGCTATTCCATTGCATTGCACCCTCCGGTCAGGGGCGCATTCGCGAGTCCTTGGTAACTCGGCAACATATCAACGGCTGAAACACCCTCCCCAAACAGACCAGCGCCATAGTCCCCACGCTGCAGGTCAAGCCTCCCGCCTGGCCATTATCCTCCGCCAACGAACGGAACCCGCCTCGGCTCTCGCATTTGCGCAGGTATCTCACGTCCCAATGACTACTTAAAACATCGAGAATCAACCAGAGTCTCCCAGGCATCGCAAGCGCCCACCGTGCTGCGACGCGCGGCTGAAGCGCGGCTAAAAGAGATGGCCGCGGCCCGCCTGCCCATGACCAAAGCTGTCCAGCAGGGAAACCAGCAGGAACTGGAAATCCACCAGATCGAGCTCGAGATGCAAAACGAGGACTTGCGACAGATGCATGTGCAACTCGATACGGCGCTGGCGCGGTACACCGATCTCTATGATTTCGCTCCGGTGGGCTACATGACCATCCGACCGGACGGCGTCATCCAGCAGACCAATCTTGCCGCGGCCAGCCTGCTGGGAATCGAACGTTTGCACTTGCTGGGCTGGCGTTTCGGAATGTTCGTCGCCGTTGAAGCCCGTGCCGATTTTAATGCCCTCGTGGCCAGGGCGATTGAGACCAAAGCCTCGGAGGTCGGCGAGGTGGGGCTTTCGGTGAAAGGCAAACCGCCGCTCACGGTCCAGCTTCGGATAAGCGTTTCTGCGGGTGGCCAGGAGTGTCGGTTGGTGCTGATCGACATCACCGAGCGGAGGCAGGCGGAGGAACAACTCGGCGAACATCGCGCGTTCCTGGACAACGTGTTGGAAGGCACTCACCCTGGCACATGGGGCTGGAACGTCCAGACCGGTCAAGCTCAAGTTAATGCCCGTTGGGCGGAGATGCTGGGTTACACGCTGGCGGAACTCGCTCCGATCACGATTCAGACCTGGCTGGCGCTGGTGCATCCAGCAGACCTCAAAAACTCCGATGCCGCGCGGGACGCGCACTTCAACCGGACCGCGGACATCTACGAGTGTGAATTCCGAATGAAGCACAAAGACGGTTCCTGGGTCTGGATGGAGGACCGGGGCAGAGTGGTGGAATGGACTTCCGACAACAAACCCTTATTGATGGCGGGCACCCACCTGGACATCACCGTGCGCAAACGCGCGGAGTATCAGCTCGATGAACGGCGCAAAGAGTTGGAGGCCTTTTTCGGTTTGGCAGCATTAGGCGCAAAGACAGGCATCACCCTGGACGAAATCTATCAGGACTTTGTGAACCTCCTGCCGGCGAGTTGGCAATACCCGAAGGTGACCTGCGCCCGGATTATCATGGGAGACAGTGATTTCCGCACGCATAACTTCAAGCCGTCGGCCTGGATGCAATCCGTGCCAGTCAGGGTGAAAGGAGCGGTGGTGGGGCGCCTGGAGGTTGGCTATTTGGAAGAGCGGCCGCAGGAGGTCGAGGGGCCGTTTGTCAAGGAAGAGAAAGACCTCATCGAGGCCCTGGCCAGGCAGATCGGAAACCTCACCGAGCGCAAAGAGGCGGAGGTGGCCTTGAGGGCCAGCGAAGAAAAACACCGACTCCTTTTCGAGAACGCCGGGGATATGATATTCATCCACGACGAGGAAGGGCAGACACTGGACGCCAATCCGATGGCGGTTAAGCTGTTTGGTTACACTCGACTGGAACTGATGTCGATGACGCTTCATCAGATTGAATCACCGGAAGCTTCGCTGCCCACGGCGGACCGAATAGCCCGGTTGCTTAAAGAAGGGCATCTGACCTTCGAGACAGTCTTACAATGCAAGGA
>Ga0194044_10000739_pt1 | contig 16338 bp, 16 predicted proteins | sample JunL4417m_MetaG_FD_155460 | JGI IMG/M metagenome (GOLD analysis project Ga0194044, IMG submission 155460) | Anoxic zone freshwater microbial communities from boreal shield lake in IISD Experimental Lakes Area, Ontario, Canada - Jun2016-L442-17m | ecosystem: Environmental > Aquatic > Freshwater...
CATCAAGCGGCCGACCCCCCGTGCCGAGCGGCCGCAAGACGGGCAGTTCCTGGCCATGGTCCCCCTCCAGGTGCGTTGAGCCGTGGGCTCTCAACGCCATCGTACCCACTTGGCGGCCGCTCGGCACGGGGGGTCGGCCGCTTGATGCGCGGCTGGGGCGAACGAGAGATTGGTGGCCGGCGCGGCGGGCGCGGCTACGCCGCGAGCGCCCGGCGCACGCTACCGTGGCCCAACAGCATGAGGGCGCCCGCCGCCAGGGCCGCCGCCGCCCCGAAGGCGAAGGTCGCCCACGGCCCCACGGCGCTCCAGAGTAGCCCGCCGGTGGTGCTGGCGGCGAAGCTCGCGAGGCCTGTGGCCGTGTAGTAGAGGCCGAGCGCCGAGGCGCGCTCGCCCGTAGGGATGGCGCGCCCGATCAGCGCTTTGCTCGTGCCCTCGGTGGCGGCGATGTAGAGGCCGTAGACGGCGAAGAGGCCGGCCAGCGCCAGGCCCGACCCGGCGCCGGCGAACCCGACGTACACGACCGCGAACACGCCGTAGCCGGCGATCACCAGCGGGTACTGACCGACGCGGTCGCTGAGGCCGCCGAGCGGCAGCGAGGCGGCGGAGTACACGACGTTGTAGAGCACGTAGAGGAGGATGACCGCCGACGTGCCCAGGCCGATGTCTTTGGCCTTGAGCAGGATGAACATGTCGCTCGAGTTGCCGATCGCGAACAGCAGGGCGCCGGCCAGCAGCCAGCGGAAGGCCGGCGAGGCGGGCAGCGACAGGCGGAAGGCGGAAGGTCGGGGCTGCTCCTGGTGCTCGCGCACGAAGAGCACGATCGCGAGCACGCTCAGCAGCCCCGGCACCACGGCGATGGCGAAGATCCAGCGCAGCGAGACGTGCGCCTGCACCAGCGCCAGGGCGACCAGCGGACCGATCACCGCGCCGAGCGTATCCATGCTGCGGTGCAGACCGAACGCCAGCCCCTGCTGCTCGGGCCGCGTGTTCGCCGCGATGAGGTCGTCGCGCGGCGCCGTGCGCATGCCCTTGCCGAGGCGGTCGGTGAAACGGCCGGCCAGGGCCAGCGGCCAGCCGGCGGCCAGCGCGATCACCAGCTTGCCGAGGGCGCCGAGGGTGTAGCCGGCAAGCACGAAGGGCTTGCGCCGGCCGGTGTAGTCGGCGGCCTGGCCAAAGGGGTACTTGGTGATGCTCGCCGTCGCCTCGGCGATGCCCTCGATGAGGCCGAGCACCGCCACCGGAAGGCCGAGCACCGAGGTCACGAAGATCGGGAACAGCGGGTAGGCGATCTCGGAGCTCAGGTCGGCGAAGAAGCTGACGAGGCCGAGGCTGCGCACGTTGGGGTCGAGGCTGCGCAGGCTGGCGATGGGGTGCAGAGGGCGGAAGCGCTCCATCGCCCGATGCTATCAGCCGAGTGGCTCCAGAACGGTGAGGCCTTCGGCGCGGGCGGCCCGGTTCAGCGCGAGATCGAAAGAGGCGAAGGCGAAGGTCTCCGCGCCGGCGTTGTCGCGAGCGGTCAGGGCCGCCGCAAGCTGGACCGCGTCGAACCCGCGGAGGCCGTGCTCGAAGGCGAGATCGGCGGCGTGCACCTCGTCAAGCTCGAGTACGGTAGCCGCGCGCCAGAATGCGGCGATCTCGCTGACAAGTCGCCGGGCTGAGGGCAGCGTGAGGCCGCCGGTTCGATGCCGGCGGCCGATGGCGGAGGTCGCCTCCGGTAGCGTCACCCGCGACAACGCGATGGCGTCGGCGGCGCGCGCCCAGTTGCGCGTCTCCTCGGTGTGCATCTCGTCGACGAACAGCTTCAGCAAGCCGCTGGTGTCGAAGTACACGATCAATCGCGCTCCCGCATATCGAGCACGGTCTGGGAGATCGGCCCGCCTTTGATCTTGAGCGGTGGCCCACTGGGGATCCTCGGCTTGCCGCCCGACCACTTGACCATGCCGCTCTCCATGAGGCGGCGCAGGCCGTCGTGCTGCGCATCGGGTGCCTGGATGATGGCGACGTCCTTGCCGCGGTGCGTGACGACGACCTTCTCGCCCTCGGCGGCGAGGCGAATGTACTTGCTCAGATGCGCCTTCAACTCTCTGATGCCGACTGTGGTCATCGTGACCTCATTTACGGTGACAATGTGACCTTATGAGTCTACGCGCTCCGCGCCTCGACGGCAAGGCGACGATATCGACCGCCGCTGGAGCGGTGCGGAGGACTATGATTGGAACAGGCTTGCGCTGAGATGATCACGTCGGGAGGGAGTCGAAATGGCTGAGGACCGCAAGTACACGTTTTCGTGGGACCTGCTCGGCGACATCGAGCTGGGGCGGCCCAATCTGGGCAACACGACCCGGCTCGAGGCGTACCGTCTGATGCAGTTCTGCTTTCGCGACGTCCTGGAGCAGCGCTTTGGCACGCAGGCGGCGGACGACGTGTTCTACGAGGCCGGCAAGCTCGCCGGCGCCGAGTTCGCCGCGCACCTGCTCGGGCATCCGGATGACCTCGGCGACTTTGTCGCCGAACTGCAGCGCGTGCTCCGCGAGATGGGCATCGGCATCCTGCGCGTCGAGAAGGCCGATCCGGAGAAGGGCCAATTCGTGGTGACCGTCTCGGAGGACCTCGACTGCTCGGGCCTCCCGGAGACCGGCGAGTCCATCTGCGTGTACGACGAGGGCTTCATCGCGGCGCTGCTCGAGAGCTACACTGGGCGCCGTTTTGTGGTCAAGGAAGTCGACTGCTGGTGCACCGGCGATCGCACCTGCCGGTTCACCGCCGAGGTCGCAGCGGAGTGAGCCCGGTCGGGGACGACTCGGCTCTCGCGGAGGCGCTGGCGGCGATCCGCGCGACGCTGCGCAGCGGACGTCGCGCCGCGCTGCCCGCCGGGCTTGACGGCAACGCCGAGCTCGGCGAGCTGCTGAACGAGCTCGCCGACCTCTACCGCTTCACGCTGGCCGTTTCCCAAGGCGATCTGGAGCAGGCTCCTCTGTCCGCCAGAGGCAGCATGGCGGGCGCGCTCAAGAATCTCGACGCGGCGCTGCGCCACCTGACCTGGCAGACGCAGCGCGTGGCGGCCGGCGACTTCACCCAGCGCGTCGATTTCATGGGTGAGTTCTCGGAGGCGTTCAACAGCATGGTGGTGGCTCTCGACGAGGCGCGCGCCAAACTGGAGGCGAGCAACGCACTCCTGGAGGCGCAGAAGGTGCAGCTTGAGAAGCTCGCCACCACGGACGCACTCACCGACGCCTTTAACCGGCGCAAGTTCAACGAACTGACGCTGGCCGAGCTCGAGCGCGTACGGCGCTACGGGCGCCCCCTGTCCCTGTTCATCCTCGATATCGACCACTTCAAGCGCGTCAACGATACGTACGGGCACGAGGCCGGCGATCAGGTGCTCGTCACTCTCGCCGGCCTTCTGCGCGCCGGGATCCGCGCCACCGACAGCCTGGCGCGCTGGGGCGGCGAGGAGTTCGTGGTGCTGTCACCGGGCGTGACCGCCGACGGTGAGGCGCATCTGGCGGAGCGACTGCGCGCCGCCGCCGCCGCCCACGACCACGCCTCCGTCGGCACGGTGACGGCCAGCTTCGGAGTCGCCGAGCACAGCCCCGGCGAGACGCCCGACGAGCTCTTCGCACGGGCCGACCGGGCGCTGTACAGAGCCAAGGATGGCGGCCGCAACCGCGTCGAGGTCGCCGGCTGACGCGTCGGGCTCGGCGGCGGGCGGGCGCAGCCGGTCCCGCTGCTCGCGCCCGCCGTGGCCCGGTTGGGCGACACAAGCGGCTCAGGAGGCGCGCGTCGCGGCCGATACCGGGGGTGTGGACACGTTGCTCCGACGGCCGCTGCTCGCCCTTCTCGCCGGCGCCCTGCCGGCGCTGCTGCTCGTCGCCCTGACCGCGGGCGCGCTCCCCGCCGCGGCCGGAGCCGGCGAGTACGGCGCCAACGCGCCCATCCCCTTCCTCCTGCTGCCCCCCGACAACCCGTGGAACGCGCGCGTCGATGGTCTGCCGCTCGATCCCAACTCCGACGGTTACATCGCGCACATGGCGCCGGGCGCCGGCCTGCACCCCGACTTCGGCACAGTGTGGGAAGGCGCCCCCATCGGCATTCCCTACGTGGTGGTCCCCGGCGACCAGCCCAAAGTGACCATCGACTTCTACTACCCCGACGAGAGCGACCCCGGCCCCTACCCGATCCCGCCGGACGCTCCGGTCGAGGGCGCCGGCGGACCCTTCGACGACGGCGACCGCCACGTTCTGGTGCTGGACGCCGACAATCAGCTGCTCTACGAGGTCTACGACGCGCACAGGGACGGCGATCACTGGCACGCCGGCTCGGGGGCCGTCTTCGACCTCACCAGCAACGCCCTGCGCCCCGACGGCTGGACCTCCGCCGACGCGGCCGGCCTGCCGATCCTGCCGGGCCTGGTGCGCTACGACGAGGCCGTCGAGGAAGGCGTGATCGACCACGCGCTGCGCTTCACGGTCGAAACGACGCAGCGCGCCTACGTCTATCCGGCGACGCACTTCGCCAGTGAGGAGACGGATCCGGACCTGCCGCCGATGGGGCTGCGCCTGCGGCTCAAGGCAAGCTTCGACATCAGCGGCTTTCCCGCGGAGCTGCGCGTGGTGCTGCAGGCGCTCAAGACCTACGGCATGATGGTCGCCGACAACGGCGCCGACTGGTTTGTGGGCGGCGCCCCGGATCCGCGTTGGGACGACGAGGCGCTGAGCGCCATCCGCGCGGTCAAGGGCAGCGACTTCGAGGTGGTGGACTCGCGCTATCTCGTGGCGAAGGTCTTCACGGTGTCGCTGCCGGCGACCGCCATGGCGCTCGAGGGCGACGCATGGACGGCCGCGGGCTCGTTCGTCGACGAGAGCGGCTCGGCGTGGTCGGCGACGGTGGACTACGGCGTCGGCCCGGAGCCGCTGAAGCTCGACCAAGACAAGTCGTTCGAGCTGGCGCACACCTGGCTCGACGATGGGACCTGTCGGGTGCCCGTGACCGTGACCAGCGACTTGGCCTGCACGTCTGGGGCGAGCGTCGCCGTCGACGTCATCAACGTGGCGCCCCGGGTACGCGCCGGGGGCGCGGCGAACGTGGCTGGAGGTGCGCTGCTCACGCGCCTCGGCGCGTTCGCCGACCCCGGCGCCGACACATGGACCGGCGCCGTGGACTGGGGCGACGGTTCGGCGCGCACGGCGCTGGCCCTGCGCGCCGACAAGACCTTCACGCTGGCGCACCGCTTCCCCCGCGGCCGCGGCCGCGGCTACACCGTCGTCGTGACGGTGCGCGACGACGACGGGGGCAGCGGCTCGGCGAGCTTCAGGGTGACGGTGCGCTGAGGGCGGCGAGCGCCCGCGGCGCGGCGCCCGCTTCTCCGGGCGCGCCCATCGGCCTCAGAAGGCCCCGGGCCCGGTGTACGCGTCCAGGCCGGCGCCGACCTCTTCGTAGATCCCCCACACCTTCTTCACCGGGCTGAGGTTCTTCCAGTAGCCCTGACTGCCTTGCGGGGTGATGAGGATGTCGCCGGGGCCGGCGATCAGGACCTCGCCGTCGTCGTCGGTGATCTCGACCTGGCCCTCGATGATGTAGGCGATCTCGTGGTAGGGGCGCTCGAAGTGCCGGCTCTGCGCGTCGCGACGCCAGAGGCCGAAGCTGAACTTGTCGTCGACCGAGTGCGCGGCGGTGAGCTCCTGCCCGGGCGCCTCTGTCTCGTCCGGCCTGTGCATGGCCTCTTCCCAGATCATATCCTCGGGCTTGATGACGCTGATCTTGGTGAAGCGGATCTCGCTCATGAATCCTCCTGGCGTGGGCCGGTGTCGGTCGTCTGCAGCGAGCGTACAATGGCGCGGACCCGTTGTCGCCGTCACCCGAGGAGAGTGCGCCCGTGAGCGAACCGCGTTCCGCGTTGGACAAGAACGTCGTCGAGGCGGCGCTCGGCGCGCGCGACGAGGTCGTCGGGCTCGTCACCGAGCTCGTCGCCTGCGACACGACCGCGCGCCTGCCCGGCCAGCCGGCGCGCGACGAAGCGAAGCTGCAGCGGCTGCTCGCCGCGCGCCTCGCGAAGCTCGGCGCGCGGCCCGACCTGTGGGAGCCGGCGCCGACCGGGGCGGGCAGCAGATTCCTGCCGGCCGGCCTCGACTTCGTCGGCCGGCCCCAGCTCGCCGCCGTCCTTCCCGGCGCCGGCGGCGGCCGCAGCCTGCTGCTCAACGGCCACATCGACGCCGTGGATGTCGCCCCGCGCGAGCAGTGGCTCAGCGACCCGTTCAGGGTCGAGGAGCGCGACGGGTCGCTGTACGGGCGTGGCGTCTGCGACATGAAGGGCGGCATCGCCTGCCTGATCGTCGCTCTCGAGACCTTGAGCCGGCTGGGCGTGCGCCTCGCCGGCGACGTCGTGTTCTGCACGGTCACCGATGAGGAGTCGTCGGGGGCCGGCGGCCGCATGGCCGTGGCACACGGCGTCAAGGCGGACGCCGGCATCGCCGCCGAGTCCACCGCCTTCGACGCCTGGGTGAGCTGCCGCGGCACGGTGACGCCGACGATCACCGTGGAGGGCCGCGCCGGCCACGCCGAGATGCCGCAGCCCGACTGGCGCGAGGGCGGCGCCGTGAACGCCATCGAGAAGCTCGTGCCGCTACTGAACGGCATCCGGGCCTTGCGCGAGGAGTGGCGCGGTCGCGCGGACCACAAGCATCCCTTGCTGGCTCCGGGCGACATCGTGCCGACGATCGTCGGCGGCGGCGCCTGGATGGTGACGATCCCGGCGTCGTGCGACGTGACCTGCGACATCACCTACCTGCCTGGGCACGCCGACGCCGAGGGTACCGGGAAGGCGGTCGAGGCCGAAGTGGTCGACCGCCTGACCGCGGCCGTGGCCGGCGACCCGTGGTTCGCCGAGCATCCGCTGCGCTTCGCCTGGACGGAGGACGTGGTGCCCGCCGAGATGCCGCCCGACCATCCGCTGGTCGTCACGGCGCTCGAGTGCGCAGCGCTCGTCGGCCGGAGCGGCAAGCCCGCCGGCCTCGACAGCTGGCACGACGCCGCCACCTTCACGGCGGGCGGCACGCCCACCTTCAGCTTCGGCCCCGACGGCATCGAGACCGCGCACGCCGTCAACGAGCGCGCCAGCGTCCAGAGCCTCCTCGATTTCACCGCTGCCGTCGCCCTGATGGCGATGCGCTGGTGCGGCGTGGCCGATGCACATCCCCAGGGAGGATCCAGATGACCCAGTACCGGCTCCGCACCAGCGCCCTCGACGAGACGGGGTGCAAGGCGGTGCACGCCGCCACCCTCGAGGTCCTCGAGAAGACCGGCGTCGAAGTGCAGCACGAGCGCGCCCTGGCGCTGCTCGCGAAGGCCGGCGCGCAGGTCGAAGGGACCCGCGTGCGCATCCCTGCCGGCCTGGTCGACGACGCCCTTGCGGCGGTGCCGCGGAGCGTGCCGCTGACGTCGCGCTCGGGGGCCGGCGGGCTGACCCTGGAGGCCGGCCCCGTCTACTACGGCACCGGCTCGGACTGCCTTTACCTCCTCGGCTCGGGCGCCAAGGACCGGCGGCCGGTCTCGCTGGTCGACGTCGAGGAGCTGGCGGCGCTGCAGGAGAAGCTGCCCAACATCGACTTTGTGATGAGCATGGCGCACCCACACGAGCTCTCCGCGGAGTTTGCGCCGGTCGCGCAGTTCGCGGCCATGCTTCGCGGGACTTCCAAGCCGCTCATCATGGTGCCCGAGCTGGCCGCCGACCTCGATCTCTTCTACGAGATGGCGGCGGTCTGCGGCGCCGCGGACAGCTGGGCGGTGTACGCCATGCCCACGCCGCCGCTGGTCCACGGCGAGCACTCCGCGGCCAGGCTCGTGCGCTGCGCCAAGCTCGGCGTGCCCATGGTCTACGCCACGGCCCTGCTTCAGGGGGCCACGGCCCCCGCCTCCAGGGCCGGCTGCCTCGTGCTGACCAACGCCGAGATGCTCAGCGGCCTCGTCATCGCCCAGCTCGCGAAGCCAGGGGCGCCCTTCGTCTACGGGGTCGCTCAGGGCGCGATGAACGCGCGCACCGCGCACGTGCTGTACTGCGCTCCCGAGGAGATGGCGGTGCAGCAGGCCTCCGCCGATCTGGCCAGGTACTACGGCCTGCCCACATTCGGGTATGGCGGCTGCTCCGACTCCCTGATGCTCGACGAGCAGTGGGCCTTCGAGGCGGGCATGACCCTGCTCACCGCCGCCCAGGCGGGCGTCACCCTGCTCCACGACATCGGCTACGTCGCCTCCGGCACGGCGAGCTCCTACGAGTCTGTGGTCGTGATGGACGAGCTGGTCGGCTGGGTGAAGGCCTACCTCGACGGCGTGACCATCGACACCGACGCGCTCGCGGTGGACGAGATCGCCGCCGTAGGCCCGGGCGGCACGCACCTGGCGCGCAAGTACACGCGGCGGCACGTGCGCGACTACGTCATGCCGCGGCTCATCTCCCAGGACCAGTACGACGCCTGGGCGGGCGCCGGCAGCCTGTCGCTCCTCGACCGCACCGCCCAGAAGACCAGGGAGCTGTGCGAGAGCGAGCGCGCCTATCGGCTCGAGCCCGATGCGCTGCGGCAGCTCGACGACCTGGTCGAGACGGCGCGGCGGGAGCGGGAGGCCGGGTGAGCAGGCGTCTGGGATGTCCGCCGGCGCTGACTCCGCACGAGCAGACGACGTGAGCAACGACCTCATCCGGGCGCTCGAAGGCGCCCTCCAGAAGAAGCAGATCCTGACCAGGACGTCCGAGCTGCTGTGCTACGCCTACGACGCCACGGCCGGTGAGGCGGGGCGGGCCCCCGACGTTGTCGTGCTGCCCGCCTCGACCGACGAGGTCGCGGGCGTAGTGCGCATCGCCCGCGACGCCGGCGTACCGGTCTACCCGCGTGGCGCCGGCACGAGCCTCAGCGGCGGGGCGATCCCCGCGCGCGGGGGCATCGTGCTGAGCACCGCCGCGATGGATGCGGTGCTCGAGCTCGACGTGGCGAATCAGTGCGCGGTCGTCCAGCCCGGGGTCGTCATCCAGCATCTCAACGATCTGGCCGCCGAGCACGGCCTGATGTATCCACCCGACCCCGGGTCGGTGGCGGTCGCGACCATGGGTGGCAGCATCGCCGAGTGCGCCGGCGGCCTGCGCGGTCTCAAGTACGGGGTCACCAAGCACTACGTCACCGGCCTCGAGGTCGTGCTCGCCGACGGCCAGGTGGTGCGTCTCGGCGGCAAGTCGACGAAGAACGTGACCGGCTACGACCTGGTCGGCCTCTTCGTCGGCTCCGAAGGCACGCTGGGCGTGATCACCGAGGCGACCGTGCGCCTGGTCCCCGCGCCGGAGGCGCGCGCGACGATGAGCGCGGCGTTCGCGCGCAGCGGCGACGCCTCGCGCACCGTCGCCGCGATCGTCGCCGGCAACGTCGTCCCGGCGACGCTCGAGTACATCGACGCGACGACGCTCCGGCTGGTCGAGGAGTATTTGCACGCCGGTTTGCCGGTCGAGGCAGCCGCGTTGCTGCTCATCGAGGTCGACGGCCCCCCCGAGGCCGTCGCTCGCGAGGCCGAGCTCGTGGAGCGGGTCTGCCGGGAGCACGGCGGCGAAGTCGAACGCGCCGCCGACGACGAGGCGCGCGAGCGCCTCTGGGCGGCCCGCAGGGCAGCCTACCCGGCGCTCGCGCGCCAGAGCCGCGGCACGATCGTCGAAGACGCCACGGTGCCGCGCAGCCGCGTCCCCGAGATGCTCGCGGCGATCGAGGACATCGCCGCTCGCTACGATCTCACGATCGCCACGGTCGGCCACGCCGGCGACGGCAACCTGCACCCGACCGTCCTCGTCGACCCCGGCGACAAGGACCTGATGGATCGCGCCCACGCCGCCGTCGCCGAGGTCTTTCGCGCGGCGCTGGACATGGGAGGCACGCTCAGCGGCGAGCACGGCATCGGCTCGGCGAAGGCGCCCTATCTCAGCTGGGCGCTCGGCGACGGCGGCATGGACCTGACGCGTCGCATCAAGGCCGCCTTCGATCCGCAGGACATCCTCAATCCCGGCAAGTTCACCGCGTGAGCGAACCGCGGTTCCCCGACGACCTGGACACCATCCGCGCGGTCGCCGACGCGGTCGCCGTCTGCAACCGCTGCGGCAACTGCATGGCCGTGTGCCCGGTCTACGCCGAGACGCGCGCAGAGCCCGGCGTGGCGCGCGGCCGCGTGCAGCTCGCGGCCGGCATCCTGAAAGGGACCTTGCCGGCCGACGAGGAGGTCGCGGCCGCCCTCGCGACCTGCACGACGTGCATGGCCTGCGAGGACGCGTGTCCCTCGGGCGTGCGCGTGGTCGACATCGTGAATGCGGCCCGCGCACAGATCGTCGAGTCGCGGGGTCTGCCGTGGGCGAAGCGCCTGCTGTTCGAGGGCGTGAAGCGGCCGGGCGTGCTGCGCGCGGCGGCCGACGCGGCCGCGCGCTTGCAAGGCGCGGCCTTCAAGCCGGCCGCCGACCGCGATCTGCGGCGCCTGCGCTTTCCGTACGGGCTGGCCGCGCGCCGCGCGTACCCGCCGCTGGCCGCGCGCCCGTTCGCGCATCCCGGCGCGCGGCGCAAGACCGGCTCCCGGCCGCGCGTGCTCCTCTTCCCCGGCTGCATGGTCACCTACGTGTACCCCGGCATCGGTGACGCCTCGGTCCGAGTGCTGGAACGGGAGGGCATCGACGTCGTCGCCCCGCCCGCGGCCGCTTGCTGCGGCGTGCCGCTCGAGGCCCACGGCGATCTGCAGGGCGCGAAAGACCTCGCGCGTCTGCAACTCGATCAGTTGGAGGGCCTCGAGTTCGACGCGCTCGTGGCCGCTTGCCCTACCTGCACCAGCTCCTTCGTGCACCGCTACTCGCGGCTGCTCGCGGAGGAGCCGCAGTACGCCGCGCGGGCGCAGGCCCTGGCGGCGCGCAGCTACGACATCACGAGCTACCTTGTCGACGTGCTGCACGTCGGCCCGCCCGCGGGCAGTCTGCACGCCACCGTGACGTATCACGATCCGTGCCACCTGGCTCGTGGCCTCGGCGTGACGCGCCAGCCGCGCGAGCTGCTCACCGCCATCTCCGGTGTCCGGCTCGCGGAGATGCGCGAGCCTTCGCGGTGTTGCGGCGGCGCCGGCTCGTTCTCGCTGACGCACCAGGAGCTCTCCATCGCGATCGGCGCGCGCAAGGCCGCCGACATCGCGCAGACCGGCGCCGAGGTCGTGGCCACGAGCTGCCCCGGCTGCCGCATGCAGCTCGCGGACGTGCTCGCGCAGGCGGGCGACGACCGCCCCGTCGCACACGTCGTCGAGCTCCTGGCGGCCGCCGGCTGACGCTGACAGGTCCATCCCCTCTCTCGGGCGTAGAATCCGCCTGCCGCGTCCCTGCGGCCACGTCCGCGCGGGGAGGATCCACATGATCGTCCACCTGTCGATCCACACGCCCAGGCCGGGCAAGGAGGAGGATCTCATCGCCTCGATGCACCGCTTCGGTGCGGCCGGCGCCGGCCGGCCGGGGTTCGTCGAGGCGATGACCCTGCGCGACCAGCGCAGCGGCCGCCTCGTCGGGATGGCGCGCTGGCAGGATGCAGCCTCGTGGCGCGCCGGCGTGGATGCTATGCGCGCCGCCGTCGAGAGCGACCCGTTCGACGAGTGGGAGGCCGAAGAGACCGAGAGCTTCCTGCTCGAGGAAGCCTGACTCAAGCCGACGGAGGGAAACCCAGCCATGCCGAGCGCTGAGGTCACCAGCGACCACCATGACGTCGTTGTCATCGGCGGCGGCATCTCCGGTTTGGCCACGGCCTGGCACCTGCGCGATCGTGACGTGGTCGTGCTCGAGGAGTCCGACCGCCTCGGCGGCCGGATCCGCTCGGTACGCCGCGAGGACACCTGGCTGAACCTCGGCGCGCACGTCTACGGCGGCGACGGCACGGCCACCGACCGCCTGCTGCGCGGCCTCGGCGTGACGGCCCTGTCGCTTCCCGGCAAGCTCGCCGCCCTGGCCTACGCCGGCCGCGTCGTCAGCAGCCCGGTGGAGACCTATCCGTTCCGGCTGCCGCTGCCGGCGCGCTCGCGCCTGGCGCTGATCCGCGCAGGGCTGAAGCTCCGCTACGACGTCGCCCGTTACGACCGCATGATCCGGCCGCGTCCGGGCGAGTCTGCGGCAGAGCGCCAGGCGCGCGTCGTGAGCTTCATGGACGACGAGTCGTTCAGCGACCACATCGGTCCGCTGCCGGACGACGTCGACGCCATGTTCCGCTGCACGTTGACGCGCTCCAGCGGCGAGCCGGAAGAGCTGGCCGCGGGCTACGGCGTCGGCTACTTCCATCTGGTGTGGGACCGCTCGGCGGGGCTCTCGCGCGGGATCATGGGCGGGCCATCGACCATGATCGAGCGTCTCGCGAGCATGGCGCCCGAGGTCCGCACCGGCGCGCGCGTGACGCTGGTCGAAGAGTCCGGAGACGGCGTCCGCGTCGTCGCGGAGGATGCCGGCGGCACGCGCGAGGTGACGGCCGCCGCCGCCGTGCCGGCCGTGCCGGCGCCCGTCGCCGCCGCGCTGGCGCCGGGCCTGCCCGGCGAAACCGCGGCGGCGCTGCGCGAGGTGCGGTACGGGCAGTACGTCGTCGGCGCCTTCCTCGTGGAAGGCAAGGCGTGGCTTCCCTGGGACGGCCTCTACGCGGTCGCGACCCCCGGCCGCTCCTTCGGGATGGCCTACAACATCGGCAACGTGCAGCAGCAGCCGGGCGCGCCGCGGGCGGCTCACAGCAGCGTCATGGTCTACGCCGCGGCCAAGCTTGGCGCGCGGCTCCTCCAGGAGGACGACGACACGATCGCAGCGCGCTTCCGGGACGATCTGTGCGCGGTGTTCCCGGAGGTGACGCGGCGCATCGTGGACGTCGGCGTCCAGCGCTGGCCGCGCGGCGTCCCCTACGCACACGTCGGGCGCGGCCGGCTGCAGGCTCCGCTGACCCGGCCGCTCGGCCGCATCCACCTCGTCGGCGACTACCTCGGCACGCGATACGTGGAGACGTGCGCCGAGAACGCCGAGGCGGCCGCACTGCGCATTCGCGAGCAGCTTCCGCCGCGCGGCTGACGGCGCCGCGGTTCGACCGCTACCTCGTGCGCAACTACCCCCATCGCGAGTGAGGGCTCGAGCGTTGTAGGGTTGTGTCGTTCGGACTCGATCCTGGGCGGAGGTCACTATGGAAGGTCTGGCCGACAAGGTCGTTCTGGTCACCGGCGGTTCGTCGGGCATCGGTGAAGCGTGCGCGCGGCGCCTGGCCGTGGAGGGCTGCGCCGTCATGGTCGCCGGCCGCGACGAGGCGAAGACGCGCGCCGTCGCCGGGAGCCTGCTGCCCGAGGGCAAGCACGGCTGGGTCGCGGGTGACGTGCGCGTGGTCGGCGACTGCCGGGCGCTCGTCACCGCCACCATGGAGCGGTACGGGCAGCTCGACGTGCTCGTGCACTGCGCCGGTGTGTGGGACGAGCGCCCCACGCTCGACGTCAGCGAGGAGGACTGGGACGCGGTCCTCGACACCTGCCTCAAAGGCGCCTTCTTCACGATGCAGGCGGCGTTGGCGCCGATGGTCGCCGCCGACGGCGGGGTGATCGTCGTCATCGCCAGCGACTCCGGGCACCGCGGCGAGCCCGGGGCCGCCGCGTACGCCGCCGCGAAGGCCGGGCTCATCAATGTGGTGCGCACCCTGGCCCACGACCACGGGCCCGACGGCGTGCGCGTGGTCGCCGTCTCGCCGGGGATTATTGAGACGCCGATGCTCGCCGCGGCGATCGCCGCGGCCGACGACCCCGAGGCCTACGCGGCCGTGCAGGCCGACGGGTACCCCGTCGGCAGGGTCGGCCGTCCGGCAGAGGTCGCCGCCGTGGTCGCCTTCGTGGCCAGCGACGAGGCGAGCTTCGTCACCGGCGACTCGTGGCTGGTCGATGGCGGGTACTGCGCGTAGTCAGGCAAACGGAGGACACGGTGCGACGCTTCGCCCTTGACGACATCGCCCAGGCGCTCCGCGCCCTGCGCGCGACGGGGATCAGCTCGACCGAGGTCCGCGCCACCGTGACGGGCGTGCGCGAGGATGTGCGCCGCCGGGGAGACGCGGCGCTGCGCGACTACACGGCGCGCTTCGACGGCGTCGTGCTGCCCGCTCAGCTGGCGATTCCGGCCGAGGTGCTGCGCGGCGCCCTGGCGGCGAGCTCCCCGGAGCTGGTCGACGCGCTCTCGAAAGCCGCCGAAAACGTGCGCGAGTACCACGCGCGGGAGGCGCCCAGGCCCTGGCGGGCGCAGCTTGCCCAGGGCCAGACGGTGGGCCAGGAGATCATGCCGCTGGCCGTCGCCGGCCTCTACGTCCCCGGCGGCCTGGCCGACTACCCGTCCTCCGTGCTGATGACCGCCATCCCGGCGCAGGTGGCCGGGGTCGGCAGTATCGTGGTGTGTTCGCCGCCGCGTAAGGACGGCTCTGTGCCTCCGGGCGTCGCCGCCGCGTGCGCGCTGCTCGGCCTCGATCAGGTGTTTCCGGTCGGGGGCGCCCAGGCGGTCGCGGCCATGGCCTACGGCACAGAGTCGACGCCGCGCTGCGATGTGATCGTCGGCCCCGGCAACGCCTACGTCACCGAGGCCAAGCGCCAGGTGATGGGCGAGGTGGCCATCGACGGGCTGGCCGGCCCCAGCGAGGTGCTGATCGTGGCCGACGCGGGCGCGGAGCCAGAGTGGCTGGCCGCGGACGCCCTGGCGCAGGCCGAGCACGGCGCCGGCGCGATGGGCGCCGTGCTCTCTCTGGACGGCGCGCTGAGCGACAGGCTGGAGGCGGAGATCAGGCGCCTGTCGGAGCGGCTGCAGATCGGCATCGACAACGTGACCATCGTCGATTGCCCCTCGATGGAGGCCGCGATGAAGCTCGTGAACGCCTTCGGCCCCGAGCATTTGGAGCTGCACGTCGCCAACCCCGGCGAGGCGCTGAAGCAGGTGCGCAGCGCCGGGGCCGTCTTCCTCGGCCGGCACGCCGCGACGGCCTTCGCCGACTACGCCGCGGGCACCAACCACGTGCTGCCCACCGGCGGCTCGGCGCGCTTCAGCCAGGGCCTGTCGGTGGATGCCTTCGTGCGTCGCGTCGGCGTCGTCGAGATCGACGGAGAGAGCGCCCGGCGGCTCGCGCCGCTGGTCTCGACGATCGCGCGTGAAGAGGGACTGCATGCGCACGCGCTCTCCGCCGAGCTGCGCGGCGGCATCTCGAGCGAGCTACGCGACGCCGACGCCGGCGAACCATGCGAGTAGCCTGCGCCGAGCGCTGCCGGAGCGCGTTCGAACCCGCCCTCCAACCCCCGGCGTCTCTCTGGTACTCTTGGCGCCGTAGGAGCAGGACCACACGACTCTCCGGCAGGACGTGAACGAGCAGCCACAGACCGATCGCCAGATGCGCACTCCCAGCGGGCGTACGCCCGAGGAGCGCGCCGCGGCGCGGGCGCGCCGCCGGCAGCAGCTTCGCCGCCGGCGGCTGGTCGCGCTCGGCGTGCTCGCCGGCATCGTCGTCGTGCTGGTCGTCCTCATCTCGCTGGTCGCGCGCAGTTGCGGCGGCGACGGCGTGCCGGCCGACGCTTCCGCCGGCAAGCCGTCGCCGCAGCCCACCGCGCTGCGCACGCCGACGGCCGCCGCGCCTCTGCGCTTCGGCGCCTACGGCGAGTCGGTCGGCGCCGGCCTGCTGTTCGGCCTCAAGCTGCTCACCGAAAAGCGCGACGACATCTACGTGCATCGCTTCGTCAAGGTGGCGAGCGGGCTCACGCGCCCGGACTTCTTCGATTGGCCGGCCTTCTTGAAGAAGGACATCGACAAGCGCAAGACGCCCTTCGACGCGGTGGCGCTCATGTTCGGGGCCAACGATGGGCAAGACGTCAAGATCAACGGCAAGCAGGCCAACTTCGGCACCGGCTCGTGGAAGGCGATGTACTCGGGGCGGGTGGGCGATGTGATGGACATCTACCTCAAGCGGGGCGTGAGCCGCGTCTACTGGGTCGGCATGCCGCGCATGGGCATCGGCTGGTTCAACAAGCGCATGGAGCTCATGAACGGCATCTACAAGGCAGAGGCTGCGAAGAGGGCGCCACGGGTGGAGTACATCGACGCCTGGACGATCGTCGATGCGCCGGCCAGGACGTACCAGGCGAAGTACCGGCAGGCCGACAAGGTACACATGACCGTCGAGGGCGGCATGAAGGTCGCGGAGGCGGTGCTCGCCGTGGTCGCCCGCGAGTGGCACATGCCGCCCTTCAAGTAGGAAGCGGCCGGGGGGCCGCGGGCGGCGGGTCCCTTCGGTCCCGCCCGCGCGCGCCGCCCCGCTCTCGTCC
>Ga0194044_10000741_pt1 | contig 16318 bp, 15 predicted proteins | sample JunL4417m_MetaG_FD_155460 | JGI IMG/M metagenome (GOLD analysis project Ga0194044, IMG submission 155460) | Anoxic zone freshwater microbial communities from boreal shield lake in IISD Experimental Lakes Area, Ontario, Canada - Jun2016-L442-17m | ecosystem: Environmental > Aquatic > Freshwater...
CGGCTCCGGCGGGCGGCGCGTGCCGCCGCCGCGGCGGCTCCGGCGGCCGACTGTTCTTTTCTCAATAATTCTCAACGCGGATACCCGTTGACAGGCGAGGGCGCGCTTCGTAGAGTCGGCGGGCGCGACGGAGAGGCTACCCCGAGGTAAGGGGGGATGGCTTGGCTGTAAGTCGTTACCGCACCCCCACAGCCGGGCTGCCGAGATCGTATCGGTGGCTCGGCTGCTGTGCATCCGGGGTGAGACTTGAGACGGAGCAGTGTAAGGAGGTGAGGCGGCTTCCCGAAGTCCGCGCGGCGACAGACGATCCAGTCGCCGGCGCCGGACGCAATGGGGAGACAACGGCGATTTGGCGTCCTGGATGTGAGAGGCACTGTACGTCACCAAACGGAAGGAGGGTCAGGTATGCAGTGTTATGTGTGCGCGAAGGCCGGCAAGCAGACTGAGGCGATCGGCATCTGCATCGTGTGCGGCATGGGTCTCTGCATGGATCACGCGCTCCGGGAGGATGTCGACCTCTGGGAGGGTGGCTACCCGTTCCCCAGCCACAAGGCCAAGAAGAAGCTGCCGCGCATCCTCTGCGCGGAGTGCAAAGCGGTGCTCGACTGAGCGCGACCACGGCAGTCTGAGCCGGCTCCTGAGCACCCTGTGAGACCCGGGCGCAGCGCCTGAGCGGCGCCGCTTCCCGGGGCAACCCCACGTCAGTGAATCAGTCAATCGAGGTACGGAGGTAGAGATGTCGATCTACGAGAAGATGATCAACGAGGGCGTCGGCGCGACCAAGGCAGTGTTCGGTGTGAACAAGGCCAACCGCGGCGGTACCTTCAAGGTCACCGACGCCAAGCCGTACGTCGACGCCGTCAACCAGATGACGGCCGCCGAGGGCCAGTCCGCGGAGGTCATCGCCCTCCACGTGGACTCGGTGAACGCGCACTACGACATCATGAGCAGTCTCTGCGAGACCGTGCGCCCCGAGGACGACCCGTTTGTCGAGCACTACCAGACGCCGCCGATCCTCGAGATCATGTACGAGGAGGATCCGGAGTTCAAGGCCTCGATGTGGAAGTTCATCGACGCCATCGCCGAGAACAAGGCCCTCATCGGCCTCGAGTCCGCGCGTCGCTACGGCGGTATGTACGGCCCGACCTGCGTCGTCGACTTCGCCATGTCCGTCGGCTCCGTGCCGAACGTGGTCAACCAGATCCTCATCGGCATGGACATCCCCGCCGACCACAAGAAGACCATCCTCGCCTGCAAGTCGTGGGGCATGAACACCTCGTACGGCCTGGCCGGAGCCTTCCGCGGCGCCGTCGAGTCGGGCAAGACGCTGGCCGAGGCCGAGCAGGCCGAGGTCGACATGCTGCAGTTCGTGTACCGCGAGCCCTCAGCCGCTCAGGCGCATCTGATGGACACCCACAACCTCGGCGGTCACGGCCCGCACACCTCCTTCGATACCCGTGCCTACATGGCGCAGTACAAGGAGCGCATGCGCCCGACGATCGTCGCCGCCATGAAGGCCGGCGTGCACCCTGCCAACGTCACGGCCGTGCCCGCCTACTGCGTCGGCGATGTGGCTCACCACATCGCGCAGTCGGCCTACAACATGTTCAACGACGACATGGTGTTCGCCATCTATGAGGCCGTCACCGGCGTGCTCGAGAACACTCTGCGCCGCGGCCTCGAGCAGGACGCTTTCAAGAGCGTGTACGACGTGCTCTCCATGGCCACCGGCGCGACGGCCTGCGCGACCGCGTACATCCTCTGGAAGGACAGCTTCACCGTGCCGATGGTGATCAACCTTCTCAACACGCGCTTCACCAACTACTGCGCCATGCATCCGGACCGCGGCGAGGCCGACGAGCTGCACAACGTCGACTTCATGGACATCCTCAAGCGCGGCGAGGCGATCCTCGACATCACGCCGCTCGGCAAGGGCGGCAAGGTCAAGGGCGTCGACGTCGATCTGAGCACCGTCGACAACAACGACGTGATCATGAACCCGCAGCGCTACACGTATCCCGCCTGCGCGATCACGCAGCGTTTCGCGGCCCTCATGACCCTCTCCGACTTCCCCTGCTTCCTCACGCCCGAGTGCACCACCGCGACCCTCATGACGAACATCGTCGCGTGCGCCCCCGACAAGCCGGGCGCTCCGGTGCGCTTCTGCAAGGACTGCGCGTCCTGCTCCCTGATCAAGAGGAACGTGCCCATGGCGACTGGTCGTGGCTCCGGCGCCAAGGGCTACTGCCAGTGGAACGTCGCCGTCTGACGCTCGTAGCCGAGTGCGTCTGACGCGACGCCGATCTGCAACGAGCGGGGATCGGGAAGAGGGCTTCCCGATCCCCGCTCGGAACACCGCCCCGTCAATTCGTTCCTGGAGGTGACACAGTGCCACAACCGACGCTTATGAAGCGTGCCATCACGGAGCTCATCGGCACCTTTGTGCTCGTGTTTCTGGGCACCGGCGCCGTGGTGACCGTCGTCACGAAACTCGGATTCCTGGGTCCGACCGGCGGCGACGCGCCCGGGCTCGTCCCGGGAGGCCTGCTCCTCATCGGCCTCGCCTTCGGCTTCGCCGTGCTCGTCATGATCTACGCCTTTGGGCACATCTCCGGCACCCACATCAACCCTGTGGTCAGTATCTGCCTGTGGGCCACCGGCCGTTTCCCGGCCAAAGACATGGTCACGTACGTCGTCGTGCAGCTCATCGGCGCTACGTTGGCCTCCCTCGTGGTCGCGGCCATCTGGGGTCAGCCGGCGATCGACGCTGGTCTGGGCATCACCCTGCCCGGCGCCGGCGTGAGCTATGCGATAGCCATTCTGGTCGAGCTCGTGACGACCGCCTTCCTGGTGCTCGTCATCTGGGGCTCCGCCGTCGACAGCCGGGCGCCGAGCGGCTTCGCCGGCGTCGCCATCGGCATCGTGGTCGCCGCCGACATCATGGTGACCGGCCCCATCGCCGGCGCCTCGATGAACACCGCGCGCTCGTTCGGGCCGTTCCTGGCCTCGACGATCCTGGGCGGCAAGAACGCCGACGGCGGCGCCATCGCCGATTGGGCCAAGTTCCCCATCTACATCATCGGCCCGATCGTGGGCGGCCTCATCGCGGCGTTCGTCTACGACTACATCTCGGGGATCAAGCAGAAGGCAGCAGAGTAGAGCGATCCTTCCGCGTCGTTGCCGCGCGGCCTGGCCGCCGGACGCGACGCGGATGCGGGCGGGGGCGTGACGCAGGTCGTGAGCGCCCCCGCCCGCGCCTCTCTCGGAGCGACAAGGCCGTTGTCGGCAGTCGGGCGGTGACCACATGAGCAAGACCGGCATCACGCTGCTGGGCATATCCGGAAGTCCGCGCCTCAAGTCAACGCACTACGCCGTCAACGCGGCGCTCGACTACGCCCGCGAACGGCACGGCGCCGAGACCGACTACTTCAGCGTACACGCGAAGACCATCGGCTTCTGCACGCACTGCGATTTCTGCATCCGCAAGAAGCAGGGGTGCATTCAGGACGATGCGATGAGCGAGCTCTACGAGAAGATGCTGCTCGCCAATGCCTGGATCCTCGCGAGCCCCGTCTACCAGGGGCAGGTGAGCGGCCAGCTCAAGACCGTGTTGGATCGCTGCCGGGCCGTGGCGGCCCGCGACCGGCACGCCTTTCGTGACAAGGTCGGCATGGGCATCTGTATCGGCGGCGACCGCAGCGGCGGGCAGGAGCCTTCGCTGCAGTCGCTGATCGGTTTCTACCTCATCAACGAGATGATCCCCGTGGGAGGCGGCGCGTTCGGCGCCAATCTGGGCGCCGCCGTGTGGTCGCGCGACAAAGGCGCCGAGGGCGTCAAGGCCGACGAAGAGGGCATGGCAGCCGTGCATCGCGTCGTGGACCGGCTGATCGAAATGACGCGGCTGGTCGCCGGTCGGCGACCGTGAGGAGGACGAGACGATGACGCTTAAGGTCGTGTGGGGCATCAGCGGGTCCGGCGACAAGATGCCCGAGACCGTGGCCGCCATGGCAGCCGTGCGCGAGCGGCTCGACCTGGAGATCACGGCGGTTGTGTCCATCGCCGGGGTGCGGGTGCTGCGCTGGTACAAACTGACCGAGACGGTAGAGGAGATCGCCACGTCGGTGAAGATCGAGAAGGACGCCAACTCGCCGTTCATCACCGGGCCTCTGCAGATCGGTCAGTACGATTGCCTGCTGGTAGCGCCGGCGACGGCGAACTCGGTGGCCAAGATCGCGCACGGCATCGAGGACACCATGCTGACCAACGCCGTCGGACAGACCGCCAAGTCGACGACGCCGATCTACATCATGCCGGTCGACCTTCACCCGGGGACGACGGTGACCACGCGCCCGGGCGGCGAGCGTCTCGAGCTCAAGATCCGCGCGATCGACGTGGAGAACTCCAACAAGCTGCGCGCGATGGAGGGCATCACCGTGTTCGAATCGCCCTCCGAGATCGAGGGTATCCTCCGCGCCTGCGCGGAGCGGCGGGACGGCGCCTCGTGAGGGTGTCGGTCGCGACCGGCTGCAGGCTGCACCTGGGTTTCACCAACCTGAGTGACGACGTGGGCCGCTGCTACGGCAGCCTCGGCGTCGCCCTGGATCGGCCCAGTACGACGGTCGTGGTGGAGGAATGCCGCGACGCGGCCGTCGTCGGCGACGACCCGGAGCAGGTGCGCGCCTGCCTGCGGCGTTTCTGCGATCACTACCAGGTCGACCCCAGAGTCTCCATAGAGGTCCGCGAGAGCATCCCGCGGCATGTCGGCCTCGGCTCGGGCACGCAGCTCGCCCTGGCCATCGGTCTGGGGCTGGCCATGGTCTGCGGCATCGACGTCGATGTGTGGGATGTCGCCATGGCCATGGGCAGGGGCCGGCGGTCCGGCGTGGGCACGGCGGCTTTTCAGATGGGCGGCTTCATCGTCGACGCCGGGCACAGGACGGGGCGCACCGGGCGGGAGGCGGCGCCGACCGTCGTATGGCGCCGCGATTTTCCCGCCGACTGGCGCTTCATCGTGGTCGTTCCCGACGCGGTGAGGGGCCTCAGCGGGCGCAGCGAAGAGGGCGTCTTCGGCGCGTTGGCGCCGTCGGTGCGCATCTCGGAGGAGGTCTGCCGGATCACCCAGCTCAGGCTGATGCCGGCCCTCGTGGAACACGACATCGAGGAGCTCGGCCGCGCCTTGACCGCCGTGGACCGCAAGACCGGCGCCTACTTCTCGGACGTGCAGGGCGGCGTGTACGGCGGCGGCGAGAGCGACGCCGCCATCGAGACCCTGCTGCGCGCCGGCGCCTTCGGGGCGGGGCAGAGCTCCTGGGGCCCGGCGGTCTATGGCCTGGTGCACGAGCGCGACGTGGGGAGGGTCGAAGCGGCGGTCAGGGAGTCGCTGACCGACAACGGCTGGGGAGCGCAGGTCTTTGTGGCCCACGGCCGCAACACCGAAGCGCGCGTGGAAGCGCCGAGGGCGGCGTCATGAAGACGCGCCGAGCTGCCGCAGCAGCGCCGCCAGCGCCCGTTCGCAGGCCGACCCCGGCGCCACCCTGCTCACGACGCGGAGATTCTCCGTGAGCGTGGTCAGCGCCGCCGCGGAGTCCCGGCGCTCCAGCCGCGAGGCCAGCACCAGGCTCTCGAGCAGGAGTCCCTCGGCGCGGTTGATCAGGCGCGGCGCCCCCGCGTGGTACACGCGTCTGACCGCGCCGACGAGGCGCGCCTTGCCGGCGCCGGGGATCGCGCGGCTCAGGGTGAGCTCCACGGTGGCCGTGCACCCCGCGACGACCGGCGCGTGCACGAGCCGCGCCTCGGCGAACGCGAGCAGCTCCGGGGCGTGCAGCGCCGCGTACAGCAGCCCTGCATCGACGGGGAAGTTGACCACGAAATCGCCGTCCTCGAGGATGTTCGCCAGCGTCCGCGAGCCGTTGTACACGTCCATCAGCAGTTCGTCGGCGCCGTCGGTCCACACGCCGATCGGCGCCGCGTGCGGGGCGTCGTCGCGAAAGGTGGAGATCAGGACTTCGTAGATCCAGCGCTGTCGCAGGCCGAGTCGGCGGAGCTGATCCACGGGCGATCCTGTTCACGGAGGCGGGCGCCGCCTCCTCGGGTAAGAACAACCAAGACGGAGAGGGAGTATATCTCGTCATGAAAAAGATACTGCTGCAGCTCGACAGCGATCGCACGGCGAGCGTGTTCGACGCGATCGCGGCCTACGACGCCGGCGCCGACATCCTGCTCCAATACGGGGGCGTGGAGGTCGCGGAGGTGCGCGCCCTCGTCTACGGCGCGATGTTCACGCGCGGCCCGTCCGATCTCAGGAATTCGGCGGTCTTCGTCGGAGGCACCGACGTCGCCAGGGGCGAGGCCATGCTCAAGGAGGTCTGCGGTTCCTTCTTCGGCCCGCTGCGCACCTCGGTGATGCTCGACGCCAACGGGTGCAATACCACAGCCACAGCCGCCGTCGTCAAGATCGTCTCGAGCGTCCCGGTGAGCGGCGCCAGGGTGGTCGTCCTCGCCGGCACGGGGCCGGTCGGTCAGAGGGCGGCGGCCCTGTTCGCCAAGGAGGGCGCCGAGGTCGTGCTGACCTCGCGGACGCTCCTCCGCGCCGAGGCGGCCTGCGCGGCGATCGAAGAGCGCTTCGGCGAGAGCATTACTCCCGCGGCGGCCGCCGACGAGGAGGCCACGCGGAGCGTCCTCGACGGGGCGACCGCCGTGCTCTGCACCGGCGTCACCGGCGTCACCCTGATCCCGGAGGCCATGTGGCGCGGCCACGAGTCGCTGCGCGTGCTCGGCGACGTGAACGCCGTGCCGCCGCTGGGCCTCGAGGCCACCAAGGCGACCTGGGACGGCAAGGACGTCGATGGCAAGATCGTCTTTGGAGCGCTCGCCATCGGCGATCTCAAGATGAAGGTCCATCGCCGCTCGATCGCGCGGCTCTTCGAGCAGAACGACCTCGTCCTGGACGCGGAGCAGATCTTCGCGTTGGCCAGGGAGCTGGCCGGGTAGTGCGCGTCCTCGTCCTCGGAGTGAGCACGCGGGCGATGGTCGAGTCCGCGGTCCGCGGCGGCCACGAGGTCGTGGCCGTGGACTTCTTCGGCGATCGCGATCAGGCGCGGCTCGCGGAGAGCTACGCGCTGCAGCGCGACCTCGGCCTGCCGGCGAGCGCGGAAGGCCTGGCGGCGGCGGCGCGGCGCCTCGCCGCCGACGCGGTCGTCTACGGCTCCAGCCTGGAGAACCACCCCGAGGTGGTCGCCGAGCTCGCCGGCCGTCGGCTCCTGCTGGGCAACCCGGCCGAGGTGCTTCGCGAGGTGCGCGACTGGGCGCTGCTGCGACGCTTCTGCGGAGAAGCCGGGATCGCTCATCCCGTGACCCTGCTGCGCGGGGAAGAAGGGCGCGCCGGGCGCGGCCGCTGGCTGCGAAAGCGCCTGCGCAGCGGCGGCGGCCACGGCGTCGCCCCGTGGGACGGCCGGGCGCTGGACGACGCCCACCTGCTGCAGGCCGAGGTGGACGGCCGCGCGGCCGCGGTCGCGTTTGTCGCCGACGGCGAGCGCAGCCGCGTCTTCGGCCTCAGCGAGCAGCTCCTCGGGCGCTCCGCCCTGGGCGCCTCCGGCTTCGCCTGGTGCGGCAACCTGCTGCCGCTCGAGCTCCCCGGGGCGCAGGCCGCGGGGGTGCGCGCCCAGCTCGAGCACATGGCGTCGAGTCTTACGCGGCGCTTCGGCCTCGTCGGCGTCAACGGTCTGGACGTGGTGATCGGCCGCGACCGCGAAGGCGTCGCGCGGCCGTATCTCATCGAGGTCAACCCGCGCTTCAGCGGCTCCATGGAGCTCGCCGAGCGCGCCTTCGGGGTCAACGTGTTCGCGCTGCACCTCGAAGGCCTTGCCGGGCGCCTGCCGCCCGCCGCCGGCGCCGGCCGCGCCCCCGACGGCTGCGCCGGCAAGGGCATCGTCTACGCCCGGCGCCCTGTGGTCGCGCCCGACACGGACCCATGGCTGGCCGGCGGCGTGCGGGACGTGCCGTGGCCCGGCCAGAGTATCGCCGCCGGGCATCCCGTGTGTACGGTTCTGGCTCGCGGCCGCGACCGTCAGGCGTGCCTCGCCGGTCTGTTCTCGGCGGCCGCCGCGGTGTACAGAGACAGCGAGCAGACAAAGGAGGGGCGCCGTGAGCGAACCACTCACCTTGATCACCGGACGCACGCGTAAGCAGGCGATCGGCATGCACAAGGGCAAGGACTCGCCGGAGTACCGCGCAGCCACCGCACTCGTCGAGATGAACCCTGAAGACATGGCCCGCCTCAACATCGAGGACGGGGGACAGGCGCTCCTGCGCACGGCGGAGGGTGAGATCGAGCTCACCGCCCACGCCGGCTCCTTGCCGGCGGGGCTCGTGTTCGTGCCCATGGGCACGCTTGTCAACAAGCTCATCGGGACCGAGACCCTGGGGACGGGCATGCCTTCGTTCAAAGGGCAGAAGGTGGACATCGCGCCGGTCGCCGAGAGAGAGGGCGCCTCATGAGCACGCTCGTCGAAAACGTCGCCTGCCCGTTCTGCGGGTGCCTCTGCGACGATCTCACGGTGGAGGCCGAGGGCACGGAGATCCTCAAGGTGCGCCTTGCCTGTTCGAGCGGGCAGGGCATCTTCAAGGACTACGACCCGAGTCCCCGCCGGCCGCTGATCGAAGGCCGCGAGGTGGAGTGGGACGAGGCTGTGGCCGCGGCGGCGAAGATCCTCGCGGCGGCCGACAGCCCTCTGATCTACGGTCTCAGCTCGTCGGCCAGCGAGGCGCAGCGCAAGGCGGTCGCGCTGGCCGACCGCATCGGCGCCGTGATCGACTCGACGTCGTCGGTGTGTCACGGTCCCACCGGCCTTGCCATGCAGGCGGTCGGCGAGCCCACCTGCACGCTCGGCGAGGTGCGCGACCGCGCCGACCTGCTGGTGTTCTGGGGCTGCAACCCGGACGCTTCGCACCTGCGTCACTTCCCGCGCTTCTCCCTCACCGCGAAAGGCGCGCTCACCCCCAACGGTCGCGCCGACCGGACCGTCTACGTGGTCGACGTGCGTCCCACCGGCAGCTCGAAGAAGGCCGATCATTTTTTGCAGGTGGACTTCGGCACGGACTTCGAGGTGCTCACCACGCTGCGGCTGCTCGTGAAGGGTATGGAGCCGTCCACGGACACCGTCGGCGGCGTGCCTGTGGCGCGGCTCAAGGAGCTCGTGGAGCGCATGAAGTCGTGCCGCTACGGCGTGGCGTTCATGGGCATGGGCCTCACCATGGGGTCGGCGCGGCAGCTCAACGTGGCGGAGCTGTTCACGCTCGTGGCGGAGCTCAACGAATTCGCCAGGTTCTCCGTGATCCCCATGCGCGGGCACGGCAACGTGACCGGCGCCGACCAGGTGCTCACGTGGACCAGCGGCTATCCGTTCGCGGTCAGCTTCGCGCGCGGCTACCCGCAGTTCGGCCCCGGCGAGTTCACGGCGGTGGACATGCTGGCGCGCCGCGCCGCGGACGCCGCCGTGATCATCGCCTCGGACCCCGGGGCGCACTTCCCGGCCGCCGCGGCCGCGCATCTCAGGCGCATCCCCACGATCGTCCTCGATCACGGGCCGAGCGTGGTGTCGTCTCACGCCAGCGTGCTGTTCCCGACGGCGGCCTACGGCGTCGATGCCGCCGGCACCGCCTACCGCATGGACAACGTTCCCATTCCTCTCACGAAGGTCATCTCGACGGGGCGCCCCACCGACGAGGAGATCCTCGACCGGATCATCGAGGTGGTGTCATGATGCTGGGCATCCTCGGCGGGCGTGTCTACGACCCGCGCAGCGGCAAGGACGGCGAGGTCGGCGACATCTGGGTCAAGGACGGGCGCGTGGTCGCCGCCGAAGACGTGGACCGGGAGGCCGCGCAGACCATCGACGCCGCCGGCCTCGTGGTCATGCCCGGCGGCGTGGACGTCCACGCGCACATCGCCGGCGGCGAGGTGAACGCCGGCCGCAAGATGCGCCCGGAGGACCATCGCGGCCACGAGCGCGCGCGCGCGGGCAACGTGCGCGCTGGTGCGGGGGGCACGGTGCCCTCCACCTACCTCACCGGCTATCTGTACTCCGAGCTCGGCTACACCACGGCGATGCAGGCGTCGGCCGCGCCCCTGGTGGCGCGGCACACCCACGAAGAGCTCGAGGACGTGCCCAACATCGACAAGGGCGCGTTCATCGTCATGGGCAACAACCACTTCATCATGAAGTGCATCGCCGACAGGCAGCCCGAGAAGGCGCGCGACTATGTGGCCTGGCTCCTGGGAGCCAGCCGAGGCTACGCCATCAAGGTCGTGAACCCCGGCGGCGTGGAGAACTGGAAGTGGGGCAAGAACGTCGCCGAGCTCGACGACGAGGTGATCGGCTACGGGGTCACCCCGCGGCAGATCGTGCAGACCCTGGCCACGATCGCCGACGATCTCGGCCTACCGCACTCGGTGCACATCCACGGCATCAACCTGGGCCGGCACACGAGCGCCCGCACCACCGTCGAGACGATCGCCGCCCTCGACGGCCATCGCGCGCATCTGTGCCACCTGCAGTTTCTGAGCTACGGGGCGGGACGCGACCACGTGCACAAGTCGGAGGCGGCCGCCGTCGCGGCGGCGGTCAACGCCAGCCGCGGGGTCACCGTGGACGTAGGGCAGCTGGTCTTCGGCAACGCCACGACGATGACCTGTGACGGCCCTCTGCAGCACGGCCTTCATCGGGCGACCGGCAACAAGTGGATCAACGACGACGTGGAGGGCGAATCGGGCGGAGGGATCGTGCCCATCGAGTACAAGCCCGGCAATCCCATCCACGGGACGATGTGGCTCACCGGCATGGAGCTCTTTCTGCTCATCGACGATCCCTGGCGGGTCTTCCTGAGCACCGATCATCCGAACGCGGGTCCCTTCACGAGCTACCCGCAGGTGATCAAGCTGCTCATGGACCGCGACTACCGGCGGGAGATGTTCGAGAGCCTGAGCCCGCGGGCGCGCCGCGAAGCTCTGCTCCCGGAGCTGGACCGCGAGTACTCGCTTGCCGAGATCGCCGTCATCACTCGCGCCGGCCCCGCGCGGGCGCTCGGCCTCGAGCGCAAGGGCCATCTGGGCGTGGGCGCCGACGGCGACATCGCCGTGTACGAGGAGCGCGCCGACAAGGAGGCGATGTTCGCGCGCCCGCGCTACGTCTACAAGGGCGGCGCGCTCGTGGCCCGCGACGGCGTTGTCCTCGCGGACGTGAGCGGCCACACGTTTTCGGTGGCGCCGGAGTACGACGCGGGTATCGAGGCCGAGCTCCGCGAGTACTTCAAGAAGGCGTACACCGTGTCGTTCGACAACTACTCCGTGCGCGACGGTAGCGGCCCCCCCACCGAGATCGTCGCCTGCGGCTGAGGAGGCCTGCACATGCCAGAGGACCCAGGGTGCCGCGTCCAGCGCGACACGCAACACGAACGGCCGGCCGTGCCCGTGGCGCTCAGCCGCGCCGGCGTGACCAACCTGCGTCGCATCATCGCCATGAAAGACAGCGGCAGGTCCGAGCTCTTCTACGCGACCCTCGACCTGTTCGCCGATCTCAGCCCCGAGCACGCCGGCGTCCACATGTCGCGCTTCAGCGAGGTCGTCGAGGGTCTTGCCGAGGGCCTCACGCGCAAGCCGCTCGCCGACATCGAGTCGCTGGCCAGGCGCATGGCCGAGGAGGTGGTCGAGACCCAGGAGGCCCTGCGCGCCGAGGTCCACATCAAGGCGCAGTCGCCGATCACGAAGCACACCCCGGTCACGCATCGGCCCACCGAGCAGCTCTACACCCTGGTGGGCATCGCCGCTGCCACGCGCACGCGCACGCGACTCCTGGTCGGCGTCGAGGTGAACGGCCTGACCGTGTGCCCCTGCGCGCAAGACATGGTGCGTGGTCAGTCTCTGGACACCCTCCGCGAGAACGGCTACAGCGAGGAGGAGGCCGAGCGCATCCTGAGCCTGCTGCCCATCGCCTCGCACAACCAGCGCGGCAAGGGCACGCTGCTGATCGGCTCGCAGAGCCGGCTCCGCGCCGAGGATCTCGTGGCCATCGTCGAACAATCGATGAGCTCCGAGATCTACGAGCTGCTCAAGCGTCCGGACGAGCTGTACGTCGTCGACAAGGCGCACCGCAATCCGCGCTTCGTCGAGGACGTGGTGCGCGAGATGCTGCGCCGCGTCGTCCAGGCCTACCCCGACCTCTCGGACGACTCCTTCGTCCTGGCCCGCCAGGAGAACTACGAGGGCATCCACGAGCACAACGCCTTCGCCGAGCGCTACGGGATGATGGCGGAGATCCGCCCCGAGCTCGCCGGCAAGGCGTTCGCCGCGCGGCACACCGCCTTGAGCGAGTGGCTCGCGGGCTAGGAGGAGGCGCCGGCCGTGGCCGATACGCTGTTCGTCACCGGCAGGCTCGCCGCCGACGCGCTGCGCACGACCCTCGACAGGCTCGAGCTGGACTTCGAGTACGAGGTCGCGGTGCTCGGCGGCTCTGTGGCGGCCCTCATGCGCACCGAGTGGATCGCCCGGCGTCTGCCCGCCGACTGCGCCTCCCGTCAGGTCGTGATCCCCGGGTTGTGCAGGGGCGACCTCGCCGCCATCGAGGCCAGGACCGGGGTCCCGGTGATCCGCGGTCCCAGGGACCTCAAGGATCTGCCCGCGTATTTCGGGCAGGAGCGCGTCCTCGAGGGCTACGGAGAGTATCACGCCAGGATCCTCGCCGAGATCGTCGAGGCGTACCGCATGCCCTTCGCCGACATCGTCGCGCAGGCCGAGTACTTCCGCGCCGGCGGCGCCGACGTCATCGACCTCGGCTGCCCGCCGATGGAGGCGTTTCCGGGGGTCGCCGAGGTGGTCGCCGGGCTCAAGGAGCGCGGCTTCACGGTGAGCATCGACACCTTTCACCCGCAGACCATCCGCGAGGCCGACGAGGCGGGCGCCGACCTCCTGCTCAGCGTCAACGCGCAGAACCTGGAGCTCGTGCCGCACCTGCGCTGCAAGGTCGTGGTGATCCCCGACTTCGGAGAAGGCCTCGAGTCTCTGGAGCGCAACGTCGCCAGAGTGGACGCCCTGGGCGCCGCCTACGTCATCGACCCCATCCTCGACCCGCTCAGCTTCGGCTTCACGGCCTCGCTGGAGCGGTACTGCGAGACGCGCCGGCGGCGCCCCGACGCCGAGATGCTCATGGGTCTCGGCAACCTCACGGAGCTCATCGACGCCGACAGCCACGGCGTCAACGCGCTGATGGCCGGCGTCATCGCCGAGCTGGGCATCGACTACGTGCTCACCACCGAGGTCATCAGTTGGGCGCGCGGCGCCGTGCGCGAGCTCGACCTGGGCCGCAAGCTGATGCACTACGCGCTCAAGAACAGGGTGCTCCCCAAAGGCCTCGACGACGGCCTCGTGGCGCTCAAGGACCCCCCGTTCGAGACGTACTCGGAGGCGGAGCTGCGCGACATGCAGCGGCGGGTGCGCGACAGGAACTACCGGATCTTCGCCGATCGCGAGTGGGTCTACGTGTTCAATCGCGACACGTTTCTGCGCGGCACGGACCCGCAGAAGCTCTTCGTGAGGCTGGACATCCCCGATCCCGGCCACGCCTTCTACCTGGGCAGGGAGCTCGAGCGCGCCGCTCTGGCGGCGCGCCTCGGCAAGAAGTACACCCAGGAAGCGCCGCTGCGCTGGGGGTATCTGAGCGCGGCGGTCGGCGAGAAGGCGGAGCCCTCGTGACGCGGGCCATAGGCATCGATCCCGGGACCGTGAGCTTCGACGTTTGCGGCCGCGACGGCGACGAGCTGTTTCTCGACGCGACCTATCCCACGGCCGACGTGCGCGACGCTCCCGAGACGCTGGTGGCGGCGCTGCGCGCCGCCGCTCCCGTGGACCTCGTCGTCGGCCCCTCGGGGTACGGTCTGCCCTGGACGGACGTCCGCGACCTCGGCGCGGAGGAGCTCGACCTGCTGCTGCTGGCGGATGCCGGGGATGGGCCGCGGGGGACGATCGTCGGCGGCCTGGGCCGCGTGCTGGAGGCGCTTAAGCAGAGCGGCCTGCCGGTCTGCCTGGCGCCCGGCGTGCTGCACCTCACCACGGTCCCGGAGCACCGCAAGGTCAACCGCCTCGACATGGGCACCGCCGACAAGCTCTGCGCGGTCGCCCTGGCCGTGTGGGATCAGGCGCGCCGCCTGGACGTGGCCTACGACGAGACGTCGTTCGTGTCGGTCGAGGCCGGCGGCGCCTTCACGGCGGTGATCGCCGTCGAGCGCGGCGCGATCGTCGACGGCGCCGGGGGCACCTGCGGCGCCATGGGGTTCCGCGCCCTGGGCGCCATGGACGGCGAGCTCGCCTACCTGCTCCGGGACTTCCCCAAGGACGTCCTCGCGAGCGGCGGCGCGGCGTGGATCGCCGGCGCCCCCGAGTGCTCGCCGGAGGAGCTCGTGCGCGCCGCGGCCGGCGACGGCCGCGCGGCCGTCGCTCTCGCGGCGCTCCTCGAGGACGTGGCCAAGAGCGTCGCCGCGGAGGCGATCCTGCTCGAGGCGCCCCGCGAGGTACTGCTGTCGGGGCGCCTCACGCGCGTGCCCGAGCTGCGCCGCCGTCTGGTCGACGCCCTGAGCCGGTTCGCCCCGGTACACGTCGTGCAGGGCTACGCGAGCGTCTGCAGCGAGGCCGCGCAGGGGGCCGCCCTGCTCGGCCAGGGACTGGCCGGTGACGGCGGCCTCAGCGACCTCGTGGACGCCATGGGTCTGCGCAGCGCCCGCGGCTGCGTGCTCGACCACCTGTTCGTCAGTGAAGCTGAGTCTCTGCGCCGTCGCCATCCGCTGCCGCGGCGTCCGCAGGTCCCCTTCTGGGAAAGGAGCTAGCCGCGTATGCACATCAACGGAGTGGAGATAGAGGACACGTTCGCCGAGGCCTTCGGGATGTGGGGCGCCCGCCTCATCGTCACCGGCGACGACCTGGACTGGGCGCGCATCGCCGCCGAAGCGGCCACGGGCTTCGCCACCTCGATCATCGGCTGCGGCTGCGAAGCGGGGACCAACGACCTGGCGCCCGGCGAGCGGACGCTCGACGGGCGCCCCGGCGTGGCCGCGCTGGTGTTCGCGACGTCGCGCAAGAACATGGAGGCCGTGCTCCTGCAACGCGTCGGTCAGGCGGTGATGACCTGTGCCACGTCGGCGTGCTACAACGGCCTCGTCGCCGACGAGAAGGTCAGGATCGGCGGCAAGCTGCGCTACTTCGGCGACGGCTTTCAGCGCAGCAAGCTGCTGGACGGCCGCCGTCTGTGGCGCGTGCCCGTGATGGACGGCGAGTTCGTCGTGGAAGAGAGCTTCGGCGTCGTGCGCGCCGTCGGCGGCGGCAACTTCTTCATGATGGCCCGCAGCCTGGCCGCGGCGCTCGCCGCGGCGCGCGCGGCGGTGGCCGCCATGCGCGCCGTGCCCGGCGCCGTCATGCCGTTTCCCGGCGGCGTGGTGCGCAGCGGCAGCAAGATCTCGTCGCGCTACAAGGGTCAGCAGGTCTCGAGCAACACTCCGTACTGCCCGACCCTGCGAGGGCAGGAGGACAGCGCCCTCAGAGAAGGAGAGAACGCGGTGCTCGAGATCGTCATTGACGGGCTCACTGAGGCGGCGGTCGCCGAGGCCATGCGCGTGGGCATCGCCGCCGCCTGCCTGCCCGGGGTGACGCGCATCTCGGCGGGCAACTACGGAGGCTCGCTGGGGCAGTTCCACTTCGCCCTGCGCGAGCTGGTGAACCAATGAGGAGGCCGCGGGCCGCTTCTCACCCGCGGAAGAGGAGGGATCGGCAATGGGATGCATAGCCTGTGCGGCGCTTGTCCTCGACGGCGCCGGCGTGACCCTGAAGCGCAAGGAATCGAGCCCGATCCCGGTGGAGGCGGACGCCATCTGCCCGGATCGCTTCGTGGGCCGCGGGCAGACGGAGATCGCGGAGCTGCCCGCCTACTACGGGCGCCGTAAGGTGACGCTCGGCGACCTCTTCGAAGTCGAGGGCGCCGGCGCCGACAACGTCACCGTGAGCGGCGATCTCAAGGCCGTCAAGAAGATCGGGCTGGGGATGTCCATGGGGCGCCTCACCGTGCGCGGTGACGTGGGACCCCACCTGGGGGCCTACATGACCGGCGGCGAGATCGTCGTGGAGGGCGCCGCCGGCGACTGGGCCGGCGCCCACATGTCGGGGGGCCGCATCGTCGTGCGGGGCGACGCCGGGCACTTTGTCGGCGGCGCCTACTCGGGCGAGCCGCGCGGCATGCGCGGCGGCACCATCGTCGTCGCCGGCAACGCCGGGCGAGAGGTG
>Ga0194044_10000742_pt1 | contig 16315 bp, 12 predicted proteins | sample JunL4417m_MetaG_FD_155460 | JGI IMG/M metagenome (GOLD analysis project Ga0194044, IMG submission 155460) | Anoxic zone freshwater microbial communities from boreal shield lake in IISD Experimental Lakes Area, Ontario, Canada - Jun2016-L442-17m | ecosystem: Environmental > Aquatic > Freshwater...
ACAAGTATAAATATGAATCGTTCCTTTGTTTTTCCGAACGAAGGAACGATTTTCATTATAAGAAATTATTTTACACAATGGAATACATAAAGAATAAAGATTTAACTCTATTAGAGAAAACATATTTGCCGCAGATTGCAAAGGGGATGGCACTGACATTCAGTCAGATGTTCAAGCCGAAATTTACGAGACAGTATCCTGAAGAAAAATGGGAGACGCCATCGAGTTTCAGGGGAAGACCTGTACTGGTGCTTGAGGAGAATGGTACTGAAAGATGTGTTGCGTGTGGTTTGTGTTCGCGAGTATGTCCTGCACTGGCAATAGAAGTTCAGGCAAATGAGACGGAACTTTTGAAGGAAAGGTATCCTGAAAAGTTTGAGATAAACATGGTGCGATGTATTTTCTGCGGTTTCTGCGAAGAAGTATGTCCTGAGGAAGCAATAGTAATGAGCAATGAATATGAACTGGTTTTCAAATCGCAGGATGAGGCAGTATTCGGGAAAGATAAATTATTAATACCGAGAAAGAATTTAGAAGGACGACTGAAGTTTCTGAAAGAGAACAGATAGCAGTGAGAAATAATTGAAATCGATATTCTTTGACATATTATTAGTAGGGATATTAGTATTCTTAAACGGACTGTTTGTTGCCGTTGAATTTGCGATAATAAAAGTAAGGAAATCTGAGCTTGAGACAGATACTGATGCGAGAAACTCAATCCGCAAGAAGAATTTAATAATCGTTAAGAACAACATCGACAGGTACGTATCCGCGGCACAGCTGGGAATAACATTTTTAAACATTATGCTCGGATGGATAGGTGAAGGATCATTCGGAAGGTTATTTCTGCCTTTCTTCAGTTTATTTGGTCTGGAGCATGAAATTACATCAACATTTGCTTCGTTGTTCGGAGTACTTGTAATAACGTTTATCACTGTAGCATTCAGCGAACAGGCACCGAAGATGATTGCACTTCAGTATCCGCTACAGACATCAATGTGGCTGTCATTTCCACTGAAAGTTTTCTACACAATCTTTAAACCTATGATTCTTTTCCTGAACTGGTCTGCGAACAGTTTTATAAGGTTAATAGGTCTGAAGCCTGTTACGAAGGATGACATTACACATTCAGAAGAAGAAATAAGGTACCTGATTTCCGAGGGACAGAAAAGCGGAGTTATTGATTCAACGGAACAGCAGTTAATAGAGAAGATTTTCGACTTTAATGATAAACTTGCAAGAGATATTATGGTTCCGAGGAATCATATAATAGCACTTGATATCGATGACAGCCGTGACAAGATTGTGCAGAGAGTAATAGATGAAGGATATTCAAGGATACCTGTTTACAAGGATTCGATTGATAATATTATTGGTGTTATTTATTCAAAAGATTTAATCAGTGCTACAGAGTACAGAGAGTTAATAGTATTAACTGATATATTAAGGCCTGCTTACTTTGTTCCTGAGATAAAACAGATTGGCGAGATATTAAAGGAATTTCAGAAAAAGCATATTCACTTAGGTGTTGTTGTGAATGAGCACGGAAACGTTGAGGGGCTGATAACGCTTGAAGATATTATAGAGGAGATAGTAGGCGAGATAGAAGACGAGTACGATATTGAAACAAGAAATATACAGAAGGATAAACTCGGAATATTTCTTGTTGACCCTCTGATAGCGATAGAAGAGTTTAATACAAAGTTTAACACAGACATACCGCTTGATAATGATGACTATCATACACTGAGCGGGTTTTTACAGAAGGTGACAGGACACATTCCAGAGATTTACGAAAGAATAGATTACAAGGAACTTGTGTTTACGGTTATGAAGAAATCAGGCAACAGGCTGCTGCAAGTAAAAGTTCAGCGACTAATTAATTAATAATAATTGATTTGATAAACTTAATCTTAAAAAAGATATACATATTCTTTACAGACATTGAAAGTTATTTCAAACTGCTGACGGGTGTGATAAGGTACCTGCCGCGTGTATTCACGGACAGAAAACTTATACTCGACCAGATGGTTCACATTGGAGTGAATTCTTTGACTTTAGTATCGATTATCGGATTGTTTACAGGTGCTGTATCTGCTTGGCAGGTTGCTTATCAGATGGCGGGCCTGGTTCCACTGAGTATACTGGGAACAGCAACGCCGAAAGCAATTATTATTGAACTTGGTCCTGTACTCGCAGCGATTGTTCTTGCCGGAAGAGTAGGTGCATCGATAAGTGCTGAGATTGGGACTATGAAAGTTACTGAACAGATTGATGCTCTTGAGGCAATGGCAATTAATCCGATAAGGTATCTAGCGATGCCAAGAGTTGTTGCAACAACAATAATGATGCCTGTACTCGTTATCTATGCGAGTTCAGTGGCAATATTCGGTTCGTACCTGGTAGCAACGGTATTTCTTGATTTACCAGGCGGAGTGTTTCTTTCAGGATTCAGAAAAACATTTGAGTTAAAGGATGTGAATTCGGCTTTTATAAAAGCCTTATTCTTTGGTTTTGCAATATCATCTATCGGCTGCTTTGTAGGTTTCAAGACTTCTGGCGGTGCGGAAGGTGTTGGTCTTTCAACCATTAAGTCATTCGTAATATGTGCAGCAATGATACTTATACTTGATGCAATATTATGGAATTTTCTTATTGGTTAATAGTTTGTAAATTTGTAATAATTGGGCAATTGGCACAGCTGGTTAGCGCGCTTCCCTCACACGGAAGAGGTCACTGGTTCGAATCCAGTATTGCCCACTTTTTTATGCATAATATATAATTGAATTTATTATTAAAAAATATCGGGATAATATCACCGAAGGATAATTTAAAAGGTATCTTCGACGTGTTTATCAAAGACGGAAGAATAGAGAGCATAGGTTCAATCGATTCTGATGGTAATGCACAGGTGATTGATTGTGAAGGGCTGACTGCTGTTCCGGGATTCTTTGATATGCACGTACACTTCAGAGACCCAGGTCAGACTGAGAAGGAAGACATTGATTCGGGAGTATTGTCTGCAGCAAACGGCGGGTTTACGGGTGTATTGTGCATGCCGAATACAAAACCCCCGATAGATAATAAAGAAGTTATAGAATACATAAACGATAAAGCAAGAGGAAAGATAGTTGATGTTGTGGTATCCGCATGTGCGTCAAAGTACAGAGCGGGTGATGAGCTTGCTGATTTAAATGAACTGTATGATGCAGGTGCCATGGCACTTACAGATGACGGAAGTCCTTTGCTAAACGAAGAAGTATTGAGGAAGACGCTTGAGTTTACGGCATCGCATAATGTACCGTTTCTTCAGCACGCTGAGAATTATAAAGTAAGCGGTAATGGTGCAATGCATAAGGGGAAAGTTTCTGAGCAGATGAATGTTGAAGGAATTCCTTATGAGAGTGAAACGCAGACTGTACGAAATGATATAGCGATGGCAAATTCAATTACAGGTTCAAAATATCACGTGCAGCATCTATCGTGCGGAGAGACAGTTGAGATTTTAAGAAAAGCAAGGAAAACGAATGAGAATATTACATGTGAAGCCTGTCCGCATCATTTTGTCCTAACAGATGAGGCAGTAGTAAAAGAGGGGACAAATGCAAAGATGAATCCTCCTTTAAGAGAAGACGAAGATGTTGAGAAGATACTCCTTGGGCTGGCAGACGGCACGATTGATGTTATATGTACAGACCATGCACCTCATACAAGTGAGGAAAAATCACGGAATATATATGATGCTCCGTTTGGAATAGTCGGTCTGGAGACGTGTGTTGGACTCACGTACAAGTATTTAGTTGAGACGGAAGTAATAACGTTTGAGAATATGGTAGAGAAGATGTCTGATAATCCGAGAAGAATACTAAACCTTCCAAGAATTTCTATAGTGGAAGGTGAAAAGGCAAATCTGACTATACTGAAAAGAGATGAGGAATGGGTTGTGGTTACGGACAAGTTTAAAACTAAGAGCAGAAACACTCCTTTTAGCGGTTATAAGTTAAAATGTAAGCCATATGCAGTAATTAATAATGATAAAATGCATTTAAGCGAATTATAGAATGAGTAAATTTATAGACATATACGGAAGTGCGGAAAAGTTTGAGGTGAATAATATATTCTGTATTGGCAAGAATTATATGGACCATATAAAAGAATTCGGCCAGATGGAAGCACCAAAACAACCGGTTGTATTCCTTAAGCCAAATAGTGCAATAATGAGCAATAATTCGAATATTGTGATACCATCTGTAAACGGTAATAAAATCTCAGGAAATGTGCATTATGAGACAGAAATGGTAATTGCGATAGGCAAAGATGGAATGAACCTGAAAGAGACAGAAGTTGAAGAGCATATTTTTGGTTATGCAATAGGTCTGGATTTGACATTAAGGGATGTACAGGTTGAGGCAAAGAAAGCAGGACTACCCTGGGCAACTTCAAAAGGGTTTATGAACTCCGCTCCAGTAGGGAATATTGTACTCCGAGAAGAGATAAAAGACCCCATGAATTGTGATATAGAGCTTCAAATTAACAATATTAGAAAACAGTTTAGCAATGCAAGGTTAATGATTTTAAATATATATGAGTTAATATCTTACATATCAACTGTATTCGGTATTAGTAAAGGAGATCTTATCTATACAGGAACACCCGAAGGAGTAGGGAAGATTAAGAAAGGGGAGAATTTAAAAGCAATACTTTCAAACAAGTACGAATTAAATGTGAGGTTTGATGGGTAAAGTAATCAGTGTCTGCATTGCGAAAGGTGGAGTTGGCAAGACAACAACTTCAGTAAATTTAGCTGCTTCTTTGGCATTGGCAGAAAAATCTACATTATTGATAGATATTGACCCTTACGGGTCATCTGCGGTTGCGATGGGTTTTACGCCTGACAAAATAAAGGCTGGAATCTCTGAAATATTCAACTTTTCGAAGGCAATTGAGTATACCATACACAAAACCGAGATACCATTTCTTGATTTTGTGCCTGCAAACATCAATTCCATTCAGAATGACGAGAGATTTGCCAAAATGACAGAAAACCGTGTAGTTCTGAAAAATGCACTTAAGGATGTAAGGACTAAGTATGATTTTATAATTATTGACTGTCCACCTACACTCAGAGGAATAACCTTAAATGCGTTAACCGCATCGGATACTGTATTAATTCCTGTAAAATGCGGTCAGTTTTCGCTGGAAGCGGTTGACAAACTGTTCGATTATATAAGTTGGGTAAGGGAAGTATCAAATCCATATCTGGACATTGAAGGGATTTTACTCACAATGTATGAAAAGAATTCAAAAGTAACAGAGATTTCTGAAAGAGAATTAAGGTTAAAATACGACGGTTATTTATTCCAGAATAATATACCTGTAACAAATTTACTGAACGAAGCAACATTTTACGGTAAACCACTATGCTTATACAAGATTAATTCAGAAGGCTCAGTAGCATACATTAACTTATCGTATGAAATTATTACAAAGAATCAAGAAATGTTAAATAAAAACAAAGAATGAAAGAATTACCTGCAAAATACGAGGCCGGAAAAGTAGAGGAGAAATGGCGTGAATTCTGGGAATCGAATGAAATCTACAAATCTAATGTAAATCCTTCAAAACCGAAATTTTCAGTAGTTATTCCACCACCTAATGTGACTGGAATGCTTCATATCGGACATGTTTTGAACCTTACAATACAAGATATTTACTGCAGATGGAAAAGAATGTCAGGTTTTGAAGTTTGCTGGGTACCGGGAATGGACCATGCAGGTATTGCAACACAGATTAAAGTTGAGGAACAGTTAAGGGCACAGGGAATAACCAAATATGACCTTGGTAGAGATGAATTTGAGAAGAAAATATGGGAATGGAAAGAAAAATACGGAGGAATTATACTTAATCAGGTAAGAAAACTTGGATATTCCGTAGACTGGTCTAAAGAGAGATTCACACTCGATGACGGACTTTCAACAGCAGTAAAAGAAGTGTTTGTTGACTTGTACAAAAAGGGTTATATCTACAAGGGAAAGAGAATAATTAACTGGGATAGTATTACACAAACTGCTTTAAGTGATGATGAGATAAGTTATAAAGAAAGAAACGATAAACTGTATCATATAAAGTATTTTGTTGAGGATTCAGAAGACTTTATAGTTATTGCGACTACAAGGCCTGAGACTATGCTCGGTGACACAGCGGTGGCAGTAAATCCTGAGGATAAGAGATATGAGAAGTTTAAGGGGAAGAAAGTAATATTACCGATTGTACATAAGGCGATACCAATAATATTTGATTCGTATGTGGATATGAAATTTGGTACGGGTGCTTTGAAAATAACACCTGCACATGATTTAAATGACTTTGATTTAGGAAAGAGACACAACCTGGAATCAATAAATATACTGACAAAAGACGGCAAATTAAACGAATTCGGGCTTGAATTTAAGGGGCAGACTGTTGAAGAAGCACGCAAGAATGTACTGAATAAACTGAAAGCGGACGGATTCTTCTTTAAGGACGAAGATTATCTTCACAATGTTTCTGTATCTGAACGTTCGGGAGCAGTCATTGAGCCTTTATTATCAGACCAGTGGTTTGTATCGATGAAGAAGTTATCAGAACCTGCGATTCAGGTAGTAAAAGATGGAAAAATCAAGTTTCACCCTGAAAAATGGACTAAAACATATTTTCACTGGCTGGATAATGTAAAGGATTGGTGCATTTCGAGGCAGTTATGGTGGGGACATAAAATACCTATCTGGTACCATAAAGAGACAGGCGAAATATACTGCGAAACAGTACCTCCGAAGGATATGGAGAACTGGGAACAGGATAAGGATGTACTTGACACTTGGTTTTCATCGTGGTTATGGCCATTTAGTGTGTTTAATTGGGACAACAGTGCTAACGATAAGGATAATAAGGCACTTAACTACTATTATCCAACAGATTTTCTATCTACTGCTCCGGAGATTATTTTCCTTTGGGTGGCGAGAATGATAATATCCGGACTGGAATATATGAAAGATATTCCTTTTAAGGATGTTTATTTCCATTCAACAGTTAGGGACGGCAAGGGCAGAAAAATGTCAAAGTCTTTAGGAAATTCACCTGACCCGCTGAAAGTGATAGAGGAATACAGTTCGGATGCATTAAGATTCACAATAATATATCTTGCGCCGCTCGGAAGTGATGTATTATTCGACGAGAAGAATACTGAAATAGGCAGAAATTTCATAACTAAGCTATGGAATGCAGGAAGATTTTTAATGATGATGAAGGACAAGGTATACAGTTCTTCTGAATATGGTGATACCGAATTAAAGAATGACCTGGCAGAAAAGTGGATTACAAGCAGATTCCATTCAACAATTAAGGATATTGAGTATTATCTGAACGCATACCGGCTGAATGACTATGCAAAATCACTTTACAGTTTTGTATGGAATGACTTTTGTGACTGGTACATTGAGTTGATTAAGTCAAAGGTAAACTCAAACCCCGGAAGTGCGAGATTCCTTGTGGACGAAGCTCTAAAAATGTATGAAAATGCTCTTATACTGTTAAATCCTGTTATACCTTACGTAACTGAAGAAATATGGCATAATCTCGACGATAACAGGGAAGGGAAGACAATTTCATTTGAGCAATTCCCTGTACTTGACATTAAGAGATTTGACGATGAAATAGAGAATTACTTTGAGCATCTGAAGGATTTAGTCACGACTACAAGAAACGAAAGACTTTTATATGTCGGGATAAATAATTACAAATTTAATATTCATATAAAACCTCTTAATTCGAACGCTGAAAAGATACTTCCTTCGATAACAGAACTGTTGCAGCAACTTGTTAACCATAAGGAAAAGGTAGTAAATGCATCGGAGGCAAAGGATTTCAAAGGTACTTCGGGTAATTTCTTTGCGGTTAATTTTGATTTCCCTGACGAGAAGCCGAAATTAAAGAACGAAGGTAATTCAGACAAGATGAACAAGGAAATTGAGTCGCTTAAAACATACATAAACGGGTTACAGAAGAAATTAAGCAATCAGAATTTCATTGATAAGGCTGCACCTGAAGTTATTGAAAAAGAGAAGAGCAAATTATCTGAGGCCGAAGAAAAGCTGGATAAACTGATAAAGATGTCATAGAATAATTTTAATGTAAAATGAAAAAGGCTGATCAGATGATCAGCCTTTTTGCTATAAGTAAATATGTTTATTATTTCTTCTTCTTGAACATCTTTGTAAGAATATCATTCAGGTTAGGTCTTCCGATTTCCTGTAAATCATAGGAAATTCTTGCACAAGGTTTCTTAATCTTTACGATTCTTCTTAAATCGATAGGTGTACCGATGATAACTGCATCGCAAGGTACTTTATTGATAGTAACTTCAAGGTCTTTTATCTGTTTATCGCCATAACCCATTGCAGGAAGCAATACACCGATATTAGGATATTTCCTATAAGTTTCTTCGATACTCTTAACGGCATATTTTCTCGGGTCGACAAGTTCTTTTGCACCGAATTTCTGTGCTGCGATTGTACCTGCACCGAACTTCATTTCACCGTGTGTAAGAGTAGGGCCATCTTCAACTACGAGTACTTTTTTACCTTCGATTAACTTCATATCCTCAGGTTTATCAAGAGCAACAGGTGATGCTGCTTCGATAATGATTGCCTTAGGATTGAATTTCTTGACGTTATCTCTGACCGCTTTAATGTTATCAGGTGTAGCAGAGTCAATCTTATTGATAACTATTACATCTGCGAGAAGAACGTTTGTTAAGCTCGGATAATAACTTGATTCGTGTCCAGGTCTGTGCGGATCGACGACTGTGATAACCAGATCAGCCTTGTAGAAAGGATAATCGTTGTTACCACCATCCCATAAAATTACATCGGCTTCTTTTTCTGCCTGTCTTACGATTGCTTCATAATCAACTCCTGCATAAATAACGTTACCTCTGGCTACGTGTGGTTCATACTCTTCCATTTCCTCGATAGTACATTTGTGTTTCTTAAGGTCTGCGATAGTTGCAAATCTCTGTACTTTTTGTTTTACCAAATCACCATAAGGCATCGGATGTCTGATAGCAACAACTTTTTTGCCCATTGCCATTAAAACCTCGACAACTTTTCTTGATGTCTGGCTTTTGCCAGCGCCTGTTCTGGCTGCAACTACTGCAACGACAGGTTTAGTCGACTTAACTGCTGTCTGTTCATAACTGAGCATTTTAAAAGATGCACCAGCTCTGTTGACGATTGCTTCTTTTGTCATTACATAATTGAAAGTAACATCTGAATACGAGAATACTACTTCATCAACCTTGTATTTTTTAATTAGACTAACCAATTCTGTTTCGGGAAAAATAGGAATTCCTTTAGGATACAACTTTCCACAGAGAGCTGCAGGATATTTTCTATCATCAATGTAGGGGATTTGAGTTGCAGTAAAAGCTACAACATCATATCTCGGATTATCACGAAAAACAGTATTAAAATTGTGAAAATCTCTGCCCGCGGCACCCATAATTAGAACTTTAATTTTGTCCATACAATTAAATTAGTTTGTGTAAAATATATATTTTATATTGCTTTGAAATGCAAATTCCCTAATATAATATACTAATTTTAATGTTAATTTTTAAGTGATAATATAGTATCTTATATGTTTTAAACTAATACAGAAATCTCATGCTGGAAATAAAGGACAAGAATGCATTTAAACATGTGTTCCAGGTAAGGGTCAGAACATGGGAAGTAGATTTTCTTGGCATTGTCCACAATTCAAATTATCTCAGATTTATGGAAATAGGCCGGCTGGAATACAGGAGAAATTACGGTTATGAACTGTCACCGACAAAGAAAACCACAGACGGTCTGAAAGTATTTGTTGCACATAATTCGATAGATTATCTTTCAACTGCTGCTTTTGATGATTTATTGAATATATACACAAGGGTTGCATGGATAAAGAATTCGAGTTTCTGTTTTGAACATATAATAGAAAAAGATTCGGATAAAAGTATACTTGCAAAGGGAATGGGAATTATAGTGAATGTTGATTACAAGACGAACAGACCTGCAGATTTACCTGACAAATTTGTGAATGAAATAATGGAATTTGAAACAGATTGTAAATTAATGCGGTAAGAGTATTTAACTCAATCCAAGTTCTTTTAAACTTTTGGAAATGTATACTTTAATCATTTCACGTCTGTATTCCCTTGAATACATATCATTCTCAACCGAGCGCGATATTTTCAGAAAGTACTTTATGATTTCTTCAGAATTGCTTCCCGTATTACCTTCATAAGTAACAGGTCCTGAATCAACTCCTGACAGTGATATTTTAAGAAAATTATTTTTATTGATAGTAACAGCCGATGAAAGAGATGTAAATTCAAGACTTTTGCGTTGTCTTAATTTTCTGTAAACTGATTTGAATACCAATCCAGACGGAATCAATATTGATACAATAATATCTGAGTTCTTTAATCTTCTTGGGTTAACACCTTCGCAGGTATATATATCCTCAAGTTTATATCGTTTCATTTCACCCGATTCACAAACTTCAACTTCAGCGTTAAGGCTAATTAACGCAGGAGCGGTATCGGAAACGAATTCAGAGTAACAGGCTTTTTTGCTTCCGGTAGCTATACAGATATTGCCTTCACATTTGAGGCAGTATCCTGCAGAATCTCTCCACCAGTCAGACTGGTTGTAATAATAACATCTGTTTTCACAAAGCAGGTTTCCGCCAAGAGTAGCGCGATAACGTATAAGAGGGGATGCAACCATTTTTGCAGCTTCGGTTAAAACATTATACTCTTTATTAATATGTTTATTACCGATGACTTCATTCAGAGTATTCAGAGCACCGATTCTGAAATAATCTTTTACGTTCTCAAATCCTTTAAGTTCTTCGATACCTGACAAATCAATAAAGCAATCTGAATTGTCATTACCCTGAAACCGGTTTGCGAATACATCAGTACCGCCAGCAACATACCTGAAACTCTTTTTATACTCAGAAGCATAATCGTATGCATCTTTCAAAGAAGAAGGTTTAAGATAAATTTTATTTATGTCAGCAGGTTTCAATATTTTTGTTTAATATGGTTTAATATTTCTTCAGGGTTAATTGGTAAAGAAGTAATCCTGTAACCGACTGCATTGAATACAGCATTTGCGATTGCAGGAATTACTGGGTGTATGGCACCTTCTCCGCATTCCTTAGCTCCGAAAGGTCCTTCAGGGTCGATTGATTCTATGATTGTCGTATCAATCGGCGGTGTATCAACACTCGTCGGAATTTTATAATCCAGAAAATTCGGGTTCAAAAGTAAACCGTTATAAAATTTCATCCGTTCGCTCACTGCCTGTCCAAGTCCCATATGCCAGGAACCCTCGAGTTGTCCTTCAACAGCAAGGGGATTGATTGCTTTGCCGCAATCGTGAGCACCCCAGATATTAAGAACGTTTACTTCACCTGTATCGGTATCAACATCAACTTCTGCTATGCAGGAACCAAAACTGTAGGAAGGGCTAAGTCCGGCACCTGCACCCTTAAAATCACCTCCGAGTTTAGGTGAGTTATAGTTTCCTGAGACGGTTAACGCACCAACTTTCTTAGTTGCAATCTCAACAGCTTCTTTCCAGTTTAAATCTACAGTCTTATCATTCGAGAAAATTCTTTCTTTACTTATGTTTAATTCTTCAACAGGTATGTTCTCATTTAAGGAAACAGAATCGAGAATAGATTTCTTAAGGTTTTCAGCTGCCATTTTGGCGGCATTTCCAGCCATAAAAGTAACACGGCTTGAATAACTTCCAAGGTCAATCGGTGTAAGCAATGTATCAGCGGCGACTACAAAGACATTATCAATACTCAATCCAAGAACTTCTGCAACTATTATTGCGAGCATTGTATCGCTGCCCTGACCAATATCACTGGCACCTGATGTAATAAGAACTCTGCCGTCAAGATCAACTTTAAGGTGAACAACGGACTGAGGGTATTCATTCCAGTGGATTGGAAGCGCGCTACCGCTTATATAGACACCGCATGCAACGCCAAGACCTTTACCGTATGGCAATTTACCGTGCCGTTTTTTCCACTCTGACTTTTCCATAACAGCATTCATACTTTCGACGACTCCGTTGGAAGTTATCCTGAACTGTCCGACGGTAAGAGTATCGGACGGAAGAAAATTCTTAAACCTCAGTTCGCACGGGTCAGTGTTTGTACGGTGAGCAAGTTCATCGAGCAGTGACTCCATTGCAAAGCGGGGATTTACAGCGCCATGTCCACGCATTGCTCCGCACTGGGGTTTATTAGTATAAACACGTCTTGTTCTGAAACCAAAATTATCAATTTTATACGGTGCCTGAAGAAGCACGCCGCTGTAATAAGTTGTAACTACGCCGAAACTTCCGTAAGCTCCGCCGTCGAGAAGTATATCCGCATCAATGACATTAACTTTACCTTCTTTACTCAAACCCACTTCCATTATAATTTCAGACGGATGCCGACCGTGATTGTTCAAGAAAACTTCTTCACGTGTAAGTCTTGTTCTGACAGGCTTTCCCGTCAATTTTGAAAGTTGCGAAATAATAATTTCATGAGGGAATGGATCACTTTTCCCGCCGAATCCACCGCCAACGTACGGCTTGATAACACGGATTCTGTTCATAGGAAGCTCAAGAACTTTTGCAAGGAACCTGTGCAGATAATGCGGAACCTGAGTTGCCGTAATTATAGTAAGTCCGTTTTCATCCCAGTATGCAGTTGCAGCATGGGGTTCAGTAAAGCCATGGTTAATTCCTTCGAAAGTGAAATTAAGTTTGTGTGAAATAGAGGAATTATTAATTCCTTCTTTCTGATCACCGAAACGAAGTTCTGCTTTTTTGTGCACATTATTATTGTACCTGCAGTGTGAATGAATTTTTTCTTTCTCCTCAATATCAGCAAGAGAATCTTTTATACTAAAAAATGTTTTCAGAGGGGAATATTCTACCTTAATAAGATTACAGGCAGCAGATGCTATATCTTCTGTATCAGCAGCAACGGCTGCTACAATTTCCCCTATATACCTTACTTTATTTACTGCTATTGATGTTTCATCCTGTGAAATTGGGAGAACTCCGAAACTGATTGGTAAATCCTTCCCGGTTATTATTTTTCTAACACCCTTTAACTTAAGGGCATCCGATAAATCGATATTAACAATTTCAGCATGAGCGTGAGTGCTTCGAAGGAATTTACAGAACAGTGCATTTTTGATTTTAATATCATCTGCATAATCAGCCTCACCTTTAACCTTCTTTTCTGCTTCGATGTATGGTCGTGGTTTTCCTACAGAAAGATATTTATCATTCTCATCTGCGATTACAGATTTATCCGAAGCGGACTCTGCCGCATATTCAGAAATAGCACTAATGATTTTCTTATATCCCGTACATCTGCATAGGTTACCTGATATTGCTTCTTTAATTTCATCTTCAGATGGCTGAGGGTTAATCTTAAGGAATCCAACGGCCGACATAACCATACCGGGTGTACAATAGCCGCACTGTATGGCACCTTTCTGAACAAACATTTCCTGAAGTTTATGTAGTTTACCGTTTTTTGCGATTGATTCAATTGTAAGAATTTGTGTGTGAACACACTTCATTACGGGTGTAATGCAGCTTAAAGCAGGGACATCGTCTATAAGAACAGTACAGGCACCGCAGCTTCCTTGCTCACACCCGACCTTTGTACCTGTCAGTCCGATACGGTTGCGGATAGTGTATGAAAGCATTTCGTGCTCTTCAACAAGCAATTCATAATTTACGTCGTTAACTGTTAAAATTATCTGCTTCAAATTGTTTTCTCGTTAAACATTTTAAATTCCTGCTCCAATACTTTTACCACCATCAACATAAATCGTCTGTCCCGTAATAAATTTCGTATTATCATCAGCCAGAAATGCAACAACCTGAGCAACATCTTGCGGAGAGCCAATAGATTTAGTAGGCTGAGCTTCAATTAATTTATGAAGAACATTTTCCGGTAATGACTGTGTAAGCGGTGTCTCGATCAGTCCAGGAGCTACTGCATTTACTAAAACATTGTATCTTCCGAGTTCGAGTGCAAGTACTCTTGTAAGGCTTACTACTCCCGCTTTTGAAGCTGCATAATTAGACTGTCCCGGATTTCCGAGCCAGGCACGTGATGCTATATTAACTATTCTTCCATACTTCTGGTTTTTCATCATTGATGCCGCTTCTCTGCACATAAGCCAGGTGCCTTTGAGGTTAACGGAAATAACTTTATCAAAATCATCAGAAGACATATTCTGTATAAGGTTATCGCGTATGATTCCTGCATTGTTCACGAGCACATCGATTCTTCCGTAATTATTCTTAATAAACCCGAACAGAGATTTAACTTCATCTTCAGACTGAATATCACATTTATAAAAGGCAGCATTATTTTTCCCGAGTTCAGTTTCGAACGATTGACCGTTTATTCTATCTATATCGACGGCTAAAATAAAATAATCCAGACTGCATAATTTCCTTGAGATAGCAGACCCAATGCCGTTTGAGGCACCTGTAACAACAGCTATTTTTTTATTTTTCATCGATAATATTATTGAGTGAAATATTCAACGTTAAAATTATGGAATTAAAATACTTATTTCATCCGAATAAAACAAAAGTAAAATAAAGAATTATCAGGAAGGATATACACTCCTGTCTTTAATTAAAAATTGTAAAAGCAGAGTGTTTGTAATGCATAAGTGTTGACATTTAATCCTGTGAAAGTTAATTTGCATAACAATTGATTTGAAGATGTCAAAAATATAATGTTATTATTCTAATAAGTTAGGTTTGATGTTCTTCCGTAACGGAATTAGGAGGCTGTTATGTGAAGTTTTTTAAAAGAGTACTAAATTACTAATTAAAACGGCAATCAAGTTGGAGAACTTTGAAAACATTTTAGAGCGTTCTAAAATGCTGTCATTTGATTTGAATTTCGAATACGCGCGAAATTGGAAATCAAAGGAAGCATCGAGAGTTATTTTAGGATACACGCCAATATATTTCCCACGCGAGATAGTTCATGCAGTCAACGGTTTATCCGTAGGCATCTTTGGTTCAGGCGACAGAAAACAGATTATTAAGGGTGATGCTTTTTATCAATCGTACATTTGCCATATTCCGAGAGGAATAATTGAAATGGTTCTTGACGGTAACATGAAAAGTTTTGACGGATTTGTTTTCCCTTCAATCTGCGACGTAATGCGAAACCTTTCAGGAATATTCAAGATTCAGAAAAAAGGGAAGTTCATCAAGTATCTCGATTATCCTCAGAACTTTAATCCCGAAATTGGCGGTACATTTTACATTCAGGAAATGAAACACATTCTTGAATACATATTTGAAATCAACAACGTAAAACTAACAACCGAAAATTTAAACAATTCAATCCGTCTTTTTAACAAAAACAGGCAACTTATAAAAGCCATTTACGATTTAAGGCGCGAGTTTCCGTCGAGAATTACTTATGAAGAACTTTATCATATTATAAGAGCGGGAACGGTTATCACTGTAGAAGAGCACAACGAAATGCTGGAAGGTGTTCTGGATTTTCTTAATAATGAAAAAGGCGAACCGCTTGACAAGATAAAGGTGATTATATACGGAGCTTTCTGCGAACAGCCGCCTGTAGGCCTTATAAAGACCATTGAACTTGCAGGATGTTACATAATTGATGATGACCTTGTACTCGGTTCGCGCTGGATACAAGGTGATATAAAAGATGATACGGATGACCCTTTGAAAGCACTTTCGGAAGCATACTTAAAGAACAGTACTTTTTCATCATCCATGTACGATGTAAACAATCCAAAGGGTGAACGTTTAGTAAAGCTTGCAAAAGATTCGAAAGCAGACGGGATAATCTTTGCTGCTCCTAGTTTCTGTGACCCTGCTTTACTTGACATTCCGCAGTTACAGCAGGCTTGCGATAAGCATGACATAAGGCACATAATGTTTCAGTTCAGTGAAAATACTGGTCAGTTCAAAGTTATCAAGGAACAGGTCGGAGCTTTCTCGGATTCAATAAAGCTCTGGGTTTAATAATCAGTAATTAAAATAATTAAATATATGTCTCAGGAAGTTTCAAAAGAAAAAAGCATGATTCTCCAGAAGGAGATGATTGGCGGATTACTCGATGATTTAAGCATTACGAAAGAAACGGGCAAGAAGGTAGTTTATACATTTGTTCCCGGAAATCTTTCTGAGCTTATAAGGGC
>Ga0194044_10000746_pt1 | contig 16289 bp, 7 predicted proteins | sample JunL4417m_MetaG_FD_155460 | JGI IMG/M metagenome (GOLD analysis project Ga0194044, IMG submission 155460) | Anoxic zone freshwater microbial communities from boreal shield lake in IISD Experimental Lakes Area, Ontario, Canada - Jun2016-L442-17m | ecosystem: Environmental > Aquatic > Freshwater >...
AAACTAAGTCATCAATATAAAAATCAGAACCACTTGAATTTGTATCTACATACCACTCATCAATATTAAAATAGCGACTTAATGTACCATTAGATAATTTCCAATCATCCATAATTGCAGAATAATCAAACAAACCTTGAAACAAATACCAGCCATTATAACCACCCGACACATAGTTGCCTGCTGGAATATTTATTGCCTTTTTAGCTGGATCACCAATGGCATATACATTAACTGTACTAAAACACTTTTTCTGCGCCGGTGTTTGTCGGCAACAATGAGTTGGTTGATCTACGCAAGTGTCAAAAGCAGCAGTCCAAAGATCCGGTCGACAGCGGGTAAAGGTAGTGCCTGCTGGGTAAGAAGATGGGCTAGTGGTGCCACCATTTTCATTAGTAAAAAAATCACAAGAACTACTTGCCACATTCCACGTCGCCTTTGTTGGACCATAAAGAGCACAAACTGCAGCAGAACTAACATCAGTAAGAACATAAAGCGCAGATTTTGGCGTACACTGTGTGCTCCAGCCTGGAAAGCCAGTTATCGAGGGCACTACAGGAATTATATTTTTACCCTTATAATAGAATGAAATAACATATTTTTTTCCAGGCACAAGTGCTAAGTTTTTTATGTTATATTTTAATTGGTTGTAGTTTGAAAAATTTTGATTTTGATAAACCAAGGATTGTGTATCAAGCACAAATAATTTTTCGTTTTCGTCTCTATTTTTAAAATTACAGGCGTTAGCCACTGGAGCACCCCAAGTACATTTTGGATTTATCATATCATTACATAACGCTTGACTGCACTTGCCTGGGAATTCAATATTTGCATCCTTGTGAAACAACACACTTTGACCCCCAGAAACATGCTCGGCTTTGGATAGCTCAACTTTGGCGTGCTTATAGCTCGTTGGCAAGCTTCTTTCCCAATCAGCTGACGCAAAAACGTCTGTTTCAAAATCGACCGATTTTAACACATTATTAAAGGAAAGTGGTGCAACCGCGTCTGGCATAATCACTCTTTGATTTACCACTTTATTGCTTTCATTGCCAGCACTATCAAGCGCAACAACTGAAAAATAATACACCGTACCGTTGTTTAGGCCACTAAATGCAGCCGAATTAACATCACCGACAACCTTACTGGCCCCAAAATATGGAGCGGGATTGTTACCATAATACACTTTATAGCTGACTGCATCAGCCACCCTTGTCCATGTTAAATTAGCCTTTTTATCACCTGGAATAATGGTAAAAACAACCGTTGGTGGTGCTAAAACATCTTTTGGTGTAACACTGATTTCCTTAGATATTACACTTTCCGCACCAGTCGTTGATGAAGCAGCCTTAACCACAAAATAATATTTTTGACCATTGGTTAATTTAGAAATGATTGTACTATTCGTTGTAACCGCTACATAGTTTGTGTAATTACCAGTTGCTTTGCCGTAATATACTTTATAGCTCAAACCCGGTACAGCTGATGCTGTCCAATCCAACTTTACTGCACTACCAGTTGCCATCGGATAACCAATAAAACCTTGGGTTTCTGCTGGCAATGGCGCGCGCAAGAAATAATATTCCTTAAGCATATCATTAACAGTCGGTGTAGTAGTAGCTCCGCGAATGACTGTGCCGGTGTTCATAATTGAAGGCAAATAGGTGTTGCCCGCGGCTGCGCCATCACGACAATAATAGAGCTCAAAATTATAATTACTACACTGTGCAGCATTTATGGAACAATTTGCAGCATTATCTTGCCAGGGCCAGGTTGTTGGATCACTATACGGTGGCCAAGGGTTTGAACAAATAAACAATCTAATATTAGCACTACCGGTTACTGTTTTAATATTGGCGGTTGTGGGATTATTTAATGTGTCAACAGTTATTTTTGCCTTAGCGTTAACCTTGGTGGTGCCATCTTTTTTTGTTTGAGCTTTAAGTGTTTCCATACTGGTTGTGGCCCCAGAAACGGTCACCACGGTGGTATCATTTGAAGACCAGGCCCAAGACCAATCATATATCGTCGGCACAGCTACAATCTGTTGACCATTAGCTGACTCAGGAATGGCAATCATGGTTATTTGATTTGGTGTAGAAGATGAATTAGGGCTGTCACTACCACGGAAAAAAGTATAAGCAGCTGGATCCATAACTACTTTATCTAAAGTACAAACTCGATCACCGGTGGTAAATTGCCAAATTGTGCCGGTAAATCTTACGCCATTAATAAACTCAACACTAGTAGTGGCCACACTAGTGGTGGCCATGGAAACCCCATTCGCACTTAGAACGCCTTCATTAACAGAATCGGAGGAGCTGGCATCACCTTTAACGATTACTCGATAGGTTTTATATTTATCTAGTAAAATTGAAGGGGAAAAAGTCAGAATCGTGGTTGTGCCGAGACCCTTCTGCTTAACATAATTATTCACTATACCAGGAATGGCACAGAAATTATTGCTGGCAGCAGTGGCACTAAAGCCAAAAAATTGTTTAACCCCTGTCCACCAGCGCGCCAAAGTACCCATTGAATTATCACTTGTAGCTACATATGGCAATCCTTTAGGGCAAACACTTAAGCCATTATCGAGCGCCAAAATAACATTACCATTAAAACTGGTTGGGTTCATAGGCCGGTCAAAAGTAACACTAATCAACGGATTAAGACAAATATCTTTAGCATTATTCATTGGCACCGTGCTGACTACTATTGGCCGTGGATAACAACAAGTGTCTTGACCACAGGCAGCAAGGAAGGTGTTATTGCCACAATCCGTATTGGCCTGACATCCACAGAATAAACCGCGAACAGCACCAGTACAATCCCCTTGGTTTTGAATACAAACTAATTGACGGTTGGTTCCAGGCACAGGCTTGGTGTCCCCTGGCGTGCAACAACAACGACAATCACCACTACTAGTAATACAAGAAAGCTTATCTTGTGGCGGTCCACAACTGGCCACCCCGTCCGTACAAGTTGGATTTATTGGCAATATACATTGTTCGCCCGGTGGCACAGATGGTTCACTGGTGCAGTTACATGAAACCGGATCGCATTCTAAATCAGGGCCAATATCTGTACAAACTGAATCATCTGGGGTGCATTGGGTAGTATCTTTTGAACAAGGGATAACCTCGCAAGCGCAACCGGTTTTAGTGCTACACACTTTATCTGGATCAACACAATCACTACCACCGGTCGTACATTGCGTTGGAGTACTATCATCGCAAAACATGGAAACATCGGGGGCACCTTCCTTGCAGGTACCGGAATCTGAACCGTCATAAACGATATTTCCAAAAACATCATCACTAATTATTTTTACTTCACAGTGCATTGCCTGTTTACCTTTACAATTGCAGGCCGAATCACTTAAATTCTTTTCCCCAGAGGTGTAAGTAGCGCCAATATTATCAATCTCAACGCGACAACCAGTACACTGGCCATAGTTAACATTACCCGTACCGCAAAGCCCAGGGGTGCATTGCAGGCCAAGACAACAGTCTTGAGCTGCATACATTGGCGCAGTTCGACAGCAACATTCACAAGTGCCCGTTGGTTTATTGGGTATACACGTATTTGATGTAGTATTACAAGTTGAACTAGCGGCACAAACTGGAGCAGAAACACATTTACCAGCCAAATTACATGAAAAATCACCCGGACAACCTAAGCACACACTTGGACTACCAAGCGTACCAATCGTACATTTACCATTTATATCTTTAAATGTGACAGGCGAGCTGGGCGGGCATGATGTTTGAGCTGGCATTTGCCAGACATATATCGAATTTACCAAATTACAGGTTGAGGAAGCATGAGGTGCGGTAGGACTGCAAGCAACATTAGCTCCACTTGCAGTCGTAGTTGTAATTTCACATGTATTAGCTGTAAATGTGTAATTATATAATCCCCCAAATAAGCTCTTACAGGCAACATTATCCCCGCATTTACCAACAGAAGCAGTGCTAGTTACGGTTTGACACACCCCAGGTGAGCTAGGACATTGAGGTTGGGAAGTACACATATTTTGTGCCATGCCAGAGCACGTTTGTGGAATCGGCGAACATAACCCTTTATTGCCATTGGCTAATGCATTACAACTCTCTGTGCCCGTTACACAACATGCCTCGGTGCCACACATGGTCGTACCTATTTGGCAATTACCGTTTGGATTAGTGGTAAAATCCCATTCATATGCACTGGTTTTTGGACCCTCAAAACACTTCGACAGTGTGGCACACGACCCAGCAAAGGTGGAGCCTCCTGGACAGCAGATTACTCCTGTGCCTGAGCATTCGGCATCAGTTTTACACGTACCAACAGTGAGGTTAAGCGGATTACTGATTGCAGAGTTGTTAACTAAAACCACTGGACCAGTAATTGAGTCTGCAACTACTGGTGCCTCAGTTCGATTTGGAGATTTGTCGTATGTCCAATCGATATCATCAATAGACTTAACCTTATTTTCACTAAAAGTAGCATTGGGACTTATTGGCTTCTTAAAATTATCACCCGAAAACTCAACCGGCACACCAATTTGGGTTAAACTTGGGTTAATAAGACAAATACCAGGGCGTACATTTTTATTGCGTAAAAATTGTTTAAAATCAGCAGTGGCGGTATGTGGACCCACCTCAACCTCCAGGGTGTAGAGCGTAGAACTTACGGTTCCGGATGGTACCTTAATGATGATTTGTTTATCCGACCAGGTCTTGTCCTGACAAATTGGTGGAAAATTATAGTCTGCCGTCCAGGTGTCAGCTTGCGAGGTACTGGCAAAGCGGACACTGCTTGTGCCTTGTCTTGCCCCAAACCCCCTGCCCCAAATCGTTACATACTGGCCAGGCCCACCATCTTTAGGATTAAAATCAGAGATAACTGGCCCAGCATACGGATCTAATAATTTGGTAAAATCAACATAATTACTATTTACTATTACTGACCCGACATTTTTTAAAACAAAGGAAGACGTCTTGCCAAGGGTTAAATTTGGCACCGTGGCAGTAGCAGTGGTAGTATTTATAATGTTGCGGCCTAGTGCCTTCAAAAAAGAAGTCGAGGTGACTGCGCTACCAAATGCAATATCGTTATTGTTGGTAAAATTTATGCCATAATAGGTTGAAGTTGCGTTTAATTTACCTGAATCCGGAGTTAATTTACAAATACCAGGCCGATCAAAGCCGACTTTAACAAAGTCTTTAATCACTGGCCCATAAGAATCACTTGAACTCGAGGTATCAGTTAGGCCAACCGCCGTTTTAACAATAATTGTGCCAGAGGCCGCATCGCTTGGCACAGCTATGATAATTTGATTATCCTTCCAGGTGCTGGTACAGTTTGAATTTAATACACTCGGTAGGGTGCCCGTGGCATTGCCCTCAAAGTACACATTGCCAGCAATGGTGCCAAAATTATTACCAAAAATAGTAATAAAATTATTAGTTGCACCATTTGGTGCATCAATATTACAGGTGTCAGCCCCGCCACAGTCTGCATTTTTATTGCAGGGCTTAGTGGTATTAGCTTTACAAAACCCGCCTACCGGTGAAATGCCCGTAATCATTGGCCTGGATTGACAGGTACAACATGATGCTGTACCAGCGGCATAGCCAGCATTTTCACAAGTAGAGGTGCTGCTGGTTGTTTTACAAAAACTACTAGCACATAAAGTATTTCCATCCGTACACCAATTTGGAGCAATGCCAGCCGGTATATTCATGTCAATAGCGCAAGCGGCTCCGTCACAAGCTGGGCACTCACCGCCGCAATCAGTACCAGTTTCCGTACCGGGATCTGGCTGATTATTACAACAATGAGCTGGCCAAGGAATTATATAATCAAACGTGCTCGTGCTATTTCCCGCTGCGTCGTAGGCAAAAACCACAACTTTATATCTAGTGGGTGGTGTCATTGCCGAAGTGCTGGTAGTTACCCACACGTTTTTACCTAAAACAGGTGGCGTAACGGTTGCTTGAAATACCAGAAAATTTGTCGGATCATACACTTCGAATTTCGCTTTCATAACTGCTGACAAATCGTCAATGATATGCGCCTTAAGCGGGTAGCCACCAGCGGCGATACATTGATTCGTGCGGTCAATAAGAATATCGGGTGGGTTAAAATCAAGTACCGGAATTAAAGAGAAATCCCAGGTCTTATCTGTTGGATCTTGCGTAACTCCTCCTAAATTTTTATATCCACTAACCGTAGCTTTATAAATCGTAGTTGATGATGGTGCAAAGCAAAGGTCGTTTTTGTGTTCTTCTGGAATTACTAATTTTAATTTATAAGCAATGTTTATCTCTTCACAGGTGCTGCTCGATTGAAAAACCACCAAATTATTGTCAGTGCTAGAATTTATGGCATAGCTTACTGCTGGATTAGTGGTAACAGTTAATGTACCACTTCCCGGAAGTAAGGTCATGTTATACAAAGCCAGGCCCTTGGCGTTCAACGGCGCACTTTCGAGACCTGGTGGGTTAACACTGGTTACACCAAAAGTCACAACACCGCCCGGTGGAATATTGCCTCTATCGCCATCACCTCCACCGCCAGTCACATCAACCAAAGAATTAACCAACCAGGTGGCAATACCCCAACTGGCTAAAATTATGATTAACCCAATCAAGCCGCCAATCAAGATTTTTTTAGCCCGGTCAACCTGATCCGCATTGCCATTCGAGGTCATCCACAAAAACCCAGCGTATAAAATTATACCAACCGCTATAATCCCTAAAAAACCCAACCCCCAGTTAATAACCTTCGCAGCCATTATTTGGGGGTTGCTATTACCTAGACCAATGGCATTACCGACGGCTTCTTGCTGACCACCAAACGGATCAACCTCGGCTCGCACGGCAACCAAGCTGAACATAGCCCCAAAAATCAAGATTAGGCTAAAAAGGATGACTTTGAATTTTTGTTTTTGGTTGGTCATAATTATTTGATGGCAGCACAACTAGTTGCGGCTATTACGCTAGCTGAAGTTGAGGATCCACAACAAGATGAATTGGGTGAGACAGCCGCGCAAGACCCTGACCAGCCAATTGTCGTCCCACTTGGCTTAAAACAATTCTGATAAATATCTTTTACTCCAGACCCAACCTGACCTCGATAGGTGGAGGAGGCCGCAAAATCAGCATGTTCAATAAAGCCCTGAGTTGTGTCAAAAAAACCATCTTTCGGTTCGTCATCAAAACCTTTATTAGCAATCCAATATCCAATTGGGTTACCATAAGACATTAAATTCACCAATCGATGCCGAGTTGAACTTGCTTCACTGCCAATGCTTATCCCACCACTGGTCAAACTTTGTGACATCATCAGTCGATTAAAATCAAATTCAACATTTTTCGACATTAATAGAACCGTTCCGCGATGTACGGGGGTGGTGTTTGTTATTTTAGGCTCTTCAATTAAAATCCGATTATCAATCATAAACGACCAGCGGTAATTATCACCTGAACCGCTACTATTATCAGGGTATAATGGCGGGGTTGGTCGACGTTCAATATACCAATCAGAGGTTGAACCAATGGCATTTTTATCCCTATTACCATCAAGAGAATTATCGGCAGTATCTACAATACCATTAACTGGTTTTTTTGCTCCCGGAAAATTAATAGCTGGAGTGGATGAATTATTACAAATCGAATTTTTACAATATTGATAAGGCGCCTTATCAACACAAATAGCATTACTAGCACAGGGGGCTAAGGTGGCAGCAACTAGCTCAACACGAAGATTGCTATTTTCTGGCAAGCAATACATTGTTTCACCACAAGCGTTAACGCCACACTCTACATTGCTTAAAAACTCAACTGTTCGAAAGATGTTCGATACTTTAAACTTTCCAGCCAAATAATCACCAACACAAGATCCTCCAACACATTCATATGACAGACATTCGTTATTTGAGTGACAACTATTACCAGAAGAAGTTGCGGTGGTAGAATTATTTACTACCCGAATATAGTTATAAACCTGAGTACTTGGCCCAGAAATATACAATGGATTTATGGCCTCGTTAAAATCAACCCGAATAACCGAATTACGAGGTTGGTCTGGTGAGTTTCTCGGTTCAATGCTTTCTTGCCTATCCTTGCCACCAGCCAAGCCACTAACGGAAAAACTAGTACCGTTAGTCGTAATCTTAATCTGATTACCACTACCGTTGGCGATTTTAGCATTTACTGTAATTTTATCGCCAGCACTAGTAGCATCCACTAATGGATTATTTGCATTAATCAAATTTGTAAGGGAGGCAGCGGTATTTGTTGAATTTGCTGACGCGGCAAAAGTATTTGCAGCCTCATTGTAGGTAGTGCTGGCAATATATTTTTCACCGGCAATGGATACGTAATCCGCAATAATATTTGGGTGTAAATCAAAATTCCAGCTATTACCAGTGATAACTGGGCTATCTAATATTAATCGAATATTGCAGTACGGAAACGTGATTATGTTTTTATTAACGTCAATTGTGCCATTGCCAATCGAGGACTCGTTAATTTGTAAATTTGGTGCAAGCTTGCCTGAATTTAAAGGATATTCATACATCACCACTACTGCCGGGCCATTCGCTAAACATGATTTATCTAAAGAAACAGTTGAAATGCCTGGTGAAGCCACTGATTGAAAATTGTCTGCATAAGAATTTTTTGCTTTTTTTGGCTCATTCAAAACCCTAATTGAACCTGTTGCCTGAGTAGCTGGTACAGATATATTTGACATATCCCGTGCAGCATCTGGGAAAGGGAAAATACCACCTTGCTCTACCTGTGGCGGTTCAAAATCCAACCGAGTACTAACTTCAAAGGACCAACTGGTATCACTTTTAGTTGCTAAATCACTAAAGGCCTTGGAGCCGTCTGCCTTTTTAATGTCCTTGGTTAAATAGACCGTGTGCCATATTCGTTCAGATGGCGAACCAAGATAAACAGTCGACTTAAAGACAAACGTTTGCTTATCAATTGAGTTAACTTTAACATCCCAAATATTTGAAATCTTACAAGAAGAAGTGCTTGGGCTTGTGGCGCTATCGCAAGTATCGCCAGCGGCTGAGGTAAAAATTCTCACATTTTTAAAATTCAAACTTGAATCACTACAAAGTCCATTAGCATCTAATTCATTACAAATCGTATCTGGCTTAACATCTTCTCTAAATTTAACAATAATGGCAGTGTTTCTGGCTACATCCATTTGATTTGGCACCGGATAAACATATTCAATAATACCATTACCAAAAGCACTTAAGCCAGCGCCCGTAACATCCGCCTCGGCACCAGCGTTTTGACCACCCGTCTTATTCGTTAAAAAATTTAAGATATACAAGGCGATGCCCCAGGATGCCAATATAATAATCAAACCAATAACGGCATTTTTTAATATCTTTTTGGCAGTTTCGATTTTCTGCACCTCGCCACCAGAGGTCATCCATAAAAAACCGGCATATAAAATAAGCCCGACAGCGATAATACCTAAAAAGCCTAAAAACCAATTAATAATTTTAGCTGCTAAAATTGTTGGGTTGGTTGCCGACAGGCCGATTTCCGCATTTACATTATTATATTGACCGCCAAAAGGATCAACCACGGCTAATACTGTATTGGCCTGCCATTGAAAAATCACTGCTAATACAAAAAAAGCAGCGACTAAAAACAGCGCCTTTGATAACACAGAAAATGATTTTCTTTTCAGCATGGAAAAAAGAAAAATAAGTTTAATTTATTATACCAATAAACTTTAAAAACAACAAATATATTTTATTCGATTAACTTTGACTTATTTAGGTATTGGTATAATAATTATACCATAAAGTAATCAATTAAAAAAATGACGATACAAGAAGTAATTAATCGAATACATGATACCCAGCCCAAGGCGGATGTTGGCATTGTTGAGTTGGCCTATGACTATGCACTCAAGGCACACCAAGGACAATTACGCCGAAGTGGCGAAGAGTATATCCAGCATAGTCTGCACACCGCCTTCACCTTAGCTGAAATCAAGGCCGACATCCCCACGATCGCAGCTGGCCTACTTCACGACGTACCCGAAGATACGGAGTGCACCCTTGAAGACGTAGAACATAACTTTGGCGAAGAAATTGCCCGCCTAGTAGAAGGCATCACTAAATTAAGCAAAATTAAATATCGTGGTATTGAACGGTATGCCGAAAGCTTGCGCAAGATGTTTGTTTTCATGGCCAACGATTTACGAGTTATCTTGATCAAGTTCGCTGACCGTTTACATAACTTACGCACTCTCGAACATGTCCCGCCGGAAAAACAAAAACGAATTGCCCAGGAAACCATGGAAATTTACGCCCCGATTGCCGGTTTGCTTGGCGTTTGGCGGCTTAAGTGGCAAATGGAAGATATCTGCTTTAAATATCTCCATCCGGAAGATTTTCATCAATTGCAATATAAATATGAGGTCGAACAAAAAGCTGAACGTAACCAATTTATTCAAAAAACCAAAAACATCATCGAAAAAAAGCTGGTTGAGGCCGGCGTTAAACACGAAATTACTGGTCGTTTCAAGCATCTTTATAGCATCTGGTTAAAAATGCAACGCAAAGACCGTCGTTTCGATGAAATTCAAGACGTGTTTGCGCTTCGCGTGGTAGTGGATAATGTCGCTGATTGTTATAAGACGTTAGGTATTATTCACTCTAGCTGGCGCCCTAAAATCAGTCGCTTTAAAGATTACATTGCTGTGCCGAAACCCAATGGCTATCGTAGCTTGCACACCACTGTTTTTGGTATTGATGGCAAGGCGACTGAATTTCAAATCCGTACCAAACAAATGGATGAGGAGGCCCACTACGGCGTACCCGCCCATTTATTTTATAAAATGCAGGGCAAAGGCGGTGAGGGCGATTATCAACCTAAATGGGCCCAAGAAATTTTAGAGCTGCAAAAAACCTTTCAAGATACCCACGACTTTGTTAAACAGGTAAAATTTGAAGTGTTTCGTAATCGTATTTTTATCTTTACCCCTAAAGGCGATGTCTATGACTTGCCAGTGGGCAGCACTCCAGTTGACTTTGCCTACGCAGTTCACACCGATATCGGCCACCACTGCACCAGCGCCATGGTCAATGACCGTATCGCCCCACTTGATGCGGAACTAAAAAGCGGCGATCTGGTAGAAATTGTCACTGACAAACACCGTAAAGGACCAAGCCGTGATTGGCTTAAATTTGTCAAAACCCACCGCGCCAAATATAAAATAAAACAATTTACCAAAGAATCACGCTTCGAACAGATTAAACGATTCATTCCTGGTATTAGAGGTTAAAAAATAAACACGATACTTATGACTAAAAGACAACTAACCAAGCTGACAGTAATTTATTTCCTGGCTTATTTCAGCATAATGCTTATAAAGTCAATCTTTGACAGCTACTCAACCCCCTGTTATCCTGATTTTTTTAATGCGTATAACTGCTCTAATAACTCAAGGTTTATTGTACTATTTTTCATTCATAACTTATATGTCAGCGTACCATGGGCATTACCCATTGGAATAATCTTGCATCTTGTCGGTCGAAACGTAATCGAGCGAACGGACACAAAAAAATGACATAGTTTTGAATAAATAAAAAAGCCGTGGCGCGTAAATGCGCCACGGCTTTTTTATTTATTCAAAACTTTTTTTATTCTGCCATAATCTGCTTCACTAAGCGACCAACCAGATTGCCGTCCGCCCTGCCCTTCGCCTCGGCCATCACTGCACCCATCACTTGACCAAACGCGGCTTCTGGCTTGCTGGTATGTACTCGACGCACCAAGGCTTCAACCTCAGCCTCGCTCATACCAACAGGCAAATACGCTGCCAACATATTGGCTTCAGTTTGTTCTTTGGCCGCCAACTCGGGACGATGGCCCTGGGTAAAAGCTGAAACAGAATCTAGGCGTCGCTTAACTTCGCTACGGATCACCTGCTCCACTTGTTCATCAGACAACAAAACGGCATCGCCTTGGCGCAAGCTAATCGCTTGGTTGCGTATGGCACTTATCAGCATACGCAGAACGGACAAGGTCTGTTCGTCACGTGCTTTTTGGGCCACCACAATAGCGACTTTAATTTTTGCTTCTAATTGACTCATGTTATTTTTTACCAGCGACGTCTTGGCTCTTCTTTGAGCTTACCGACTTTGCGCAAGTATTCATTTTTATCTTTGTACTCTAAAGAAACCAACGCGCTCCGGCGACGGAGATTGCGGCTTTTCGCTTCAGCGAAATATTGTTTTTTACGGACACGGAGCAAGTTACCGCTCTGTTGCATACGCTTGTTAAAGCGTCGTAAAAAACTTTCAAAGCTTTCTTCTTTTTTACGTTTAGTGATTACTACCACACTGCACCTCTTTTCTAGATATTTTTAATAAATAATCAATTTGCTAAAACTACTATAATAACTGATCTAAGTCAAGACTAAATCACTTGTAAGCGTTTACCAATGTCTGCTCGTACCTTATTCAAATCTACGACCTCTTGCACGCCTGATTCCATATCGCGTACCAAAATAGTACCATCGGAAAGCTCTTTTTGACCTAAAATCAAACTAAACTTAACACCCAAGCGATTTGCCTCCTCAAGTTGGGCCTTCAAGCTGTCTTTGCTAAATTGTTGGGCCACCCGATAGCCAGCGCGACGTAACTCCTCAAACAATACCATGGCACGCCGTCGTGACTGCTCACCCAATTGGGCAATGAAGACATCGGCCTGCTCATCTGATTTTACAACAATATTCTGCTCCTTAATCTTTAAAATGGTCCGCTCCACGCCAACGCCAAAGCCACAGGCTGGTGTTGGTCGACCACCCAAAAATTCTACTAATTCATCATAGCGACCGCCACCACCGAGTGAATTTTGACGACCATCTTCGCCCTCATCCTCTGGCACGATTTCAAACACAGTGCGATTATAGTAATCCAAGCCACGCACTAAAAATGGCTGCAAACTGTAATTAATACCTAGGTCATCAAGATATTCCAAAACGCGAACAAAATGATCGCGACATGAATCGCACAGAGAGTCCACAATTTGTGGTGCATCCTTACGGATTTCTACACACGCTGTTTCCTTGCAATCAAGCAAACGCAACGGATTTTTAACTAACCGTTTTTTACAATCATTACAAATCTTGCTCCGTCGCCCCTTCTCTTTGTAATATTTAGTTAATTTTTCTAAATAACCCTTACGACAATCTTTACAACCAATGCTGTTGACATGCATCTGTACTCCGACCTGTAATTCTTTAAAAAAATTATAGGCCACTAAAATCAACTGCGCATCGGCCACTGGACCAGCCTCACCAAACATTTCTAAATTAAACTGGGTGAATTGTCGATACCGGCCAGCTTGAGGACGATCGTGACGGAAGGCGGGACCGAACCAAAACATCTTGACTGGCTGGGGCAAATTAAACATGCCGTGTTCAACAAAAGCACGCACCAGACCGGCGGTTGCCTCTGGCCGCATCGCCACCTTTTCACCGCTCTTATCGACAAACGAATACATCTCCTTGGTTACAATATCACTGGTCTTACCGGTCGATCGTTCATACAGCTCCAATTTTTCCAAAATTGGTGTCTCAATTCGCTTAAACCCATAGGTTCGCGCGAGTTCACTGGCCTTTTTGCCAACCGCCTCCCAGTATTTGCTTTCCTCAAACAAAACATCACGCATACCGCGTAAACGGGAAAAACTCTTGTTGCCTCGCCTAGCCCTGGCAGCTGATTCCTCTTTTTCGGTTAAGGCTTTTTTGGCTGGATTTTTCTTCATCATAAGCACTATTCGTTATTGAAAGTTATATTGTTGCATGTGAAAGACTTTGGCACGATCAAAGGGCCAACCCCGCAGCCAAACCTTACCGATAACAAAACTCTTATCTACCGGACCGAAGTAACGGGAATCTTTAGAGGCGTTACGATTGTCGCCCAGGAAAAAATACTGACTAGGGCCAAGTTCAACTGGCTCTTCATTTAGGCTATATGTTTTTAGATCAACCGGCAAATACGGTTCGTCCAATTTCACCTCTTCGGTTTTTCCCTTGGCAGTAATATAAATATCGCCATTCTTTAACTGTACTTTTTCTCCCGGTAGTCCGATAACGCGCTTAATAAAATACTCTTGCGGATCCTTGGGGTAACGGAATACCACAATATCGCCTCGTTGTGGTTGATTAAAACGATAACTGATCTCGTCAATAATCAAATACTCTTTGTCATAAAAATTCGGCTCCATGGAGGCACCTTTAACATAAAATGGCTGGATGACCAGCCAGCGAATCGGGAATATAATTAAAGCGGCAATAATAATAATCTTTACTAATTCAAGAACATTGGCAAAAAAGTTTTTTACCATACACGAGTATATATATTAAATAAATTATAAGCCGATTTATCAAATGGCTCGAAAGAATTATACCACTAAGAAGCCTTTGATGCAACCCCCTAGTTAGCCCTTGCCAAAAACCGTTCTTATTATTATAATGAAGGTTATAAGGCCGGCTAAAGCGCCGCTAGTTTTTGCCTTATTTTTTAATATTCTCCTATATTTATGCCTTTACCCATAGAAAAAGAAGCTCTTGAATCCCAAAAACAGGATGTTATTGTAGTTGAGGGAAAACATCAAATACACCATCAAGTAGAGCATCCAGTCGAGCCAAGTAAAAAAAAGGAAAAAAAGCCCCGCCGTTGGCCAAAACGACTAGCCAAAACTTTATTATTTTTGATTGTCTTTTGTGGTGTTGCCTTGTGGTTTTTTGCCAGCCAAGGTGCGTTAAAGACTTCAGACCAATCCGGTGGTGTTTTTAGCTGGCTTAACAACCTCGGTGCGGTCGGTCAATTAGCTAAATTAGCTATCAGTTCAGACCGACCAATCAAGGGTGAGAATCGTGACCGAATCAACGTTTTGCTATTGGGTGTAGGTGGTAAAGGGCATGATGGCGGTTACCTGACTGATACGATAATGTTAATCAGCCTCAAGCCATCCACGAAGCAAGTTTCCATGATTTCTATACCGCGCGATTTGTACGTGCCAATAGAAGACAATGGCTGGCGCAAAATCAATGCTATCGGCGCTTTGGCAGAAAAAGAAAACCCTGGTTCCGGTGCCCAAGCCGCTAGTCAGGCGATTGGCGAATTGTTTAAAGTGCCGATTGATTATTACGCCCGTGTCGATTTTGAAGGCTTTGCCAAAGTCATTGATGAACTTGGAGGTGTAGACGTTACTGTTGATAATACATTAGACGATTACAGTTATCCAGTACTCGGCATGGAAGATGCCAAAAATTATTACTCCCGCTACGAACATCTGCATTTTGATCCAGGCTTGCAACACATGGACGGCTCGCTCGCACTTAAGTTCGCTCGCTCACGTCATGGTGTTGGCAAAGAAGGTTCTGATTTTGCCCGCGCCAAACGCCAGCAAAAAATCATCGAAGCAGTTAAAGATAAATTATTCTCCGCCTCCACTTTTTTAAACCCAGCTTTAATTGGTCGATTATTTAACACCTATCAAGAGCACGTTTCCACCAACTTCGAAGCTTGGGAGGTAATAAAATTTTGGACACTTTTCAAAGAAGTTCCCCGCGGTCAAATCGTCAATAAAGTGCTAGATAACAGTGCCGACGGCCTTTTGATGGATAAGACTGGCGAGGATGGCGCCTATCTCCTCGTGCCTCGCAGTGGCGACTTCAGCCAGATTCAATACATGATTGAAAATATTTTTGCCAATGCACCCGCCGAAACCAAAGCCATGGTTATTAAAGACCAAGCCACGGTCGAGGTGCGTAATGGCACCTGGGTGAATGGTTTGGCTAGTAAAGTGTCAACCGATATCGAACAGTATGGTTTTGATGTGATAAATATAAAAAATGCTGCGCAACGTAACTACCAAACCTCGGTCATCTACGATTTAACCAACCAAGCCAAGATCGAATCGCTGGCACTACTTAAAGAAAAAACCAACGCAAATATCGGTTTAGAGTTACCAAACTGGCTAACGGCCGAACTAAATAAACAAGGTGCTTCCGGCACGGTCAAAGTCCAACCAGATTTCATTTTAATCTTGGGTGAATCCGCCTCTGCTAATCAAGTCGCCCCAACTAACCCTAACTAATATGTCTGCCAAATTATCCGCCGCCCTACCCCAAGTTGTTATCTTCGGTCGCACCAATGTCGGCAAATCATCACTCTTCAACTGTTTGCGCGAAAAACGCCAGGCCATGGTTTCACCGTTGGCTGGCACCACACGTGATACTAATCG
>Ga0194044_10000748_pt1 | contig 16269 bp, 17 predicted proteins | sample JunL4417m_MetaG_FD_155460 | JGI IMG/M metagenome (GOLD analysis project Ga0194044, IMG submission 155460) | Anoxic zone freshwater microbial communities from boreal shield lake in IISD Experimental Lakes Area, Ontario, Canada - Jun2016-L442-17m | ecosystem: Environmental > Aquatic > Freshwater...
TCTTCGACCGATGTTATTATTTCCATTGAGCCTTGACCCAGCCAAAAAAAAACCTTCCCGGAGGAAGGTGTAAAGCGCTACTCATCGTTCCTTCCGTCCCGGTCACATGGATCCAAGCGGATTTTGATTCACATTGTAATGTTCCGGGTTTCCAAGAAACTCCAGACCTATTGTAACTATTATAATGATATCGATTGCCAGGTCAAGCTGAAATCAACGGATAAAATAAATGAAGGTTGAAATGGGTTCATAATTCCACTATCCTGATCATCGGAGTTCAAAATCAGGAGAAAAAGGAAGATCAAAATAATTGAGGATTAAGATGAAGTCGTTGGTGAGCGTCAGGAAATCTTCAGAATATGAATTGGCCGGCTTAAAGGAGATTGTAAACAATTGCATGGAAGATTTAGGCGGCCTAAAGTCTATGATCAATCGATCGGACAAAGTTCTTTTGAAGCCCAATTTGCTGAGGTCTTCAAATCCTGGTCAGGCTATCGTTACTCATCCCACCTTTGTTGAAGCTGTTGCAGAGTTGTTGGTCGACCATGGAGCCCAACTGTCTCTGGGCGACAGCCCTCCTCTGGGAAACCTTGCCCGGGTCCTATCCAAGTCCGGATACGACAACTTTATGAAAAGACTTAATGTTAAACCATGTCCTTTTATAAGGAAACGGAGCTTAGATTGCCTGAACAGCAGATTGTTCAGAAGGCTGGAACTAGCCGAAGAGGTGTTTGAATTTGACAAGGTTGTCAACCTTCCCAAAATTAAGACTCATTCTCAGATGGGCTTGACTCTAGCTGTAAAAAACTTGTTTGGAACCGTCATAGGGACGGACAAGGCATCCTGGCACTTACGCGCGGGGAAAAATATTGATAGTTTTGCTACAGTTCTGGTTCAGATTTACGAGCAGATAAGTCCTGTGGTTTCGATAGTTGATGGTGTCTTTGGGATGGAGGGGAATGGTCCAAATAGCGGCAAACCTAGGCGCATAGGTATAGTGGCGGCGGGACAGGACGCAGTTGCTCTCGATTCAGTGATAGCGTCTCTTCTAGATTTCCCAATAGATCTCGTTAAAACCTGCGTTGTCGGGAGTGATCTTGGACTTGGTGTCGCCGATCCGGAGGGGATCGCTGTTGTGGGGGACGAGTTGGGTGGATTTCCAATCACTGATTTTGAACGGCCCAAGTCTATGACTATGTCTTGGAATCTCTCTTACTGGAACCCTTTCAGGAGGTTTCTCGAAAATCATGTTATCACTAAGCCTGCGATCGACGCGTCAATCTGCAAGAGCTGTGGAATTTGTATGAATCATTGCCCTCCGGGGGCGATCAAGAGCAAAAATGGCATGATGAAGATTGACACTCGAGTCTGCATATCGTGTTTCTGTTGCCATGAACTTTGTGACAACGACGCAGTCATGATTGTGGAACCGTATTTGGGAAAGTTGCTGTCAAAGGTCAGCCGTTAAGTTTATCCTTGATGCCATGAAAAAGCTCGCTACCAGAGCCCGGAAAAATGTTCCGATCGTCCTGGCTGGAAGGAATCGCGTCGGGCCACTTACCAAGTTGTGGTTCAGAGCCCTCGATCGTCACGTTTGAGGGGCGTTTGTCCGCCATAGCAGGGTATTGTCTAATCTGTTCCCCTTTTACGGAGAAGCTGAATTCTACTGGAATGTTGTTTGGGTCGAAGGAGTAAATCGAGTAAATGAATCCATGATCCACCATTTCCGATACCCAAAATCCAGATGCCGACAACTTGTCGCGTAATTCCCACAGGTCCTTAAGACTATCAACCCCAAACGAAACATGGTCGAATATGACAGGGCCTTTCACTGGCGCCCCGTGGTCCTTCTCTATCGCTGGTTGAGCCCCATCCCATTCAAAGAAAGCGATAAGGTCGGTTGGTGAAATCTCAAAAAAATAATGTCGATATCCGGGCGCGCCAAGACCCGCAATCAGTCTAAATCCGAGAAGATCACGCCAGTACCTGATTGTGGCGTCCATATCCCCAGTTACCATCGCAAGATGGTTTATTCCATTGAATTTTACCATGATGCACACTCCTCGCTCTATCCTGCCTAACAACGCATGTCCCCAGAGATGTTCCCAAATCCTACAATAACTTAAAGCATTCTTTGGGATCTACAAGAACAAATGGACAGAGTTTCAATTGTAGAGACAATTGATGGCCGAACTCTCAAAAACGTGCCAAAAAGCTTGACATTTGGCCGTGAAAAGTATACGCGTAGAACCTTAAAATTCTTACCTTGACCACGGCTAACCCCGACCCGGGCTGTAAGCCAAGTGTTAATATAACACTTAAAATTGTAGCCAACACTATCCGGAGTCAAAGACGAACAGGATTTCACTTAGGTGAATGGTTGGCTTAGAGGCTTAACTTTGGCCCTGATGACAGAGAAGAGTGAAGCTATCGACAAGGCGTTTCGGTCATGATGAATGAAATGGATCATGACTTTGTCTCTGTCGCTTATCGGAAGAATCGTGAAAGGGTTGCAATGGTCATCAGATATAGTCGTTGAAGTAGCGCAAGGAATAAGTATGAAAAGTGTTCTTTTGGAAGAGAAGAGAACCATAATAAAACGCTGGATTGACCTTACAGTTGACACCTACCCGCCTGAATCGGGCTCGTTCCTGAGAAATCAGAAAGATCAGTTTGCAAATCCAGTTGGGGCCGCAATAGCTCAAGGGGCAGAGGCTCTTTTTGATTGGGTGATAGGAGATAGTCAGGAATATGGGCCTGTTGTGGTTAGAAGGTTGGATGACATTGTAAGAATTAGAGCTGTCCAGCAATTCTCGGCTTCAAATGCTGTGGCGTTCGTTTTCCTTTTGAAGAAGTCCATCAGGGACGGGATTCCAAAGCAGTTTCTAAAAGATCCGGACCGTTTTGGGGAACTCTTGAAAATAGAGTCAAGAATTGATTCCCTTGCTCTCACAGCTTTTGACATGTACATGAAATGCCGCGAGAAACTCTTCGAGATGCGAGCTATGGAGATACGGAACAGAACATCGCGTATCCTGGAAAGAGCGTGTAATAAGTACGGGGCGCCTCACGAATGGTAGCGCCCTTTATTCGGTGATAAAAACAGCGTTAAGTTAATTGAGGTGGTCGAATGAACGCATTTGCTTCTTTAGTTTCGGCCCTGATTGCTGTGGCGGCGTTGGCGGCGATCTCCTGGTTCGGAGTCGGAGCGATAGGCCTCGATTCCGTTTTTGGAGTTATCATTCCGTATATCGCGCTGGCCATTTTCATTATCGGGGTTGTTTACCGGATTGTGGATTGGGCTAGAATACCAGTCCCATTTCGTATTCCAACAACATGTGGGCAGGCAAAGTCTCTGCCATGGATCAAAGCCGATAATCTTGAATCTCCTTACAACACATGGGGAGTTATCGGCCGAATGTTTCTGGAAGTCTTTTTGTTTCGATCTCTCTTTAGAAACACGAAGGCTGAATTACGAGAGGGGCCCAAAATCACCTACGCTTCCGCCAAGTGGCTGTGGCTCTTCGGTATCATGTTTCACTACTCGTTCCTCATCATCATACTGCGACACCTGAGATTTTTCATGGAACCCATTCCGTCGTTTGTAGATGCCATCACTTCGGTGGATGGTTTCTTTCAAATCATGGTTCCGACAGTTTTTATCTCGGACATACTTTTCTTGGCCGCTGTGACTTTGCTTTTCCTGAGAAGGGTAACTTTGCCCCAAGTTCGTTACATTTCGCTACCCGCTGATTACTTTGCTCTTTTCCTGATATTGGGAATAGGCGTGTCAGGCATTCTGATGCGAAACTATTTCAAGGTGGATTTACTTGGTGTAAAGAACCTGGCCATTAGTTTGTTCACTTTTCACCCGGTTCCTCCGACTGGGATTCATCCGATTTTTTATGTGCACCTTTTTCTGGTAAGCGTCCTAATCGCTTATTTCCCGTTCTCCAAGTTGATGCACGCTGGTGGTGTTTTTCTGAGCCCCACACGAAACCTCGCAAATGTTAACAGAAGCGAGAGGTATGTGAATCCATGGAATTATCCGGTGAAAGTTCATACGTACGAAGAATATGAAGATGAATTCAGGGGAAAAATGAAAGAAGTCGGAATCCCGGTTGACAAGGAGTAACCATGGAGCTACACGATTTACCAAAACCTAAAGATTTGATGAATATAGACCTGAACAGGCCTCCTGAGAAGGGATGGATGGACACCCGAACCCAATTCAGGGACGGCACGTACAGTTATCCGGCAGCGCCTAAAAATCTTACGGCGCTTGGCATGGCTAACCCTCGACGATGGTCTCCTGCAGATGAAGACTGGAAGCTGCCTGAAAACTGGCAGGAAATTATAATGCAGGGGATGAAGGAACGTTTGGAGAAGTATCGTTCTTTCCGTCTATTCATGGACATCTGCGTTCGCTGTGGAGCATGCGCGGACAAATGCCATTTTTTTATTGGTTCCGGAGATCCGAAAAACATGCCTGTGCTGAGGGCTGAACTCATCCGGAGCGTTTACAGGAGAGACTTTACGCTCCTGGGGAAAATGCTTGGTCGCCTTGGAGGAGGTAGAGAGCTCACTTTGGATGTGCTCAAGGAGTGGTTTTACTACTTCTTTCAGTGCACCGAGTGCAGACGCTGTTCCGTTTTTTGCCCGTACGGCATAGACACAGCCGAAGTAACTATGATCGGTCGTGAGCTGCTCAACTTGGTAGGTCTGAACATCAACTGGGTCATAGAACCGGTGGCCAACTGCTTTCGGACAGGCAATCACTTAGGAATTCCTCCACACGGACTTGTGGACATGTGGCAATTCATGGTCGATGATATAGAAGACCTTACCGGTGTCAAGGTCAACCTGCCAATCAACAAGAAGGGCGCTGAGATCCTTTTCGTCACACCTTCGGGAGACTATTTTGCAGACCCTGGAACCTATACATGCATGGGATACCTGATGTTGTTCCATGAGTTGGGACTTGATTACACATGGAGTACTTACGCTTCAGAGGGAGGAAACTTTGGGCTCTTTACATCCCACGAGATGATCAAGCGCCTGAACGCCAAGATCTATGCTGAAGCTAAAAGACTAGGCGTCAAGTGGATTCTGGGCGGAGAGTGTGGCCACATGTGGCGGGTTATGCACCAGTACATGGAAACAATGAATGGCCCGGCGGATTTTCTGGAAGAACCGGTATCTCCGATAACAGGGACCAAATTCGAAAATGCCAAACAGACAAAGATGGTTCATATTACCGAGTTTACATCGGATCTTATCAAAAACGGCAAGCTGAAGCTTGATCCAAGTCGCAACAACAAATACGTGACGACGTTCCATGATTCGTGTAATCCAGCTCGTGCCGCCGGACTTCTGGAAGAACCACGTTATGTGATCCGCAACGTGACTAACAACTTCTATGAAATGCCTGAAAATACAATTCGAGAGCAGACATATTGTTGCGGCGGAGGGGCCGGCCTTGGAAATGACGAGAACATAGACATGCGTATGCGTGGAGCATTCCCTAGAGCGAGCGCACTTAGGCACGTAAGGGACAAACACAACGTGAATCACCTTTTATGCATGTGTGCGATCGACCGAGCCACACTGTCCGCATTAACGGAATACTGGGCCCCCGAGGTATCGGTTGGCGGGATCCACGAACTGGTAGCCAATGCCCTGATAATGGAAGGGGAGAATGACCGTACGCTCGATTTACGCGGTGAACCTTTTGCGGACGTAGAGGAGGACGAGTAGAATGTATAACGCTGGAAAGATTATTATAGGGATCGTTATATTTCTCGCCCTGATCACTGCCCCTTTTTGGTACAATTTAGGCAGGCCCTCAGCGCCACCAAAGTTGGAAATTGGCACGCAGGAAAAGCAGTGCGTGGAATCAAAGGCTTTTATGCAGGCTAAACACATGGTGCTCCTGGATCAGTGGAGAGACGAGGTAGTCAGAGACGGGAAGCGAATATACGTAAACTCTACCGGCAAGCAATTCAACATGAGTCTTCAGAATACCTGCACAAAATGCCATTCCAGCAAGACCAAGTTCTGTGACCGATGCCACACATATCTTAATGTGGCCCCCAATTGCTGGGATTGTCACATAGCGCCGAAAGAGCAGGAAAAACTGGCCGGAAGGAGTGACAAGTGATGGACGATACAAGAAGGAGTTTCTTGAAGATCGCTGGCCTTTCCATGCTGGGTTTTGGGGCCAAGCCAGTTGTTGACGCGGTAGCTGGGACCGGGGACCCGAAATTTGAGAAGGATTCAAAGGCCTTCAACGGCAAGAGATGGGCCATGGTAGTGGACCAGCAGAAATGCCTTAAAGCGAAAGAGGGTTGTAAAGACTGTGTTACGGCGTGTAACTCCGCTCACAACATTCCGGAATTCAACAACCCCAAAGATGAAATCAAATGGATTTGGCAAACTTCATTCGAACACGCTTTTCCGGGGCAGGAAAACCCTTATCTCGATGAATATATCAAGAAAAGTCTGAAAGGGTTGCCCTTCATGGTTCTTTGCAACCATTGCGATAACCCTCCCTGTGTTCGGGTGTGTCCGGTTCAAGCGACTTTTCGCCGCCCGGACGGTATAGTGGTGATGGATTACCACCGTTGTATAGGTTGCCGTTTTTGTATGGCGGCGTGCCCATACGGAGCTAGAAACCTTAACTGGCGAGATCCTAGGCCTTTCATAAAAAAAGAGAACCCTGAATATCCGACGAGAACCAGAGGTGTCGTTGAAAAATGCAACTTCTGCTCGGAACTTCTTGCCGTGGGCAAAATGCCGGCGTGTGTGGATGCTTGCAAGGATAAAGCCTTGGTGTTCGGAGACCTGGAGGATCCAAATTCAGAGGTCCGAGAGCTGCTAAGGAGTCGTCCTACGATTCAACGTAAACCTCAGTTAGGCACTCGTCCACAGATCTATTACATATTGTGAGGTAACCATGCTTGAAAAGGCTTTAAGAGGTAATAAGAGCTACTTTGCCTGGATTGGTTTCTTGCTGATCCTGGTTGGAATGGGCTTCGGATTCTATCTCAGGCAGCTGGGTTTCGGTTTAGGAATAACCGGAATGAGCCGAGATGTGTCGTGGGGTCTTTATATTGGACAATTTACCTTTCTAGTTGGTGTGGCCGCTTCCGCCGTAATGCTTGTGCTGCCTTACTACCTTCATAATTATAAGGTGTTCGGCAAGATCACAATATTGGGCGAGTTTCTGGCTGTAGCCGCTGTTACTATGTGTTTGTCGTTCATAGTAGTGGACTTGGGGCGTCCGGACAGGGCCTTCAACGTCTTACTGTATCCGACCCCGAATTCAGTACTTTTCTGGGATATGGTCGTTTTGAACGGTTATTTATTCTTGAACATTTTTGTAGGTTGGACTGTGTTGGAGTCAGAGGCCAAATCAGTTCCACCGCCCAAGTGGATAAAACCCTTCATATACCTTTCTATACCGTGGGCCGTCAGCATTCACACTGTGACTGCGTTTCTTTATGCGGGCTTACCAGGTAGAGGCTTTTGGCTTTCAGCCATTATGGCCCCCAGATTTCTTGGATCGGCTTTTGCGGCTGGTCCGGCGTTGCTGATTTTGATTTGTCTCTTCCTGAGAAAGTACACCAAGTTCGATGCAGGCTGGGAAGCCATTCAATCTCTCGCGAAGATTGTGACTTATGCAATGATCATTAGTGTATTTTTTGTGCTTTGCGAATTGTTTACTGTATTCTATAGCCAGATTCCAGAGCATATGTATCATTTCCTGTATCTTTTTGTGGGACTCCACGGACACAGCGGATTAGTTCCATGGATGTGGGCTTCAACGGTCCTGGCCGCAATTGCTTTGATTATTATGATCAATCCAAAAACCAGAAATAGCCCGGGAACCTTGTCAATTGGATGCGCAGCGGTATTTTTCTCGTTGTGGATCGAAAAGGGAATTACCCTCGTTATTACCGGTTATATTCCGTCCCCTCTTGAAACAATCACTGAATATCATGCGACTTTGCCTGAGATAGGGATTGTTATCGGAGTGTGGGCGCTGGGATTCCTTATCATGTCTGTGCTTTACAAAGTGGCTCTATCTGTGAAAGCTGAATCGGCCTGACAACCTTATCAACATTCGCGTCGATAAACAAAAAAAGGCGATGTCCATGTGGAATCGCCTTTTTTTATTGCATTATATGGACGCCATGTTCATAATGATAGTTTAACTAACACATCCCTGTAACTCGGGTCGCGCTTGTTCGTGTCCTAGGGATGGAAGATTCAACCCGAAAAGGAGTTTTTCATTTGTCTCTTGTTACCATGAAGCAATTGCTCGAAGCCGGGGTTCATTTTGGCCATCAGACCAGACGCTGGAATCCCAAGATGAAACCCTACATATTTGGCGCTCGAAATGGGATATACATAATCGATCTTCAAAAAACTGTAAGGCTTTTTAAAAGAGCCTACCAGTTTGTTCAGGACGCTGCGGCGACTGGGGTCGGCGTTCTCTTTGTTGGGACAAAGAAACAGGCCCAAGACGCCGTGCAAGAGGAAGCGGCCAGATGCGGACAGTTTTACGTGAATCAACGCTGGCTCGGAGGCATGCTAACCAATTTCTCTACAATCAAGCAGAGCATTGAACGATTGAACCAGCTTGGAACCATTCTCGATAAGCCTGAAGACACAAACTTCACAAAGAAGGAATTGGTAAATATTTCAAAGCAGTACGACAAACTCAACAAGAACCTGGCAGGCATACGGGACATGAAAAGGCTTCCGGGAGTTGTTTTCATCGTGGACCCCAAGAAGGAAAACATCGGAGTAAAGGAAGCACGGAAACTTGGGATACCAATAGTGGCTATCGTGGATTCGAATTGTGATCCAGATGAGATAGATTACGTTATTCCAGGCAATGACGACGCTATTAGAGCCATAAGACTATTCGCCGCCAAGGTCGCTGACGCTTGTATGGAAGGACGTTCCATTTACGAAGCCTCTTTGAAAGAAGATGGCGGATTGAGTGATTTCCCCATAATGACCAAAGGCGGCGAGGAAGCGGAGGCAGAAACTATTATTGAATCTGAAAATATAGTTCCTGAAAATGATATAGTTGAATCCGAGTCCGTTCAAGAAGGAGTTGGTCAGGTTGTCTGACACTAATTAGTCGCAACATCGGGGAGCAGTGGTTCATGTGAACAAATGGCTCACACGATTAGACCAGACCGAGGTCGTTCGTCATGTGGAAGTCTGGAGTGCAAGTCGCCACTCCTTCACAAGGACCGCTACCCATTCAAGACCCGACATTTTAGGTCTCCAATAGAAAGATTCGGGAGAAGACCCGGTCAACTGGAGGCAGGGGATTTGATCTACACTACTTGATAAATAGGAGAGCATCCGATGGAGATATCAGCGAGTTTGGTAAAGGAATTGAGGGAAAAGACCGGCTTGGGATTGATGGATTGTAAAAAAGCTTTGGCTGAGACAGAAGGCGATATGCAAAAGGCCATTGACTACCTCCGAACAAAGGGGGCTCTAAAAGCCGCAAAGAGGGAAGGAAGGGCCACATCAGAAGGCAGAGTGGGTTCTTATATTCACATGAACGGAAAGATAGGTGTTCTTCTAGAGCTAAATTGTGAAAGTGATTTTGTAGCCAAAACGGAACAGTTCGCCGGTCTGTTGAAAGATCTTTGCATGCAAATCGCCGCAAGCGCACCAAGGTGGATTGGGGCCGCAGATGTCCCCGAAGATATTGTGATCAAGGAAAAAGAGATCTATATGCAGCAAGCCAAAGAAGCAGGCAAGCCGGACAAGATGCTTGACAAGATAGCTGAAGGAAAGCTCAAGAAATTTTACTCTGAGACATGTTTGCTTGATCAGCCCTTTGTAAAGGAAGACTCCAAGACAGTTGGCGAATTGATCAAGGAAAAGATTGCCCAACTTGGAGAGAACATCACTGTGGGGCGTTTTACCAGGTATCAATTAGGACAGGCTGACTAATGAAAACCATGCCAAATGGTTTCCGCCGTGCCCTCTTGAAAATATCCGGCGAGGCTTTGGGTGGTGATAAAGGGTTCGGGTTCGACGGACCAAAGATAACCTGGATTGCTCAGGAAATAGTGTCGGCCCATGTTCCCGAAAGTCAAATAGGAGTAGTGGTTGGTGGCGGGAACATCATACGTGGAAACGCCGCAGCGTCTATCGGGGCGCATCCCCTTGTTGGTGATGAGATGGGTATGATTGCTACTGTAATCAACGCTCTTGCTCTAAGATCGGCCATTAGATCTCTCGGTCATTCGGCTAGAGTAATGTCTTCTTTTGAAGTAGGTAGTTTTGTCGAGGCTTTTTCCAGAGAGCTATTGATCAAATCTCTAGAGGATGGAGAGATAGTGATTTTCTCGGGCGGAACAGGCAACCCCTGTTTTACAACTGATTCCGCCGCTGCTCTGAGAGCGATTCAGATGGAAGCCGACGTTCTCATAAAAGCCACACAGGTTGATGGAGTTTATGACAAGGATCCTCGTAGCCATCCCGACGCAGTGAGATTTGATTCCATAACCTCTGAAGACGTCCTTAGAAAAAGGCTTAAAGTGATTGACGCCGCAAGTGTTGAAATCCTAAGCCGACGAGCGATCCCAACCATTGTATTGAACTTACATGTGCAAGGAAACATAAGAAGAGCGCTGTTAGGTGAGAACGTAGGCACCACGATCTTCGCCTGATTTTAATTTCAACATCTCAATTATGCAGGAGAGGCTGGAGCAGTAATGCTGGAAGATGTGCTCGCAGAAATGAAGTTGGCGATGGATAAATCAATCGAGGCCCTCAAGAAGGATTTGAAAAGGATCCGCACGGGAAGGGCGTCGCTTGCTTTGCTTGACGGTATGACTCCAAACTATTACGGGACACCAACCCCCCTAAATCAACTGGCTACTCTCTCAATCCCTGAACCGCGCCAGATTGCTATTCAGCCTTGGGACTCACAGGCTGTTCCGGAAATTGAAAAGGCCATTCTGAAGTCTGACCTTGGTTTGAATCCTAGTAATGATGGGAAAGTCATTCGGGTAGTGCTTCCTCCTTTGACTTCCGAAAGAAGGAAGGACCTCGTCAAGCTGGTAAAAAAAATGGGTGAAGAATTCAAGGTTCAAATTCGCAATCACAGACGTGACACGAATGAAATTCTCAAGGATTTCAAGAAAGAAAAAGAAATTTCGGAAGACGATCTGCATAAGGCCCAGGAGCGAGTTCAAAAAAATACCGATGACTACATAACCAAAGTCGATTTAGTGACAACGGAAAAAGAATCTGAGATTATGGAAATCTGAGAAAGGGCAGTTGTTGGCCTTTTTTAGGTTGCTCATTATATGATGGTGTCCTAGAAAAATATCACTAAAAGTATTCCAGTGATTGGTATGCAGGTTGACTTCCAGTAAAGATCACACGCCCAAAGATCTACCGGTTCACGTTGCCATAATCATGGACGGTAATGGCAGATGGGCCAAGGAAAGATTTCTGCCGCGATTGGAAGGTCACCGGCAGGGGGCGAAATCAGTCCGTCGCGCTGTGGAGTTCTGCCGAAGCAATGGAATTAAATTCCTGACCCTTTACGCATTCTCGACAGAAAACTGGGAGCGACCCGAGCCTGAAGTTTCTGGCCTGATGAAGCTCTTGAGCCAGTTCATAGATTCGGAACTTGAAGAGATACACCGAAATGATATTAGATTTAAGGTGATCGGCCAATTACAGCGGTTACCAAAGTTTGTAAGACAGAAAATTCAAACCGCCCTCGATAAAACTATTAAGAATAAAACGATGACTCTAAGTGTGGCGCTTTCTTACGGTGGAAGACAAGAAATAATTTCAGCGGCTCTCAAGATTCACAAAAAGTTGGTGTTGGGTGATTTGAAAGAAGAAGACGTAAATGGCTCAGTCTTTTCGTCTTTGTTAGACACCGGCGGTATGCCGGATCCTGACCTCTTGATTCGAACTGGTGGAGAACTACGAATAAGTAATTTTATGCTTTGGCAAGCCGCCTACGCAGAACTTTATTTCACTGATCTGTTGTGGCCCAGTTTTGATGAAGACGCCTTCTGGAAAGCTATTGAAGCTTATCGATCGAGGCAGCGCCGCTTCGGCAAAATTTCTGAACAGATTCTACCACCGGCTTAAGGAATCGGAATGCTGACCTCAAGAATTATCGCTGCGGTTATATTGGCCGGCATTATAGTGCCGACATTGATTTGGGGAGGACCTACAGGGATTTTTTTGCTAGTGACTGGATTTATCCTGTTGGGAGTTTGGGAGCTTGTGTCGCATTTGCCAGGACTGAGTAATAATGTTTCCAAGATAGTCACCATGCTCCTCTCCATATTGGTTCCCTTCCTTTTTCTGAAATGTTCTCCTTCTGGAATTCCAGCGATCGTGGTCTTCCTTCCTCTAGTAATAATATCTATTCACCTTTTTATTTTCACCACGATCGAAAACACACTTGAATCTACTTCACAAATGATACTTACATGTGTTTACGTTACAGTACCATTGGCTCACGTTATTTCAATTTCGTGTATGGGATCAGGCTATCTCTGGATAATATTCACTCTTCTTGTTGTTTGTTTGGGAGACGCCGGAGCGTATTTTGGAGGTAGGAGCTTCGGGCGTCATCATTTCTCATCGAACGTAAGTCCTTCAAAAACCGTAGAAGGACTTGTCGGAGGACTGATTGGCAATTTGCTGGGCATGGTAATAATGAAAGTTGTTGTGAGCAATTTTCCCCCTCTTTGGGATTTGTTACAGTTGACGATCATCCTTGCCATAGTCGCCCCCATAGGAGACCTATGCGCATCGGCGTTGAAGAGAAGACTTGCGATTAAAGATTTTGGCTCCGTAATCCCTGGCCACGGCGGAGTGCTTGACAGAGCCGACAGTTTGATACCATCTTTTCCTGTGGTTTTCTATTTTCTCAGCCTGTCGGGCTATGGAACTTTCTAATGAAAGGGATTTCGATACTAGGTTCTTCGGGTTCCATAGGGACACAGGCTCTTGATGTGATCAAACTCAATTGTGACTCGCTTTGTGTTGTAGCGCTAGCCTGCGGATCGAACATAGAGCTTCTGGAATCGCAGATCAGGGAATTCAATCCAAGTCTGGTCTCTGTAGTATGTGAAAAAGCCCAGCGGGAACTTAGGATTAGACTTAGAGATTACTCAAAGCCAATAGAGATTCTCTGCGGAAGCGAAGGCCTTGAAGCGGTGACAAAAGCCGACGCCGCAGACATGGTGGTTGGAGCGCTTCCTGGAAGTGTAGGTTTGAAACCCGCATTTTGGAGTTTGCAGGCTGGCAAAGAGCTTGCGCTTGCTACCAAAGAAGTGCTTGTTATGGCCGGCAAACTTTTTATGGAACAGGTTCAGGCCTCTGGGATCAAACTGATTCCTGTTGATTCAGAACAGTCTGCGATTTTCCAATGTCTTCAGGGAAATCTGGGTCACGAACTCAAGAGGATACTGCTTACAGCTTCTGGAGGCCCCTTCCTGATGAAGTCCGCAGAAGAGATGGCCAGTGTAGGAAAAGAGGAAACCCTCAGGCACCCGAGATGGAAAATGGGTCCTAAGGTAACTGTTGATTCGGCAACCCTGATGAACAAGGGACTTGAGGTTATTGAGGCTCGATGGCTCTTTGGAATTGAATCCCAAAAGATTGAAGTTTTGATTCATCCGCAGAGCATAGTCCATTCTATGGTGGAGTTTGCTGACGGGTCTATAATGGCTCAGATGGGGACCACCGACATGAGGATTCCGATAAGCTACGCCCTGGCGTATCCTCTCCGGATTCCATCAGGTACAAATCCGCTGGATTTAACAAGTATCTCTTCACTTTCCTTTCACAAACCTGACATGAGTAAGTTCCCTTTGCTGAAAGCGTCATATGATTCGTTAAGTCAGAACGAGAATGTTTATCCGGTAATACTCAATGCTGCGGACGAGGTTGCTGTCGACATGTTTCTGAAGGAAAAAATCCCTTTTAATTCAATACATAGAATCTGCCTTGACGCTCTGAATTTAATACCCTGTCGAAGACTGGAATCGCTCGAAGACATCGAGCTTTTTCATGAGGAAGTTAGCCGCGTTGTACGGGCAAAATGGGATAGACCGAGTTAAGTTTCCTGCAGTGGTTTATTGGATCTCTTGGTTTTATTTTTGTGGACAGGTCTGGGATGAAGCGCCCGAGTTATTTTATCAAATAATTGAAAGCGGTTAACTGAGATGGTGAATCGCCCCCATGTATTGCTGAAATTGATTGTATTGTCGATACTATGGATTCCTTCGATTGCCGCGTCCGAGGTTGTGGCGTTGGAACTATCGTGCCCTTCCTGTGGTTACAGGCACAGATTTGTGCAGGGCGCCGATGGAATTGATCAATCTCACAACGTTCAAAACATAATAGTAGTTTGCGAGAGAACAAGACAAATTAGGAATATAAAGATCCCGATAGATCCTGGATCCGAAACACCAGGCGAACCTCTGGTAGCAAGAAGATCCGGGTACGGCAAATCAGATTTGCTGGGTATCCAACTCCCAAGATTCATGGTTCCTGGAAATACTTGCCCCCTTTTTCCGATTAACGCATATCTTGAAGCCAATGTTTGTCCTATAGATGGAAGCTCAGGATTTAGCTTTACAGTGATAGGTCAATACTGAAGAATTTAATTTCGTAATTTTCGTAATCGAGAGTCCATGGTAAAGGACTTAATGATGAAGATTCTATTTTGTGGTGAAACTTTTTTATCCGCTCCAGATCTCCTTAGGAAACTCCTTCCTCAACACGATATTCTAAGTTGTAAGGTAGAGAAGTTGCCGGAATTAGCACGTTACTCAGATGTCTTGGTTCCGCTCATGGCTAGAGTTGATCGTTCGATGATGGTCGAAAGCGCTGTAAAACTTATTCAGCAATGGGGAGTTGGACTGGAAGGGGTCGATATTCAAGCGGCCAATGAATTTGGTATCCCGGTATGCAATATACCAGGAGATACGACGCCAAACGCTGAGTCGACAGCCGAACACGCCATCTTTTTGATGATGGGTGTATCAAGAAAGATCCACGAATGCCGTAAATCTCTTCAAGAGGGAATTGTTGGGCGCCCAATGGGCGAGACACTGTTTGGGAAGAGCGGTCTGATTGTTGGTTTTGGTAAAATTGGCCGTGCTCTAACCAAAAGGATGCGCTCTCTGGGTATGGAAGTCGATGTTATAAGAAGGACACCAGACAAAAGGCTCGAGAGCGAGATGTGCTTGAGAAAAGTCGGCGATACGAGTGATCTTTTGGAAATGGCGCAGGAAGTAGATTTCGTGATCTCAACAGTAGTTCTTAATAGTGGGACCTACAATCTTTTTGACATCCGACTCTTTAACAGTATGAGGGGCACGGCGTTTGTGATCAACGTGTCTCGAGGTCCGGTAGTTAACGAAGATGATCTAGTAAAGGCTTTGAATGAGGACGTAATAGCCGGCGCCGGTTTGGATGTTTTTACAACTGAACCAGTAGATCCATCTCACCCATTGTTGAGTATGGAAAATGTTTTGGCGACTCCCCACATTGGAGGGGTAACCCGTCAAAATTACGAAGCTATAGGGCAAAAAGTACAAGAAAATATTTTGATATTATCAAGAGGGGAAATTCCAAATCACTGCGTTAATCTAGAGTCCCTCCAGGAGAAATAGGGCAATGCTGGCCAACCGGTCACTCAAAGTTTTTGGCGATTTTAATCGTTTCGAACCAGAGGTTTTGAAGTTGAATTTTCTCTCTTGAGCAACTTCAGGAACCTAGCGATCAATTTTGAAGGTAAAGCGGTTTTCTCTTCATCGTTCATAATTTGCATAGGAATTTGGCCCCCGGCCATTTCTCTATGCCCCCCCGCTGACCCTTTTTTTCCAACGAGTCTCTTCAATATGAGTCCCGCTCTCTGTGTTCGAGATTTTGATCTCAACGAGATCACCAACATTTCATCAAACTGTCCAAAACACAGAGACCATTTAACTCCTTCTATTCTTAAAAGGATATCAGCCAGTTCGGGAATTATTGAATCCGTTTTGACATTTCCAATGAAAGAGCATGCCACATCCCTAAAAATAATGGCTTTGGCGAGCCCTCTTTGCAAATCCGCGAAATAGCTTAGTGGCAGGGCGGGTTTTTCAATTGCCCCAATGACTCGAGGGTTGGAAATTGAAGCGAGGTAGTTAAACGCGTGCAGGTCCGATTTACAGCCACTTCTGATCAATGAATTAGTGT
>Ga0194044_10000750_pt1 | contig 16242 bp, 16 predicted proteins | sample JunL4417m_MetaG_FD_155460 | JGI IMG/M metagenome (GOLD analysis project Ga0194044, IMG submission 155460) | Anoxic zone freshwater microbial communities from boreal shield lake in IISD Experimental Lakes Area, Ontario, Canada - Jun2016-L442-17m | ecosystem: Environmental > Aquatic > Freshwater...
GCAAAACAACTGCTTCAAATGCCATGCAATCGATAAAGATAAAGATGGCCCTTCTTACCATAGCGTTGCTGAGAAATATAAAGGCAAGCCTGGTGCAGAAGCGAAATTAATTAATCACCTCACAACTGGTGAAAAAGCCAAGTTTCCAGATGGTCATGAAGAAGAACACAAGATCATCAAAACCTCCCCACCAAAAGATCCTGAGCAAGTGAAGAATTTGGTGCAGTGGATTTTGGCTCAATAAGAATTAAGACTTATTCAATAAAAACTCGAAATCGTAATTACGAGGAATGCACATGAAGATCTTCAAAAAACTTTTAGTCATTGGCGTAGTAATGGGTGCCATAGGATTAGCGCCCGTTGCATTTGCACAGAATAACTTGCCAGAATTAGGGCAGACAAAAGCAGATGTTGCCAAGAGGGCTTTCAAAGAAGATGCCAAATGCACCAAGTGTCATGATGAGAGTGAAAACGCTCCAATACTGTCTATTTATCAAACTAAGCATGGTGTAAAGGGCGATGCCCGTACCCCGAGTTGCACATCTTGTCACGGACCGAGCGATCAACATTTGGCCGGAGATAAAACTGGTAAAGGGCGTCCAGCACCAGACGTAGTATTTAAGAAGGGTGTATACGAAAAATCAAGCGAAGATCAGCGTGCTGATCAGTGCTTAACCTGTCATAAAGGTACTAAGCGCAATAACTGGGCTGGCAGCGCTCACCCAGTAAACGATGTGGTCTGTAATGATTGCCACAAAGTGCATAAACCAGCAGATCCAGTTCTATCAAAGCAAACCCAAACACAAGTTTGTTTTGCTTGTCATAAAACTCAGCTGGCCGATAGTAAAAAGAATTCAACGCATCCAATTGATGTGAAAAAAGTAGTGTGCTCTGACTGCCATAACCCACACGGTTCTACAGGTCCAGCATCACTTAAGAAAAATACCCTCAATGAGACTTGTTACCTATGCCATGCAGAAAAACGCGGTCCAGTACGGTTTGAGCATCAGCCGGTAGTTGAGAATTGCGCTAACTGTCATACACCCCATGGTTCAAACATTACACCTTTGTTGAATTCCCGCCCACCATACCTCTGCCAAGAGTGTCATGACGGAACACATGCTAGCGGCTCTTCAGTTGGATTTAATGCGGGTGGAAAGCAATCAGGCAAAACAGTTGGAACAGTGAGTGCCAATGTGACAGGCCGGGCTTGCATGAATTGCCACGTGATGGTTCACGGATCTAATAGCCCTGCAGGCGGCTACTTCCAACGCTAATTGATGGTATCGGAGAATATGATGAAAGTTCGTAAATGTAATTTAAAACTGAGCGTCCTAAGTCTTGCGATGATCAGCGCCTTTACTTCGATGTATGCCTATGCGGATGATGAAGAGGCGGCGGCCTTAATGAATCCCACTAGTTCTGTTACCGTCGAGGAGATTTATGTTTCCCAGGGATCCCAAAAGTTTGGTGAGTACAACGGACTGAATAAACAGGGCGGCTACATTAACGGCAATCTTAATATTCGTGGTGGTGCTGGGTATAAGAAAAACGCTGAAGGTGATACTACTCGTTGGAAAATTGAGGGAACCGATCTGGGATTGAGTGATCGCTCAGCAAGTGCTGGTTATAGTGATCAGGGGGATTGGGGCGCCACTATTGGATATGATCAGTTGCAACATAATTTGGCTCCTGGCTATCAAACTCCCTACCAGGGAAATATGGGCGGCAATGGTTTTAATTTACCAAAAGGATTTGGAACAACTTCAAATACGAATGCCCTGACGGGTGCCCAACAGAATACATTCAATCAGCCTAATATTTCTACTACAAGAGAAAACACCTCATTTAATGCCGTAAAAGTGATTAATAAGGAACTTAGTTTTAATTTGGACTTTAATCACTTAAGTCAAACTGGTGCAAAATTAATGGGTTTTGCGGGGGCTGGAATTTATAATAGTGCAGCTGCTGAGACGGTTAGCATCCTTCCAAATCCAACCAACTACCAAACAGATACATTGACTTTGGGGGCTAATTGGCAAGGTGAAAAAGCCCGAATTTCTGGTTCTTATTTTGGATCATTCTTTAGGGATGCTTACAACCAAGTGCAATGGCAAACATTCGCTGGTAGTAATGCCACTCAAACGATGAGTACAGCTCCGAGTAATCAGTTGCAACAGCTCAATTTAGGGGGTGGTTACGATTTTTCATCGAAGACCAAACTGGTTGGAGGCCTTTCCTACTCCCGTAACACGCAAACCTCCACATCTGGATATGATTCTTTAATGGTGGCAGCCAACCCAGCCCCAGCCCCTTTTAATGGCTTAGTCAATAGTGGACATGCTGATTTCAAGTTAACAGATCAGTCGATTAAAGATTTGGCTCTTTCTGCTGGCTATAAATTTGATTCCCGTGCGAACTCGACTCAATCCAGTATTCAACAGTTTTACTCTATTGGCCGCACTAGTGTCAGCACTAGTGGACACCCCGCCTTTTATCCAAATACCCCTTTGAGTTACACCAAATCAGTGTTCGAACTTGCTGGAGACTATCGTTTTACCAAAGATCAAAAAGCGAGACTTGTATACGCTAATCAAAATTTAAATCGATATTGCAGTCAATATGCAACCGGCTATAACACCCCTACCAATTATTATCCAGCAGGTGCTGATTGTGTAACCGCGAACCATTCTCGGTCTAATAATATTGATGCATCCTATAAAGTTCGAGCTAATGACAGTATTGATTTGAAGGTAGCGTATGCGGTAGATGTTCGTCAGACTACCTGGAACCAAAATGCCATTACATCAATGTATGGCGCATCTAAAATCTATCCTATTACTAGCTATCCTTCAGGCACCAATGGTGATGATTATTCAGGCTTCAGACCCTATTTTGAGGCTTCCCGTAATTTGCAGACAGCTAAAGCAAATCTGAACTGGCAAGTGAGCGAGGATATTGGCTTTACTGTTGGCGCTAAATGGCTCTATGCTGTTTACCCGGACGCTGTATATGGTGTGAAGAATAGTACAGGTATAGCACTCAATTTGGATACTATCTATAACTATGCAGAAAATGGACTTCTTACTGCATATGTTGTGCAACAAAATGGTCAACGCAATATGACCAATGCTTCAAGTTATACCGCTTCATGGAATAACACCTTAAACGAAAATGATGCAACAGCTGGCCTTGGTATTAAACATAGTGGATTAATGTCTGGCAAGCTAACTTTAACTGGGGATGTCACTTATTCACTCGGGCAGACCGGATATAACACCACCTTAAATCCTAGCAATACTACCGCTTGTATTTCCGCTGCTTCGGGAACTTGCGGTAGCCCTGGAACTATTCGTAATGCAATGACTTCTTTGAAGTTTGGTACTAGTTATGAGATTGATAAACATTCCAAACTGGGATTACGTTATATCTACCAGCATTTAACTAGCAATGATTATTACTATAACGGCTTACAAATGGGGACTACTCCTAATTCAGTTATGCCAACAAACCAAAACTCTGGAAGCTATAGCGTGAATGTCATCGCCGCATCGTATACCTATAGCTTTGATTGATACATTCTTAATGCTACACAATAAAAGAACGGATTAAATATGGAAACTAAACAACCGGGTACATTAAAGCGGTTTTGGGCTTTCATTAAGAAGCCTAGCGCTAAATATTCAATCCTTGCTATTTTCTCGGTTGCATTTATTTCAGGTATCTTGTTCTGGGGTGCTTTCAATACAGGTATGGAGGCAACCAATACTTTGGCATTCTGCACCACCTGTCATGAGATGCGGGACACTGTATATCAAGAATATAAAGAGACGATTCACTACAGTAATCGCAGCGGAGTTCGGGCTATCTGTTCTGACTGCCATGTACCAAAAGACTGGGTACATAAAATGATCCGCAAGTCCCAGGCTAGCTTTGAAATTTGGGGCAAAATCACTGGCTCGATTGATACTAAAGAGAAATTCGAGGCTAAGCGTATGGAGTTGGCAAGTCACGAATGGGCACGTATGAAGGCCACCAACTCACGTGAGTGTCGCAATTGCCATGATTTTGATGCTATGAGCCCTGAATTGCAGAAGCAAACGCCTTATAAGAAGCATATGAAGGCAAAAGAGGCTGGCAAAACTTGTATTGACTGCCATAAAGGGATTGCGCATCAACTCCCTAAAGAGTATGAAGAGTCAGATGACGATTAAGCGTTTGACAGCCTGTTAAGGCTCTTGGACAATGGCTGGGTTAGTTCATTCCCAGCCATTTTTTATTATTGATAATCCATTTTCCAATTTCTGAATTTGCCTTCAAATCAACCTACTCTTCGTGCTCATTCGCTAACCTGCGTTCGGGGTGAGCGTACCTTATTTACGGGCTTAAGTTTTGAGGTAGTTTCAGGTGAGTGGCTTCACATTCGCGGTGAAAATGGCATTGGTAAAACTAGCTTATTGCGAATTTTGGCTGGTCTGTCTAAACCTGCTGCTGGTAGCATCGATTGGAACAATTGCTCAATTGAAGCGGACCCTTCGGAGTACCATCGCAATCTCCTGTTTTTGGGCCACCGAGATTCTCTGAAAGAGGATTTAACTGCCTTAGAAAATCTGGAGATCGCTACCGCTTTGGATGGAGTTCAGATCTCCACAGATGACGCGCTGCTTGCATTACATCGCTTTGGTTTACGAGGGCGTGAAGATCTTCCGGTGAATTGTTTATCAGCTGGCCAAAAGCGTAGGGTACTTCTGGCCAGATTGCTTTTGCGCAAAGCAAAGCTTTGGATCTTGGATGAACCATTTAATGCCTTAGATGTGCACGCAGTTGAAATGCTCTCTGAATTAATTTCTGAGCATATTGAGGCTGGTGGTATGGCGATTATGACTAGCCATCAAGAAATCCTCATGCCAAATGGTAGAGTGGTGCAGCTATGAACGCGTTAATTGCAGTTATTCGTCGCGATTTGCTTCTAGTAATGCGTCGTAAGAGCGAAGTTCTGACGATTTTGTTCTTTTTTATGATTGTGACAAGTCTTTTTCCTCTAGGAATTGGCGCAGATACAGCCCTCCTGCGTAAGATTGCCCCTGGAGTGATTTGGGTAGCAGCATTGTTATCAACGATGCTAGGCCTACAGCGCCTATTTGCCAGTGATTTTGCCGATGGAACCCTGGAGCAAATGGCGCTTTCTCCAACTCCATTAGGCCTCCTCGTGGGGGGTAAAATTACTGCACATTGGCTGGTTTGTGGTTTACCTCTAGTTTTATTGGCACCAGTCATTGGTATCCAGTTTGATTTGGATACAAGCACCTTAGGAGTATTAATTTTGGCCTTACTGATTGGCACACCGATTTTGTCTTTGATAGGCGCAATAGGCGCTGCATTGACTCTAGGTGTACGAGGTGGCGGCGTTCTTCTGAGTCTATTAGTTCTCCCTCTTTATATTCCTGTCTTGATTTTTGGTGCTGGCGCTGTTTATGCGCAAAGTGTCGGGCTCGATACCACTGGGCATTTCTCAGTATTGGGCGCGCTATTAGCGCTCTCTTTGTTTTTTGCCCCCTGGGCAACCACAGCAGCTGTAAGGATTGCGATCGAATGAGTACTACTTCAAGCAATCGTGTGATTCATTGGTTTAAGTTTTCAAGCCCTGCCACTTTTTACCCGCTTGCTGGAAAACTCATTCCATTCTTTTGGGTGCTTACAGTGCTCTTTGGAATTGCCGGACTATGGATCAGTTTTTTTGTCGCGCCAGTAGATGCTGTGCAAGGCCAGGGCTACCGTATTATTTTTGTTCACGTACCGGCATCTTGGATGTCGATGTTTATTTATATTGTGATGGCTGTCTGGGCTGGTCTGGGTCTAGTGTTTAATACACGCCTTTCAGCAATGATGGCTCAGGCTCTAGCACCTACCGGCGCCTTGATGGCTTTCTTATCCTTATGGACGGGCGCCTTTTGGGGTAAGCCGATGTGGGGCGCTTGGTGGGTATGGGATGCTCGCTTAACTTCAGAATTAATTCTTTTGTTTTTGTATCTTGGTTTTATGGCACTGCAAGCATCGATTGATGATCCACGGCGCGCTGATAAAGCGGGTGCAATCTTGGCTTTAGTTGGCGTAGTGAATGTTCCGATTATTTACTTCTCAGTGAAGTGGTGGAATACCTTGCATCAAGGCGCATCTGTTTCTATCAATAAATCACCAGCTATGGCACATACCATGTTGTGGGGGATGCTATTGATGGCACTGTGTTTCTGGATGTACTCAATTGCAATTGCATTGATGCGAGTGCGAACGATTATTTTAGAGCGTGAGTCGCATTCAGATTGGGTAAGAACCTTGGAAGAGGTGAAGTAACTATGTGGAATTCACCAGCAGAATTTTTTGAAATGGGTGGTTATGCCCTATATGTTTGGTGTAGCTTCGGTGTATGTGCTTTGCTATTGATATTGGAGCCCCTTGCTATTAATAACCGTCGCAAAGCAATTGTGAATAGATTAAAGCGTGAGATTCGCGCTGAGAAATTCGATAAAGAAGGAATGAAGTGAAGCCAAGACATAAACGGGCGCTAATCATTATTGGCGCTCTCGCAACGTTAGCGATTGCAGCAGTATTCATTCTTAATGCCCTCAATAGCAATATTGCCCTTTATGTCACTCCGAGTGAAGTGGCTGCAGGTAAGGCCCCTCAAGGTCAAACATTCCGCATTGGCGGCATGGTTAAAGATGGGTCATTAAGGCGCGATGAGTTGGTCGTGCATTTCATCATCACCGATATGGTGAAAGAGATTGCTGTTGCCTATAAAGGCATTCTTCCTGATTTATTTAAAGAAGGTAAGGGCGCTGTTGTGCAAGGTAAGTTAGATGCCAATGGACAGTTCATTGCTAGTGAAGTTTTGGCTAAGCATGATGAAAACTACATGCCTCCTGAAGCAAAACATGCTTTAGAGCAAGCCCAAAAGAATGGGGCTAAATAATGGAATATTCCATGATTCCAGAAATTGGCCACTTTGCCCTGATCTTGGCTCTGTGCGTTTCAATTATTCAGGGCGTATTGCCATTAATCGGAGCGCAACAAGGCAGACGTGAATGGTTGGTATTAGCTAGACCAGCAACGCAAATCTCCTTTTTGTTATTAGCCATTTCTTTTGGTGTGCTAGCTTGGTGTTTTTATGTGAATGATTTTTCAGTGCTCTATGTGGCTGAGCACTCTAATTCACAATTACCTACAGTTTATCGTTTAGGCGCAGTGTGGGGTGGTCATGAAGGATCCCTCTTATTATGGATTTTCTTGTTAACCGGCTGGGCTTTTGCGGTTGCGCAACTTTCCAAAACCTTGGATGAGTTTATGGTCGCACGTGTTCTGGGTGTCTTGGGGCTTGTAGCAACTGGACTCTTATTATTCGTGCTGGGCACCTCCAATCCATTTGAACGTCTCTTACCTGCTGCGCAAGATGGGCGTTCACTCAATCCATTATTGCAGGATCCCGGCTTGGTCTTTCATCCACCAATGCTCTATATGGGTTATGTAGGTTTCTCGGTTGCCTTTGCCTTTGCGATTGCCTCCTTACTTTCTGGCAAGTTAGATGCTGCTTGGGCGCGCTGGTCACGTCCTTGGACAACTACTGCCTGGATCTTTCTAACCCTTGGCATTGCTTTGGGTTCTTGGTGGGCTTACTACGAACTGGGTTGGGGTGGTTGGTGGTTCTGGGATCCAGTAGAAAATGCTTCTTTCATGCCATGGTTGATTGGCACTGCGCTAATCCATTCTTTAGTAGTCACTGAGAAGCGTGGTGGCTTTAAAAACTGGACAGTCTTATTAGCCATCATGGCTTTTTCCATGTCCTTGCTTGGAACCTTTTTAGTTCGTTCCGGTGTATTAACTTCAGTTCACGCCTTTGCAACCGATCCACGTCGCGGCATCTTCATTTTGCTTCTACTCTCTTTGGTGGTTGGCTCTTCATTATTCTTATATGCCTTAAGAGCTCCTAAGAGTACTTTAGGTGGCAAGTTTTCATTGCTTTCGCGTGAAACCTTGATTTTGATGGGAAATGTTTTCTTTGTAGTTGCTGCAGGCTCTGTTCTGCTGGGCACGCTTTATCCATTATTAATTGATGCTTTGAACTTAGGAAAAATTTCTGTAGGCCCCCCTTACTTCAATGCAGTATTTGTTCCAATCATGGTTCCCGTTTTATTTTTGATGGCAGTGGGTCCCTGGGCAAGTTGGAAAACGACGGATCTCAAGACTTTATTAAAGCGTCTGTGGATTGCTGCAGTAGTGGCGTTTATCGCAGCGATTGCCATTCCTAGTTTGATGGGCGAATTTACTATCCTGACGGCTTTAGGTTTTTTGTTGGCATTTTGGGTGATTGCTTCCGGTGTCTTGCAGATCATTCGCCAATGTAAAGTTGGAATGCCTACCCGTTCATTTATTGGTATGCAGTTAGGCCATATGGGGATTGCCGTATTTGTGATTGGCGTAACGATGGTTGGCGCCTATCAAGAAGAAAAAGACGTACGGATGGCTCCTGGCGATACGGTTACTGTAGGTGGCTACCAAATACGTTTGATGGGAGTAGGTCCGGCGCAAGGTCCAAACTATCAGGCGATGCGTGGCACCTTTGAATTAGTGCGTAATGGCAAAGTACAAGAGCTCATGTATCCAGAAAAACGCAATTATGATTCTTCTACGATGCCAATGACGGAAGCCGCAATTGACGCGGGTTTGACGCGGGATATTTATGTATCACTTGGTGAGCCATTAGAGGGTAATGCTTGGGCTGTTCGCGTGTATTACAAGCCTTTCGTAGATTGGATTTGGGGCGGATGTTTATTAATGGCCCTCGGTGGTTTATTCGCTGTGATGGATAAACGTTACCGCTTGCGAGTGAAGAAATAATATGAAAGCAAAATTTATTATTCCCTTGCTATTGTTTATTGTATTAGTGGGATTTCTAGCGGTCGGTCTAAATCGTGATCCACGTGAAGTACCTTCACCATTAATTAATAAACCTGCGCCCGCTTTTAAGGTTCCTCAACTAGCAGATGAAAAAAAGTCATTTTCGCCAGAAGATTTAAAGGGTCAAGTTTGGGTATTAAATGTGTGGGCTTCTTGGTGCGTAGCCTGTCGTGAAGAACATCCCATGTTGATGGAGCTCGGAAAATCACAAGTTGCCCCTTTGATTGGCCTTGATTACAAAGACAAGCGTGCAGATGCCATGGAGATGCTGGCTAGACAAGGCAATCCTTACAATCTCTCTGCCATGGACAATGATGGACGAGTAGGTATTAATTATGGTGTCTATGGTGTACCGGAAACATACGTGATTGATAAAGCGGGCATCATTCGTTTCAAACAGATTGGCCCTATCACCAAAGATGTTTTGGATAAATCAATCTATCCCCTCATTGCTCAATTAAATAAAGCTTAAGCAATGTTAAAAAAAATCCTTTCCAGTCTTTTGTTAACTTTATTTGTGAGTATTGTCTATGCGGATGAGGCGACACCGTTGGCAACTGATCCAGCGCTAGAACAGCGCTTGATTTCGATTTCGGAAGAAATGCGTTGTTTGGTGTGTCAGAACGAATCACTTTCTGGTTCACGCTCTGAATTGGCGCAGGATCTTCGGAGGGAAATTCGGGATCTTATTCGGCAAGGAAAAACGGATTCTGAAATTAGAACCTTTATGGTCGATCGATATGGTGATTTTATTTTGTATCGTCCACCGGTTAAACCCACGACCTGGTTGCTCTGGATCGGCCCTTTTGTGCTAATGATTGCAGGGATTACGGCTTTATTAATGTATTTGCGTCGCAGAAATAGTCAGGTGAATTCCACTGCACTTTCAGACGATGAAAACAAGCGCATTGATGCCTTACTACGAGAAGATAAATGATTACTTTTTATATTGCCGCTTTTGTATTGCTTCTTTTGGTCTTGGCGCTGTTGTTTCGCCCATTTTTCTGGAAATCTTCTACTGTTCAAGCTTCTCGTCAGCAATTGAATGCAGCAATCTACAAAGAGGAATTAGCCAAACTTGAAAAAGAGCATGCTGATGGTTTGATTGACAACGCCAGTTATGAGTTGTCTCATGCAGAATTGCGTCAGCGCTTGTTTCAAGATACAAGTGAAGACGATGGTGTGGCAGTCTTGGGGTCACCTAAAAAAACGATGATTGCGCTGGTAGTGCTGGTGCCAGTCGTTGCAGTATTAATTTACTTCTGGCTAGGCAGTGCTCAGCAGATTGCAGATGGCGGTACTCAAAAGCGTGTAGCCCAACAAGATGTCGAGAAAATGGTTGCAGGTTTAGCAGCCAAAATGGAGCAAGATCCAAGCAATTTAAAGGGTTGGGCTATGCTCGCCCGTTCTTATAAGGTGATGGGTCGTCCGGTCGAGGCTGAAAAAGCATATGACCGCGCTGGAGCTTACTTGGATGGCGATGCACAGTTGTTAGCAGATTATGCCGATGTGTCTGCAAGCAACGCGAATGGAAATTTTGAAGGTAAGCCTCGAGCCATTCTAAAACGCGCTCTGAAAGCAGATCCGAATAATATGATGGCGCTTTGGTTAGAGGGTACAGCCGATTACAACCAAGGGAATTACAAAGGTGCGGTTCAGGTTTGGGGTCGTTTGGCTAAGTTACTTCCGCCAGATTCTGATGATGCCAAGATGATTCAAGGCTCAATCCTAGAGGCGCGTGGAAAAGCAAACTTACCTCCTGAAGATTTCAGTAAGCCAGCAGTTGCAGTTCCTGCTGCCGGCGGAAAAAGTATTAGCGGTGTAGTCAGCTTAGATCCCAATTTAACATCAAGAGTCAAGCCTGAAGATATCGTTATGGTGATTGCTCGTGCGCCGGGTGCTCGTATGCCGGTTGCCATTATGCGAGGCCGAGCAGCGGATTTGCCGATGCGTTTCGTATTAAATGATTCCTTGGCTATGACGCCGGATGCTCTCATCTCCAATATGAGTGAAGCTACTGTTGAGGTTCGGGTATCCAAGTCTGGTCAAGCAAAAGCAGAGTCAGGGGATCTATTTTCCAGTACTCAAACAGTTAAGGTGGGAGCGGACAAGCTCAAGATGGTGGTGGATCAAGTTAGGCCTTGATCATGACATTTGCCCACTTGAGATGTGTTGTAGCCTTTAGTGTTTTGGTAATGGGCTTGAATTCTGGGTTATCTGCACAAGTAGCCAATCAGTTTGAATCGCATTTAGTGGGTAGGTGGGTAGTTGATAACCCCGCCATGTGCAAGAGCGCAAAATTTACTGGGGCTGGTATCTATAACTTCTATGATAAAGCTGGAAAACTGATTCAAGAATTGCGCTTACCGGAAGGTGGTCAGGTAAAGGTGGTCAGACGCGGGGCTTATAAGACCATTGATATATTTGATCAAAGCAGTTTAGTCATAAAAACTGTCGTGCTTTCTGAGAATCTTCAATCTAAGACAAGTTACACCACCTTTTCTTTATTACAGTTTTCTGAAGATTTCAAAACCCAGACTATTTTGGACCAGAGTATGGATGGGGTATTTAATATTCGCGATTCCGTTGTTCTGGCAACCAAGCAAAAACAGTCCCCTTTTTATAAGTGCGACACCCCTTAAATTGCCCCAGAGAGTAGGTATATAGGGCTTTTTAGGGGTCTTACAAAATACCAATTCCTTTCTTGATGTGCATCAAAAGGGCACCAATCAAGTCACTGCATTATGAAGCCCATGTCGCCGTTCTTTTTAACGGGTGAAGGCAGTATTTAAGCCGAGGTATGAGGGGTTCACTAATGGAAATACGGAAAGTTCGGATTTCGCTTAGCTTTGAATTGGCTCTCGAAAGAAGTGGATTATCTCCTTTAGTTATCAAGGGAAAATCAATACTCCCTATTGTGCAGGGTGGCATGGGAGTTGGCGTATCTGCGCATAAGTTAGCGGGCGCAGTCGCCCAGTGTGGGGGCATGGGAACCATCTCTTCCATTGATTTACGTCGGCTTCATCCCGATCTCATGGATAGCACGAAGCATCTAAAGCCTTCCCAAAAAAGCAAAGAGCTCATCAATGAGGCCAATATTGAAGCCTTAAAAAGAGAGATTCTCCTGGCGAAAGAGATCTCGAAAGGCAGAGGTTTAATTGCAGTGAATATCATGCGTGCGGTAAATGAGTATGCAGCGTACGTGAAGTGCTCATTAGAAAATGGTGTCGATGCAATTGTGGTCGGTGCTGGCCTGCCTTTGGATCTACCTGATTTAGCTGCTGATTTCCCTGACGTGGCCTTAATCCCCATTCTTTCAGAATCACGAGGTATTCATCTAGTTTTACGTAAGTGGGAGAAGAAAGGGCGCTTACCAGACGCTATAGTGATTGAACATCCACGCTGGGCTGGCGGTCATGTAGGAGCCTCTAGTGTTACGGAGATTCAGAATCCCAAATTTGATTTTGAAACTGTCATTCCTGATACCTTGGCAATATTTAAATCCATGGGTCTGGAGGGGAAGATTCCCCTGATTGCGGCCGGTGGAGTGAGTTCATTCGAGGATATTAAAAGACTGCAAGATTTAGGAGCGTCGGGAGTTCAGTTGGGTACCGCATTTGCAGTCACAACAGAATGTGATGCTAGTGATGAATTTAAAAAAGTACTCGCAGGAGCGAAACCAGAAGATATGGTCGATTTTCTGAGTGTTGCAGGCCTGCCAGCAAGAGCGGTAAAGACGCCTTGGTTGACTCAGTATTTAGAGGTGCTACCAAAATTACAAGCTGTAGCCAGAAAAAAACCGCGTTGCACAATGACTTTCGATTGTTTACATGACTGTGGCTTGCGCGATGGCAATAGTGAATGGGGACAATTTTGCATCGATAAAGTTCTAGGAAGTGCTTTAACAGGTGATGTAAAAAAAGGCCTCTTCTTTCGCGGTGCAGGAAAACTTCCCTTTGGCAACCAAATCAAATCCGTCCCCGAATTAATCAACAAACTTTTAGAAAAATCATAGGAGCCCCCGTTTTATGTCAAACCAGCCCATTAGCACTGATGTATTAATTGAAAAATACGCAAAGGATGGTGAAACAGATCCAGATATTATTTTTCAGCGAGTAGCACGGGGCTTAGCAGTTGTTGAGCAAGAGCATCTTCGCCCGCAGATTGAGAAATTATTCTTAGAAAATATGCGCAATGGCGCCATTGGTGCAGGACGCATTATGAGTGCTGCAGGCACGGATATTCAGGCGACGCTGATTAATTGTTTTGTGCAGCCAGTTGGCGACTCTATTCAAGGTTTTGATGAGGATGGTTTTCCGGGAATCTATGAGGCCTTAAAGCAGGCTGCCGAAACCATGCGTCGTGGCGGTGGCGTTGGCTATGACTTCTCAAGAATTCGTCCTAAGGGAGCTGGCGTTAAAGGAACCGCTTCAATTGCTTCAGGCCCTTGTAGTTATATCAATGTCTTTGATCAGTCTTGCTCAACTGTAGAGAGTGCGGGGGCTAGACGAGGTGCTCAGATGGGCGTCTTGCGGATTGATCATCCAGATATTTTTGAATTTATTACTGCAAAACGTACAGCTGGACGTTGGAATAACTTCAATGTCTCGGTGGGTGTATCGAGTGATTTTATGAAAGCGGTGGAGGGTGATCAAAATTGGGACCTCATACATAAAGCAAGGCCTAATAAACAATTGATTGCAGATGGTGCACATCAAAGGCCGGATGGCCTTTGGGTATATCGCACAGTAAAGGCACGGGAAATTTGGGATTCTGTAATGAAGTCTGCCTATGACTTTGCAGAGCCTGGAATTCTATTTTTGGATAATATTAATCGCGATAACAACTTAAACTATTGCGAAAGTATTTCAGCAACAAATCCATGTGGTGAACAGCCGCTTCCCCCTTATGGTTGTTGCGATTTAGGACCAGTGATTCTGCCACGTTTTGTCAAGAATCCTTTTGGGTTTGCAGCCGAACCTAGCTTTGATTTTGAAGCATTTGCAGCAGTTGTAAAAATTCAAGTACGCATGTTAGATAACGTACTAGATGCGACGTATTGGCCGCTACCAGAGCAGGCTGCAGAAGCTGCAGCCAAGCGTCGCATTGGAGTTGGGTTTACTGGCCTTGGTGATGCCTTAGTAATGCTCAAACTTCCCTATAACGAAGAAGGTGCCAGAATTGTTGCTGCAAAAATTGCACGCGTGATGCGTGATGCAGCCTATGAGGCATCCATTGAACTTGCCAAAGAGAAGGGGGCGTTCCCCGCCTTAGATGTAGAGAAATATCTGGTTAGTGATAGCTTTGTTAGTCGCTTGGATGACAAGTTGAAGAAGGATATTCGTCAATTCGGTATTCGCAATAGCCATCTGCTGTCAATTGCTCCAACGGGCACAGTGAGTTTGGCGTTTGCTGACAACGCCTCAAATGGTATTGAACCGGCTTTTTCTTGGGTATACCGCCGCAAGAAGAGAGAAGCTGATGGCAGTATTAGCGAGTATGCAGTTGAAGATCATGCATGGCGTTTATATCGCGAATTGGGCGGAGATATAGAAAAGCTTCCGTCTTACTTTGTTTCTGCACTAGAAATGGCAGCAACTGATCATATTGCAATGATGGAAGCAGTACAGCCATTCATCGATACGGCAATTTCTAAAACAGTGAATGTTCCTGCGGACTATCCTTATGAAGACTTCAAGGGCCTATACACCCAAGCATGGCGTGCAAACTTAAAGGGATTAGCAACCTATCGACCTAATAGTATTTTGGGTTCAGTTCTGGACGTTCCTGCAGAGAAGCCCAGCTTGTCAATCCAAGCTGAAGATGGTATTGATCCAATGCGGGTCGTAGTAGAGAGTCGTCCTAAAGGAATACTCCCAGCAGTAGCCGAAAAAATTGAATATTGGACCCAAGAAGGGCATAAAACACTTTATCTGGTTGTTTCATTTATTTCGATTCCAAAAAAATCAAGCGAAGGGGGTTCAATCGAGCGAGCGATTGAGTTCTTCATGCCAGTTGGTCAAAATGGCGAATCACAGCAATGGATTACTTCTAGTATGCGTTTACTTTCATTAGCGGCGCGCGGAGGATTTTTAGAGCGTGCCTTAAGCGATATGCGAAAGGTAGCATGGGATAGGGGCGCTGTTCGTCTAGGCACTTTTGAGAAGATTGACGGAACACGTATGCCTTTATGGCATGAGTCTGAAGTAGCAGCGATTGCGTACGCCATCCAAAATATTATCGAACGACGTAATGGTCAATCAACGAATGATTTGTCAGAAATAGTGGTGCCTGGAATATCTACTCCACCAGTAATGGTTGGCAAGAAATGTAGCGAATGCGGAGCCCATGCCATGATCCGGAGGGACGGTTGTGACTACTGTACTCAGTGCGGTCATCTGGGAAGTTGTGGTTAAACACCTTAATTCTGAATTGGGAGTGCCATCTCATGTCTAATCATCAATACTCTATGTTGCCTCTAAGTTTGCATACCCATGTTCATGAAATTGATACAGAACATAATGAGCTATTTGAATTTCTAGAGAGCTTTAAAGAATATTGTTTTGACAGTACTCCCATGCCCCAGTTAAAACGGGATACATTGCATCAGATGCTAGAAAGTCATTTTGAGACTGAGGCCCATCTGGCTGAAAAAGCGGGCCTTAATTTTTCTTATCACGAGGCAGCGCATGACAATATGTTGGATATGGTGATGAGATCGCTAAATCAGATGTCATCCAAAAATAGTGATTTATATAGTCTTATTCGCTATATTGGGTACTGGTTTGAAAAGCATATCTTGGATTACGACATTCAATTGGCGCGCAATATTCTTACAGTGTATTAAAACCGGTTCTTAAGAACGTAGATTAACCTCTTCCAACAAAAGGCATATTGGTTGCCATGATGGTCATAGAAAGAATGTTGCTTTCTAGAGGTAGTTGCGCCATATGCAGAACGGCTTCGCCAACATGGTCTACGTCCATGCGAGGTTCTACCTTAACCGATAGATCGGCCTGCAGGATGCCAGCAGCCATACGCTCAGTCATTTCAGTGGCAGCGTTACCGATATCAATTTGACCACAAGCAATATTGAATGGACGACCATCCAATGCAATGGATTTGGTTAAGCCACTAATGGCATGTTTAGTAGCTGTATACGGTGCAGACATCGGTCGAGGCGCATGCGCGGAGATCGAACCGTTGTTAATAATTCTTCCGCCTTGAGGAGATTGCGCCTTCATGATGCGAATCGCTGCTTGCGAACATAAGAACGCACCACATAAATTG
>Ga0194044_10000751_pt1 | contig 16229 bp, 16 predicted proteins | sample JunL4417m_MetaG_FD_155460 | JGI IMG/M metagenome (GOLD analysis project Ga0194044, IMG submission 155460) | Anoxic zone freshwater microbial communities from boreal shield lake in IISD Experimental Lakes Area, Ontario, Canada - Jun2016-L442-17m | ecosystem: Environmental > Aquatic > Freshwater...
TTATTAAAACGCTCAGGAAATTTTCTTTGGCTGATTTAGTTTAAAAAATAATAATAAATATATGTATAACGAAAAAGTGTTAAAACATTTTAGTAATCCCAGTAATCAGGGTGAAATAAAAAACGCCGATGGTGTGGGGTTGGTGGGCAATCCTACTTGCGGTGATATGATGAGAATTTTTATCTCTGTCTCTAAAAATAAAAAAGGGGAGGAGATAATTAAAGACATTAAATTTCAAACTTTGGGTTGTGGCGCTGCTATTGCCACCTCGTCCATGCTCACGGAAATGGCCAAAGGTAAAACCATAGCCGAAGCTGAAAAAATCGGCAAGTTGCAAATTGCTGAAGAACTTGGCGGATTACCAGCGGTCAAAATGCATTGTTCGGTTTTGGCACATGAAGGCTTGGGAGAGGCTATTAAAGATTATCGGTCAAAAAATAAAAAATTAAAAAAATAATATAACCTGTTAAACGCGGGATCCCGGGTCAAGCCCGGGATGACATTTATAAATATGATTTATCTTGATAATGCAGCTACCACAAAAATTGATCCAAAGGTTAAAAAAACCATGGAACCATACTTTTTTGAATTTTTTGGCAATGCTTCCTCACTTCACTTTGGTGGCTTAAAAGCCCGCCAAGCTGTGGATGAAGCACAAGCTAAAATTGCTGATTTTCTTCGTTGCCAGGCAAAAGAGGTATATTTCACGTCTGGCGCTACAGAAAGCGACAATTGGGCTATTTTGGGCCTTACAAGGGCTTTTAAAAGGCAAAAAAATGACTTTAAACCTCATATAATTATTTCCCAAATAGAGCATGATGCAATTTTGGCGCCAGCCAAGGAGCTCCAGCGTGAAGGTGTGGAAGTGACTTTTTTAGCAGTTGATAAAAACGGTTTGGTTGATGTTAAAAAAGTAAGTCAGGCCATAAAGTCCAATACAATTTTGGTTTCTATTATGTATGCCAATAACGAAATAGGAACTGTCCAGCCAATAAAAGAAATTGGAAAAATTATTAAAGAAGAAAATAAAAAGAGAAAAAATAAAATTTATTTTCATACTGATGCCACGCAAGCAGTTGCTTGTCTTGATTGTAATGTTGAAAAATTGGGAGTTGATTTATTATCTCTTTCTGCTCATAAAATTTATGGTCCCAAGGGAGTTGGCATTTTATATATAAAAAATGGCACGCCCATTGAACCGATAATGCTTGGCGGTGGCCAACAGAATAATAAACGTTCAGGCACTTATAATGTGGCCGGGATTGTGGGTTTGGGTCGGGCCGTAGAATTATTGTTGAATAAAAAAGTAATAAATCTGGAAGTCAAAAAAATTAAACAGCTGAGAGATTATTTAGTTAAAGAAATAAAAAATAAAATACCTCGCACTATAGTGACAGGTGATATAAAAAATCGTTTGCCTGGCAATGCTAGTTTTATTTTTGCCGGAGCAGAAGGGGAGAGTATTTTATTAATGCTTTCAAATACTGGCATTGCCGTGTCCACTGGCTCAGCTTGTTCTTCTGGTTCACTAGCTCCCAGCCATGTACTGGTGGCTATGGGTGTCAAGCCTGAATTGGCTCATGGAAGTATTCGTGTTTCCATTGGCAGGTTTAATACTAAAAAAGATATTGATATTATTATAAAAAAATTGCCACCAATTATTGAACGGCTGAGGAAAATGTCACCATTACAATAAAATGTAGAGACGCATTGCAATGCGTCTCTACGCGCTAAAAAAGAGATGCAAGTTTATTACATCTCTTTTTTGTTTTATAATATTTTTTATTTCACTTTTGGCGCTGGTAGGGGAGTAAAAGTATTTTTGTTAGGTGTTATTGATTTGGCCGTGGTTTTATTTTGCATAGATTTTATTAAAGCATCAAAACCGTCTTTATTTAAAATATTTTGCATTAATTCTTTTTGTAGGGTGGTGACTGTCTGAGTTTCGGTCATAGTTTTATAAAAATTGGAGTACATAAACCAAACCGTAAAGATCAGGCCACCTGAAACTGCCAGTAAAGCCAAAGGATAAATTAATTTTAAAATTTTAAAATAATTAATCTTGGTCTTGCCTTCTTGTTGCTCTTCAAGTTGTTGGATTTTTTTATCTTCTTTTATCATATTATTATTTTAAATAAACACGGCCAGCCAATTGTATATTTTGTAAATTAGCATCAGTTGCCTGATTAGAAAAGTTGATTTCATCAATATTAAAATAATAGGGCATAGCTTCTATGCTTTGGAGCCAAAGCATTAATTTTGCATAATCGCCACTAGCATTAATTCTGAGCGGTATGGTTTGGATATTTTTTTTGGCATTATTGGCTATTGTAAAATCAGGGTTAAAACTGGCTGTAATGCCATTTTTAGTTGATAGATTATCAAGATAGTTAATAAATTCAAGCTCGTGATTTTTGATGATATAGATTTTGTCCAATTGGTTGATTTGTTTTTCAACTTCTTCTAGTTGAGCCTTGGTTTTTTTAATATCGCTATTGGCTGCTATTTTTTTTTCCAAAGCTAAGCGTTCAATACTAACTTTTTTACTATCATTTATAATAGCATTGAATGACGGCACAATAATACCAAAAGTCAAACCCAATAAGACTACTAATAGTAGTAGAACATTTATGGCAAATTTTATTATTTGTTTATTCATGGTTGGATGATTGATTGTTTTTTCTTATCAAATGTTGCCTTGATGTGAAAGCTGTTTTGGCCTTTGGCTAAAAGATCAGAAAGAGGCAAATCAATGTTTAAAAACAAACCACTGGCTGTCAGAGATTCTTTTAATTTTAATAAATCATCCCTAGTAGTTGCGGTTCCGCTAATTTCTACAGACAGGTTTGAGCCATAGGCGTGAAAAGAAGTATAAGCAATATTTTTGGTAGTAGCCGTATTAATAGCCAAAATCAAAGCTGACCATTTTTTAAAATCTTTCTGCACACTGGTGGCATCAGAAATTTGTCGGTTTAAAACAGCTATGCGAGTGCCGATTTTTTGTGAAGATGTTGGATCTGAAGAGTTTTGTTCTACAAGTGTTTGCAGTTGTTCTTGTAAAAAATCACGCGATACAATCATAAAAACAGAGATGAGGCAGGCAAACAAAATAAACAAAGTTATTATTTCTTTGATGGTGCTGTATATTCTTTTGTTGCGAATCATGCCCCTTTGCTCTGGGGACATAATATTGATAGTTATCATAAATATTTTTCTAAATTAGCACCACGCAAGGCCAGGCCCATGGCCGTGACGAATGATTGTGATTTTTGCGGGGTGAAATAACTGGGATTAGGATTTTTGATGTTTTTCCATGGATCACTGATAATGGTGGGCAAGCCTATTTTATTTTGTAAAGTTTGATTGATATTGTACATATTAGCACCACCGCCACAGAGTACAATTTTTGCTGGTCGCTGATGTTCTGGAAAATTATTGTCATAAAAATTAATGGCTTGAGTGACGCTGACGGCCACTTCTTCAACGATTTTATTTAAAATATCACAAATAGCTCCATTAGCTTTGGCTGGATCCATGCCACAGGCAATTTTGGCTTGTTCGGCTTTTTCCAAATCTAAACTAAGGGTGCTAGCAATAAGTTGATCGGTTTTAATTCCTGAAACCGGCAAACTGACTGTGAATTTTATACTACCTTGATCATAAAGAAACAAGCCACTGCGATTGGCTCCAAAATCAATAATAATTTGTGGATCTTTTTCGTCATTATATTCAATAAGCAAGCGATCAATGACTGAGGCTTCAATCTCCATGGCCACTACTGATAAGCCGGCTTGATTAAGAATTTCAAAATAGGAATTAACAATGGTTTTGGCGCAAGCGCCCACGAGTACGGTGCGTCTGGTTGGTTCGCGCTTAATAACTTGAAAATCAAAATACATAGATTCTGGATCAAAAGGCAAATGTTGGGGTAGAATTTTTACTATTTGTTCCCTGACAGAAATATTTTCTTTTGGCAAGTCAAAAATTTTCATGAAAGTTTTTTGTTCAGGTAAGACAGTAATGACTTCATCGCTTAGATGTCCTCGGCCATGTTTGGTATGCATTAGTTTTTTTAGGGATTCCAAAAAAACCTTGGGGTTTTTTATTTCCCCGGCTTCTAAACATCCGACTGGTAAATGTAGTTCGCTATAAAGTTGAATATCTACTTTTTTGCCATGTTTGGCCAACTGAACCAAGCGGATATCTCGTTGTGAAATATCCAAGCCAAAACTGCTTTCTGTTGTTGATAAAAATCCCATGTGCTAATTATAAAGTATTTTATTAATAGGGGCTAGTTTTATTTTTTAATATTCTTCTTCCCAGTGGTCTACTGTGACGACAGGTGAATACATTGGGTTGCCCAAAGTGGCATTAACTAGGGCATTATTAAAAAGAATATTTACTCCTTGCCATAAACTAGTAAAGACCATGTAGCGTCCAGCTACTGCACCTTCAACAGCAAAGCTCGCTGGCAGACTAAGCATGTTAACTTGGTTATTAGCATAAATTAATCCCTCTGAATCAAAAGTATTAAAACATAAATCAAAATTAACATTGCTTTTGGCGACTAGTCCGGAAGGAGATGTGGTTGTTGGTTGATTTATAATAACCACTGACCGCCCGCAACGATCAAAATCATTCCAACAACAAAACCAAGTATTTTTGCCAACAGTAATACTGCCATCAGATATTAGTACTCCATTAATAGTCAGTCTTTGCGGACCAGTTATATTAACATCACCCTTAACGTAAGTAATGCCATTGATTGTTAGGTTTTTATTGGTCCACATGTAATTACTAAATTCAGTGGCTGTAAAAACATGTTTTTGGCCATCGGCTAATTCTTGGGCTGTGGCTTGACTAAGATATGAATTTGGATCACTTAAATTATCAAAAGAAATAGCTGGCATAGGTGTTGAAGTGGCAGGATTTGGCGGAGTATTATTGGCGGCCATTTTTGTGCCGACAATATTTGAGAACCAATTTGAATTGAGGTTGTGGGCTGTGCCAACAGTATTATCAGATTGTAAGGTTGTCCAAAAACTGACATCAATATTGCCATTGGCAAAAATACTGCCATTTTGAACATGAATATAGCTACCATAAACATCCATGCCAGTGTCAGCATAGGTGCCATCATCATTTATTAGACTTGTGCCCAGAGCTTTATAAACAATGGCCTTGGTCACTCTTTGAGCTGTGCTTTTGCCTAAGGGCAAAAAACCGGTAGCAATGATTTGTCCGCGGGCTTCCCCAGTATTTTGGATATTAATAGTATAGGAAGCTCCTGGGTATAAGGCATCATGGCGAGTGTAAGTCATTGACCAATTGGGATCATTTTCAAAATTATTTTTCCAAGTAGAGTCATTTTTAATTCTCCAAATTGCTTCGGCAATGGCGCTCTCGGCCAGATAGTAGGTTTGGGTGGCTACTGACTGACTGGAAGAAATTTTCATTTCTGTAATGGTAAATTCTGTCAAATACAAAGCCAAAGCCATCATTAGTGACATAACCATAATTGAGGCGAGTAGGACAAAGCCACGTTTATTTTTGAATAGATTAGAGATTGCGTCCATAGATTGCGGTGTTAAGTATTTCTGTTTCATTATTTTTGGACAGATAAAGATTGATATTTACTAGTTTATTTCCCCAGAATTCAATGTCTGAAACATATTCGCCTATAATTTTATCTTCTTGAACTAATGGTGTTGACGAAGCTGGATTAAGTGGATCATGTTGATCAGTGTCATTAATTCTGACAAAAGTATTAGGATCAGCTGGAAAGTAGTAAACAATTATTTGGCGATTAATATTGCCATTGTCTAGATAATAGCGGATGTATTTTATCTGACTGGTATCATGACCATCTTGAAACATAATTTCGTCTGGTAAAGTATTTGGGTTTGAAGTATTGGTTGGCAATTCGGTGACTAAATATTGAGTTTGACGAAGTTCACGGCTAAGTCTGTCTAAAATTACTCGGCCGTTTTGGGTGATTTCTGATTTGTTATCTGTTTTATTGTATATTTTTTGGTTGAGATCATAAGTGTTGGCAATAAGTAAAAAAATTAAAGACGACAAAGTGACGGCAATGATTGTTTCCAGTAGGGTGAAGCCTGCGTTGTTGGATATTTTTTTCATTTTTTACTTATTAGCATGATTAAGTCTGTTTTTTTAATAGCATTAGAGGCTTGGTTTTTATAATAGACGCTCACCGTGATTTTTTTTAGTCCAGTGTCTGTGGCTGGTGTTATCATATTGCCATCAGTGTCTATGTTTACAAATTCAGATTTGGCTTCACGCGAATAAAAATAAAAAGGATTGTCAGTGGTGGATGCTAAAGTGTGTTTGGCTTCAATAACTGGCAGGATATTGTCGTAGCTCATAGCAAAAACCTGTTCCATTTCAGCTTGCGCCAGATTGATGGCCACAGTGCCTTGATCAGCGGCTTGGTTTATTTTTATGGACAAGGGAAAAATTTTAGCCACGGCTAAAATGCCTATTAATAAGACGGCTAAAGCCACTGCCACCTCAAGAATAGTAATGCCAGAATTGTTATTTTTGATGGATTTCAACATAGCCTGATGGTTTTATTTCCACACTGCTGGTGGTATTTTTTGAATTTTTTAAATAAATGATTCCGCTTTGTATGGCCGCGCCAGTCGGGGTGAACCTGACTGTATTATCGGTAAAGCCGGTAATAGTTGGTAGAGTAATATTTTGTTTTAGAGTTCTGCTTAAGATAGTTTTTGCACTAACCGTATTAATGATGCTGTAGTGGCTTTGATCAAATTGTACCGAATAAATTGCTTGTTCGGTGACGGTTAGTTGTTGGGCATAACGCAGATCAGAAGCCACTTGCCTGGTGTTGGCGTCTAAATCAAGATTTGGCTCAAGTTGTTTATAAATCATAATGCTTATGGTCGCGATAATACTGGTGATAGCTAGTACTATTACCAGTTCGGCCATGGAAAAGCCAGTTTGATTTTTTATTTTATTTTGCATTCAAGCTAAATTAAATACTGGAGCTGAGGGAATAAATAGGCATCAGAATAGCCAGAGCAATACCGGCCACGCCTATGCCGATGGTTAACATTAAAACTGGTTCAATAATGGTGGGTAAAGTGTCCATGGTTTGTGAGACATCTTCTTCATAAAAATCAGCAAGGTTTTGCAAAATTTCTTCTAATGATCCTGTTTCTTCACCAATAGCGATCATTTGAATGAGAAGTGGTGGAAATATTTTTTTGTTATTTTTTAAAATTAAATCAAGTTTCTTACCTTTTTTTACTTGTTCGGCTGCTTCAGCTAGAGCCAAGCGAAAAACCGAGTTATTAAGAACACGAGAAGTAATTACTAGACTTTGATCAATTGGAATATCTGTTTGAATGAGCGAGCTTAAATTTCTGGCCAGAGAAGCTAGATTGATTTTTTTGATAATACCAGAGACAATTGGAATTTCTAGTAGTATTAAATCAAAAATATGCCGGCCACGCTTGGTGCGCATGGCTTCAATGAATCCCAAAACTAGCAAGGAGCAAACAATTATAATTGCCACGACATTGTTTTGGCAAAAATCAGAAAAGCCAATAAGTACTCTAGTGACTAGTGGCAATTGAGTGTTGATGTCGGCAAACATTTTGGTAATATTTGGTAAAACGAAAAAAGCCATGAAAAAAGCAATAAAGACCATGGCCACAATAATTATGGCTGGGTAGGTGAGGGCATTTTTTATTTTTGATCTGACAGTATGATCTCGTTTGGTTTGTAAATAAAGTTTTTGTAGGACGCTTTCCAAATTTCCGCCAGCTTCACCAGCTTTAATCATGTTTATGAACATTTCGCCAAAGTCATATTTGTATGGTTCTAGGCTTTCAGAGAAACTTTTGCCCTGATTAACTTTGATAATCATTTCATTGATAATCATTTCTAACTTGCGATTTTTACCTTGTTCGCCAAGTGTTTTTAGGGCTTGATCCAAAGGCACACCAGCCTTGATCATGACTGATAAATTTTGTAAAAAGAATATTTTGCCGGAGATTGGTACTCTGGCGAATTTCATAATAAATTTATCGCTTAGGTTGTTGAGACTGGTCATTTGATTTATTTTTATTTTTATTCTCTAGTGACACGAAGCACTTCCTCAATAGAAGTGATGCCGTTTTTGGCCTTAATAAAACCGTCTATGGCCATAGTAATCATGCCTTGTTCTAAAACAATTTTTTCCAATTCTTCTCGTGAGGCTTTTTTAATAATTAATTCGCTTATTTTGTTGTTATTTTCAAAAGCTTCATAAATGCCAAGTCGTCCTTTGTAGCCACTATCTCCGCATTGATGGCAACCTTTGCCACGATAAAAAAGTACGGTTTTGATATCTTGGCCCGCGACTAACAGGCCTTTTTCGGTGAGCGATTTTGACACTTCAGCCAAATTAAATTGCCTTTCTAATTCTTTGATACTATTTTCATCAAGTTGATAACTCTCAATACAATTTTTGCAAATTTTGCGTACCAAACGCTGAGCAATAATAATATTAAGAGTGGATGAAATTAAAAATGTTGGCACTTGCATGTCTGTCAATCTGGGAATGGCTGTGATGGCGTCGTTGGTGTGCAGAGTGGACAAAACCAAATGGCCAGTCATGGCAGCATTAATGGAAATCTCGGCTGTTTCTTGGTCACGAATTTCTCCCACCATGATTATATTTGGGTCTTGGCGAAGCAGGGCGCGCAATCCACTGGCAAAAGTGAAACCTATTTTAGGTTGGACTTGGCTTTGGTTGACACCTGGCATGCGATATTCAATTGGATCTTCAACAGTAGAAATATTAACTTCAGGGCGATTGAGAATATGAAGCATCGTATAAAGTGTGGTGGTTTTGCCAGATCCAGTTGGGCCAGTCACCAAAATCATGCCGTTTGGCTTGCCAATATTTTTTTTGACCATTTCTAAAATTTGAGGTTGAAAGCCCAATTGCTCCAAAGTCAAACCTTGATCTTGATCGGGCAATAAACGCAAAACTATTTTTTCACCATCAAAAGTTGGCAAAATGGAAACACGGAAAGCAACTTGAGTATTTTCTCTATCTATTTTGAAACGGCCGTCTTGGGGCAGGCGATGTTCGTCAAGTTTTAAATTGGATAATATTTTGAGGCGAGCCACCACGCCGGCGTGAGTGTTTTTTGGTAGGGTCATGACACTGCGTAAAATACCATCAATACGGTAGCGAATGGCCACATCTTTTTCTTCTGGTTCAATGTGGATATCAGAGGCTTTTTCAAAAATAGCATATTCCAGCATGGTGTCTACGATTTTGACAATTGGCAAATCTTGGGCCAGATCTTTTAATTTTTGTGGTTTGTCCGCATTTTCTGCTGTGTTGTCTTTGTTTATTTTTTCCAATTCTATTGATAATCCTTTGTGGTATTGCTTGATGGCTTCATCGATACTATCTGGAGATGCAAGATTTAATTTTAATTCAAAGCCGGTTTTTCTTTTTAAAAAATCAAACAATTCCAAATTGGAAATATTTAAAGTGGCTATGAATAGTTCTTTGTCTTTTTGGTCAAAGGCCACTGTTTGATGTGCTTGAGCCGTCACTTCTGGAATAATGGATAAAACATCTGGACGAATTACTTTGTCTTTTAAATCAATAAAAGGCAGGTTATAGAATTTGGCAGCTGTTTCGTATAGTAAATCTGCTGTGATGATTTTTTGATTCAATAAAAAAAACTCCAAAGTCGAGCCTACTTTTTTGGCGCTTTCGTTGTATTCTTTTAGTTTGGCTTCATCAGTAATTTTGTTTTGCAACAAAATTTGTTCCAGTTCCTTTTGGTTGATCATAAGTTATGATTGTTGATTTGCCAGCTGGCGAATTATTAATATAATTATACCATAAAACAATAGTTGTTTGCCAACAAAAAAATCCGCCCGCATGTAGCGGACGGATTTTTGAAGTGTTATTTAGCTTTTTGCAGGACTAATTGTTTGTCACTGATAATTGTTTGTTCATATAAACCAATAGTGCGACTGACAATATCATCCCAATTATATTTTTTATCTGTTTGACGTTTGGCCAATTTGGCATTTTTAGAAATAATTATCGGATGTTTGATGGCAAAATTAAGCTGTCTGGATAAATCATTGACATTTTTGTTTTTGAAAGACAAACCGTGGCCATCCATGGCTTCTAGATTTTCTTCAATATCGCTGACAATGACTGGCAGTCCATAAGACATGGCTTCTAATAGGGCAATTGATAAACCCTCGGCTTCTGACGGCTGGACAAACAAATAAGCATTTCTGAATAAGGTTTCCAGTTCAAGTCCGACTTGTTCTCCAGTAAAGACAATATTGCTGGTAGGTCTGGCCAAGTTTTTCAATTCCTCAGTAAAGTTGCCGGTGTTTGATCCGCCACCAACGATGACTAATTTTTTGTCTGTTTTTATTTTTTGATAAGCCTTGATCAAGGTTTGAATGCCTTTATGTTTGACTAGTCTTGAAGCCACCAGAAAATATTTTTTTGGTTCTAGGCCGTATTGTTCTAAAATAGCCTTTTTCTTTTTTTGATTAGAAATTTGGACTCCATTAGGAATATAAATAGTTTCGGTATCAAATTTGAATAAGCAATATTTTTGCAAGGTCTGAGAAATAGTAATAGTCTCATGAGGAAAATGGCAAGCAGTCCATTCGCCAACAGTCAGCATGACTCTGGCAAACAAACCCCATTTTTGCTGTTTTCTATCCACTGAATGAAAAGTGACAATCACTTTGGTTTTTGGATTTAACAACCTTGGGATCCACGAAAGTAAAGAAGGACCCACGCCGTGATAATGAATAATGTCATAATTTTGAAATAATGAATGAATGGTTGCCAGGAAAGTATGGCTGATAGCATCAAGATGTTTGGTATTGATTGATGGTAAATTAACAATTTTTACTTTTTTGTAATTTTTCTTTTTTTCTCCAGTATAATGCGGACGGCAGTAGGCAGTCACATCAAAACCAGCCTGAGCTAAACGAGTGCTCAGTTCTTGAACGTGTTTTTCAACACCGCCTTGTTTGGCAGGGATGCCTTTTTGTCCGATTAATGCTATTTTCATATATTCTATTTAACACTAAATGTTATCAAGTTTGTATGATTTTGTCAAGAGTCGTTGGTTTTTCTTTTTTGTCTAAATTTAGACAAAAAAGAAAAACAGCCAACAAATATCCAGTAGGATTTTTGTTGGCTGTGTGTTGTTTTGGCCCATTATATTGGGCCGTTGAAGCTTACGACACTATAGTGCCGTTGTAGACTCGGCAGAAGTAGCCTGCCTCATCCGCATCGGTCGTGTTGCTGATGACCAGCTTGTTGGTCGTTGCTGTGGGCACCGGTATTGGATCGGTTGAGCCAACAACCTTGAACCACTGATACCCGAGAGTACCAACTCCACCCTCTGCATTCACTGAAAAAGTGACAGCAGTGTTTGGGTTGACGGTTTGACTCGTCGGGTTTAGAGCAATCCTTGGTAGGGCGCTTGCTCCAGTGACAGTCACCGTGGCTTCGGCAGAAACAGTTTCGCCAGCTCCGTTGTTGACCACACAGGTATACTTACCAGTGTCGGCCGGTTGGGCGTTGCTGATAATCAGTGTGTCGGTCATGGCTCCGCTGATATGCGGTGCCGAGGCTGGGCTGTCAACGACAATGATGTCATTTTTGTACCACTGGTATACCAATGGTTCGTTGATAGCAACATTGATTTCCAATGTCAGACTGCCATTGGTGGCAACTGACGAACTGACTGGAGGTTTAGTTGTGATGATTGGTTTAATTAATATTATTGCACTACCGAGTTTGAGGTCATAGTTTGACCCATCGCTCATGGCTAGTGCTACACCGTTCAGTGTCATCTTGATCATGCTGTTGTTTCCAATCAGCATCCTAGAAACGCCAGTGTTTGGGTTTTTGATCTGAAAGACCAAATATATTTTGTAAGTTTTTGCCGGATCATATGCTCTGTCGGCGCGTGCTTGGCCGGCCGAGTCATAGACTCCTTTACCATCAAAAACTAACCCTTCGGTCGGTGCTGATGTTGGTAGACCATCTACTCCCATCGGTTCCATGGTATAGTCGTTTTTCATAGCCACTATCCCGACAGCAGTGATGTCCTTCGGACTTTCATCAGTATTAACATCTGATGACATAAACGTTTCTAACGTTTGTCCATTGGGATTGAAATCTGCCAAGAACCAGGTTTCTCCACTACCAGCATAAGAAATACGAACTTCTGCTTTGCCATTGATATAGACCCTGGCTGTGTCAGAAGTTGCATTGCCGACAGTGTTCGTCACCTTGCAACGATACTTTCCTTCGTCCGATGAATCGGCTAGAAGTGTTGAGTATGTGGCAAAAGTGGCACCGCTTATTGCCTGGCCATTATTGGACCATTGATAAGCAAGTGGCGCCGTACCAGTAGCTGTCACTGTCAATGTCAGCGTACCGCCTTCATTGATGGTTTGACCGACTGGTTGATCAGTGATGGTTGGGGCAATGCCTTCGCCTTCGCCTTCACCTTCGCCTTCGCCTTCGCCTTCACCTTCACCTTCACCTTCACCTTCGCCTTCACCTTCACCTTCGCCTTCACCTTCACCTTCACCTTCGCCTTCAACAGCCGGATTGACTGTGAGGGTTGCGGGGTTGGAGTCGGCACGATTGATGGGGTTGGTGACTTGGCACCAGTAATCTCCCGCGTCAGTTAATTGGACGTTGGAAAGTTGCAGCGCACAGGTTGTAGCACTGCTAACCGTTGTAGCACCCTTTCTCCATTGGTAGGTCAAAGGTTCTGTACCGGTTGCAGTGATACTAAATTGTATTGCTTGGCCAACTGTGGCCGTTACATCACTTGGCTGACCAGTGATGGTTGGGGCAATGCCTTCGCCTTCACCTTCACCTTCACCTTCGCCTTCACCTTCACCTTCACCTTCGCCTTCTCCCTCTCCCTCTCCTTCGCCTTCTCCCTCTCCCTCTCCTTCGCCTTCTCCCTCTCCCTCTCCTTCGCCTTCTCCCTCTCCCTCTCCTTCGACTTCAGCAGTTTGAATTGTGAGAGATGCGGTGTTGGAGTCAACATGCCCTATGGCATTGCTGACCTCACACCAATACTCTCCTACATCAGTCAGCTGAATATTTGACATTAGGAGATTGGAGTTCGTGCCGTCGCTAATTGGTATAGCACCCTTTCTCCATTGGTAGGAGAGTGGTGCTGTGCCTGTGGCGACCACACTGAACTGCACTGCCTCGCCAATTTTGGCGATGATGTTGGATGGTTGCAGTGTTATGGCAGGTGCTTTATTTACCCAAAGGTAAGCCACTGCCGAGTCCGCAAAACCTTCTGTGCTGGCTGCCTTGGCGTTGTATTCGCCTTCGTCAGTCGGCTTAACAGAAGCGATGGTTAGTTTGTTAGTGGTTGCACCACTAATAACTTTGCCATCTTTCTGCCATTGTAGTACTGGCTTTGGTGTGCCAGTCACTTCAACAGAAAATTCAGCTGTTTCCCCAGGATTTTTTGTCTGGGGGATTGGCTGTAGCGTGAACTTTGGCGCTGTTTTGGCGCCGGTTGTGTCGGTCTGTCCGTTGGTGCCGGTTTGGCTACTATTGGACGTGGTTTGGGGGGCGGGGCAACCGGTGATTATGATCACGATTACCAACAGTGTTGCAATACTCATCATTTTCTTCATTTTTGCTCTCCTTGTTGTTTCTTTGTTTTTTTTCTTTTACACAAACTAGTCCGTTTCCGACAGGGAAACGGTCCGTAAGCTCCAAATTGTAAGGGGCTTTAAATGGCTTTTTATTAAAACCATTTAATAGAAAAGTATAGCATTGATTAGTATTTTTGTCAATAGCTAATTTTTTAATTTATAATTTTGTGTATATTTTGTTTAAATTTAAATAAAAAAAAGCGGAGAACAACTTGTGTTCTCCGCGGGTTTGTGCGAATTTATGACTTGTTTAGGGAAAGTCATTTACCCTTTTTGTTGGGCTGGGTTTATGACCCAGCGTAGTTGCCATCTGATAGACGGCTCATAATAGTGCCGTTCCAGAAAGCATCTAGCATACCGGTATTTAACCAGTATTCTTTGCTACTGGTAACGGCTATCATAGTTATTTTCCAGTTGGTCTTGACCGCATCCGTGGTCAATCCTCCCAGATCCCAGGTGATTGTTTTGCCGTCACTGGCTACTGTTCCAGTGATGGTCTTGGCTGGTTGGGAACCGTTGCCTGGTTTTTCAATATAGAACAGGCACAGTTTTATCTGTAGTCCTGATCCCATTGTTATACCAGTGCCGTTAATAAACAAGGATGAAAAATCCTTGCTGGAGAAGTTATCAAAAACTCCTGTTAGAGTTTTTGCTCCGGCTGTGGCGGTCAAATTTACTTTGACTCGTCCACCGTCACTTCCAGGGGGAGTACCTCCTCCAGTTTCGCCTTCGCCTTCACCCTCACCTTCAGTGACCGCACCGTTTCCATTAGTTATGGTCAGTTTACATCCACTGGAAAGTATTGTCCCAGCGGAATTTGTGACCTTACACTGATAAAAACCAGCGTTTAGCGTTCCGCAGGAAAAGATCACCAATGTATTGGTATTCCATCCTGAGGAATATTTGGCTATTTCTGGCCAATTTGCCTCGGTAATAGCGACACTATTGTCGTACCACTGATACGAAGTGGCGCCAGTAGCTGTCAGGCTAATGGTCACTTGTTCACCAACATCGGCCGACAAAGTGGCTGGAGGTTGGGTTGTGATGACTGGTAATCCAGCTACCACTGCTTCACCTTCACCTTCACCTTCACCTTCTGTTGGTTTTTTGGCAACAGACTGTGAGAGTGAAATCGTCCGCGACTGTTTCCATTCGCTGAGATTTACTCCATCAGAGTTCTGTTGGCCGGCCTTGGAATTTACAACTATCGTGAATTCAGAGGAAAAGTCCTCAAGGTAAAGCCTTAGCTTCGCGTCACCGTCGCCAGCCCCGAACTTCCCAGATAATGGAAGTAGTGGTCCGTCGTTTTCCGAGACGGACACGTCCCAGGAAAAGTCTGCCGGTATGTTGGCACTATTGACCGCCTCAATACTTAAAATGAAGTAGTCGGCGCCGTTGGTTGGTTGGGTGGCGGACACTTGATTATTGGCACCGTCTAGAGAAAACAGATAACTGTCCGTTCCTCCCTCGTGGGCGGTCGTCTTGTAGAAGTCGGCCGTCACTTTCAGTGTCGTGGCCAGGTTAGTGTCCGGGGGTGGGCAACCAATGAGAATGGTTGCGGTTAGGGTTACAAGCATTGCGAAAAACAAATTCTTATTCATGGTACTACTCCTTGCCCGTAGGGCTGTTTTTTTAAGTCACATTCTCTGTCGAGCGATGGGCTCTGTCAGAGTTTATTGCGACTTCTCACTTATGTTGTTAATGTCCAAACATTAATCTTTTGCAATTTTGCCATGATAGGGCAATAGCCACAAAAGTTTAATAAAGTATATTAGCAAATAAAGGTTTTTTTGTCAAGGGGAAGTATTTTTTTGGTATTTTTTAGCTTATTTTAGCTATTATTTTATTTTTTAAAAGTTAAAATTTCAGATTCGCCATCGCCGTCAATATCTGTTGTGCCAATTTTAATACCTTGATTACCAGTGGTTTCACCAGCCCACCAAGAGTTTAATAGTTTGCCTTTGGCATCAAAAGTGCGAATTTGCGGTCCGCCACCAAGGTCTGGGCCGGTGATAATTTCGGCCCGGCCATCGCTATTAATGTTGCCAGACGCCACATTGACTCCACCTTTGAATTTGTTGTCATAAGCCAAAAAACCATTGTTTAAAATTTTCCCCATATCACTAAAAATTTTTATAATTGGTGCATAGCCATAGCTAGCGCCAGTGATAATTTCCATTTTGCCATCGCCATTAGTGTCTCCTAAAGCCACATTCACGCCAATGCTTTTATAATTTTTATTATAAGCATTAAACGATCGCAATAGTTTTCCTGAAGTGTTGAATATTTTTATTAGATTGGCATTGCCAGTTTCGCCACCAACTACGATTTCTGTTTTTTTGTCGCCAGACAAATCACCAATGGCCAAAGAAATTCCCCCAGTATATTTTGTCCCAAGCGGATAAAAATAGTTTATTAATTTATGGTCGGCGTTATAGATGGAAATTTTATTTTTGTCAGCGGTAATTATTTCATCTTGTCCATCATTATTA
>Ga0194044_10000753_pt1 | contig 16222 bp, 17 predicted proteins | sample JunL4417m_MetaG_FD_155460 | JGI IMG/M metagenome (GOLD analysis project Ga0194044, IMG submission 155460) | Anoxic zone freshwater microbial communities from boreal shield lake in IISD Experimental Lakes Area, Ontario, Canada - Jun2016-L442-17m | ecosystem: Environmental > Aquatic > Freshwater...
CCTTTAAACTTGAATTTTAATTATATAAATTAAATTACATTTTATGAATCGACCACTAGACGTTATAAATAAAGACGACAACATTGTCGGTATGGAGGAGCGAGAAGTTATTCATCGCGAAGGTTTGTTGCATCGTGAAATCCATATCTGGTTTTATACACCCAAGGGTGAGATAATTTTTCAGCATCGTGCAGAAGATAAGGATGTATTTCCTGACAAACTCGATGTCGCTGTTGGTGGGCATGTTGAAGTGGGTGAAGATTATCACATTACTGCCTTGCAAGAGGCGAGAGAGGAAACTGGATTAAAATTGGAATATGATGATTTGGTTTATCTATCTAAAATGATTGGTGAGTATTCACAGCCTGAACGGAGCATTAAAAATATTGCGATGCGGACCACCTACATTTATTTGTTTACGGGTGAGATTTCAGATTTGAAAATTGAGACAGGGAAGGCAATTGGCTTTGAATCCTGGGCGATTGATAAGCTTCTCAATTTGACTGAACAAGAAAAGCAACGTTTTGTACCATTTTTTGACCATCCGGAATGGCCGATGGTGGTAGAATATATTCAAAAACAACTCAGTTTAAAATAGAATATGTTATCGTATATCGAATTAAGCCAAAAAAATTTACTGCACAATGTCGAGCAATTTCGTCGGCTGATTAAACCCGATGTAAAAATTGTGGCCTTAATTAAGGCGAATGCCTATGGTCATGGTCAAAATAATATAGCGAAGTTGTTAGAAAAAGTGGTTGATTATTTTGGCATCGACGATTTATCTGAATTGGCAAGCTTGCGACTAATAACCAAAAAACCGATTTTAGTTTTTGGTTATGTGGCCAAAACCGAGTTAGCCGAGGCAGTTACATTAAACGGTATTTTAACGATATATGATAGTGAACGGTTGAAGTTAATAGATCAATTAGGCCGTAAATTAAAGCGTAAGATTGAAATTCAAATCAAAATTGATGCCGAGCTTGGCAGGCAAGGATTAATTAAAGCTGATATCCCATCGTTTATTACTACGCTTAAAAGTTGTGAGCAGATAAAAATTCATAGCATATACTCGCATTTTGCCAATATTGAAGATACGTCCGATTTTAGTCACGCGCAAAAGCAGATTATGGCTTTTGAATCGGCAGTAGCACAATTTAAAACCGCGGGGTTTATCGATGTTAAAACTCATTTGTCTGCTAGTTCGGGTATTATGACCTATGAACAAAAAGGTGGAGCAAGTGATTTAGTGCGCCCAGGACTTGGTTTATATGGCATGTGGCCCTCTGAAGCGCTCCGAAGGCAGTTTGAGGCTAAGAAGATGTATCTAAAACCAGTGATGCGTTGGGTAACTCACGTGGCACAGGTAAAAAAGTTGCCGACTGGACATTCAATTGGTTATGGGTTAACCTACACTACCAATAAGCCAACCAAGGTTGCGGTAATTCCTCAAGGCTATAGCGATGGCTATGACCGTGGTTTTTCTAATGTTGGTGAGGTGCTCATTCGAGGACAACGGTGTCGTGTGCTGGGTCGAGTGGCAATGAACATGTTTGTGGTTGATGTGTCTCATTTAGCCCGCGTTAGCGCAGAAGATGAGGTGGTTTTATTGGGTAAACAAGGTAAGGAAGAGATTACCGCCGAGGAATTAGCAACTAAAATTGGCACTATTAATTATGAAATAACCACTAGGGTGTCTCCATTATTACCACGAGTAATTATTTAACATGATTGAATATTTTTATCGCGAATCATTAACCAAATCGCAGGAAAAAAACCAGTCCTTCAAGACTGGCTCTTGGATTTGTGTGACTGATCCTAGTGATAAAGAAATTACAAGCTTGGCCGAAGAATTTGATTTAGAACTGGGCCATTTACAAGATGCGCTAGACCCTTTTGAGGTGCCACGTCTTGAGCTTGAAGACAATGCAGCATATTTCTTTGTTCGGGCCCCAGTTAAAAGTAAGCAAGGCATGGAAACGCAACCATTTTTAATCGTATTAGGCGAGCAATTTTTACTCACGATCTGCCAGGAGTCGTTGCCGATTTTGGAAAAATTTATCAATGGAAATTACAAGGTTTACACCACACAGAAGCTTGATTTTATTGCCCAGCTTATTTCTGCAATTAGTGCCTCGTATAGCCGTAATCTTATGGAAATTAGTCGCCAGGTGCGTTCAATTCGGGTTCGATTGGAACGAATTGAGAATGGCGATATTATTAAATTTGTTGATTTTGAGCAGGTCTTAAATGATTTTATATCCGCGCTTATTCCCATGTCTGGGAGCTTGCGCGGGTTATTACGAAGTCAGTCGTTAAATTTACAAGAAGAGCACCATGATTTGTTTGAAGATTTACTTTTAAATAACGAACAGCTGATTGAGTCGGCCAAGGCCAACTTAAAAACCATCGTCAACATCCGTGACGCCTACTCAACCATTATGAGTCAGGATTTGAATAAGATTATTAAAATATTAACCTCGTTAACGATTATCGTGACGGTGCCAACGATGATTTCCAGTTTTTACGGTATGAATATTGATTTGCCGTTTCAACGCTCGCCGTTAGCGTTTTCGGGTGTTGTGGGAGTAACTCTGCTTTCTGTTGGAATTTTTTGGTTCGTATTTAAGAAAAATCGTTGGCTTTAATTTTCTGCTTCGTTTTGATTCATGTTAGCACTTAGTCGTGCCAAACGATTTTGTTCAAGGCGTAGCCATTGTTCTCCAACTTCTTTATCAATAGTACCGTCAGTAATTTCAGCTTCAATAATAGCTAAATACTCCTGACCCTGGACTGGGTTTTTTTGCGTCGAAAGTTTACGTAAGTTTTGTTGCTGTCGATCGAGATGGCGCCCGGTTAGCCGACCATCGGTAATTAAATTAACCAGCGTCTTGGTAACTAATTTACCATGATGTGTTATTTCATCAACCGCTTCTGTTTTTAAACCGCTTTCAATTAATTTACTTAAGGTGGAAGAAAAACCAGAGGTGGTAAAGCGCTTGAGGCTTTCTTCGTGCCACAACTCAACTGCTTGTTTTCGATTAAAAGTGGTAGTGAATTTTTTTTGATAGCCCTTGGCTTCGAGCGCGGCAAGTTCATCGACGGTCAACCCAACTTCTCGCTCGGTTTCATCATCTAATAATTCGATGATTTTATTTGGCAGGTCGTTTTTAGAAATTTCTAATAAGACCGCCAAGCGGAGAAGTTCGAGTTCCGGATCATTTTTTTTATCAACGTGAAGCTCGCTGGCGATCTTATCTCTAATAAAATCATCTTTTAATAATTGTTCGACATCGTGAAATTTTTTAGTCGCCTCAAACAATGCATTTGGTTTGGCTTCTGCCATAGCGGCAACTAGACTCCATTCACCTTCAGAAAATTTAAGCTCTTTGCCTAATGGAAATTCTTTTTGAATGGTAGATTCCTCGGGCTGGCTAGGTGTTTCAAAATGGTTTTGTTCGCCTGCTTGTTCGGATATTTTTGGATTTGGCATGTGAATAACATTCTTAATAAATAAGTAACTAGTTATAGTATAGCAAAAAATATTAAAAAAAAGGAATTTGATAGGTTAAAAATTATTACCACAATATTTTATTAAATAATTGTCAAGGTTGCATTTTTTTTATTTTTAGCCTAAAATAGTGGGAGTAATTCGAATATTTACCACCTTTGCCAACATTGGCATGGTTAAGCTTATAATTTTTATATGGCAAACTTTCAGAAATTCGTGTTCGCTAGTGGGAGAAGTAAAGTCTGGCGTGTTTTTATCATCATCATGATCTTGGTGGTTGTGGGTTTTTTTATCACCGCGGGTGGTTTTTACAACCGTGGAGCGGGCTGGTTAGCGAATAAGACGGGTAATAAACTCAACTTACCCAAGGTAAAAGAATTACCATTTCGGTTAGGCTTGGATCTACAAGGCGGGACTCAGTTAATTTATCAGGCAGATGTATCGACCATCAAAGCGCAAGATCGTAATACAGCAGTAAATGGTGTGCGTGATGTTATTGAGCGACGAGTTAATACGTTTGGCGTAGCCGAGCCAAATATTCAGACCAACTATTCGAATGGCAAATATTTTGTCATTGTTGAATTGGCTGGCGTAAAAGACACTACCCAAGCCATAAAAATGATTGGCGAAACTCCATTGCTTGAATTTAAAGAAAAGAATACCGAAGTTCGTAAATTAACCGATCAAGAGAAAAAGGATTTAGATAAATATAATAATGTCGCTGCTCAAAAAGCTGAACAAGTACTAGGCAAAGCATTGTCTAATGGTGATTTTGCTGCTTTAGCCAATCAATACAGTGAAGATCCGGCCAACACTGATACCAATGGCAATAAAAAGGGCGGGGAGCTTGGTTGGATTACTGCCAAAGATCAGCCAGAAATTTTTCCTGTAGCCAATGCGTTAAAGGTGGGCAAGGTTGCCGGCGATCCGGTAAAGATGAAGTTGGGCTATGAAATTATCAAGCTGGAAGAAAAGCGTGTTAAAACTGATGCATTTTCTAACCAACCATTAATGGAAGTTAAGGCTAGTCATTTGTTAATTTGCTACAAAGACATTGATGGCTGCGAAAGTGGTTTGAGTAAAGAAGATGCGTTGAAGAAAATCAAAGAATTAAGAGCCAAAGCAACCGATAAGAATTTTATCGAATTAGTTAAACAGAACTCAACCGAACCAGGTGCCCGTGATCGCGGTGGCGATTTAGGTTGGTTTGGTCGAGGTCAGATGGTTAAACCATTTGAGGATGCTGTCTATAGTATGAAAGTGGGTGCCATTAGTGAGCCAGTTGAATCAGATTTTGGTTATCACTTAATTTATAAGCAAGCTGAACGAAAAGTAGAGGAGGCTAAAGTACAACACATTTTGATTAAAACTAAATCAGAAGTTGACATTACTGGCCCACAAACAGAGTGGAAAAATACTGAGCTTACCGGTAAAAATTTAAAGAATGCTCAAGCTCAGACTAATCCGAATGACGGTAGTCTAGAAGTTTCTTTAGAATTTGATGAACAAGGTGCAAAATATTTTGAAGAAATCACTGGCCGTAACGTTGGCAAACAAGTTGCTATCTTTTTGGATGGTTATATCATTAGTCAGCCAACGGTTAATGAAGCGATTAAGGGTGGTAAAGCAGTAATTAATGGCAAGTTTGGGGCACAAGAGGCCAGGGATTTGGCCATGCGCTTAAATGCTGGTGCCTTGCCAATCCCAATTTCTTTAGTTGATCAACAGAATATCGGGGCTACCCTAGGCCAGAAATCAGTTGGTGATAGTGCTCGTGCCGGCTTAATTGGCTTTGCTTTTGTGGCCATCTTTATGGTTTTGTTCTATCGTTTCCCAGGATTATTGTCCGTTGTTGCTTTGGGAATTTATGGAGTCTTGTTATTAGCTTTATTTAAGGTATTTTCTTTTGCACTTACCCTTTCTGGTTTAGCTGGCTTTATCATGTCAATTGGAATGGCCGTGGATGCCAATGTCTTGATCTTTTCCCGCTTACGCGAAGAAATTGCCAGTCAAAAACCATTTGGTCTAGCTTTGGATGAAGCATTCCGTCGTGCCTGGCCATCCATTCGCGATAGTAATGTTTCAACATTAATTACTTGTGCAGTACTGTATTACACCTCGACCGGTATGGTGCGTGGGTTTGCAGTAACACTTGGCTTAGGTGTGCTTGTTTCAATGTTTACTGCTATTTTTGTCACCCGCACGTTCTTGAAATTAATTCCGGAAAACTGGCTCGAAAAATATCCTTTTTTAGTGGGCGGTAAAAAACAATCCAATTAAATCCAAATTTCATATGACAAATTTTAACATCATTCAAAAAAGAAATATCTGGCTCTGGATTTCAGTCGCGCTGTTTGTGGTCTTTGGCTTGGCTTTAATGGTATGGGGCTTAAAACTTGGCATCGATTTTACCGGTGGTAGCTTGCTCGAAGTTCGTTTTAGCACTAATCGACCAACAGTTAATGAGGTTCAAGAATCACTTGCCCAAGATACTAAAGTGGGTAATTTGGGCAGCTTAATTATACAGCCTTTGGGTCAATCCGAAATGGCTTTACGTTTTCAGGAATCAAGTGAGGAAAAACACCAAGCGGTGGTAAAAAATTTACAGAGCTTAGCCCTTAAAAAAGACAAAAAGAACCAAGTTGAGGAGTTGCGTTTTGACGCGGTTGGCGCTTCAGTTGGGCAGGAATTAAAAAGCAAAGCAGTTTCTTCCATCTTTTGGGTTATGCTTTTCATTTTAATGTATATTAGTTGGACGTTTCGCAAGGTGTCTAAGCCAGTCGCTTCATGGAAATATGGTTTAGCGGCCTTAGTGGCGTTATTTCATGATGCAATCATTACTATGGGCGTCTTTGCTGTTTTGGGTAAGTTTTATGGCGTAGAGATTAACACCGCCTTTGTGACCGCAATTTTGACCGTAATCGGATACTCAGTGCACGATACTATTGTGGTGTTTGATCGAACCCGTGAGAATCTACCAAAAAGCCACCTGGACTTTGAAGGTACGGTTAATATGAGCTTAAACCAAACCTTAGTCCGCTCCATTAATACTTCATTAACCGTATTGCTTACCTTGATTGCAGTGACCATTTTTGGTGGCGCCTCAATTCGGACTTTTGCCCTAGCCCTTACTATTGGCATTGCCATTGGTACATATTCCTCTATTTTTGTTGCTTCACCGCTTTTAGTAGTTTGGGAAAAATGGAAAAAATAATCACTGACTTTAACCATAGAAAAAACCATGGCTTTTGCCATGGTTTTTTCTATGGTTTGGGAAAATATTGCTTTGACAGAGTAGGCATTTTTGGGTAAGATTAAGCCAGTAATTTTTAAACATTCATTTATGCGTCAATCCCAATTCTTTTCTAAAATAAGCCGTGAATTGCCCAAAGATGAGGAGAGCTATAACGCACAAACCTTAATTCGGGCTGGATTTATTGATAAGATCGGCGCCGGCATTTATGTGTTTTTACCGCTAGGATTACGCGTCTTAAATAAGATTAATCAAATAATCCGCGACGAGATGGTGGCTATTGGTGGTCAGGAATTATTATTACCCGCCTTGCACCCCAAAGAATATTGGCAAGCAACCGGGCGGTGGGAGTCTTTTGACGTGTTGTTTCGGATAACTGGCCAAGATCAAAAGGAATATGCTTTGGGGGCAACTCATGAGGAAATTATTACGCCGGTCGCTAAAAAATATATTTTGTCTCACAAAGATCTCCCAAAAGCAGTTTTTCAGATTCAAACCAAATTTCGTAATGAAAAACGGGCTAAGGCAGGGTTGATTCGCGGACGTGAATTTTTAATGAAAGATTTATATTCTTTTCACGCCAATGAAGAAGATTTGAATCTCTATTACAAGCAAGCACAAAAAGCCTATTTCAGGGTATTTGAACGGTGTGGTCTTTTAAATCAAACGTATCTCACCTTTGCCTCTGGTGGTGCGTTTAGTAAATACTCGCACGAATTTCAGACGGTAACTTCGGCGGGAGAGGACACAATTTTTATTTGTGATGATTGTCAAATTGCCGTGAATCAAGAGATTATTGCCGAGCAAAATGGGTGCCCCGGATGCGGCAAGGCAGAGTTGCGAGAAGAAAAAGCAGTTGAAGTTGGTAATATTTTTAAACTTCGTACGAGATTTTCGGATGCAATTGAATTTAAATATTCCACTGAAAATGGCGGATTAAAGCCAGTGGAGATGGGGTGCTATGGCATTGGTCCTAGTCGGGTAATGGGCACAATAGTAGAAGTGCATCACGATGAACGCGGTATTGTCTGGCCAAAAGAAGTAGCGCCATTTCGGGTGCATGTCATTAGCCTTAATCAACCAAAAGTCGGTCAAGAAATTCACGATTTGCTCGAGGAAAAAGGTATCGAGGTCTTATGGGATGATCGTGAGATCTCAGCGGGGGAAAAGTTTGCCGAATCAGATTTGATTGGTTGTCCCTATCGAGTGGTGATTAGTGAGAAAACTTTAGCTCAGGGGAATAAGGTTGAGATTAAAGCAAGAAATTCGGCGAGCACTGAAATCACCAGTATTAGCCGATTAGTTGAGATTGTGAAATAAAAATGGATATGGATGATATTACAATTAGAGAGGTAGAAAATATTATTTCAGAGTTTGCTACAAAAAAAGGCTTGGGAATTAATCCGGAAGAGATTAATACACCAGAAAAATTTGTATTACTGCATAGCGAAGTGAGTGAGGCCTATGAAGCCTATCGTCGAGGAAGAATGGACGGCAAGGATGGACTGTCGGAGGAATTAGCTGATATTGCTATTCGGTTATTTCAATTAGCTATTATCTTCAAAATTGATCTGGGTCAAGAGATTGTAAAAAAAATTGACTACAATCAACATCGTGAGTGGCAGCACCCTAACGAAACTATAGTTAAAAATAATGTTTAATAAATTATTTGGTAAATTAAGTCATGATCTTGGTATTGATCTCGGCACTAAAAATACCCTGGTCTATGTAGAAGATAAGGGTATTGTTATCAACGAGCCAACAGTGGTGGCGGTTAATACCCGAACCGATGAAATTTTAGCCGTTGGTGAAGAGGCTCGTCGCATGATTGGCAAGACGCCATCTCATATTCAAGCTATCAAACCCCTGGTCGATGGGGTAATTTCTGATTTTGAGGTAACGGAAAAAATGTTGAAGTATTTTATCGATAAGGCACATGAAGGTGGTTTTACTTTTTCCCCTCGCCCACGGGTTATTATTGGTATCCCGCTCGATATTACCGAAGTAGAAAAAAAGGCGGTGGAGGATGCGGCCAAATCTGCCGGTGCTCGTAAAGTGTATTTAATTGAAGAGTCGATGGCAGCAGCTATTGGTGCTCATTTGCCGGTTACAGACGCCACCGCAACCATGATTGTTGATATTGGCGGCGGTACAACTGAAATTGCCGTAATCTCTTTAGGTGGTGTGGTTACATATAAAACGTTACGTTTAGCCGGTAATGAATTGGATAATAATATTACCCAGTATATTAGGGAAGAATATAATCTATTAATCGGTGAACAAGTAGCAGAAAGTATTAAAATTAGAATTGGTTCAGCTATACCAATGCGCGAACCGATGGAAATGGAAGTTCGAGGTCGAGACTTGATAAATGGCTTGCCACGTAGTATTACGATTGGTGATGCTCAAGTACGCGAAACCATGGGCCGTAGTTTGCATCAAATAATTGATAACATTAAAGCAACACTCGAAGCCACGCCGCCAGAACTCGTGGCTGATATTTACGAAAAAGGTATAGTCTTAACTGGTGGCGGTGCACTGTTAAGAGGATTGGACAAGGCAATAGCACAGGAAACAAAAATTCCCGTACGTGTTGCTGATGATCCACTTATCTGTTTGGCCAAAGGAACGGGAATGTTGTTGGCCGATCCGGTCTTGCTCAATAAGGTATTATCTTTACCGAGTGAGGAACTGTAATATTTAAAACAGCTTACTTATATGAAAAAGCTCAATAGCAAACGATTGAGTTTGATTGGAGCAGTAATCGCCTTACTGCTATTTTTGCATTACAGTCGTTTGCTACTACCAGTAGAGGGTTTTATGTCGCAAATATTTAATCCGTTAACACAACGACTATATGGGGCGACAAGTCATTTGCGTTTTTTTTATGAAGAGCAGACTGATCGTCGTGATCTAAATCAAACAGTCAAAGACTTAGAAAAACAGGTAAGTGCCTTAACACAGGAAAATGCCAAATTGAAATTATTGGACGAAGAAAATCAAAGCTTACGGAATTATTTGAAATTTTTACAACCTCGTTCACGCCATTATGTAATGGCAAATGTTATTGGTCGCGAAGATGTTGATCAAATTAGTCAGATCATTATTTTAGATAAGGGTAAACAAGACGGAGTGTTATCCGGCTATGCTGTGGTAAATGAAAATGGCCATATCGTTGGCAAGGTGTTGGAAACGAAAGATCATGAAGCTCAGGTTTGTTTGGTTACCAGCGGGCGTTGCCAGTTGGCCGTAGCTATTCAAAACCAAAATCGCACCATTGGCATTGCCAAAGGTGAGCTAGGCTTGGTGGTTAAAGTTGATTTTATTCCACAAAGCGAACAAATTGAAAAAGATCAAACAGTAATCACCTCTGGACTTGAGAAATCGATTGAGCGCGGCTTGGTGGTTGGCAAAATTACCGAAGTTATTAAACAAAATAACGAATTATGGCAAACTGCTCGGGTTGAACCTTTGGTAAATCCGGATAATTTATTAACGGTAGCGGTAATGCAACCCTAATATGAATCTGAAAACATTTTGGCAATATTTTTTTTATAGCTTTGCAATTTTATTAGTAACTGAAATTCAGCTGGGTGCTTTGCCGGCCATGCCAGGAGTCTTGGCCTATACAGATGTTGCGATAATTTTTTTATTAGTTGTCTTGGTGCTTTATGATGTCACCACGGCGTTTTATTTTGGTTTAATGCTGGGCATTATTTTTGATGTGTTGAATTTTTGGTCATTTGGTCAGGCGGTAATTGGTATTGAAGTCGTACTGGTGGTTTGTTATATATTATTAACTAAAGTTTTTACTAATCGATCGCTCTATTCATTTTTAGCCTTAACTTTGATCGCAACCGTGGTATATTGGTTGGCGATTCGAATAACTGATATAACCACAGGATTTGTATTTTCGGCACCTAGTCATTTGTTTTTTAACCCCGTAGCATTACGTTTATTGGGCTGGAAAATTGGCTTAAATTTAATAACATCAGCCATAACTTTCCAGATAGCAACATTTATCAGCCACAGCTTAAAACCTGTCTTTTTGATGAAAAGCAATTATGTTAACCGATAAAAAAAATGTAAATCAAGGCGATAATCCTTTTGTTATTCAGCAAGGACGGTTAAAGCATGGTAAAATTACTTCTTCATACCGATTAGGCTGGACAGAGGATGCGTTTATTATGGACGCAGGTCGCAAAGACGTTGTCGGTCGTACTATTTCAACAACTTATTTTAAATATCTCTTTGCTGGATGTTTGGTTTTTATTGGTTTACTTTTCGGACGGACGGCTTGGCTACAGGTTGCACAAGGCGATTATTATTATAAGATGGCCGAGGGAAATCGTATTAGAATTGAACGTATTGATTCTAAGCGCGGTATAATCTTCGATCGTCATGGCAAAGCTTTAGTTCGAAATCAAGCAAATTTTATGTTGTATTTGGTGCCGAGCGATCTGCCTAAAGATGATGCAGGCTTAGCCGCGGTTATTAAGCGGGTTAGTCAATTAATTGGACCTTTGGGAAATTTAAATGGTGTACCAACAAATAATGAACAAAATATTAATGAAGCATCAGTTGAGTCTTATATTTTGGGGAAAATAAAACCGATAAACAGGAAGTCGATTGCCGCTCTCGAGCCAGTATTTATTGCGGATAATTTGCCATATGAAAAAGCGTTGGCCCTTTCACTCGAGTCAACCGGCTTGCCTGGTGTTGTTTTATCAAGCTCGGCCAGACGACAATACAATGTTTCCGAAGCCGCTTCGTTAGCCCATGTCCTCGGCTATACCGGCAAGATAAATGACAAGGAATTAGCTAAAGTAAAAACCGGCTATCAACCCATTGACTACATTGGCAAGTCTGGTTTGGAAAATTATTGGGAAAGTGAATTGCGAGGTGGCTTTGGTCAAAAACAGGTCGAGGTTGATGCCATGGGTAAAGAAAAGCGAATAATTAGCATTAAGCCAGCGGTTGACGGACAAGACTTAATTTTGTCCTTAGATTATAATCTGCAAGCGAAAATTGAACAAATTACCAAGTCATATTTATCTGCAGCAAAATTAAGCCGTGCTTCGGTAGTAGCGATGGATCCGCGGTCGGGTGAGGTGTTGGCCATGGTCAGCTTACCGGCCTATGATGACAATATTTTTGCTCGGGGCATCAGTCAAAAAGAATATGATATTTTGTTAAATGATCCCGATCGTCCATTATATAATCGTAGCATGGGTGGCGAATTTCCTTCTGGGTCTACGATTAAGCCAGTGATTTCGGCTGCGGCCTTGCAAGAGGGCATAATTACTGAGAGTACGACATTTCTAAGTAATGGTGGCTTACGGATTGATAAATGGTTTTTTCCAGATTGGAAAGCTGGCGGACATGGCATGACTAATGTAAGAAAAGCAATTGCCGAATCAGTAAATACATTTTTTTATATTATTGGTGGTGGGTATGAGGGCACAACCGGGCTAGGTGTTGATCGCTTGGCGAAATACTTTAAGCTTTTTGGGTTAGGCAGTCAGACCGGCATTGATTTGCCCGGTGAAGTGGACGGATTTGTACCGAGTAAAGAATGGAAAGAAACAACTAAAAAAGAAAATTGGTATATCGGTGATACGTATCATCTTGCCATCGGCCAAGGCGATTTAAATGTTACTCCATTGCAGGTGGCCAATTACACTGCCTATTTTGCTAATGGGGGTAAATTGTTAGTGCCACATTTGGTTAAGGAAATTAGGCCAAGCGGCAGTCAGGTTGGTACGCCCGTGCCCGTCAAAATCATTCGTTCAGGTATTGTAAACCCCGCTTATGTGCAAATTGTGCGTGAGGGTATGCGTCAAACCGTAGTGGCTGGTAGTGCGCGTAGTTTGCAACAAGTGCCCGTGCCCATGGCGGGCAAAACAGGAACGGCGCAGTGGTCTACTAAAAAAGATCCACATGCCTGGTTTACGGGCTTTGCGCCATATGACGACCCAACAATTGTTATTACGATTTTAGTTGAGGAAGGTAAGGAAGGTAGTACAATCGCCGTGCCGATCGCTCGGGAAGTATTACAATGGTATTTTGCCAGTAATCCAAAAATAAGTCCGACTTCAACGCCGGCTGCGTTTTAAATAAAAAAAGCCCCGATCTCGCCACCAGTGGCAGGAGAGTGCCATTAGGCGAGACCGGGTAAGTGTTAGCTTGATAGTGCTTTGGCAACGGTCTTTTTGACCGTTTTAAGCTCTATCAAACAAATGTTACGGGGGAGATTTAAGGCGCGATCGAGTCCAGCGACATTTTTGCCGGTGAAAAGATCAACTTTATGACCTTTGATTTTACCCCCTTTGTCTTGGGCAATCAGGATGCTGCCTTTGCGTAATAGCACGCTTCCGTCTTGTCCGATCAAGTCGTTTGCCAAGCGAAGTTTCGTGCCTGGCTTGATGACTTCCTCGTCGACCGCTAGGGTTTTCATAGCAATCGGCTTAAGTTGGCTGTAATGAGCAATTTTGCCAGAGCCGTTCATCTCAAGATCTTTTTTGAGATTAGTGACGTAGCGTGATTGCCCTGGTTCCGGACCGTAGTAGCCTCGTAATTTGAGAACATGTTTGCGACCAGGAACTTCAACCAACTTGGTTTCCACAACACTTTGGGCATGAGCCCGTGAGGTGGGTGTTGGTGTAATCGCAAACAGCAATAACAGCGCGATTACAACAAAACTAACACATTTCACGTTCTTCCTCCCTTTTCCGGTCCTACTAGTGGCGATGGTGGATTTGCCACTAAACCGTATGTAAAAAACAAAAAAACTGCCTGTTGCCTCCAAACAAGTAGTTAGATTGTTTAATTATTTGGAGTATATACTAATAGAGGGGTATTGTCAAGCCTTATAATTACTATTTTGGCTAACATTGAAATTATTTTAATATTATGGAAAAATGATTGTATATGATTAGGTACTTACGAAACAACAAGACTCGAACAATAATTTGGCTGGGATACTTTTTTTTACTAAGCATAGTCATTTTTAGAGGATTATTGCCTTTTGGTCAGGTGGTATATCGGTATAATTTTAATAATCCTGATTATTTTATTCGAAAATTAACACCGGCAGAACGGGTTTTGCCAGCCAACAAGCATGAACAGGGTATAATCGGTGAGCCGGTTTATTTTAGTGTGTACACACCTAGAACTTTTGATCAGGCGAAAATTACCTTAACATATAAAATTATGGGTGAGGTGCCAGTTGTTGAGGTTGGGGTTTTAGCTCACCCCACTTTGACGCGGTATCGAACCGTGGCTATAGAGAATCAGCTTATTGATGACTTAGCAAAAAAATGGCAAGTGAAGTATGGCAACGGTTATACATTACTTGAGCAGGAAAATAAATATCAAAGCGTTGATGATTTTTTTAAATCGTTACCGCCAACCAATCAAGTGGCAACCTATCGAGCGGAATTGCCTTTGAGGCAAGGTGAATATAATTTTACATTAGCCACTAGTTCGGTAAGAGTTGGTTTGCGTGGTTCGTATCAATTTTTCACCTATATTAATAGAGGGCAAATGCGGCTTAAATTGAATATTACTGATCGGAATCAAAACAACAAACCAGATCCTACTACTATTACTGTTTATCGAGACGGCAAGTCAGTCTTTACCCGAATATTGCCAGATGATGGAGTGGTAATAGATACCTGGCAAGCTACTCCGGTGCGAACGTTTGACATTGAATCGCCAGTTTTAGAAAAAGGCATTTATCAAGTCGAGGTAGCTGCTAGTGATGATATTACTACTAATCAATTAATGATTAATTCAGGACAACTGGGTTTTTCTGGCTCTTTATGGCTGGCTGATACGACCAAACCACCAATTTTAGCCTGGACAGATGGTCAGGAGGTAAGTCTGCAAGTAACCGATCCAGCCAAAGAACAAGTTGTTCTCATTGGACAAGAAAAATTAGTTGTTGATGACACTTTTAGATTGTTTCGCAAACAGACCAGCGCTACAGTCACCCCAATAAAACTAGAAAAAAATGATATTCGAATTGTGACAGACGGAGTAGTGGCGTTTAACCGTTCCCAATTATTTAACCCGAGAAGCATTCAGTTTGGCATTAATACGAAACTAGACGAGCGAAAAATAAACTATGTGTTAACGGAATACTTACCTTCAGAAAATATTTCTTCCACAAGAGAAAAAAAGGCGACGTTGGATTTGCATGGCGCATATCGTGAAGGGTCAAGATACGGATTTATGATCGCTTTGCCCGGGCTTAAAAATGATGCCAGTTCGACGGCAAATACTTTAGTGTTAAGCGATTTAAGTATAGAATTTAATGGCTCAACGTTATGGCAAAAAATTGCACGACTATGGCAAAAATAATTAGCACCCATTGGCGCGCTATCATGGAAGAATGTTGGTATTGCTTATCACTGGGCGGTGCGTTTTTGGTCTTGCTGGAGCTAGTTTGGCCAGGCGTGGTTTTATCTGTCATAAATCTTGATTATTTCTTGCTTTTTTGGCTAATTTTTGGTATGATTTTATTATTAACGCCTCGAAAGGCTTAAAATAATTTTGCTAATATTAAAAGATATATGATAAACGAAGTCGTTATAAAACCGTTAAATCAATATAAGGATGATCGTGGTTGGCTAACAGAAATTTTCCGTAACGATGAGACTGAATTTCGACCGGAAATGGGTTATGTCAGCTTAACAAACCAGGGAGTGATTCGCGGTCCGCACGAGCACGTTGCTCAGGCGGATTGTTTTGTGTTCGTCGGTCCTGGCGAATTTGAACTTCATTTATGGGATCGACGTGATACAAGCAGTACGAATGGTGAGTATTTTAAAGTTACAGTCGGTGAGAATAATCCATCCATGGTAATTGTGCCCGCTGGCGTAGTGCATGGCTATAAATGTGTAAAGGGGCCAGCATATTCCATTAACTTGCCGGATAAATTATATAAGGGCGAAAAGAAACAGGAAGAGATAGATGAAATTCGTTGGGAAGAAAAAACGGATTCGCCATATCATATCGAATAATTTTTTAATATGGACAATTGTATCTTTTGTAAAATCGTGGCTGGGGAAATACCATCTGCTAAGGTGTATGAAGATGATAAGGTGCTGGCATTTTTAGATATCAATCCGGTTAACTATGGCCATGCTTTAATAATCCCCAAAGCGCATCATCAAATGATGCCGGATGTACCGGATGATTTGCTGGCGTATTGCTTTGTGAAAGCAAAAGAGCTGATGGTAAAAATAAAAACTGCGCTCGGGGCTGATTTCGTTTCGGTGTCGGTGGCAGGCACGGAAATACCACATTTTCATATTCACTTAATTCCGAGATACTATGATGACGGTTTGCATAGCTGGCCAATGAAGAAATACGAGGAGGGGAAGATAAATGAAATAGTTGATAAAATAAAATTAAAAATATAGCCATGAATAAATTTTTATCAATTGTTGTTT
>Ga0194044_10000756_pt1 | contig 16181 bp, 14 predicted proteins | sample JunL4417m_MetaG_FD_155460 | JGI IMG/M metagenome (GOLD analysis project Ga0194044, IMG submission 155460) | Anoxic zone freshwater microbial communities from boreal shield lake in IISD Experimental Lakes Area, Ontario, Canada - Jun2016-L442-17m | ecosystem: Environmental > Aquatic > Freshwater...
GGGTGGGGGTTGGGGTGATGAAAATCATCCAAAAACTGGTTTTAAATTGATCCCATTTTATTGCTTATAATATAAGCGGAACAAAAATAGGATCAGTTTTTCACTAAAATATATGCCAATTTTCATCAGCCCAGATGTAGGCTCGTCGGTTCTGTCGATCCGGTGTCTTCAGGATCAGAGATAATGATTTGTAATAATGCGACTAAAAGGAGTGCCGTGAAACACTTGAATTCTCTAAGGTCTTCAATTCGGTTGTGCAGTAAATGGATGGCTTCCGCTCTGTTTTCAGGAGTCTATTTCGGGCGGTGCATGTCTTCTGTTCCGAGTGGATCTGTCGTTTTTTTTCCTTACCGTTCCAGTTTTCTTTGCTGCGGTCTTTCCGGTATTGTTTCCTTTAAACCTGGGAAAGCTGATCATTTGGATTTCCCGGCGGATGTCTTTCGCAGTAGAGCCAGCATCCTGCCGGCTCTACCAGTGGAATCCGGTGGGTATCTGGTATGCAAAAAATCGGGATTGTCCATAACGGATCATTATCTGGGAGGGGATTCGGCAGTCCAGTCGCTGTTCGAACAAGTACATTCGCTAAAAAGTATTCAGGCATTTTATTCCGTATATACCGATCCAGTCATGCAGCAGACACTTTCCGTGATTTCAGATCGTTTACTTGCCCTGATCCAATCCGAATCGGCAGCACTCAGCCTGGACATGGGACACCTTTCTGCAGATGATATTGATGTCATAATTAGCCGGGTTGAAATTGTAAAAGATGTGCTTTGGCGCCTGAAATCCGAGATACTGGAAAACGTAACCCGAATTCGGGAGCTGATTCACCCTGAGAACATTTTGCCGTCCTTTGGTGTGGTCAGCATTTTCAAAAAGATCAATGCCGTACTCAACAGCATTGATCGCCTGGAAGTCCGGGGCCGGGATTCAGCAGGAATATCTGTAGAGTTTATTCTGGACGGGCCGGAATATGAACGGTTTCAGCGCGATGTTGAAGCTGGGGGATTATCTCCCGAACTATCAGCCCGGACTAATCAGCAAATCCTTTTAAACCGGGGGATCAGCCTGCGCGAGTCCCGTCAACAGGATGGGGCGGTTCGTGTCTCGGTGGCGTTTACGTATAAAGTAGCTGCTGAAATCGGACGACTCGGGGATAACATTGCGTTTATCCGCCGTCAGATCCGGGAAGATGAAATCCTTCGTTTTATCGCGGAAATTCCCGGCAGTTCCGTAATGGTTTTTGCTCATACCAGGTGGGCTTCGGTGGGTGCAATATCGCTGGCTAACTGTCACCCTGTGGACAACAGGACGTCGCAAATCAGCTTTGATGGCGTCGGCATCATTCAAGCCGCTTTAAATGGAGATATTGACAATTATCAGGAATTGAAGGCAACCTTTGAGCAAGATGGGATTCAGATTCCGGCCGACATTACCACGGACACCAAGATCATTCCGCTTCAGATTCATAAGTTTATTCAAGGCGGAATGAAGATAGAAGATGCGTTCCGTCATGCCGTAAACACGTTCAAGGGATCTCATGCCATTTTTATGACAACGGATATTGCTCCCGGAAAGCTGTTTATGGCTCAGAAAGGCAGCGGCCAGACCATTTTCGTGGGTCTTGCTGAAGAGTACTATATGCCGGTGTCAGAGGTTTATGGTTTTGTAGAAGATACCCAACGATTCGTAAAAATGGATGGTGAAAAGGTTGTCGAAGGACCGGAGGGTAGAACTCAGGGCCAGATTTTTATTCTGGATCAGGATTCGGGCGGATCCGTATCCGAAATCAAGGCCATGTACTATAATGGCGCACCCATTGTCCTTGGTGAATCCGATGTTAAAACCACTCAGATCACTTCCAGAGACATTGACCGCCAGAATTTCCCCCATTACTTTTTAAAAGAGATTTCCGAGGCTCCGGCATCCGTTGAAAAAACCCTGGTTAATCGTTGGCGAATTCATCCGGATACCAGTCTTTCAACTGTTGTGCTGAGCGAAAACGTTATTCCACCAGAAATCCGGCAGGCCTTTAGCCAAAAGTCCATCCGCAGGATATTTTTTATCGGCCAGGGTACTGCCGGCATTGCAGCTCAGGCATGTGCGGATATTTTGAACTATTACCTTGATGACCCAGGCATTCAGATAACCGCCATGAAAGCCTCTGAACTCAGCGGATTCAAGCTGTCCAGCCCAGGAGCGGTGGAGAACATGCGTGATGTCCTGGTGATCGCCATCACTCAGTCCGGAACCACAGCAGACACCAATCGCACCGTGGATATGGTGCGGGAGAGGGGCGCAAGCACTCTTGCCATCGTGAACCGCCGGGATTCGGACATTACCTTCAAGGTTCAAGGGGTGATGTACACCAGCAGCGGTCGGGACATCGAAATGTCCGTGGCCTCAACCAAGGCATTCTATTCCCAGATCGTTGCAGGCGCGCTGATGGGTTTGTTTCTGGCAGAACTTCAAGGAAGGCGGACACCCGAGTTTATTGCAGAAGAACTTCATCATTTGCTAAAACTTCCGCAGCAGATGCGCCAGATTCTCTCCCTTCAGCAAGAGATCAGCGAATCGGCCGGAAAGCTGGCTCAGACCCGAACTTACTGGGCTGTTGTCGGAAGCGGTCCCAACAAGTCTTCGGCGGACGAAATCAGGATCAAGCTCAGCGAGCTTTGCTATAAAACAATAAGCTCTGATTATGTTGAGGACAAAAAACACATTGATCTGTCTTCAGAGCCGCTCATCATCGTTTGCGCCGCCGGGACGCGTGGCATTGTAATTGGGGATGTCATCAAGGATACGGCGATTTTCAAGGCCCATAAGTCCGCCGTGGTGGTCATTGCCGATGAAGGTGAAGACCGGTTTAAGCCATATTCGGATGACGTGTTTCACGTTCCGGCTGTTCCCCAGCATCTGTCGCCGATTGTCAACACACTGGTCGGCCATATCTGGGGATATTATGCAGCTTTGGCAATCAATGAAGGCTCAAAGCTGTTATATGATTTTCGTGAAGAACTTCAGCAGACGGTTGATCAATATATTCAGGATGGAATGGATGTGTATGAGCTGGTTCTGGAAAGGCCGTTCCGGGAAAAGGTTGCTGAATTCTATTATCTTTTAAAGAAGAAAAATGAAAAAAAAGGTATTTGCGCCACGATGGGCTACAAGGCAGGCGCTGATCTGTCCATATTGCTGAAGTACCTGGCTGGAAGACTTCCCGTCTCGGATTTTGAGCTTGATTTTGGGAAAAAGGGCACAGCCCAGCACATGCTGAGCACCCTGTTTGATTCTCTCGGAGAAGCCATTAATTATATGGCAAGACCCATAGACGCCATCAAACATCAGGCCAAAACCGTAACAGTCGGCACCAGCCGGACCGTTGAGAAAATTGATGGGATTATCTTTGACGTTCTGGAGGAAGGCGGATTTGGCATTTCTCAATTGACCAGCAGCAACATTCGGGTCTTGAAGAATCTTCAGAGTATTGTCGTGAAAATCAATGGCGCGATTCTTTATGGTGTTGACGGCCTGAATGTTTTGGGAGAAATCACAGATCGGACAACCATCTCGGTCAAACAGAAAACCGGCTCTTTGGCCCCTTTGACTTCAAGGGTTGAAACTGATTCACGGCTTCAGGGCACCAAACGCATCATTGTTCGGGAAGGAAATGTGTTTATCGGAAGGGGCCGCAATGATGATCGCAATATAATAATCATCCCCATATTTTCGGCCACTTCCGCCAGCAGCATCAGCAATTTGATGCTGCTTCATGTAGCCTTTAGTGAACAGGTGCCATTGTCTGTTAAAATCAAGGCGCTTGGCGGAAAGCACGAGCGGATCAAGAACATTGTTCAGGAAACCAGCGCCGCCTGGAACGACACCTACCTGGAATGGGTCCAGATGGAAGAGCTTTTCGGCCAGTCTGCTGAAAAAACGGCGGAATATATCATTTCCCGGGTTATTTTAAATCCGTTGCCGAATTTTGAATAAGTTGAATTTCGTCTTGATTGGATTTACACCTGATTCAGGTGAACAGATTACAAGGCAATTCTGGCATCAACCGCAATAATCCGGTCCGAAAAGGCCATGACCGGGTTCAGATACATTTAGAAATCCGGCTTATATACTGCAGACCGTATAAATTTGTGAAATCTATAATAAGAAACTCACGCTCTTGTGTCGGCTAAATTTATCCGGTCGCAAGTATAAATATGTTTTTCGATAAAATCCTCTGCTTTAATGACTTTAACTTTTGGAAATGCAATATCTTTCAACCTGTTGTAATGTCGGTCATTTGTAATAAGAAAATTGGCGCTTCCGCAAACTGCACAGTCAACAAATTTTTCATCATCCTCATCTTCAAAAGGAATCCGAAACCTGAAAGCGGGACTAACATAAATCACATTTTCCGAAGTGAGAAGGAAAAGCCAGAAATGTTCCATCAGTTCTTGCGGAAAGACTCTTTGCAGTATTTCCTCATATTCGAGCAGAATCGGTGTTGAAACCAGCAGACTGAATCTGCCAGAAAGAATATTAGAACTTATCGGGTAGTAACGGCTCTTCGGATTTAAAGCAGAGAAAAAGATATTCGTATCAATCACAAGTCTCAAATTTTCTTTTCCCTTCTGCAAGTTTCGACGACATTAAAAAAATCTTCCTCACTCCATTTATTTTTTTCAAAGGTTTCGGCAATTCCCTCGGACAGATTCCGAAAAGCAATTTTATTTATAAGCTGCTTAATATCAAACTGGAATTGTCTTGTTTTCAGCTCATTAATCAACTGAAATGTAGTGATTTCATTCTCTCCGAAGCCGATTTCTTCAAGTTTTTTATGAATTTTTTCTGTGATAGCAACACTCATATGATTTACCTTTCCGATTTTTGACAAGGGGCAGCAATGATGATCGCAATATAATAATCATCCCCATATTTTCGGCCACTTCCGCCAGCAGCATCAGCAATTTGATGCTGCTTCACGCGGCCTTTAATGAACAGGTGCCATTGTCTGTTAAAATCAAGGCGCTTGGCGGAAAGCACGAGCGGATCAAGAACATTGTTCAGGAAACCAGCGCCGCCTGGAACGACACCTACCTGGAATGGGTCCAGATGGAAGAGCTTTTCGGCCAGTCTGCTGAAAAAACGGCGGAATATATAATTTCCAGGGTTGCTTTAAATCCGTTGCCGACTTTTGAATAAGTCGATTGCGTGCCGGATATTCAAGCTTTACGATGTGCGGTGTTATAACAGCTTTGTTATGGTGCCGCAATCTCTGCCTGCCGTCATGCAATAATTCAAGAAGAAGGCCCCTGGCAGTCGTTATAATTTGCTCCAAACCAAGGTTTTCTTACCATGAATGTTCCCACATCCCATGCTGCCCAGGTGTCAGGTTTATCAAAATCCACAGTTTTACCGTCAGCGACAATACCGATAACCTGCCAAGTACCTGCAACATCGATGGCCCCAGTTAGCACAACATTCATGATCGTCTCGGTAATTGAACCGCCAGCATTGCTTGAGCGTGGAAGGTAAATGCATTCTGACGTACCCGAGATTGCTGCTAAGTTTACGGCTTCAGTCAGCGTCGGAACATCACCGTAAGTGGATATTATCAAAGTTGAAATGGGAAATGTCTGTTTTCCGAACGCAAGAAATACTTGCACGCCGGCAAGATTGGGATTGAAGAGGAGGATGAAGACATCCTTGTCCGGAACAGTTCCGGCGTTGTAGGTTACAGTGAACGATACAGAATTGACTTTGCCCGTAGCACCAGGAATGCAAGGTGATATTTTGGTGTTGGAAGGCATGGTTGTTCCGGGCTTTTCGCCTTCGGAACCTTTAGGCATGGTGACTACGACTTTCATGGAATACGCTGTTGTCGCCGCCTTTGTGAGTGAAGGCAGCAACAATATCCCGATACCGATTAAAACTATAAGCGAATTTCTTGTCCAAAGCATGATATTCCTCCTATTCGTGTAAATTGTGTTAATGATTGTGAAACATCTTTTCAATTACCAATGATATTGCAACAAAAATTTAAAATTTGTTCATCGTTGGAGGTGGTTGCACCCAACAACCTGGTTTTGTATTTTCAAATACATGATTCTGTGTCGTACATATTGCAACAAATGCAATGCAACAAATGTGCCTACCATTAATTTATATACATATCAGTATATTATAACGTCACAGTGCAGATCAAGAAACAAATTGTCAATTTCTTGACGCTATCAGACGGGATGATTGAGGATATCAATGGGATTATCGTTCTGGAGGAAGGTAGTTTTGGCATTTCTCAGTTGAGCAGCAGCAAAATTCGGGTCTTAAAGAATCTTCAAGGCATTTCTAACTCGTAAAAAATGAGAATCAAATTTCTTCGAAGTACATCTGCCCGCCGTTGAAGTTTTTCATCACCCACCGCGAATGCAGAAGGGGGGAACCCTGACATTGGCGCTCCCCCCGTCTCCTGTGCATAATTAATATCTCGGCGGATTATGATGCTGGAACTGGAGCTCCTTGAATCAAATCTAACCAGATCGGTCGTTGCAACGTATCCCAGTCGGCCACGCTCATGTCAATATAATTAAAGAAAATTGACTGGACATCAACACCCAAAACTTGTGGAGTCAGAGATTCTACGTCATCTACCAGTACTGCCGTAAAGATTACATGCATAGGCATGTTATATGCTGTAAAAAAATCAAATAAGGTAAATGTTGTACTTAGAGCGACATTAGTTTCTAAAGCCAGGGTGGACAGAGTCCCCTTAACGACTCCATCAGTACCATTTGGGGTCAGAGTTATCGCTGTTGATGAAAACGGACCAGCTGCAGCTTTAGATTTCAACCAGTAACTTGCAACAGTCATATTATGAGGAATAAGCGCACTACCAGAAGTAGCTGTAAGCATATCTACTTTCACGATGAGATCACCGCCGGCTACCTTTGTTGTGGCGGTGACTTTAATTTCTGCGTCAGCAGTAGCGGTGCCATTATACACAGCTTTTTCAGTCCAAAGTAAGGGGACTGCTGGTTGTGCCGTCGACCCCAATTTGTAGGCAATTTTGTTGTATAGTAGCTTGTTCGCGGTAGTGTTTGCGGCCTGCACGTTCAATGTTACGCCATTCACCGCTGTAACTGCCAACACATCCTGGCTGCAACTAATAGCCAAGAAAACCAATAGCCCAAGTACATAAATTCCGATATTTCTTTCCATGGTATGGCTACTTTTTTTCATAATGCCTCCTATTTTGTAAATGAAGTGATCATATTTTCCTGCGAAACTGCATCTCATTCAAAAATTGTCACCATCAAAAAAACTTTTAACCTTTTTTTCTACCCCAAATCCCCGTTTTCATCGTTCCCCCTTTTGCGTAAATGATTAGAAAGCCATTATCTCTGTAAATTTGTTCTTTATAAGGTTATCGTCACAATCGTTAAAAACTTTAATATTATTTTTTCACTGAATTTTTATTGTACATTTTTCTGTGGAGATGATCAGAAAGTCCTTTTTCTGTAAACTCGCTTTCAGTAATACCATCGTCACAACCGATAAAAACTTTAACATTATTTTTTGCCAGCATTCTTACCTTTCATTCATTTTTAAGCGACTTTTTACCTTCCCTCCCTTTTTTGTCCAAAAAATGACCAAAAGAGGGAGATTTTCATCAAAAACTGCCAGGAGACAAAGGCTTGCTTGATGGCTACCTGTAAAAGTGAAGAATTGCCCCCAATTATTGATAAAATTGGCCTCGAAGTGGAGAAAATAAATCAATTATGCCAAAAACAATGCGCGAAATGTAAGTGAAAACTGCACACAGAACCTTTCAGTTCGACTTTATTTAAAGCAAAGATCGTGCCATAAAATGATTTTTAAATATCTGTTTTTCGAAAACCCAAGCATATATTGGACGAATGAAATGAACCTTGACACCTTGTGCCTGTATGATATTTTAACCAGCGTAGATATTGAAAAACGTATTTCTCAAACAAAAGGTTTCGGTATCCTTAAATATTACCCAAAAAGTAGTTGACACTTTTGTATGATCAGAAAATGTCAGTGGTTCGCGGCATGGCCGTCAGGTTAATGTGAAATAATTGTGCCCCCAAAGGGGGCTGCGTAATTCAGCCCAGGGTAGTGGCGTTGCCACAACCCAAAGCTTTGGGACAGAATCCCGTTGGGGTTCAATAAGGCGATTTCCACCAAAGAATACCCCGTTGTCTGAATCAGATTTTTCTATGCATTGATCACGTTTCGGCCAGGCATTTATCCGTGTATCGCCGCCATCAGGCAATAGTAGGGGCGAATCTTGTATTCGCCCTTTCGAAAGGGCGAATACAAGATTCGCCCCTACGAAATAAACCCAACTGGCCGAAACGATGATCAAGGCCGCATATTCTTTATTGAGAATCACCTAAGAACCGTCGACCGTGAACCCTTGGAAAGTGTAAACCGGAACATGAAGGATGCCAAGTTTCCGATATGACACATACCATTCACAACATATTAAAAATTGATTGCTGGTTTTAGGTAAGATATGAAAAAACAGCTTCGTTCCTATCGAAATCTTATTCATAGCAATAGACTTATAACATTTCAGGTTACAGTTAAAGAAACTGATCTGATGGTGTGCGCTTCAACTTCTCTGGAATCTCTAACCCGCGAACGAATTCTGACCTATCGAAATCATCTGGAAAGCTATATCAAGCAATATCCTGAGTATCAGAGAACCCTTCAACCTTGGCGCATTTCAGGGCCAGCTCCGGCGATTGTTCGGGATATGGCGCTGGCTGGTGAAAAAGCCGGAGTCGGGCCTATGGCGGCTGTTGCAGGCGCTATTTCCGAATATGTAGGAAAAGATATTTTGTCCTATTCTGATGAAGTTATCGTGGAAAATGGGGGAGATACGTTTTTCAAGACCAATTCTCCAGTAACAGTTGGAATTTACGCCGGAAACTCTCCTTTAAGCCTGAAAGTCGGCCTGAAGGTGGATTCAACCGCCCATCCGGTTTCCCTGTGTACATCATCCGGCACAGTAGGACATTCGCTGAGTTTTGGGAAAGCCGATGCTGTATCCGTGATGTCCGACTCATGTGCGCTTGCTGATGCGGTTGCAACGGCTGTGGGCAATCGTGTTCGATCCGCCGGAGATATCTCAAGCGCAATTCAGTTTGGGAAAAGCATCCCCGGCGTGTCTGGACTGGTCGTCATTATCGGAAAAGATATGGGCCTGTGGGGAAATTTTGAAGTTATCCCCCTCAGGGGAAAAAAATGTTGAGTTTTTGGCATTAACAGCGTAAGTTGCGGCCCATTGACTTTGGAATGTTGGTAATAAGGCGATGGGTTACTGGCTGGATAGTAAACAATCTTGTTTCTTAAACTTTGTGCTTTAATATCAGGAGGATGGTGATTTTGGAAACCTTATGGGCTCCCTGGCGCATTGAGTATATCAAGTCTGAAAAAGAAAGTGGCTGTGTGTTTTGTAATGCGCTGACAATTCACGACGAGCTGACCCTCTACAAGGGCGATACCACCCTTGTGGTAATGAATAAGTACCCATACATCAACGGCCACCTTCTGGTTGCACCCATTCGTCACTTATCCCGCTTGGATGAACTTTCCCGAAACGAAATGCGGGATATTATGGTAACCGTTGAAAAAGCGATTCATATTGAGAAGGAAATCATGAAGCCCGATGGTTTTAATGTCGGTCTCAATCTCGGCAAAGTGGCCGGGGCTGGTATTGAAGAACATCTGCATTTTCATATTGTTCCCAGGTGGTTCGGCGACACGAATGCACTAACTGTTTTTGCAGATATTCGCGTCATTCCCGAACATCTTAAAGCCACTTTTGATTCTTTAAAGCCGTTTTTTTCGCAGTTAGGCCAAACAATTTAACCGGATGCGGGTTGCTTCAGTGCATTCCAAAAGCCGAAAATGTAAAAACGTCAGTAAAGGAGAGACCCGTTGAAAAAAATCCGAATTGCGCTCTTGCTTGTGGCACTGGGCTTTTCCGCCCTGGTTATTTATCAGAACATGGAGTATTTATCGACTCCAGCCAAACTTCATCTGAACCTGTGGATTGCAGGGTCTTATAATTCAGACGGGATAAAAAATGCACAGTTGATTCTGGGGGCTTTTTTTGCCGGGCTCCTTATTTCCTATTCTCTTTGCCTGTCTTCCCGGTTCAAAAACAATAAAATTATTAAAAGCTTAAACACAACCCTCAATGCTCAGATGGAAACCATAACAGCACAGAAGAGTGAACTGAGTAAATATCAGGGTCCAACGTCGCAGCATGATTCCATGCAGACCGAGGTTGCAGCAGAAAACATCTGATTTGCCATGATTCCTTCCCATGCCACCCCCATGATGAAACAGTATATAGCGATGAAAAGCGAGAATCCCGATGCTTTGCTGTTTTATCGTATGGGGGATTTTTACGAGATGTTTTTTGAGGATGCGGAAATTGCATCACCCATTCTGGAAATAGCGTTAACATCCCGAAATAAAAACGATGAATTCCCGGTTCCGATGTGCGGCGTTCCTCATCGGGCGGTTCAGGGTTATATTGCACGGCTGATTGATCAGGGTTTTAAGGTTGCTATCTGCGACCAGACTGAAGACGCGTCACTGGCCAAAGGATTGGTCCGCCGTGAAGTGGTTCGTGTAATCACTCCGGGAATGATCGTTGAAGATGCGCTTCTGGATGAAAAAACCCACAATTTCATACTGGCCTTATGTCGGCATGACCGGGATATCGGGCTGTCATGTCTGGATATCTCGACAGGGACATTCCGGATGACCCAATCCGAAAACCTGGATGTAATTCGGGATGAAATCATTCGAATATCCCCCCGTGAAATCCTTCTTCCTGAATCTTCACAGCAAGATTCGGAGCTTTGCAGCTTTCAGCACCTGTTTTCCGGAAAAGCCGTTTCCTATACTCAGGATCAACATTTCGAATATCGAAATGCCCGCGAAAAACTCATCCGGCAGTTTCAAACATTTTCCCTGGAAGGATTTGGATGTGAAACGTTATTTGCAGGGGTGGGGGCGGCAGGTGCGCTGATCAATTACGTCCAGGAAACCCAGAAACAGGCAATTGATCACATCTCCCGAATTGAAACTTATATTCAAAGCCAGTTTCTGATGGTCGATGATGTCAGTTGCCGCAACCTGGAGTTGATTAAAACCATACAGGGCGATTCCAGAAAAGGAACCCTGTTAAGTGTTCTGGATCGAACCATGACGGCGATGGGGGGAAGGCGTTTCAAAAACTGGATGCGCTATCCGCTCATGAACGTTGAAAAGATACAGTTGCGTCTGAATGCTGTTGAAGAGGCCAAAACCCGTATTCAATTGACCCACACAATTCGGGATGCTTTAAAAAAGATCGGCGATATGGAACGCCTGGGGAGTAAGATCGTCATGGGCCATTGCAATGCCAGAGATCTGCTTTCTCTGTGCATGTCTCTGGAGGCGCTTCCCGGCATTCGGGATACGCTTGAACCATTTAAAGCCGAGCTTTTTCAGTGGAATTCTCATGGTCCTATCCTGGATGAAATCATTAAATTGGCGATGTTGATTAAGAGCGCTATTCGGGAAGATGCCCCCCCCGTAATCCATGATGGCGGCATGATCAAGCTTGGCTTTGATGAGAAGCTTGACGAATGGATCAGGATCAGTCGGGATGGAAAAGGTTGGCTGTCAAGACTTGAAGTTGAACAGCGGCAGGTAACCGGTATTCAATCTCTTAAGGTCCGATTCAACAAGGTTTTCGGGTATTATATTGAAATTTCCAAAAATCAGTCCAAGTCGGTTCCTGCCCATTATATTCGAAAACAGACCCTGGTCAATGCTGAAAGGTATATTACCGAAGATCTGAAAGAATTCGAGTCAAAGATTCTGAGCGCTGAAGCCGAGCGATCAACCATGGAATATCAGATATTTATGGATATTCGTCAAGCTGCCGCCGACAAGCATAAGGCGATTCTTCAGGCTGCAAATTTTATCGCCGACGTTGACTGTCTGATGAATCTGGCGGATATTGCCGACCAGTATGACTATACCCGACCGGAAATTCGCACTGATGGCGTTCTTTTCATTGAAGATGGACGTCATCCTGTGGTAGAACAAATGATTGTCGGAGAGCGATTTGTCCCTAATTCAATTTCAATGGACGATAATCAAAATCAGGTCTTGATTATCACCGGGCCAAATATGGCGGGAAAATCCACAATCCTGAGGCAGGTCGCTCTTCAAGTGCTGATGGCGCAGATGGGTTCTTTTGTTCCCGCCCGCAGCGCCGCCATTTCACTGATTGACCGGATATTCACGCGTATTGGGGCGTTGGATAATCTGTCCAGCGGCCAAAGCACATTTATGGTGGAGATGGAAGAAACCGCCAATATTTTGAACAGCGCCACATATCAAAGTCTGGTCATAATGGATGAAATAGGCCGTGGAACCAGTACTTATGATGGGTTCAGCATTGCCTGGGCTGTCGTGTCCTATCTTCATGACTTGAAGGGCAGAGGGGTTAAAACCCTTTTTGCAACCCATTACCACGAGTTGACAGCACTGGAGCTGTCTAACCCCCGTGTAAAAAATTTTAATATCAGTGTCAAGGAATGGAAAGATCAGATCATTTTTCTACGCAAGCTGGTTGAAGGCGGCGCCAGTCGCAGTTATGGGATTCAGGTGGCCAGGCTTGCCGGAATCCCCGAGTCTGTTGTTACCCATGCCAAAACTATATTATCAGACATAGAAGATGATGTTAAGCCATTTCCTGGTGCTTCCAAACCTGGGATCCGGAGAAAAGTTTCAAAATCGGTTCCGGTTCAACAGGGATTATTTTCGGATATCGAAAATATTATTGTTCAAAAACTGAAAAATATCGAAATCACTACCATGACCCCGCTGGATGCCCTGAACTGTTTGAGTGAACTTCGCATTCAGGCCATTCAGAAATATGAAAATAATTAGGTAACAAACGACCGGTACATGGTTCATAAACTGCCTGTAAAGGCTTTCATAGAAAGACTTTTCTGAATAAATGATGAACAGACGTATTATATATTGGGGCGTAATTTTTTTATTCGCAGTTTTCTGGGGTGCTTTACCTTCTTGTGCATCAACTGCAAAAGAAAGGTATGCACAGGCGGATTCCTGCTATCATAAACTACTGAACAGCCCGGAAAAACAAAAATTAAGGCACAACTGGATACAGTGCATTGAAGAGTACCAGGAAGTTTACAAGTCTGAACCGGATGGGCAGGTGGCTTCCGCCGGCCTCTACATGGTTGGGTATTTGTATGATGAAATGTATCGCGTTTCCAAAAAAACTGCTGATAAAAAAGAAGCCATTGATTGCTACGAACGGATTATCCGCCGGTATCCCCAAAGCAGCTATATGTCAAAAGCAAAAGATGCTATAGACAGATTGTCCAACCCTGAAAACTACAAACCGACATTAAAAAGCAGCGACAATCTACAAAAAACAGAAAAAATTGCAGGTGAATCCGATCCGCCTGTTTCCTCCGCTCCGGTAGATTCGTCCTCTCCCCTGCCTTCCGGCTACAGTCGAATCAGCGATCTTCGCGTCTGGTCTAATCCCAGCTATACGCGAATCGTCATTGATGCCGACAAGGAGACAACTTACGAACACCGCCTGTTGAAGAAAGATATTGCACTTGATAAACCTCAACGACTTTATATTGATTTTAATCAGAGCAAGCTCAGTAAAAACCTTAAAAATTTAATCCCCATTGATGACGATTTGTTGATTGATGCACGGGCCGGTCAGTACACTCTGGATTCTGTACGAGTGGTAGTTGATATCAAGTCGTTCAAATCCTATAAGATTTTTTCACTGAATAACCCTTTTAGAATTATTATAGACATCTGGGGCGATGAATCCGGTTCAGCACCGGTAGATCAACCCTCTCCACATAGGTCGGCTTCCCATAAAACGACCAATAAAAGCTCCGGAAAGAGAATTGCCAAGGATACCGGAAAGCACGCAAAAATCGACCCAGGCGCCTTGGCCAAGCAGTTGGTCCTGGGAGTAAGTCGCATCATCATTGATCCAGGTCATGGTGGCAAAGATTTTGGAGCTCCTGGAGTTGTAAAAGGGGTTTATGAAAAAGATATCACTTTGGCCATCAGCAAGAAGTTGGCCGCTAAAATTCGGGACTCACTCAAATGCGATGTCATTATGACCCGAACTACGGATCACTACTTGACACTTGAAGAACGAACTGCAATAGCCAACACCAAAAATGGAGATATTTTCATCTCCATTCATACCAATGCCGCCAAAAATCAGGATGCTTATGGGATAGAAACATTTTTTCTAAATCTGGCGACTGATGACGAATCCATCCTGGTGGCTGCGCGTGAAAACGCCACGTCAACCAAGAATATCAGTGATTTGCAAAGTATTCTGACCGATTTGATGCAGAATGCCAAGGTCAATGAATCAAGCCGCCTTGCCGCCAGCGTCCAGGATGTTTTGTGTAATCACATGAGCATCAAGTACAGCAATGTCAAAAATAAAGGGGTGAAAAAAGCGCCGTTTTATGTGCTTTTGGGCGCACAGATGCCTTCCATACTGGTGGAAACATCCTTTATCAGCAATGAACGGGAATGTGCACGGCTGGCCTCGCCGGAGTATCAGGATCGACTCTGTGACGCCATCATTACAGGGGTCGGCCGCTATATTAAAGCTACCAATCCGACCGCTTTTAGTAATAAGCAAAAAACAGATTCCGCACTTGCCAAAATGATGAATGATGAAAATTAGCCGACGCTCTTGTAGCCAACACAAGATCGTCGGCTACAAGAGCTTTTCTCACGCGAAGGTGGTAGGGGCGACCGGCCGGTCGCCCTTACTTGTTTCGTGTATTTCGTGGTTTAAAAGTATTTTCACAATAAAAATATGGAGGATGTTTTATGGATTTGAATCACATATTGTTCCAGATTGAAGAAGGGATCGCCACCTTGACATTCAACCGCCCCAAGGCGCTGAATGCTTTAAACAGCGAATTGCTGGATGAAATGTCCCGGACCCTGGATGCAATAGCTGCGAATGAAGATGTTCGAGTTCTGATCCTGACCGGATCTGGAGACAAGGCGTTTGTTGCTGGTGCGGACATTACGGAGCTTGCCAGATGCAATGCGCTTCAGGCAAAGGTCTTTGCAACCAAGGGTCAGAACGTCATAAGCAAGCTTCAATGCCTGGATATTCCAGTCATCGCAGCAGTGAATGGATTTGCGCTAGGCGGTGGTAGTGAAATCGCTTTGGCCTGTGATTTTATTATCGCTTCTGAAAACGCCAAATTCGGTTTGCCAGAAATCACATTGGGGATTATTCCCGGTTTTGGCGGTACTCAGCGCCTGCCGAGGTTGATTGGTTCGAACATGGCCAAGGAAATGATCTTTACCGGAAAAATGATTTCAGCGGCGGAAGCCCAGAGCATAGGCATGGTCAATCGGGTGGTGTCTGCTGATGCTTTGATGACGGACGTTATGAATACCGCAAAAGCCATTTGTCAGAAAGGGAAGGTCTCCCTTAGAGCAGCCAAACAAGTGATCAACGCAGGACTGAACGTTGATTTAAAAACGGGTTGCCGTATGGAAGTGGATGCCTTTGCCCTGTGCATGGCCAGCGAAGACGCCAAGGAAGGGACAACGGCATTTCTTGAAAAGCGAAAAGCGATTTTCAAAGGCAGTCTGACGGGTGAATTATAATTGCTCACGATAGGGAGTTGTTTTAATGATTTACGATATTGAGTTTGAAACTTTGCCGCGAGAGGCGTTGGCTGCTATTCAGCTAAGACGCCTCAGGACAACTCTGGAACGGGTATATGCAGCAGTTCCGTTTTATCGAAACAGATTTCAGGAGGCTGGAATCACGCCCAATGATATCCGGACAATTGAGGATTTTCAGCAACTTCCCTTTACCACCAAAAAGGATCTTCGGGACAATTATCCTTTTGGTATGTTTGCGGTTCCAATGGACAACGTGGTTCGTATCCATGCTTCATCCGGAACAACCGGTCAGCCAACTGTTGTCGGTTATACGGCAAGAGACATCAATACCTGGTCGGAGCTGATGGCCAGAGCCCTTACAGCAGGCGGCGCCGGCCCCAAAGACATTATCCACAACGCCTACGGAT
>Ga0194044_10000757_pt1 | contig 16170 bp, 11 predicted proteins | sample JunL4417m_MetaG_FD_155460 | JGI IMG/M metagenome (GOLD analysis project Ga0194044, IMG submission 155460) | Anoxic zone freshwater microbial communities from boreal shield lake in IISD Experimental Lakes Area, Ontario, Canada - Jun2016-L442-17m | ecosystem: Environmental > Aquatic > Freshwater...
ACCTACTTCTTCGCCTACTAATACTAAGTTTACTCCTATTGAAACACTTTTTGATGAGGATTGATTTAACCATTGATTTTACCATTGATTTTACCATTGATTTTACCATTGATTTTACCATTGATTAAACGTTATTTACTCGCCCCTCTATAAATATATCTTTTTTTCAGTCATTTCACATTATTTTTAGTTACCCGATTACACGGGAAATTCATAGAAAATTGAAATTATTATTATGCATTTTTTACTATATAATACTATTTATATACTACCTTTTAAAATGAATCCAGTTCTACAAAATATCATAATTGAGTCTGAGTTATCTGAAGACATTATTGTTGTTAAAAAAACTAACAAACCTAACAAAACTAACAAACCCATTACACAAACCAGCTGCTTTATTACTCAAGTCGCTCGTAAAGATGTGTTGGCTAATATGTTAGTTAATACTCATTTAACCGGCTCACAGTTATTTCATTTTATACTTTACGAAAATAAAGATACTCGCGACGAGAGAAGACAAGGATGGCTTTTTGAAACTCTTTGTCAAATTCTTATTATTCTTAAGTGCATCGCTAATATCAATTATACAGAAATTTACGACGGACAATTACAAAACTTAAAGCTTATTACTAACATCAATTCTTTATTTAAACTCAAGGTTGAGGGCGGTGGCAATAATATTGTTGATATGGCTATTAAACATCACAACACACTCCTTTTATTTACAATTAAATACAAACATAAATACAGTGAAACCGATGTTTCCAAAATCGACACTACTATTACCAAGCAAACACTCGCTACTGACTATAAAATCGCTCTTATTGTTAAGGACAAAACGCTTGTTATCGACCATAAATACAAAAATAAATTAAATATTGACAAACAATTACACGATACCATTATTGACAACTCATTGTTATTTGATGAAACCGATATTATTAAAGCATTAGACACCTTTTGCCAACGATTTTCTAACAATTTATACACTGTTGATGAATTTTGTGACTTCATTAATGCTGATTATTTGTTATCTCCCCGACAACAATTAATTCCCAAGTTACATCAATCTATGACTCTATTTAAGTTCATTAATTCATTTTCAACTAACAAACAGCTTATGTGGTGCATCGCTCATAAACCCAGAAGTGGCAAAAGCATTACTTTGTTATTAATCTGTAAATATTTATTACAACACGGATACCGCAAAATACTTATTATGACTTCTGTTCCCGCTACTATTCATAGTTTTACCAGCGATTTAGACAAATATATCGACTTTACTAATATTCAGTATAAAACACAAGAACAATTCGATACTATTGACGAGTCCTTTTACGGTATCGTATTTTGTAGCGTACAGTATCTTAAAATTGACGGCAAAACTAACAAGAAAAATTTATTAAAACTCATTGGATTTGATGCTATTATTACCGACGAATCTCATCTAGGCTCATCTACTAACAAAACTAAAACCGACATTTTAGACATTGACACTGATGTTGACGAGATTCGACAAAATATACGCCTTAATATCTTCGCGTCCGGCACCGCTGACAAAACCAAGAATTATTTCCGCATTCATTCCTCATGTGTTTATGAGTGGGCTATTGAAGATGAGGCCTTTATGAAAGAACTTATTAATCCAAACGTTCATAATAAAGATGATATTCTCCAGTATATGGTTAATCGACACGGACCCGTATTTACCCAATGCTTCCATAATATTACTCTTAATCAAAATTACTCTAAGCACCCTACTCAAGTCTTAATGAAGCATTCTATTCCACAATTATTGATTGACGACATTATTACATACAATGCTAAGCATAACACTAACTTTGGCTTTTCATGTAATTCATTGTTCGCATTAAAACAAATTATTAATCATAAAGGCGACGTTGTTTATGCTGAAGAATTTGAATTATCCAAAACTACTGATGGCACTGACATTTTAAAAGGCTTCTTTGATTGCATTATTTCTACTAACCGGATGCGATCTAATACAATTATGAAACTAATCGAAAACACACAATCCTCTCGCGGCTCACGCAAATCTACCGTCGATTTTCCTTTGTTATTCATCTTTTATCTACCCACTCATACCAGAAACAATACCATCTCGTTATTACAAAAAACATTCAAACAATTCTTGCTTACTCATTCTTTATGGAACGATTATAATATTGAATACTCTAATGCTACCGAAGACACCGGATTTGTTAAAGAACAATATAATGAATATATTACCACCATTATGAATAAAACCAAAACCGACAATAAAAAAGGCTGTATTTTGTTATTAGGCAATAAAGGCAGTGTTGGCATTACATATCATTTCTGTGATGTTACTATTTCATTTGATGACGGGCACCATTTAGACAATCAAAAACAACGCTTCTCACGAGCTTTAACCGAAGCCGACGGCAAAACTATTGGCATCAATGTTGATATGAACGTACAGAGAACATATTTGTATTTAATTGACATTATTCATAAACATAGAACTTACACTAAAACTACCAAAACTAATGCTGAAATTCTTTATTATTTATTCGAGCACAATATATTCTTGTTTGACCCACAGCTTATTCATTACGGCAATTTAAATACTGTTGATATTATCTCTTATTTTCAAGATGTCGCGCAAAGTATTTTAACTGAAATTGATGACTCACTTTTATTAGACAACTTAATTTGTGATGATGATATGCACCAATATATTAAACTCGACTTTCATAAGAATACTTCCTTTAAACCGTTTAATACGGACTTTGAAGGAGACCAGCCTGACTGTCCTAAGGGCGATACTACCAAGCTTCTTGTTGACGCACCTTCTTTTACACCTTTAGCCAATAACGCTGAAACCATTCAAGACATTCAAACAGCCGCCGTCGAAATAATCATTAATCAAACTTTCGAAATGTGCAAGGCATTCTTGTTTCCATTATTAGCCCTTATATCCCGATCTTATCACGTTTTCGATTTTAAGGACATTTTCACTAATTCCGATACAGCTCCATTAATTCTTTCGTTATTAAAAGATAAAAAAATTGAATTTGACGAACATAATTATTATATTTTAATTAATATAATGAATCATATTATCGATTATAACTCCGAGATTGTTAATAATATACGCGAAATTTACTCTATCGCACCCGCTGATAAACTCCGATCCCTAATTGAAAAACATTTTATTCCTTCATTAGAGGAGAAAAAACAGAATGCTGAGGTTCCTACTCCCGTTGCACTTGTTGATGATATGTTAGACAAAATTCCTATTGAATTCTGGTCCGCACCTCATTCCGTCTTTGAGCCGTGTTGTGGCAAGGGCAACTTTGTTTTAGGCATTTTCGATCGCTTTTATAAAGGACTTTCTTTGGTGTATCCTGATGAAATCCAGCGCTGCAATGTTATTATTAGCCAGTGTATTTATTATGCTGATATTACCGCATTGAATGTGTTTATTACAACCGAGATTCTCAAATGTCACGTGCAGAGTTATTGTGGGGTTGATACGTTTGATGACTTCGCGTTTCATTATCATGTTGGAGATACACTCCTTCTTAGCGTTGCTGATAAATGGCACCTTTCCGCTTTCGATGCAGTCATCGGCAACCCTCCTTATAATAATTCCCAAAACTGTATTGGAAAAAAAGGAGGAGGCGATTTATTGTGGAATAAATTTGTTATACAATCTATTAATAATTGGTTATTGATTAATGGTTATTTATTGTTCGTTCACCCGCCTGGGTGGCGAAAACCTGAAAATTCAACATCTAAATATAAAAACATGTTTGAAATAATGACAAAAGATAATCAAATGATATATTTAGAAATACACGATACAACAGACGGGCAAAAAGTATTTAATTGCGGAACTAGGTATGACTGGTATTTAATTGAAAAAACAGCAAAATATAAAAATACTATTGTAAATAGCCAATGTAGAGAAATATTTAATATTGACTTAGGTATTTGGAGTTTCTTACCAAATTACAAATTTTTAGAAATTAACAATATATTGGCTAAAGATAACACTAATAGATGTCAAATAATGTTTGATAGAACATCTTATGGTTCTGATAAAACAGATAGAGTGTCGTCAAAAGAAACAATTGAGTTTAAATATAAGTGCATTCATTCTACTCCTAAAGCTGGAATTAGATATATGTATAGCAAAGTTAATGATAGAGGGCATTTTGGAGTATCCAAAGTTATATTTGGCGATAGTGGTATTTATAAGCCAATTATTGATATGGATGGACAATATGCAATGACTCAACATTCTATGGCAATACCAGTTGATAACTTAGAAGAAGCAACTAATATTAGTAAAGTTATTGAAAGTCCGTTTTTCAAGGAAATATTACATAGCTGTAGTTGGAGCAATTATCAAATAGATTGGAGATTATTTACATATTTAAAAAAGGATTTTTGGAAGGAATTTATTAGTAAAATATAAATATAAAATATAGCAACAATAACTAACAAATAATAAAAAAACAACAATAATAATAATAATAATAAAAAATAAAAAATATAGTTGTAAATTTGTATATATTTTTTATTTTTTTATTGTTAGTTTGTTTGTTAGTTTGGATATATTTTATACATGCGTTAATTATTGTTTCATAATGTTTAGTTTATAATATTCGCGAGGCAATACAAATGCAGATATTAATAAGAAAAAGTAAAATGCTACATACGACCCATATACGTTTATTCCAATTCCATAAAATTCTAAAATCCTTGTTAAACTATAAACTAACAATATCGCAATTCCTAATATAGTTATTATTGAACTTGAAGACATTATATAATTATTTAAGAAATTAATTATGTAATAATTTATTTATTGTATCATATATTTCGTTTTATTTGTATCAATATATTTATCATCTAAAGTGCTTTTATTTAGTTGATGAAATGATAATGAAGCAAAACTATCCGAACATTTAACTAACATATCTCTCTTTTTTTCATGCGAGTTTAAATAGCATATTGTTATATTTGGTTCCGGATACATTGACTCAATATTTTCATCTGATAGTCCAAATGCTCTTTGAGGTTCAATATAAATATTGCCTTCATTAAATAATGCGAATCTATTTATTCCTCCATTAATATATCTACCATATTCGTTTTCTATAAGTAATAATTTATCAACTGGTTGATTGTTAAATTCATCCGGTTTCATCCACCCACCTTCAATTACAGCGTCGCTAAATGATCTATAAAAATAAAAATATTCACCACAACTATCATATTCTTGCGTTTTATTATTTCCAAAAATAGAAGTAAATTCTACACTTTTAAATTCTCCACCCGTATATACAGCATCAGGTAAAATAAAATAATCAAACTCATTAGTGTTTGAATTATTTAATAAGGCTAATTCAGGAGTTTCTATAAATAATTCAGTAACGTTGCGGTCAACTATAATATTACATATTTCTGTTGTATTAATTATTTCACTTGGTAGTATAAACCATGTTGCCATATCTCTTAATAATTTCAACCCAAATATATCTATTTCTGTAATATTTACAACAGCATAAGTTTTTCCTAATTTGTCATAAACAATTCCATTATACATTATTTCTGTAACTTTATCACCATTACAACCAATATTATTTAAAGCAACTTGTATTTTATTCAATACCATATTTTGAATATTTGTTGTTTTGTCATTATGAATAAATGGTAAAGTAAAGCGTTCATGTATTAAATCATTACAATGTGTTTTATCCATCATAAACTGTAAAAACGGGTATTTAGCGGTAGTAGTAACGTGATAGCATAAAATGAATATAATATTTAGTTGACCTTCGTTATATTTGTCTTCGTTATTTAGGCGACCTTCGTTATATATGTCTTCGTTAATTATATTTTTATTTGCAAGTGTTTCTAAAAAATATGTATACTCCATAATGTTATATATATTTTATATTTAACTTATTTTTAATTTGCGTTTAATTATTTATCTATTTTTCGTTTAATTTCATCTGTAAATACATCTAATCTATTATCAAACACCTTTTTTAAAAGTTCTTTTGCGATTTCAGGTTGGTCCTTATAATATTCTTCTAACTGAGCTAATAAAAATTTGTTAGTAATGGTTTGTTTAGACTTCCTTTTTTTATAAACTAACGCTCCCCCAGTTATATCAAAACAATCTATTGAGTTAGTTTTCATTATTGTTACCAATATTGCGGTTAATTCTTTCTTTTTATTAGTTTTATCTTTAATTTCGTTTTTAAGTTTTATGATGTCATTATCCAGTTTAATCCATTCTTTTATGTTAGTTATCAATTCATCCTTAGTGCTTGGTTTAGGTTTATTTTTTAATAATTCCTTTGTTTCTTTAATTTCTTCTGTAGTTTGTTGAGTAATATTCATTATTTAATATTATTATAATAATTTTAAGTAAGTTTATAAATTATTAATTATATTGCAACTTTAGGTCTATATAAAAATTTAATGTTTTGGCTCAGTTAATTGGTGTCGTTTACATAACCCGCTCTCATTAACAATTTTACAACAACACGGCTTTCCCTTATTTGCACCTTTTGTAAAAAAATATTGACATACGATATGTGTCGGTTCAATATTGTCGGGAACATATTGCCCTATAGTATGTATTTCTTGAACCACATTTTCAACTTTAGGCTTGATTAAAGGCATTCGCTTTAATATTGATAGTCCTTTTGTTAGTCTGTCTTTATTTATTTCCTCTAATAGTTTATTTTTTATGTGTAACCTTTCGGTCTTAAGTTTAATTAAGTCATCCTTTAAGACTACCTTTTCAGCCTTTAGTTTAATTTTTTCGTTTGCAAGTTTTAATTTTTCTTCATTCGCTTTATTTTTAATAGACAAATTATGTTGTTTTAATCCTGCTTTATAATGTTTTTTACAATATAATAATCCAGACCCTTCTACCATAGACACATATTTATCAGAACACAATATATTTTGTTGTGATACACAACATTGCCCCTTTTTAAAGGTAGTGCCATAAGCATTAAACGTATAATCATTTATATTCGCATAATTATGTGTTCTATTAGGTATTAAAACAGTATTCGGTAATGTTTTATCTAAACTATTAATTCCGTAGATTTGTTTATGATTAAACTCTTTATAATATGGTAAAATAGTAAATTGTATATTTCTACAGTAAGGGCATTTAATAAAATAATCTAAATTTGAGTTATTAAATTTATGATGTTCGGTTTTAGATAATGTGGTAACCTCATATGTTTTAAAGTCAAACCGCTGTCTATAAATTTCCTTATATAACGCATCGTAATTGAAATGATGATTGCATTCTAAATTTACTGACGTATCTGTTAATGGTAATCCAGTAATTTGGCATATTTGGGTCTCGTCATTAGTATCAACGTCGTCTAGCGATTTAAATAATTCTTCATAAAAATTAATATTACCTTCAATTTTATATTTTGTCATTATTATATTATACTTGCGGAATATCTTTAAATTTATTTTATATATTACATATATTATGACAAGTGCTTGGGGTCCATCAACGTGGTTATTTATGCATACTTTAGCCGCAAAAATAAAAGACACAAGTTTTCCATTAATTGGTCCAAATTTAATAACAATGTTAATTAACATATGTAATAATATGCCTTGTCCGCATTGCACAACACATGCAAAAGCGTTTTGGTCAAATGTAAACACGTCTAATATAAAATCTAAAACTGATGTAATAAATCTGCTATTTGTATTGCATAATATGGTTAATCAAAGAAAACACACTCAACCATTTAAGTATGTAAATTTAGAATATTATAATACCACAAACTTGATTAATACATATAACCTGTTTACAAAAAATTTTAATACACGTGGTAACATGAATTTAATTAACGAAGCGTTTCATAGAAATTTAATGATGTCTTCTTTAAAAAAGTGGATGTTAACAAATATTAATCATTTTAATTTATAATTTAATTATACTGTAATTTTATTTATTAAATTATATATTGCCAATTAACGTCCCGTCTTTATAAACCTTACATTTAAATTGTTGGCTAGATGGCATAGAACACACTTCTTTATTAGAGTTAATTTCATTAATATATAAGTAATTTTTTAAAGTTGTTCCATACATAATTAATCCGGATATAACACCTCCTAAAAACAACCCACTTAGTATATCACCAATAACTAAACTAGAAACAAATGATGGAATACACAACAACGATTTTTTGATAAATAAATCCAAAACTATATATGATATAAAAAATGATAATACACCATAATTAATTGCGTTTACCTTATTTTGGGTTGATAACATAACCATTGGCATTAAAAAATACATTAACGTAAAAGATAAAATATATGTGCTATAGGTAATATCTTTTGGTATAAATATTTGTGTTAATCCGGTCGAACAAATTTCAGGAATATCTCCTTCAATTTGGGTTAATCCAATTCCCTTGAATACAATTATTCTTATAAAAGTTATTATAAATATCCAGACAAAAAATACAAACGCCTTTTCCATTGTTGCAGTAAACATTGAAAAAACAACTACACTAACACATATAATTAATGGTGAGTAAAATGACAATGAATTAAATATATTCATTGAATTATTAAAAAGAACATTCTGTAATTCAGGCATATAATATTTTATAATATTAAATTTTTTATTAAGTTAATAAAATTAATATTATATCGCTATTCGAATACTAATTCAAATACTTCCTCAATTGTTTCAATGCTGTGAAATTTTATACCATTTGTTAGTTCATTATCTTTATTTTTCTCCATAAAACTATTATAATCTTTAATATTTTCTTTTGGAAATATAAATTCAGTTACACCTGCTTTAATGCCTCCCATAAATTTAAGATCTAATCCTCCAATTTCTGTTACTTTTCCATCTAATGTAATTTCGCCTGTAATTGCAATATTATGTTTAATTTTCTTATTATTAAACAAACTATATATAGTAGTCGTTATTGCTGTTCCTGCACTCGGCCCATCTTTTGGGGTCGCCCCTTCAGGACAATGAATATGAACGCCGTTTATAATATGACTTTGTTGATTTGTTAACTCTTCTTGTTGTTTTAATGGGGTTAAATTCCATGCTAAAGTTAAAGCAACATGCATGGATTCCTTCATAACATCACCTTGCATTCCAGTCAAATGAAGATGTAAAAATTTTTCACTAGGTCTCCAGTTTGTTTGAATTGGAATTACGCCACCATTGCCTTGGGCGTTTGCCCATAATCCATTTATTATGCCAATTTTATTTTCTGTGTGTATTTTTTTATGTTTAATTTCCTGTTTATCTTTAAAATACTTATTTTTTATATCATAAATTGTTATATTAATAGGTATATCATAAGAAATATCTAAATTCTTTAAAATATCCAAATTTATTTCACCCACTATTTCAAATAATATTTCTTTTAATTTTCTAACACCTGCTTCTGATGTATATTCATCAATAACAAATTTTAAAACATCATTAGAAAAATAAATCATTTCTTGTAGCCCCATTTTATCATAAATTTCAGGTAAAATGTGTGTGTTGGAAATAACCAGCTTATCATCTAATGTTAAACTTTTAAATTTTATACGGTGTATCCTATCTAGTAAAATTTTGTCAATCGCTTCAACATCATTATAAGACAATATAAACAACGCCTTCGATAAATCCAATTCAATACCTGAAAAATACTTATCTTGAAAACATTCATTTTGGGCGGGATCCAATAAATGTGTTAATATTCCAACTATTTCATTACCATGTTCCGTTTTAGAAATTTTATCAATTTCATCAATAAAAATAATTGGATTCATACATTTTGTATCAATAATTATTTGAACGATTGATCCCCAGGTTGAACCAACGTAAGTGTAATTATGCCCGTGTAAGCTTGAACCATTTGAGTCTCCACCCATTTGAATCATTGAAAATGGTCTAGATACATTATTTGCATCTTTTAAACAATCAGATAACCCTTTTTTTGCCAAACTAGTTTTCCCAACGCCAGGAGGACCTTCGAAACCAAAACAGTATCCATCTTGTTTGCCATTAATCCATTGTCCTATAATTATTTCTATTTGTTTTTTTGCTTTATTATGTCCGTAAATAGCCTTATCCAAAGTATGCTTAACATTCGTCATAAACTTGTTTATTTCATTATATTTGCTCTCTATTATTGTCGCCTGAACTAACAAGTTATTATTTAATATTGAATTATTATTTGTTATAAACGGCTCAAATTTAAAAATTTCGTTTAATTTGTCTTTATTAAACAAGTTATTAGTTTGATAATAATTAACAAATTCCAAAATATATTCAATTCTCTCCTTCATATTTATGTTATTCATTTTGAGTTTTTTAAATTCCAAATTTGATTTAGTTATAAATCCATTAATACTTATTGTTAATATTTTTAGTTCGCTACTGGAACAAGTTTGTAATTTTTCTGAAATTACATTAACATAATTTTCCAAAGAATTTGTTAGTTGTTTTACAACCTTTAATGATTTTACTATTTCCAAACTGGTATAATTTTCTTTGATTGTAATTGAGGGTATATTATTTGTTGATAGTAATTTATTAAACTGTGTTTTAATTTCATTCATAATGTTTAATATTGGTTCCTTTTTGTAAATATTAAATGGGATCTTTAATAACCCATCAAGATATTGTCTTGCTTTTGAACCAGAATCGTCGGTTTTAGACTTTATTTCCTTTAATTTTTGCATTGCCTTTTCTTTTACCGAATCATTAACCTTTAATAAACAAATATGTTGTTCCAATGGTATCTTTTGTATATCAAAATTAGCTAAATCATTTGTATATTGTACGGTTCGATTCATTGCATCCTTAAAGTATTGTTTAATCGCCCAAGGAAAACTTTCAAATAATACATTTTGTTCTTGAGTATCAATAGCTCCATTAGCATCATTAGACAATAAATCATATAATAAATATGCCAAATATTGGTTATCGTATTTGTCTATTTTAACTAACAACTGTATAATAACCGTTCTTTTCACATATAATTCCGACGATATAAATTCCTTTACAACTTGGGTTATCGGATTTTGTCTTAAAGTGTTTAAATGGCTTAAATATCCAGCATATTTAGAATATATTTGTTGTGGTTCAAAAATTAAGTAATCCTTTAGGTTCAATGATTGAATATATCTATCAAATGTATCGCATTGAAATTCTGGCGAATGTGGTGTTTTTTTTTTAATTGCATTTTTTTTAAAATTCACAAATTCGTTATTTAAAAAATCAATCATTATATCATCTAGCGTTCCTGTAATAATTAAACTTTTTGTATGTTGTTGATTATGAACTATTATTTGTATACCATAAACTTTTAAATGAAATGGTACAATTTGTATATTTATATCAGAACTATCTAAATTATTTGATTTTTCGTTAAAAATATTATCCTCTGTTGCTTGTCGTGTTTCAGAACTTTTCGGTGAACCCAATAACTTATAGCTTGTTGCATGAAAATATTTTTTTAATAATTCAAATTTATGCTTATCTATATCTGATATAGCATAAGTATTTACTGAATTATTACCAAAACATACCCATAACAAATCTTCAAATGAATATGTTCCAAATATTTTAAATAAAGTTGACAATTCATTATTAACGTTTTGTAAAATGTTTATTACATTATCTGTATTTGTTTTAATATTTGTTTCGCTTATATCCTTTATTTTTTTACTAAGTTCAAATAAAGTATTAATACATTTATTAACATCACTCGCACCAATTATATTTAATGTTTTATTTTTTTTGACGTGTAAAATAGTCTTTTGAATAACATCTTGAAAAAATAACAATTTCTTTTCTATCAATAAAATTATTTCAATAGAAACCTTTATTGGTTCCTTTTTCGAATTTATATGTTTATCGTTCATTATATATTACTAAAGATTATTATATCATGCTTATAACTACGACTTAATTATATGTTTAACGTAACAATATTAAATAAATTATACACATTATAGTAATGGGAATTCCAAGTTATTTTTCATATATTGTTAAAAATCATCCTGAAATCATAAAAAAATTTATTAAAAATGTTTTCAAGGTTGATAATCTTTATCTTGATTGTAATTCTATTATTTATGATACATACAATAAAATGAAGCTTGATGAACTTACGGATTCAGTTGCTATAAGCATTATAAAACAGGTTATCTTAAAAATCGAAGAATATATTTCGGTTATTCAGCCATCACAAACGGTTATTATTGCATTTGACGGCGTCGCTCCAGTTGCTAAGTTAGAACAACAGCGTTCTAGACGCTATAAATCCGGATATCAAAATGAAATTTCTCGTATAATTTTTAAAAAAGAAACGGCTGATGCTTGGAATACAACTGCGATTACACCCGGAACAAGGTTTATGACTGAATTAAATGACACTGTTTCCAAATATTTTAACAATGAGGTGTGTGTAAAGTTAAACGTATCAACGATTATTGTTTCTGGTTCTAATAAAGTTGGAGAAGGCGAACATAAACTATTTGATTATATTCGTTCAAATCCTCAAAAACACAAAACAGAAATAACTATTATTTATGGTTTAGACGCGGATCTAATTATGCTTTCAATTAACCATTTACCAATTTGCCCCAATATTTATCTTTTTAGGGAAACCCCTCACTTTATTCAGTCAATCGATAGTTCATTAGAACCAAATGCTAACTATTATCTCGATATTCCTGAACTAACTCGTGCAATAATTAAATATATGAATAATGGGCGCGAATTAAATTTAGAACAACAAAAAAACAAGGTATACGATTATATATTTTTATGTTTTTTTTTAGGTAACGACTTTTTACCGCACTTTCCAGCAGTTAATATTAGAACTGGTGGGGTTGATAAAATGATTAATGCTTATAAAGCTACTATTGGAGATACTAATGACAATCTTACTAACGGTAAAACTATATATTGGAATAATGTCAAAAAAGTAGTTCAACACCTAGCAAATTTAGAAGAAGAATTTATAATTAAAGAACATCGTTCTCGTAATAATAAACAAAGACAATGTTTACCAAATACAACACCTGAAGAAAAATTTAAGAATTTTGAATCAACACCATTATATGAACGAGAATTAGAAATTTTTATTAATCCATCTAAAGAATATTGGCAAACACGGTATTATCGTACTCTTTTTGGTATCAATTCGGATACAAATGGCGAGCAAAAACTAGATATTTCACGCAACTACCTTCAAGGACTTGAATGGACGATGAAATATTATACTACTGGGTGCCCTGATTGGAGATGGAGATATAAATATAACTATCCACCTCTTTTAAATGATTTGGTGCAAATTATTCCAATATTTGAAACCGAGTTTGTCCCGCAAAAACCCGAAAATCCAGTTTCAGAAATAGTGCAACTGTGTTATGTATTACCACGGTCTTCGCTTAATTTGCTTCCTAGTAAATTATATGCTGAACTCATTAAACATTACGAACATTGGTATAAATGCAATTGTGACTATGTATGGGCTTATTGTAGATATTTCTGGGAATCGCATGTTGAAATGAATGACATTGATATTAATGAATTGGAACAATTTATTGTCAACAACAGTACGCTCCTTTTGACATAAAGATTCAAAACACATATGTGTTATTTTTTATTAAATTAATATTTAATAAAAAATTGAAATACTAAAATAAGATTATCATAAATGTATAATAATAATATAATAAAATGGAAAGTAATTCAAACAGCGAACCTCTTATTACCCCGAACGATATATTTATTGAAATGATTAATCTTCAAAAACAAAAAGAAGATGCTTCTGATATTTGGAAAGATAGTCCATATAAACACTTGGTTAAATTACAATCCAATAATGTAGGAAATGTTGGGGAGACATTTATTCAACAAATTTGCGATAGGTGTAATATTGATGCGCAAGTTGATGGGTCTAAAACAAAAGAATTAGGTGGAGGACTTGGTGACGGATTAATATTAAATAAAAGCGTTGAAATAAAAACATCACATAAAGGATGTAGTAGTCCTAGTTTTCAACACGAATTGGGAGAAACCCCATGGAAACCAGAATTTATGTTATTTATTGATGTAGCCCCAAATTGTATTTATTTAACAATATTTAAAAATTTCAATGAAGAATTTTATAAAAGCGGGAAAAAATGCGAACAATATTTTCCAACAAAAAGTATAACGTGGAGAAAGGGCACTGGAGCATTTAAGCTTGACACAACAATAAAAATTAATGAAGAAAATATTCCAAAAGGAAATACATTTGTAATTAATGGTGATGTTAATTTGATTGAGTTAAACACATTTATATTATCAAAGCTCGAATAGCGAATAAATTTGTGAACTTCTTAAATTATATGCTGAATTTGTTGATAAAAATGATATTTGATTCCATTCTATTGCCAACATTTTATTTACCATTGTTTGTTTATCATCTGTAAATACAATACCATATCCTTTTTTTCCTGGTAAATCTTCAAAAGTCATATAACATTTCATATTTTCTTTTCCAAAACAAGTTGATGGTATATATATATCACAATTACCTATCATATTTTTATTTCTTGTTGATGCAACCGTTCCACCATCTGACATTGAATAAATTTTCATTTTATCATTAGTATAATCCTTAATATCATATAAATTGTTAGTATGGATTTTAGACCAAATTTGAAATATTGTATTTATTTTAATAACATTACCATCTGGTTCATAAAAATTACTGTCTAATTTTGTTGAAGTTATTAAATTATATCCTTTAACTCTTTTACGAGGAACTCCCTTTCCATCACTTTCAAATAACTGTGGTAATATAAAACACACATAATCTGCAAAATTATATGAATGATTAATAAATTTTAATGCAGTGTGTCCTCTTAAACCAAATGGCGGATTTCCAAATACAACATAATTATGAGATTCAACTGGAATCCAGTTTAAATAATCACAATTAATCACTGATTCATGTCTAGGGTCGATGTCTAATGCTATAGTATCAGATGGTAAAACTTGTAAGAAACTACCATCTCCCGCGGACGGTTCAATATATTTAAAGTCTGTAATTTTTTCATCATACTGGTTTATTGTATCAGTAAATATTTGAAAACATTTTTTTGCTGTTTCTAATGGAGTAAAGAATTGATCCTTTTCTTTGGTTGAGTATTTTGAATAATCAATCGGTATATTTGATAACTTTAATATGTCAAATTCATAATTTTTTGGAATATCATTTAATTCAATCCATCTTGTTATTGTACCAGTTGCAACATTTAATTCTTTTGCTAATTGTTTTAACGAATAAATAACTAATAATTTATTTATACATTCCAATAAATCATATTGCTTAATTTCTACTAATGAAGTATTTGTAAAAGAATGTTGTATCTTAGGTGTTGTTAAATTAGAGGTTAAAGTAACTGGTTGAGTTATTAATTTAATTATTTCTTCTTTGTTTTTATTTTTACATTTTGTTATTCCCATTTCTTCACATTTTGCTAAAAGAACCGTTTTGGATAATTTGCTTAAATTCATTTTTTTAACAGTATAATTTTTATTGTTACTACTATTAATCATATTAGTTAAATCAATTTTTTTATTATTTAATAAAAAACTCATTAAATTTTTACTAAATATATTTAGTAAAAATATAAAAAGATACCTAATACACTCAAGTCAAATTTACTTAAGCGGGGGGATACCCTCATAAAATAATATTATTTAACGTTTTTTAGTTGGGCGACCTTTTTTGTGTCTTGATTGCCGTTTTTTCCCGCGTTTAGATTTATGTGTTTTCATCTTGTTATGTTTTTTTGTTTTATTTTTTTTACCGCCTCTTCGGGGTGTTGGTTTATTTATATCCATTCCCGAAAGCATACTGGATAAATCATCATCGTTGATTGCTGGGCGAGCCCGAATACGATTATAATTTGCTATAAAAACGGGCGCGGTAGTAGAACCAAATGCCGGACGAGAACCTAATGTGGGAGTAGATCCAAATGCTGGACCAGGGCCATATGTCGGACCAGGAGCAACTGTCGGACGAGAACCTAATGCTGGACCAGGACCAAATGTCGGAGTAGTTCCAATAACAGAAGTAGGAG
>Ga0194044_10000758_pt1 | contig 16169 bp, 9 predicted proteins | sample JunL4417m_MetaG_FD_155460 | JGI IMG/M metagenome (GOLD analysis project Ga0194044, IMG submission 155460) | Anoxic zone freshwater microbial communities from boreal shield lake in IISD Experimental Lakes Area, Ontario, Canada - Jun2016-L442-17m | ecosystem: Environmental > Aquatic > Freshwater >...
CCAATACTTTGAATAAGAATCTATCGATCTGTGCCTCAGGGAGGGGATAGGTTCATTCCTGTTCTATAGGATTTTGGGTCGCGAGGACGAAAAAAGGATTGGGGAGCATATGCGTCTTGCCTCCTATCGTGACCTGATGTTCCTGCATGGCTTCAAGGAGTGCGGATTGGACTTTGGGAGTAGCTCTATTGATCTCATCAGCTAATATGATGTTTGCCATGATAGGTCAGAGCTTGATATCAAATTCCTGAGACTTGGCATTATAGATTTCTCCGCCGATGATATCTGCAGGCAGAAGGTCAGGGGTAAATTGAATCCTTTTGAATTCCAGACCGAGGAGCTGAGCAAAGATATGGATGGTCTTGGTTTTTGCCAAGCCGGGAAGTCCTTCTACCAAGACATGGCCACCACAGAGGATATTGATGACGATGGCATTGATGAGAGAGTCCATGCCGATGATATGGGTATGTAACGACTCCTTGAGATGTTTGAGCTCCTTATGATGAAATTCAATCAATGCGAGTCCTTCTTGGAAATATCTGGTATTTATTTTGTGGTGGGTTTCAGTGAGAGTTTGTTCTTTCTTTAAAAGGTGGAGGAGATGTTTTGCATCATCCTTGAAGAAAATCAAGATAACTGCTATTACGATGATGATGACGAGAACCAGTGAGATGATGAGTGTCCGCATAGATGCTCTGCAAAAGGATAAACATGGCTATACTAAATATCTCATAGCGAGTATCAAGACTATTGCTCAAGAACGTCATTCCGGCATTTCATGGTGCGGCCGGAATCCATGTTATGATGTACTAGAGTATGGATTCCCTATCAGGTCGGGAATGAAATTTGCATTTTTCAGAAATCCAACTATAATAGATAAGATGACTAAAAAGCTATTGAGCATAACGTAATCATTGTATCATTTAATCATTTATTCACTAGAGCATGAATACCTTAGGTACGGCAGCAACAACCGTCAAAGAGACATTCCGGGATCTGATTGTGAAATTATATCAAAATCCTTTCATCTCGAAGTTAATCGCTGTACTTTTGGCGATATTTTTGAGTTTGATATTGGTTGCTTTGTCCAAGATATTAGCTACCTATCTCAAAAATAAGATTACCAGGAACTTTATCGTCAAAGGAAATAAAGATATCGAGAATGTCTCTGCATTGATAGGAGATATTATCTATTATGTCTTAGTGGTCTTTTCTCTGTTTATTGGGTTTAGTATCGTAGGTCTGCAAGTGGGATTGATCCTCGGATGAATATCAATCTGAGTAGGATTCGCATTTAGGACTACATTGACGAACCTAATTTCCGGTATCATGATCTATACCACCAAAGAATATCAGCCAGGAAGTATTGTATCCGTCAAAGTGCCAGGCGGTGAGATTACGGGAAAGATAGAAGAAATTAATATGAAAAATATTATCATCAGATCATTCGACTTTAGGAGGGTAGTCATACCAAATTTCAAATTCGTGAAAGCGGTAATCAGGACCTATAGCCTAGAATCAGTATTGAAGCTTGACGTGGAATTGAATGTCGATATTATGATGGATATCGAGAAAGTATTGGATATTACGCTCAAAAAGACCAACACCTATGATTTTGTTATTTACAAAGAATATACCCAAGCGCTTATCTTAAGCTTTGATCAGAAGACCTGCAAAATCAAAGTAAGTTTCTGCTTCAATCCTAATGCAGGCATCCCTACTGATCTTATGAAATCAAAGGTCCAGGCATGACTCATCGAGGAATATAAAAAGCTGTCTGTTCCATCTTTAACGAAATCCGCATCAGCAAAATCCGCTTCCGCAAAATAATGATAAGAAGACAAAAAATAGACGAATAGTGGCTGAAAAGTTGCTATTTTTGTCGTTAGGTTTAGCGGACAAAAGTCTTTTACTAGCCGAAAGGTTGACTAAAGGTGGTCGAATGATTAGTATGACGCTGCTACTATTGATCAACTATTCGTCGTTCGTCTTGACGAACATTTATCTCTATATTGCTAAGAATATGATAGCTTTTTCTCTAGGTCCAATCGATGTCTATCGGTACTGAATATTCTATTTCATAGCATTCTTGGCTGGATATGCTTTTCTCAATCGGATAGCAAAAAAGAGGATGTTCTGAGAGAAATTTCCGCGCATGCAGGAATTTCTGGAGAAATATATCGATGATCTTATGATCTGTATATTTTTAGGCGTACTGTTGGGGGGAAGAGTATGACACGTAATTATCTATGATTTCAGTTATTACCTCAAACATCCTATGGAGATATTCTCCGTTCGGCAATGAGGGATGTCGTTTATCGGCGGAATTTTCGGGGTAACGATAGCATTATCGCGACTTGCTCGGAAGAGACGTTTGACAGGGAAAGAGATATTGCTCCTCGGAGATATGGTGTTTGCAATATTGCCTTTGGGAATCATGCTCGGCAGGATAGGGAACTATCTCAACCAGGAACTCTACGGAGTCGTGGTGAGTGACCGATTGCCCAGACTTTGATATCCAATATTTTCAATCCTCAATGACCTCCATATCTTCCATGTCTATCCCCAGATAGATACCATGCTGAGAGTAAATACCAATTTCCTCGCAAGCTTTTTCGAAGGGTTAGTATTACTTATCATCACCATGAATATCATCCACAGACGGATAAAGACCAAAACACCACAACCTGGTCAGATTCTCGGGATTTTTCTCATACGATATTCCACCGTCAGATTCCTCCTCGAATACCTCAGAGCTGATTCACAGCTCGAATTCCATGGCCGATTCTCCACCTCTCAACGATTCTTCCTCTGATTCTTTGTGATAGGAATGATGATTTTTGTTTTTAGGAAAAGAATAAAATAATATTTTTGTAAACGCTTCGCTAGACTTCCTTTTTGACATTGACTCAAAAAGGAAGCAAAAAACTCTAGCCAGATGCAAAACTCAGAACGAATAATTTCAAACATACATTATCTACCAACTCGACTCCGTCCCACCTACGGCGGGTCCCACTTCGTCTCGTTCCATTTTTCTTCTTCATCCATGCACCGCTTACTATCTCGTGGCGTGCATCTGGCACCTGTAAAGAAGAATATAAATGTTTTAGAGGTCGATTGTGTAGCGCTTAGGAATCAGCCCATAGAAGATAGGAAGTTGGACAGATTCACAGGGACAATCGACGAGGGGTTTTGCTTACTTTTTACCCGGAAGAAAAAGTAAGGCCCCACCGGCGAGGTGGTAAAAAATGAGAAGATTAAGAAAAGACAACCCATAGCGGAGCGTTTACATTATAGAAAGAAAAGAATACTGTACCGGTTTAGTCTCGGATCAACCGGACCGAGGCGATAAAGGAAGAAATTATAAATATAGAGATTTTGAGCCTGCCGGCAGGCTGGATTCCGGCCGCAACCACCTCTCTTCCAAACCTTATCACTAGGGCAAGCTTGACGCCGGAATGAGGGTAATGCCAAAAGCGAATGAGCGAAGCGAAGGAGTCCTGCTGCAGCGGGATGACCCTAGCGGAGTATTATACAAAAAAAGACGCCATACCGGCGCCTCCTTTTCCTATAATGAATAATGATTATTTGATTTCATAGACGACATTGATATTTACCGTGACTTCCGTCTCTCCAGCAGAATATCCTGGAACGCTAGCAGCAGTATCAGCCGTCGCACCCATAGCTTCAGCTTTTGCATAATAGATAGGTCCTGGAGTATAGGAGATATTATTGTCGGTAATCATGACGGGTTTGCCAAGTGCTACACCACCTGCCTGAGCTAATTGCGCTGCTTTGGCCTTAGCATCAGCGAAAGCTTTTTCGCGGGCTCATTGCATAGCCACATTCTTGTCTTTGAGATCGAAGTAGGTGTTGTTGACGTTAACACCTCACACCTTAGAGATTGCATCGACGATATCGGCACCTTTCTGTCAGAAATCTTTTCCATAGACTTTGATGGTCATAGTCTGCTGTGATCTGTAGCCCATAAGGATATTTCCGCTGTTTTGTGTTCGATTATATTCTGGATAGACATTCACATTCGTAGTTTGGATATCTTTTTGATCGATAGTATTGGCTTTGAGGATATCATTGACCTTGACGACTTTCTCATTCGCCCGTGTCTGAGCCTCTTTGGTAGTTTTTGCAAGTTCAGAGATGGAAACGCTTATAACGAGTGTATCTGGAGAGACATAATCTTTGCCCTCTCCCATGACGGAGATAGTGTTGGTGATTCATTGTGAAGTCTGTTGATTTTCTTTATTGGATCTGACAAGGGAATTCCCTACGAAGAAGGTGGTGAGGGAAAAAATCAATGCCGCCCCCAGGAGGAAGAGTCAGTTGATGGTTTGTTTGCTCATGATATATTAGTAAACGGAATAAAATAGTTAGTATATATATAGCTGAATGAGCGTACATAATCAAGACAATTTTCTTGAAAGTAAAAAGCATATCAGTATTTTCAAGTTTTTAAAAGGTATATAAAAAAACCCATACGATATGATAAGAGAGAAAATACATCAGTATATGTCTTTTGTGATTCTAGATGTCGTCATTGATATGTTTATTTTTTGCTTGGTTTTTGGATTTGCTTTTTTCCATAAGACCAAAACTATGCATTTCAATCTTGGGATAGCTATTGCACTCATAAGTTTCGGAGTATGGATACTCTCAAGGATACATTTGGGTACGAATTTTACGGTAAGTGCTAAGGCAAAAAAATTAGTGACCAATGGTATGTATTCCAAGATAAGAAACCCTATTTATGTCTTTTCCCTGCTATCATTTACCGGAGTACTCATAGCAATAGGGGAACCAAAATTATTTCTTTTTCTTCTCCCATTTGTAGTGATGGAGATTATAAGAGCATCAAAAGAGCAGAAAGTTTTGTATGAAGCCTTTGGCAAGGAATATCATGAATATAGAAAAAAAACCTGGTTCTAACAGGGGAGAGAAACTATGATGTTCTTGAACTAAAAAATCATATCACTAATCTAGTATATATCATTTATCATATATCATTCCAAAAACATGACTACCCGAAAAGACATCGCAGATATCATCTTCCCTGAAGTTACGGAGACTATCCAAGATCTGGAAAAAAAATATCCCCCAAGACCAAATCCCACCCGCCTGCCGGACGGGCAGGTCTGCTCTCGTTTTGCACCAAGTCCTACAGGATTTTTGCATATCGGAGGAGTAAGTGCATTTTTTATAGAACGAAAATTTGCTAAACAACAAGGAGGAACGTTTTTTCTTAGGATAGAAGATACAGATCAAAAGAGAGAAGTAGAAGGTGTAGTAAATTTGATTATCGATTATATGAAAAAATTTGGTATCCAGATAGATGAAGGTCCTATTGGAGAAAATAATAGTGATGTAGGGAAGTATGGACCATATACCCAATCACAGAGAAAAGATATTTATAAAGTATTTGCCAAATATTTACTCGAAAATGGATTGGCATATCCATGTTGGATGACGACAGAAGAATTGGAAGCTATCCGTACACAACAGACAAAAAATAAGGTAACTCCAGGTATTTATGGAAACTATTCTGTACGAAGAAATAAAACGCCGGAAGAAGTTTTGGAAAAACTCCAAGCTGATAAAAATTGTGTCATTAGATTTCGTTCTCCTAGTGAAATGGGAAAAAGAATAGTCTTCGAAGATGTGATTAAAGGAAAAATAGAGACCATCGATAATTGTAATGATATTGTTCTCATTAAGTCTGATGAATTGCCTACCTATCATCTTGCACATGTTGTTGATGATCATCTCATGAGAGTATCTCATGTCATCAGAGGAGAGGAATGGTTAGCTTCAGTACCTTTGCATATACAACTATTCACTGCATTCAATTTGCCACATCCAAAATATTGTCATCCTGCATCATTACTCAAACTCGATAATGGGAATAAAAGAAAACTTTCCAAAAGACATGACCCAGAAGCAGATATCTGATTTTTCTTTGAGAATGGATATGCAACTCAATGAATTATAGAATATCTTCTCACTATCATCGATCCAAATTTTGAAGAGCGACAAAAAGCTAATCCCGATAAGAGTTATCTCGATTTCGATATTGTACTTGAAAAGATGGGAAAATCTGGAGCACTGTTTGATTTTGTAAAATTACAAAGTGTAAACAATAATTATTTATCCAGAATTTCAACTGACGAACTCTACGACCAATCATTCGTACGAGCTAAGAAATATAAGCCAGAACTTGCTGCATTAATGGAGTCCGATACAGAATACACAAAAGCAGCGATGAATATCGAACGCCATACCGAGAAGGATCCCAAAAGATTTACGACCTATGCAGATATAGAACATCAATTGCGTTTCTTCTTCGATAGTGAACGAGAGAAATTAATCGTCGATCATAATCTCTCCACCCTCAATTTCCCACTTTCCACAGACGTTTTGAAAAAGTTTGTCGAAGAATATGTGGCTGTGGTTGATCTAAGTATGAGCGTAGAAACATGGTTTGCTCAGTTGAAAGAAGTCTGAAAAAAATATGGGTTTGCATCAAATAATGGAGAATTTAAAGAATGATGATATATCGGCAAAGTCGGAGATCTCGCTATGTTTTTGAGAATACAGCTCTGTTGTGCTACCCAGACACCTGATTTATATTCAGTCATGCAGGTGATGGGAAAGGAGAGAGTAATGAAGAGACTTTTGGCTATGTAGAAACCATAGAAAATAAAATAAAAATGACTTCCTGGAAAGGGGTCATTTTTTTGCATTTTTTACAATTCTGGATACAATTAGAGCATATTTATCGCTTCAAGGAAGAAATGGAGAGTTTAGACAAAAATCATGAACAAAAAGAATGGGATACTACCTTGCAGAAAATCAAGGAATATATTTTGTCATTGATAGCAAAGAAGAAAAAAAGGAAAGAAGAAGAGAGAGAAGTACCGACACAAAAGGAAATAGAGAAAACACTTACGAGCGACTCTGAGCAAGAACTTGAAGAGAAAAAACATACAGAACAAGAAGATCAGGAAGCAGCAGCAGAGGAAAAGGAAGCAAAAGAGGAGGTAGCAGACATGGAAACACCTCCGGAAGAAAAGGACGAATACATACCTCATGATAGCGAGCTCTGAGAATCATTGGGGGAATCATCCAGGTTTGCAGAGATATATCCGCCGTTTTTGTGATATTATGTGCAAGGCAAGAAGTCATATTTTGACAGACATACCAATCTCCGATCCAAGAGGAAAAAGCTCTCAGATCTCGAACATCATATTTCCAAAGGAGCGAAAATCCTTAGCTATGCGGGCATTATGAATGCGGGCATTACTGCCATACCTTTGCCAGATACGGCTTTGCCAGATACTGCTAGTATCTGTTTCAATGGCGCTCAGGCGCCTGTATTCAAGAAGGATCAAAATACCTGCACCTATCTCGTCAGCAAAACACAACAATACGTTAGCTTCAATTTTGCATTGGAGCAGACCAAAGCAACGACTCCGCCCATCCTCGAAGATAACGAAAAGATTATCTTCGATCATCTGACCCCGCAGACAGCAGAATTGCTCAAAAAGATAGGATGATCAGCTTCTCCGTTAGGAGTAGCTCAAGCCATCAAAAGACATATTATCACGACCAAGAAATATTCCACCAAAGTACAGGGAACCCTGAGAAACAAATCAAATGACAAAAACTATATCAAACATTTGGATGAATCACCGATACTAGAATGTTTCAGTGCCAATAGCTTATTTGTAGCATTATGCAGGGAACTATGAGTAGCAGCAAGACTGTGTGTGGGACAAATGGTCCAATCCGTTTCCAAAGACAAAAAAGCACATCTGACAAAAAACCAGGGACATGCACGATCTGAAGTGCGAGATCAAGAGCATCAGTTACGGGTAAGGTTTGATGCGACACCTACCACCAAGGAAGATGGAGAAAAGAGCAAAGAAAATGCACAAGAACAAGGAGAGGAACAGAATGACCAGGATGCGGATAATAACTTCAATGACGATGAGGAGTCAGGAGAATCAGACGAAGAAGAAAACCAAGAATCACAAGAGGGCAAGGAATCAGACAAGGAATCAGACAAGGAATGAAAAGAAAAAGAAAATCAGGACAAGCAAAAACCATCCCAAAAAAGCAATGACAAAGTCAAACAAAAGAACAAACCATCCGACAAATCACCCTCAGAGATGCTGGACGAAATGATAGAAAAAGCCAAAGAGGATAATCTCAGCAAACAAGCAGAAAAAATCCAGGAAACGCTGGATAAGCTCCAAGAAGCCAAGAATAAAGAAGAGATGAAAAAGGCATTGGATGAATCATGATTGGAAGATTTCGCCAAAGATATGGTCGATAAAGTAGGAAATGAAGGCATCCTTGAAGAAGAGAAGAAAGAGATGGAGGACCTGAGAGATGAAAAAGAGCTAGAGAAAAAACTCAAGGACTCTCTGCTCAGCGATGAATATAAGGAGAAACTCAAAAAATATACAGACATCCTCAAGGAAAAGATCCAGGAACAGAAGAGACAGATGAAATCGGAGATGGAAAGATTTTGATTCAAAGAGGAGGAAATGCAACTCTATATGATATACAAGGGATTGGAGAAAGAAGTGGAACCTCAGGTCAGAAAACAGATAGCCGAACTCCAAAAACTTCTTCCCACTCAGTATCAGATACTCAAAGATGATGATAATTTCTATCGTAGCGGATATAGCATGGACAGAAACAAGTTAGTGCATTGGAAGATTACCGGGGACAATAAGATTTTCAAAAGGAATAAGACGGAATTGGATAGCAATGAAATCAATATGTTTGAGACTATTATGATAGATAAATCAGGAAGTATGGGATCCTTTGGTGATCAAAATTCTCCGCTTAGAAACGCCATCAAGGCAGCTATCACCAGAGCAAAAGTGCTGGAGCATTTCAAAGTCCAAATGAATATCGTGATCTTCGGAGACAAAATAGAGGAGGTAATGATGTTTGGAGAGCAATTCTCTGACCGTACTACCAAGATACCAAGCAGATTGATGAGGATAGCGACCGGCTGATGATGAGGAAATAGCCAGGAACCTATGACATACGTCTATAGCACGATGAAAAGAAAAATGAAAGAGCTTGGCGGGAAATCGTTTGGTAATATCTCATTTATCGGTGATGGTGATCTCTATCAGTTCAATGAAGTGCCAGAGCTGAAATGACTTATCCAAGATCTCAAAAGATCAGGCATGGGAGTGACGGCATATTATATCAACAATGCTGCAAACAAGATGCCGCTAATCAATTATTACTTCGGATCTCCCGAAGATGGAGGGGCAGTCTATGCAAAGGATGTAGAAGATCTGTCCAGCAAAATAGTCAACGCCCATAGGACTCATCTCTCCCGTATCATTGCTAAATTTATAAAATAAGATGAGGGAAATCTCAAAAGATTTTCCCATTGTGTTTATTCCACTCTGCAAAATAGAATTTTATACCTTTTTATGGGATCAAGAAACAATTTTATCTTTTCGTTATATGACCATGACCAATACTATCAATCAAGCAAATGAATGACAAGACCAAAACCAAAACAAAGAGCTTGGAATAACACTCTATCCTAAAGAGTATATACCGTTATCACTCAAACCAGGAAAGTGAAAGATAACGTTAAAACCAAAAGAGTTTACCCAATTTTGTAGAAATAAATGATGGACAAATACTAATAATGGTGACTATCTTGATACATCCAGAATACCTGCAGTTTTTTGAGATTTATTGACCCAATTAAAGAAAAAATTTGATTCTTCTAATATGACCTATACAGATATTGCCAAAAAATTTCCAGACATAGAAATACTAAATATAGATGCGGTTGATGAGATTGATTCATGATCAAAGAAGCTAACAGTTACAGGGAATTGAACAATACAAATTACCGTTTCTTTTAATATAATAAAGCAAAATGTATCATGAAATGAAAATAAAATACTCCAAGAAGACAATACTATGCTTGGGGGTATAGAAATACTCAAAGACTGAAATATTCTCCGTATCAGGAATGATAATAAATCCGTCAATCTTCCTTGAATGAATTTTTATATCCTCAATGCCGATAAAGAAAAAAGAAGGATTCTTACCCAAGATGATGGACACATCAATATCATAGCGTTACAGAACGATTTAGGATATAAGATACTCCAGACAGAAGATGTGAGTATGTTTGGTAAACTCACCTATGCGACGATGGACAAGAACAAAAATTTCCTGGTCGCTCTATTTGAGCATGAAGATGACACTAGTCCCAATCAAAAAACCCAAGAACTCAAAATATTCCAGATGGATCATACGGTAGATTTTAATGATCCCAATAGTCCGAGTTGTTTGATAGAGCAAGAAACAATCCCCAATATCCAGAATCTATTGTATGTAGATGATAATGATGACCTTATTGTCTTGGATACCGACTATCAAGTCAGAAGATTACAGACAAATATGCAGGAATTTCCTGTAGGATATACCGGCAGAGCAAATTTCAAAAAAGAAGGAGTAAAGGTCAGGAAAACAGTAAACAAAACTTTGGAGGATGCCACACAACTGCTTGCCAAAGGGATAAAAATCGATACGGAGTCTTTGGATACCGAAGAAGAAGATGTGGATTTTGCAAAACTCAGAGAGCAAATCTGGAATATGCCGTTTGCAGAATTTGATAATAAGACACTCAGACAGTTATTTGATGACTCTGAGACCATAGAAGATTTACTCAAGGTAAAAAGTATCATCGAAGCGATAAAGAGGACACCGGAAATAGCTGCAGTCCATGGGTTGATGGATCCCATCGAATCTACTGTCTTCAAAAAATATAATCAAGAGAAACTTAATGAACTCTATGTGAGATTAGATAATCTCGCGAGCAGTCTAGGAGCTGGTGATGATTTCAATACCCTGGTATATATCCAGTCATCGCTCAAGGAAATCCAAAAAGATAGATCACAGATCTCCAATATCGCACCTACAGCAAAAGACAAGGAAGTCAAAGAATTGGCTCAGCTAGTGGAGGGAAAAATAGCTGAGTACCGCGAATCTCATCAGGAAGATATCCAGGAAAAGATAGAGAATAATCTGGATGCTATCAAAGAATATCTCGAGAATATAGATTATATGTCCCAGATCACAAGCGTCTACAATCTGGATGTATGGAAAACCACAGAAAATATGATAACATATCTCGATGAAGAAGGCAAAAAGAAAAATAAGGAAACGATGAAGGGTATGGTAAAGACAAGACAGAATCAATTGAGCAAATCTCTGATCGATGTGCAAAAAAGAAAACAAGCCGAAGAACAGCTCAAGGTAGATGAGATAAAAGATCAGATAGGGCAGATAAAACAAATCATAAGTGTAATTAACGAAGAAGATGCTATCAAGGATATGGAAAAGAGTGATCCTTTAGTGCTTGCTATCAGGTCAGCAATCGAGGACATCTCTTCAAATAAATCACAAGAACTCATAGTACAGTTAGAATGAGCGTTCAAAGAGAGATTACTGACGGTGAAATACAGTAAAGATACAACCAAAAAATGAGTGAAATCATTGGACAAATACGGAATACCCAATTCGCTCTACTTCGTACCAGAAATACACAAAAAGGTATCACGGGAGCTGAAAGGCAAAAGGGTCGATGATAAGATAAAAATCTACTTTGAGACCAATACGGGCACCAAGATCGAACCAGATATCAACAAAAAAATCTTAGGAAATTTTCCATTCCAGGTAACGGAAGATGAATTTATCAGTATCAAAAAACATCTTGGGGAATGGAGGTCAAATGGGAAAAGAAAGGAATTCAAAGATCTACTAATCAAAGCGGATGTACTCAAAAAAGAACTATGAGACAAAGTCAAAACCAATGATGAATATAAGCAGGTCATGGAACAGATAAAAGCCATAGATGAGCAATATTACATTCCGAGGATGTTAGAGGTGATGAATACTATCTCTTGATGATTGTGGAATCTGGATGCCAGACCGAGAGTCCCTCATCTAAGCTCAAAGACCGTTGTAGGTCCCAGCATCAAAAAATTTCTTGAAAAGATGGGAACCTTGCTCGATCAGCAGATGACGTACAAAGAAGGGTTTATTATCGTAGAAAGCGAAGCAGGAACAGGAAAGAATTTTAAGATGGATATCTTATCTAATTTGACCAATAGGGAACTCTTCCATATCTCATGCAACCAAAGCATGGAAAAAGAGGATCTTCTCTTCTCTCCAGAGATTAATAGTGAGGGATCATTCAAACAAAAAAGCGAACTCATTAGAGGATTGCAGACGCCATGATCCATCATATTACTGGATGAGATAAATACCCTCAGACCGGGGATAGCTAAATTACTCAATCCATTATTGGCAGGACAGAGATATATCAATGATCCACAATTGGGAAAGATTTATGCACATCCATCGGTCCTTATAGTGGGATTGATGAATCCGAGATATTATCTCTGAACGTCCGATATCGCTCAGGAATTCTTGGATAGGGCAAGAATCGTAAATGATGATTATCCAGAATCACTGGAAGAGGGATTTATCGTATCCAAATATGTCGATGGTCCAGTATCACAAATGACCTACGAGGAATTCGAAAATTTTCGGAATAAGTACATAGTCCATGGAGAAGTGCCGAATGATAAAAAAATCTACAATATGTTTATTGCGATATCCAGAGTTATGAAAGTTGCAAATAAAATCAGAGAGCTTTATTCCAAGACAATGAAATGAGAAGCTGATATGGATAAAGAGCTGAAATTTATCTTCTCTATCAGGGCAGGTAACTTCATTATGCAAGATTTCAACAATAGCAAAAATGTCAAAAAATCCATGGAAGAGGTGATTATGCCAAAGATTACCGATGCATCTCAGAAAAAAATGGTGCAGGCAATCATCGATGAGGTATGTAGATAATCATCTCATTATTTTACTATTTTGTCATATAATTATGGATGCAAACCTTCTTATCACCCTACAAAACTACGGACTCTCCGAAAAAGAGGCGAGAGTATATCTTACGGTTTTGGAATTGGGGACCTCTATCGCCAGCACTATCGCAAGACGTGCAGAACTCAACAGGGTGACAGTGTATACACTACTTGAAGATCTCAAAAGAGATGGAATCGTTAATGAAACAACGAAAGAGGGGGTAAAATATTATAGCGTCATCAGTCCAGATATTTTACTGAGACAGGCAGAACAAAAATATGAGAGTTTTAAGGAGAAGGTTCCAGAGCTTTTAGCGTTAGTTGAAAAATTTGGCAGTAAACCCAAAATACAATTTTTTGAATGATTGGAGGGGATGAAGAAAATGTACGCTGAATTGCTTACATCAAAAGATCATATGATTCGTTCATTTTTAGGGAGTCATGAAGCTCATCCGATTTTGAGAGATTATCTGAATGAGCATTTCGTGCCACAGAGAGTGAAATACAAAATAAAAGCCAAAGTAATCTGCTGCGAATCAGATGATAACAAATCGTATCATCAGGTTAATAAGAAAAATCTCATAGAAGTAAAATTTATCAAAGATAAAGAATTTCATCTTTCCTGTGGTATAGATATCTACGCAGGTAATAAAGTATCCATCGTATTATTCAGCAAAGAAGAGATGTCCGGATTGATAGTGACAAGTAAGAAATGCTATGATACCTTAGTGAGTATATTTGATATGGTATGGAAATATAAAAAATAATTTATCTTGTATGTATATATATGTTCAAACCGACTCCAGAAAAATCAGCAGCACATTTCAAAAAAATCCATGATTTGGAATCAAAAATTCGTTTCAAAAAAGTGAGAGCAGGCGGTGTTATTGGAGATACGCAAAACAGTATTTCTAGTCTTCTTAATGAATATGAATCAGCAATCCAAGAAAAAAGACAGGAAGTATCAGGAGGATTAATGGAGTATCTAGAAAATAATGAATTGCCTTCAGATATTTTGTTTCATGCATTAGGACCAGAAAAATATTATGAAATCACCCATAATAGGACATCTCCCTATAGTAGTATGTATTATGGTGAAATAGGTATGCTCCTTGATCTTGCAGATAATAAATCACAGTATATACACAAGAACATTATAGATATAGGATGTGGCGACGGTATAAAAGTATATGCTATGCTCCAGGAAGCAATAAAAAACCAGAAAATAGAGGGAACAGTAGATTATCTAGGCTTGGACGATAGCAAAGAAATGTTAGCATTCGCCAAAGATAATTTCTACAAAAATTTTTACTCGAAGACGCAGAATAAGGATAACAACTTTTATATATCTTCCGATGATATCCATCCGATAAATAAGAAGATACGTCCTTGGTTCAAGAAAGCAAGATTTCAGAAGATAGATGGTTTGGATAAGATGACGCCCAAGACCATGTTATTTTTATGATGAACGTTCTGAAATCTTGGCGATTTCAAACAAGGATTTCTCGATGATATCAAAAATATGCTTCAAAAGGATGATATATTCATAGTAAGTTATTTCCGTATATTAGATCAAAAGTGATTTGAAAATCCCGATACGGAGGAATTGATTCAGAATTTTTTTGAGAGAGAAAAAAAATTGTATGAGAAGAATAATAGGTATTATCACGAAAAAGAGATCGATATAAAGAACTTCAAGAATATCATGCCAGGACTGAACATAGGACATGATGATTTTGATGTTCATATGGAATTGGATAAGGAGAATAATGTCCTCTATGATGTCAGGACATTCAAAAAGGATATCATCTATCAAGGAGAAGTGGTAATCCCTAAATGATCATATAAGAGCTGATGAACCAATGTGAATCCCGACGCATTGAGAAAACAATATACACAGGAAGATCCTACCAAGACATTCACGGAATCTTTGTATGCAACCAAAGAGACAGAGGGATTTATCCATGAATTCCTAAAATTCAGAGGAGTAGATCCTCAGGATTGTTTTATCAATGAAGAATATAAAACCGCGGATCAGACACTCTATATCACTATCGAAGCAAAAGATAGACCTATCACATTCACATGGGAGGAAGATGCTGAAAAAAAATCCATAACGAAACAGCCAGGAGAGGTCATTACGCTCCATAAATCAAAGAGGTTTACTGACCAGGAGATGAAAAATCTTGTTGATGCAGCATGATTGACAGTGGTCGATGAAATATGATGCCCAGCGGATATAGCAGGACAAGATACTATGAAACTGCTTATCATCAAGAAGAAATAAAAAGTCATACCACTTGAGAAGAGAAAAATAGAGCCATCAAGGCTCTTTTTTTTGCTTGTTGTAAGTTTCTGACAACAGTATTTACTAGGTAGGTATTGATATTTATCTACATTTGCTTATTTATGGAAATGTCAAGTTTAGATATTTTATATGATAGAGAGAACCCATGGAAAAAAATAGCGCTGCTTCATGAATCACTTTTATGAAGAAACAGCAACAATGGGAAACTGAGGTACAGATATTATTACAAAAGAGTGATTTCTCATGAGCAAAAACAATGATAGATAAGATAGCTGCGTTGCAAAACCATAAAGAGCAATCACAAAGCATGATATGATCAAGAGATGCATCATATAGGGATTCCTTATTGCTTGATGATCCTATATATCAAGAAGCGGTAGAAAATAATAATCTAGAAATCATACAGCTCTTCAAGACGAGGCAACTCACCAAGGAACAATACAATCAGTTTAGAGAGCAGCAATATGAAAAGATGTATAGACAAAAGCAGTGAGAGAAAAAAGAAACACAACAAGAAAAGATATCCAGGATAGAAAAAATATACAAAGTACAAAATATACTTTCTATGCTAGATATCATACAAAGAAGATTTTGAGAAGAAAGAAAAGATATAGTGGCTATGCAGATTATGGATCTTTTGGATACAGATAAGAAGCCAACAGATTTTGACCTGCAGTATATAGAAAGTATTGAAAAGAAAGTAAGACGTTACCTTGCTCTTATGAGAAAACTCCAAAGCGAAAGGGATGCTACATGGCCAGCCACATGTAAAGAGGAGACAGAGAGACAGGAGGAAGAACTGCAACAGAGAAAAGAGATGGCGATAGCAGCAGATAAGGAGCGTATCTATGCAGAAAAAAAAAGTGTATGAGGTGAAATGAATATAATATCTGATGAGATAATATGCAAAAAAA
>Ga0194044_10000763_pt1 | contig 16138 bp, 13 predicted proteins | sample JunL4417m_MetaG_FD_155460 | JGI IMG/M metagenome (GOLD analysis project Ga0194044, IMG submission 155460) | Anoxic zone freshwater microbial communities from boreal shield lake in IISD Experimental Lakes Area, Ontario, Canada - Jun2016-L442-17m | ecosystem: Environmental > Aquatic > Freshwater...
TCGTGCTCGATAACAATTCTCTACCAGCCGTGGACGCGGCCCAGGTCGCAGCCCTTAAAGATAAAGTCCTGAAGCCACTGGACGTCTTCGTCGAGTTTGGGGCGTACTCGAGCGACCCGGATATCAACCCCAATTTTATGAAACCCAAGATGTTCATGTTCCGCCTGCAGAAAATTATGGACGAGTATGCCGGTGGTGTTACCGCGGGCTTCAAGACCAACAAACCCAAGCTAGACAGGGCGATGGAACTGTTGGGGTATTTGAAGGAAGACTCGGAGAAACTAGCGGCCCAGGACCTGCATGAGCTTATGCGTTGCCATGAGAGCATCCAGAGAATGTATCAGGCCGAAGCGCACGTCAGGACCGTTCTCTTCCGCGAAGAGACCCGTTGGCCGGGATACTACTTCCGAAATGATTTCCCGAAACTGGACGAAGCTAATTGGAAGGTGTTCGCAAACTGCACCTACAAGAACGGCCAGTGGGAAATGAAGAAAGTTCCTATCATTTCAATAGTTGACTAAGGTCTATACTTGGTCCGTAACAACTCCGGGCGGCCTTTGGGTCCCCGGAGTTTTCTTCAAGAGCCAATAATAAGGTTCCGGGGGGAGCGAGGTGTTCCCTCCGGGGCCGTCTATTAGGGAGGAAGCATGGCTGGAGAAAAGACCGTACTGGTTGTCGGTGGCGGTATAAGCGGAATAACATCCGCAGTAGAAGCTGCGGAATCCGGTTGTAAGGTTATCCTGGTCGAAAGGCTGCCGTACCTGGGCGGCCGCGTAGCCAAGCTGAACAAATACTTTCCCAAGCTGTGTCCTCCAACGTGTGGACTTGAGATCAACTTCCAGCGAATCAGGAAGAACCCCGATATTACCGTATATACGTTAGCCGTTGTCGAATCCATTGTGGGTGCCCCAGGATCATATACAGCCAGGATCGAGATTTCACCCAGGTATGTGCTGGACCACACAGCCACGACCATTTGTGTGGATGATTGTCCAGTGGAAATTTCCAACGAGTTCAACTACGGGATGGATAAGGTCAAGGCTGTGCACTTGCCGTACGATATGGCCTATCCCATGAACTTGGTAGCCGATGCGGACGCCCTGAAAAAAGTTGAGGGAAGTGCTGATTACAAGGCTTTCGTGGAGTCCTGCGAAGCAAAAGGGATAAAGATCGATCTTGATGCCAAGCCCGAAACGCTGGAGTTTAAAGTGAACTCAGTGATCTGGGCCACCGGCTGGAAACCCTATGATGCTTCAAAACTGGAAACCCTGGGGTTCGGGACCTACGCTAATGTCATCACCAACGTGATGATGGAAAGACTTGCTTGTGTTGGCGGGCCCACGAAGGGACACATCGTTCGCCCGTCAGATGGGAAAAAAGTTAACAATCTTGCTTTCGTGCAGTGCGCTGGTTCGAGAGACCGGAATCACCTGTTATACTGTTCGTCAATTTGCTGTTTGGCTTCTCTCAAGCAAGCCACCTATCTCAGAGACTATAATCCCGATGCGCAAGCTCATATTTTCTACATCGATTTACGAGCTTATGGGCGTTTCGAGTTCTTTTTCGATAAAGTGAGAAAAGATGACAAAATCCTTCTCACCAAAGGCAAGATAGTAAATATTACTGAAGATCCTGTTACTAAGGACGTGATATTAGAGGGAGAAGATATTCTGACTGGAACCAAGATACGTCGAGCGTTCGACATGGCAGTCCTGGCGGTCGGCATGCAGCCTAACACACTCGAAGAAAGAGTGCCGGCGACGGGAGTGACGTACGACGAATTCGGGTTCATGATGTCTGAAAACGGAATACATTCTGCGGGCGTTTCGAAGAGACCGATGGACGTTGGCACCTGTTTGCAAGATGCGACCGGGGCAGCTTTGAAGGCCCTTCAGGATACGGTGGGGAGGTAAGTCCATGGACCACAAGATAGGAGTTTACATCGACACAGGCTATGGGATCGGCGAAGCCCTGGATATCGACGCCCTTGTTGCCGTGGCCAAGGACGAGTTCAAAGTGGCGATTTGCAAGGCCGAATCATACTGGAGCGACTCTGATAAGCTTGCCGCAATTCGGAATGACATAGCCGTCGAAGGGCTCACTGCGGTAATAATTGCCGGGCCGTCCAATCGTGTTTTTCAAAGGGAATTCACATTCGATGGAGTCATTACCGAACGGATCAATCTCCGGGAGCACGTGGTCTGGTCGCACCCGGCCAACGACGAAGACACCCAGATGCTGGCACAGGATTACATGCGTATGGGTATAACCAAGGCTTCCAAATACGATGATCGGCCTCCCTTCATAGAACCCGTCGAAAAAGCAATTCTGGTAATTGGTGGCGGAATGACCGGTATGACCGCGGCATTGGAAGCTTCTGCAGCGGGATATCAGGTCTATGTGGTGGAAAAAGAAACTCAACTCGGAGGATGGGCCAACAGGTTCCACAAAGTTTTCACAGGTAAGCCCCCGTACGACGAAATAGTTGATTCACAGATCCATGAAAAAATAAAGGCAGTCAATGCGAACGACAATATCAAAGTGTTCACCGGGCACCGAATATACAGCATATCGGGCGCTCCCGGGATGTTCGACGCGGTCATAAGGCCTGATGGACCGTGGATTGAGAAGCTTGTAAACCAACAGGACGAATGGCTTGCTGCCAAGAGGGCGAGAGAAGCTAAGGGCAAGGATGAGCCTGAGCCGGCCAAATCTTCTCAGGAAGAGGCCGCGGCGGTTGAGGACGAGGTGCCGGAATCACCAGACTTCCCACATGAGGAGGTTAGGGTAGGGGCCGTAATCCTGGCTGCCGGATGGAGGCCGCAAGACCTGTCTTCGTTCGAAAATCTCGGTTACGGCAAGTGCCCCGACGTGATAACCAGCGTCCAGATGGAAGAACTGGCGGCCAAGGGCAAAATCAAGAGGCCTTCCGACGGAAAAGAAGTGACGTCTGTAGCGTTTGTAGAGTGCATTGACGATCAAACTGAGCATCCGTGGCTGTATTCCTCTGCGGTAGGCTGCCTGGTGGCTCTAAAGCAGGCTCGCTATCTCCGTAGTGCAAACACGGAGGGCAAAGCCTACATTTTCTATGAGAACATGAGGACGCCCGGCCAGTACGAAAAGTTTTATCAAACCATGCAGGATGATCCAGGGGTATTCTTGTCCAAAGGCACGCCTGTGAGCGTGTCGAACGGTTCAACAGGGCTAAGCGTGGTCATGAAGGACACGCTTCTGGGAGAGAGACTGAAAGTCAGCGTTGACATGGTAGTCCTTTCCAGTGGAATGGTGCCGGCGACTGAGGACTCAGCGATAGTGAATCTGAAGTATCGCCAGGGGCCTTTCCTGCCGCAAAACCCTTACGGCTTCAATGATTCTCATTTCATCTGCTTTCCCTATGAAACACAGAGAACAGGTGTCTATACTGCCGGCTGTGTCCGCCAGCCAATGGATTTCCTAAGCTGCGAAACTGATGCTACAGGAGCAGCGCTGAAGGCTATCCAGTGCATCGAACTCGTGGCACAGGGCAAGGCGGTACATCCAAGGGCCGGGGATGAATCCTTCCCGGACATTTTTATAACTAGATGCACACAGTGCAAACGATGCACAGAGGAATGTCCTTTCGGAGCCTACGATGAGAAGCCGGACGGAACTCCCCTTCCAAATCCCACCCGTTGTCGACGATGCGCCATCTGCATGGGATCCTGCCCTGAAAGAATCATTTCGTTCAGGGATTACTCGGTGGATATGATCGGATCCATGGTGAAATCAATCGACGTTCCGGACGAATATGCAGAAAAACCCAGAGTGGTTGTGTTTATTTGTGAAAACGACGCCTATCCTGCGATCGACATGGCAGGTATGAACAGGCTTCATTACAGCCCATTCGTCAGGTTCGTTCCACTGAGGTGTCTGGGAAACATCAATATGGTGTGGATCGCCGATGCGTTGGCCAAAGGCATGGACGGTATAATGCTTATCGGATGCAAATTTGGAGACGATTATCAATGCCACTTTGTAAAGGGCAGCGAACTGGCGGACTACCGCATGGGTAAGATCTCCGAGACGTTGCAAAGACTGGTCCTGGAATCGGAACGCATCCGTGTTCACCAGTTGGCCATTGACGAGTACATGACCATCCCTAAATTGGTCGACGATTTCATGGAAAAGCTTGCTGAGTTCGATCCTAACCCATACAAAGGTTTTTAAGGAGGCTCAACCATGGCGAAGGAATTGGTTGCCGAACCTGATCTCAAATTTATTCAGGACCTCATAGCCGCCGGAGCCGGCGACCTGAAGAAATGCTATCAATGTGCAACGTGCTCTGTTGCGTGCCGTATCGCTCCGGACAATAATCCGTACCCTCGCAAAGAGATGATCTGGGCACAGTGGGGCTTGAAAGACCGACTGCTTAACGATCCTGACGTCTGGATGTGCCATCAGTGCAATGATTGTTCCACCCAGTGCCCGCGAGGAGCAAACCCCGGGGACGTTCTGAAGGCGGTCCGAAAAATGGCCATACAGGAGAATTCCTGGCCTTCCTTTCTTGGAAAGCTGGTAGGAACGCCTGCACTGTTCGCACCCGCGATAGGCATACCGGTTCTGGTGGTGCTCCTGCTCGTGTTTATCAATCAGGGTTTCAGCTTTCCACAGCCGCTGAATTACGGTAAGTTCATCAATTACGTTTATATACAGTTGATTTTCACAGCAGCCTTAATCTTTGCTGTGGTGTCCATGGTTTTGAGTCTCAAGAAATACTGGGTTAGCCTAGAAAACAATAACGTCGTCGGCGCTACTGGAGAGCGAAGGTCCTTTGTTCCGAGCTTGATCGAGGCGCTGAAGGAAATTCTCCCTCATACGACTTTCAAGGAGTGCCAGGCCAACAACATGAGATATACGTCCCACCTGCTGGTCTTCTGGGGCATGATAGGTCTATTCGTCACAACAGCCATCGTGGCCTTCAACATCGATATTTTGCATATTGCTCCCCCGTCTCAGAATGGTCCCGGAACCCTGCCGATAAAGATACTGGGGAATGCCAGTGCCGTGTCGTTTGTTTTGGGACTAGGGATAATGTTGGTGCGTCGACTCACCGCGGCTGATCAAACCGGCGGCAGTTCATACTTTGACTGGTTTTTCATCTTCGTGATCTTCGGCACAGGCCTTACCGGGTTGCTCACCGAATTGATACGATGGGCAGGGTCTCCCGCCGGCGCTTACGTGCTGTATACCATTCACCTGATGTTCGTGCTGGCGCTACTATTATACCTTCCCTTTTGCAAGTTCGCCCATCTGGGGTATCGTACTCTCGCCATCACGTGGGCAAAATCGTCAGGGAGAAATTTGAAGTTTCCCGTGCAGCCGAATTTTGTGCCGTCGGGTGTTCAGGATACGAACTAACTGGATAAACACCGTGTGTAGGAGTGCATTCGAAGACATCGCGTTTATGCGTCAATGGGTCTGATAGTTTTTCTGACGGCTCTGCTGTCGGCGCAAGCGCACGCGTGGGAGTTTTCGTTGAAAGTCGCCTTTAACTGGAATCATGAATGGTACAGTCAATTGGGCAGCAACGGTTTTTTGGGGGAGTACAACCATGATAATGGTTCCAGTACGAAGGCGGCTAATCTGAATTTCTGGAATGGCAGCTAATTTGATAAAGAATTTGTGACAGGATCAAACGCTGGTTGGCCATATTTCAACGTGGAATTCGAGCCGCAGATTAAAATCAACGAGGCCGTCAGAATGAGGGCCCTTTACCGGCTTGCCACGTGGGGTGATTACGGCTCCCGGGTGTTCATACACTCTGACGAGATCAATTTGTAATCTTTATAATTACCGGTAGCGCGCATAAACATACGAGTAGTCTATGGATCGAGGAGCGGACGAGCATCAACAAGAAATCCTTTCTTCGAACCGTTCCCACAGCAAAAGGGCTATTTCTTCGCCAACATCCGCCCACTCCTGGTCGGCTCTGCTCAGATGGGCTGATAAGTTTCTCGTCCATTTGGACTTGTCTGAATCCATGAAATATCTCAGAAAACTGCCGTACAATCCTTCATACATGTAGGGAGCAATTCTTTCCATCTCCCTTACCATTTTTTCAGCTTTTTGAGCCTTTTTCATGTCTCAACACCCCCTTATCCTACCAACAACTCAAGCGAATGGATCACTTGAGTTCCTTCTACTTATATAGATGTGCATTGGCGGCCTATGGTTTCCGAAAAAATATGGTTTTAAGTACGGTTATCTTGAATCTGCGTTTTTGTCAGCCTGAGCGCTCTCAAGTCCAACCCTTTGCTGCTGGCGCCTGGGCGGCTGACATGGTATGTTTGCATCCAAAAGAGCCAAGAACACCCTTTATGAATAATCAGCAGGAGTTTCCAGCCTGACTCCATCATCTCCCGACAGGTGTCTTTGAGTTATCGGCCGATTTTGCCTCTTAGAAAGGAAATCATTTTGATACCACGTTATACCCGAAAAGAAATGAGCAGAATTTGGGAGCCTGCCAATCGTTACCGTAAGTGGCTGGACATAGAGTTGGCTGTTTGCGAGGCATGGACTGAGCGAGGAGTGATACCCCGTGAGAGTATGGAACGCATTAGATCGCGGGCTAATTTCGATGTTAACCGTATAGACGAGATAGAAATAATTACTCGCCACGACGTGATAGCATTTACGACTTCAGTGGCGGAATTCGTGGGTGAGGATTCCCGCTTTATTCACCGGGGACTCACCTCGTATGACGTGGTTGATACAGCTCTGTCACTCCTGCTCAAAGAGGCAGGTCTCATCATTCGCGGAGACCTGATTGACTTACTCGCAGCCCTTAGAGACAGGGCTATGGAACATCGGCACACTCCCATAGTTGGTCGGTCTCACGGCATTCATGCCGAGCCTACGACTTTCGGTCTCAAGCTCGCGATTTTTTTCAGTGAGATGAAAAGGAACCTTAAACGCTGGGAAGCGGCTTTGGAAACTGTTTCTGTAGGCAAGATTTCCGGGGCGGTTGGCACGTTTGCTCATCTTGATCCGGAGATGGAAGAAATGGTATTGACAAAGCTGGGCCTAGGAGTTGCGCCCGCTTCAAACCAGGTCATACAGCGTGATCGGCATGCGGAGTACTTCACCACTCTCGCACTTATTGCTTCCAGCATAGAAAAAATCGCCGTAGAGATCAGGCACCTTCAACGCACTGAAGTGGGAGAACTCGAAGAATTCTTTCATCAGGGGCAAAAAGGATCCTCTGCCATGCCGCACAAGCGCAACCCTGTGCTCACGGAAAACCTCAGCGGCTTAGCGCGGGTGATTCGCGGTCACGCCCTGGCGGCAATGGAAAATGTCGCATTATGGCACGAACGTGATATCTCCCATTCATCGGTGGAAAGAATTATTGCACCTGATGCGACCGCACTTGCGGACTTCATGCTTAACCGTCTTACGTCGGTAGTCGGCAACATCAAAGTCTATTCCGACAGGATGCTTGCGAATCTGAACCTCAGCCGAGGGCTTATCTTCTCTGAATCTGTTCTGATCAAGCTGGTTGATCATGGGCTTACACGGGAAAACGCATATTCCCTGGTCCAAAGAAATGCCATGAAGGCTTGGGAGAAGAAAGAGGATTTCAAGAAGGTTCTCATGGAAGATCCGGAGATATTAGCCCACCTCACCATCCAAGACTTGGAAGAGACTTTCGACATCGACTATGCTCTCAGGTGGACTGACGCAATATTTGAGAGAGTTTTTTCATGATTTGTTTCAGTATGTTGCTATTCTAAATTAATATAAAATGTCTTGACTTTATGCGAATGTGCTTGTATGGCACGGGTATGTCGGCTGTCACCCCTACAGCAGGAGTCGTAAATCCACGGGGAAAACAAAGGCCAAGGCAGCGGGTGAGTTCGCAACTGCCCTGAGCGGAGCCGCAAATTATCGGAAACCTCAAGAGTCTCACGTCGAAAATCACAAACAAGGCTAGGCCGTATTTCAACTTCTTGAAAATATAGAGAATTGCGAAGAGAAAGAGAATGTCATAGAGTGACGGAGGAGATAGAAGTTGAGCTGGGAGAAAAAGGATCTTGACAGGTTGGTGAAAATGTATCATCCCGATTCTCACCAGGGAGAAGTGGATTGCCGACGGTTGTTAAAGTAAATGAAGATTCTCTGCCGAAAACATCAAACCATCCGTGTGGACAACGAAACGGGTGACAATCGAGACGGTTCTGGGCCGACTTATAGCGAGGTCCGTCCAGTCCATCTGGGGAGATGATTGCCGTGACAAAGGTTGGAAAAGCATGGTACTGGATGGTAGCAAGGATTAAGACTGCCGAATCCTCTCGGAAAGATGGTCCCCCCTATCGGCCGCTTCCTCCGATTCCTGAACCCAAGGTTCGTGATAAGCCCATTTACACGATTGTTGTGATAGGACAATCGGGGACCTCACACCAACTGGAACTTACGGGGTTCCGGCTACGTGTAATAGCAGCAACTGGAGCAGTTATTGTGGGGGTACTCTTAATTCTCGTTGTCGGATGGGGAGGGTTCTTTACAGGAGCCGCCAATCGGGCAGCCAAGGATTTGGGGTTTTCCAGCAAGACTCTCGGTGAACTGGGGACGACCAACAAGAGTGAATCCAGCCAGACACCACGAGACACCAGAGGCGCGGACCAATCTTCTCAGGGCTCCAGCGAGAGTGTAGTTGCTCAACGGGCGCCGGACCCAATTGCTTCGGCAGGCGTTGCAGAGGGTTCACCGGAACAGAAGGAAGGCCCTTTGCAAGCTATGAAGGAGTCCGGCAAGAGCGTCCAGGGGGACCTTTCTGTGCCGGTGGGTGTGGAACAAAGCCAAAAAGATCCCCGGGGCATCGCGAGCGGAGAGCCCAGATCGAAGCGCTCAGCTCAAATGGAAACCGCTGCTCCCCCGAGGACAGAACAATCAGAGCCTGTGGGCGTGGTGTCTCGGGCGCCCATGGTCAGCTTTAACGCTCAGGAAGTCGTGGCCTCTACTGATAGTCCCAACGGAGGAACACTGAGCTTCAGGTTGGTAAAAGATCAGCCGGAAATAAGGTTCGAGGGATACCTTTTCGTTTATGTCGAGATGGAGGATGCGTCAGGAGAGATCAAGATTTACGTGTATCCGAAGCAGACGCGGTTGGGGGATGGCGACCTTCCGTTCGATTACAAAGATGGTGAGAGCATTGCCTTCAAGTACAATTCCAGGGTGGAACTACCCTATGGCGATACCAGATCGGGAGTGACCTTGGCGGGTGTGTCGATTCTCTTATACGAGAATAATGGTAAAATCGTGTTCCAGCGCAGCTTTGGCCGTCGGGAAGTGTCGATGATCAACACAAAAAACAACAAGGCGGAAACCCCGAAGCCAAGAGCCGGCGAGAAGCGACAAGCGCTGTAGCATAAAGGTAGGCTCGCTAAGGGCTCTGAACGAACCCCAAGCCTTGCCTATGGCTACTGCAGTCGGAATTATGGCGCGCCCCACACACACCACATTGTACACCGACAAAAACGCCTAGAATCCCTTACTAGAGTAGCCTGGAACGGCCTTTCAATCCAGGTCTGACAATTTATGCACGTTGGCAAACACCGCTACTCGTCCGATCGGCTATCATACATCCCGCGAGAAACGCAAAACAGGCAGTCGACCACTGCCTCACCGCCCAGCTTAGCGCATTCGAAACTGCTACGCTTTTCGCATTGCGGCTTGCTCTTGGATCAACTGCATTCACGGATACAGCAGTAAACTTCATCCATCTCTGAGGATACGCTCGCCGGCAGCAGAAACAAAACGGCCGCAAGACTCAAGCCCCATACGATCTTTTGCATGCCCGGACTCCTTACTTTGGAAAATCGACTGAACGGAACCGAAAAAATTGAGAGGATTATAACCCCGCACAGCGACGCAAAGCAACCACAGGCTGTGAGCCGCAATTCTACAGGTAGCTTCTTGACAGGAGGCTTGCTGTGTCGTAGAGTATGGTCGCAACAAGAGGCGGCTTAGCCAAGTGGTAAGGCGACGGTCTGCAAAACCGTTATACGGCGGTTCAAATCCGCCAGCCGCCTCCAGTAAACTACCGAAAGCATTCAGAGTGACCCTCCAAAAAGTTGTTGCCAAATGTCAGCAAATCCTTCAACCCATTGATATCTCACAACATTCTGATGTCTGTCAGCTATCATTCTGATGACATTGCCTATTCTGGTCAACATTGACCACATTTGTTAACATTGCAATATGCACTAATACCCTGAGCAGCGGCAGGTGGGTGGCAAGGTTTTTTGCGCTTAGCCAAGAGGCTATAGTTTCGCCCTTTTTGCGAATCGGGGTTCGCGTGTGGAGGGGCGGGTGAGGCGGCGGATCACAATGAATGTGAAGGTTATAGTTGAAATCGAGAAGCCTGCCGAGAAAAGTCGCCAATTGAATGGGTTGGGGAATCCGCCGGCCATGACGGTTCCGCAATCCAGGCAGAAAGACACGATGACTAACAGTCCACCGGCAGTAATGAACGCCCAGTCTCTCCATTCGACATTTAGTGGACGCTCCGTAGTTTCAAAAAAAAGCACCACCAGTCCGGACACCACCAGAGTTGTGGCAATGAGCACCGGCGCAAGGACTGGTGCTACCCAAGGAACAGGCAGGAGGAAAAGCAGATCCCATGTCATGATGTCAGGCGGCCAGTTTAGGAACAGCTTCAGCCAGACATAGTAAAAAATGTCCCAAACGCCAAAAGCGATCATAAAATGAGCCCAGGCTTCGCGGCGATTGTTTGATGCGATAATTCCCACCGTAGCAAGCATTCCCATGGTTGCAGCCTCTCTGCCTAATTCTATGACGAGTCGCCTGATGTGTTCCTCGCCCATTAGTTGCAGTTGCTCTACAGTCTTGATGGGAAAGAAGAATCCCCCTTCGTCAAGGGGGTAGTAAATGGTACGCAAGTACTCCACGACCGCTGATTCCACAAATGCGAACGCCACAGCCCAAAGCATGACTAAAGGAACGCGTTTCACGGCACACCCTCTGTTTCAGAAGCTTCACCTCTTTGAATGTGGAGGGCTCAGATGGAACTCTTACTGTTGCCATTGTAAACTACTCGCATCATGTTGCGAGCTTTAGCCGCCGTTGAGCCTCGGCCGCCAAGTTGATGTTCATCCTCAAAATATTGCGGTCCCTCTCTCGACGATATTCTATCCGTTCCACAACTTGCTTGACAAGATGAATCCCCAGACCTCCCGCTGCGCTATCCAGAATGGACTCTCTCATTTCAGGCGGCGGGACAGACAGCGGATTGAATTCTTGGCCATCGTCCACAAACTCGAGCACTATGTCCACATCTTGCAATACGAACAGCACTTGTATTTCGTGATCCCAGTCGTCTTGAAAAGCGTACTTCATAATATTTGTAAGTATTTCTTCAAAGACTAGGTTCACATTGTAAACAATCCGTGACGACAGCCCGTGGGCTTCCAAGAACGTGTTGACCGCCTTGACTGATTTAATTAACTCGCTGACGTTGTTTCGTATCAGCAAATGAAATTCATTCTTCATAGTCAACCCCTGGCCGTTGCCATCCCAAATCACGTCTGTAAGGTTTTACTGCGCATCGGAGGAGACCGTTAAGAGCAAAGGGATTAACGTAATGCACGAGCCATTGGTCTTGCAGAAATGTGAAGCTTGAACACGGACTTGACATCATGCCAAAGAGATTGCCATCAGCTTTTATAACAGCCTTGACGCCTGGTCTTCATCATGGGCTATGGGTATGAGCCGAGCAGTACCTGAATTCATCAGGGTTTCTTCCACCATAGGCTGTGGGTTCAGGACAACCATCTTCTTTCCGCTCGAGGCCAGACTCTTGGCCATAGTGAACAACAGGCGTATGCCTAACGAGGCCAAGTAGGAGACTTGACTCATGTCGACCAAGAAGTTTGTCTTACTGGTGTCTACAAGATGCTTGAATTCATCGCCGATTTGGCCTTCACCTTCGAGGTCTAGTTTTCCGGAAAGAGCTATGCGGGTCAGTCTTAAATCTCCTCGAATCACTTTCAATTCCATTACATACCGCCTTCCAAGATAACTCAGGATCCTTTGAGAACAGACAAGACTCTTTATGCCGTCTTGCCCAGCCTAAGGGCCATGATAGTTATGTCGTCCGCCTGATCCATCCCTTGAGAAAAGGCCTCAACCTCTTTGAACAAATGTTCCACAAGATGTCGAACCGGGCTATCCGCCTGTTGGCTAACCAATTTAGCCAAATGTTGTTTGGAAAAAAAGTGGCCTTCCTTATCGACCGCTTCTGTAACGCCATCCGTAAAAGCAAACAATGTTTCGCCTGGTTTGAGTGTGACCTGTTGGGTTGGGAAAACGGCATCTTCAAACAGTCCCAAGGCTGGTCCAGCAGGAGGCGCGAGGAACTCAACGCTTTCTTGTCCTCGAACCAGCATAGGCGAATCGTGCCCACCGTTGGCATAGATTAATTGCCCGTCTTTCAAATTGAGGACACCGCAGAAGATTGTTACGAAGACACAATTCTCGTTGTTAACGGAAAGCCGTCGGTTCACTTGTTTCAACAACTGGCCCGGGTCTGAGCTTTCCCCGGACCCCGTTTCCAGAAGCGACTTGGTAACTGCCATGAGAATTGCCGCGGGCACACCTTTCCCGCACACATCTCCTATGGCAAAACACAAATTTTCTTCATCAATAAAAAAGAAATCGTAAAAATCTCCTCCCACATTTTGTGCCGGTTGCATCAGGGCATAGATATCCACGTCCTCGTGGCCCGGTAACGGCGAAAAGTTGGTTGGAAGCAGGCTTTTCTGTATTTCTGCAGCTATGGAAAGCTCACTCTCCATCCTCTGCCTGGCTGCGGCAGCCTCGGCAAGTCTGTGTACATATTGGGCAAGCTGCCGGCCCAGGTTGTTGAAGGTTTGGGCCAACTGTTTCACTTCCTCCGGCCCACGCTCCGGCACTTGCGCTTCAAAGTCACCCGCCCCTATCTGCTTGACGCCGTCGCGAAGGCCCATGATCGGCCTGGACATGGACCTGGTGAACCAGAACCCGAAAAAAACTGTACACCCCAAAAGAACGAGGCTTCCTCCAAGGCTGAGGAGTCTTGCCTGTTCGAGCGTGGAACTCGTGGACTGCGCAATTGATGCTCGAGCCTTTTGGACTGCCTTTTTGTCGGCATTTCTGATCTGTTCCTGGACAGGCAAAAAATACTTGTCTATTTCGACCACGGCAGAGACTATAAAAGGGGTTCCTGGAACATGGGCCAAAGCCATGAATTTTTTTACTACCTTGTTGTCTCTAGTTATGAACGTATAGTAACCTTGCACCTTATCCTCAGTGAAAGAACGCTGGACAAGGTTCCACATGGCTGGAAATTCATCCTTCCATTGTGCGTAATTCCTTCCTTCCACGCTACTATTCAAGTGCCAGACAGCTACTCCCTTAGTGTCGAATACGTCAATATGGCCCGCGATACCGTCTCCTTCCGGTGTAAAAATGTTCTGTGCAGCTATCTTTCGCAGTTCTTCATCCTTGCGAAGTACATCATAATCTTGGAGGTCCCGTTTTGAAAATTCCAATGAGAGTAATGCAGCCGCTTCATGCCCCTTTGTCTCAACAAGCTTCTCGCCAAATTTCGTGAGAATCTTCTCAGAAAGGTCGTTGTCTGCTTTAGCCAAGGCGCTCACTGCTTCCGAAGCCGTATCAAGATTCTCAGACGTCAGACGGTCAACCATCTTGTTCGCCAAAAAAACCATCCCAACGGTTGTCAGGAGAATTATTGCCAGATAAGACAACATCAACCGTGTACGAATTTTCACAACTGGGGCTCCCTCTCGTCATTTCTTCTGATGAATACACTATTGCGAGATCAAAAGGATAGGGTTCTTTGTAACGTAGAGTCTACCACCAAAGAAAGGTTCGCCGTCAATGCACCTTCACGCCCCCTCCGGAGCATCTTTCTTTTCTCTCGGTCAGAGCGGCCCTGTCACATATTTCATTGTGCAATTTTTTCAAAAAATTCCCTGACAGAAACTAACATTTCAAGACCCGACCCCATTCTTCAGGTCAGGTGTCGGGTCTGGAATCTGTTTAATAAGGCGGAGAACATTCTTGCACCCTTTGTCGCAAGAATAGAGATAATCATCCATGATCTGCCGAATGAGCCAAATTCCCAGTCCTTCTTCACACGGGCCGTCCGTCAAATTCGGGGTCGGGACGTCGTCGGGGTCAAAACTTTCTCCGTTGTCCTCGAAACGAAATTCCAATTCATGCACGCCCACGATGATTTGAATTGTGATGCGACCCTCGACGGCGGACCTGTACGCGTGGCAGGCAATATTTGAGAAGGCTTCATGGAAAGCGAGTTCCAGCATGTCAACAAGTCCTTCAGCCTCAGAAAATGAAGGAAACTGTTGTATCATGTTTCTGACAAACAAATCGAGCGGCGTTAACATTACTATTGCCGCTGGGGTTTCAATCCTGACAGTCAGTTCGTTTTCCATTAATCGAGTCCTAACAAATAAGTAACCAGAATACCACGCTACTGAACAGAAAATCCTATTCGGGTATTGACTCATTTTGAGCGAAGGACTCCAGAGCAGCCTCCACATTGTCATAAAGTTTTACAACTGTGTCGATTCGAGTGAGCCGAAACAGTGATTTCACATGGTCCGAGGGACCGGTTATTTTCATGTCGCCGTTGTTTTTCTTTGCGGATCTCCAGCAGAAAACCAGAGCGCCGCTGGCGGAACTGTCGATAAAGCTGGTCTTGGACAAATCTATAACCAACTTGATCGTGGTTTGATCGCCCATGTTCTGGACGATGTCCTTCAACTCCCGGCCCAAGGCGGCATCGAATCTTTCGTCCATCACTATGACAGTGACATCGTTCTTCTCTTGAATCTCCATAGGCACTGCTCCTGAAACTGTCTTGAAATACTACTAAGGTCCCCGAGGATACGGGTTGCAGACACCGCTGCAAAAAACTCTTCAGATCGGTGAAAGATAAAGGAAATCATGTCCGGCTTCAAGTCGGAACTGAGATTGCGTGGCTGATCTCCCTGTCTGAAAACCGGCCGATCACAGAATCGCCGGGAAGGCACAGATTCGTCTCGCCCCCTCGAATGGTGTAGCCACCAGGTCCGGGGGCAACTTTCCACTTGCTCACACAAAAGCCTCAGACGTATACTCCACAGAATGATACTAGGACATTTTGCATTTGCCGGTATAGCCAAACAGACCTTTTATCAAAGGCACAGTCTTGCGTTCCTTGTAGTTGTCTCCTACCTTCCAGACCTGTTGGATAAACCTGGAAGCATGTTCTTGGGATTATCCGGAAGAGGCGTGGGCCACTCTCTCATAGTCTTTGGGGCTGTGGCAACCTTAGCGTGGTTTCTGTCACTCAGGTCACGAATCAGATCCGACCTTTTCCTTGCCGCCGTGGCAATGTGGTTCAGCCATCTGGCGGGAGATTTCCTGGAGTGGGGTGTCTTGCTGTGGCCGTTTCTGGCGGTACCTCCAAAATATGCCCCACCATTTGATTTTTTGGTTAAGATTCACGAATTCTATGTCATTCGCCTACAACCCGAACAGTTGTGGCTCGAAATATTCTGCGTTGTGGCAGGCCTCATGCTTCTTGCATTGCGCCATTTGCCTCCGCGACTTGCCGCCGCGTTGCCATCTTTGAATTGGAGTGGTCGAAGGCCCAGGCAATAAGATAACGCATGGCATCAACCGAGAATTGGCCGGGGCGATTCCCGCCTACCACTGTCCCACCTTAAAACAAGCAGGTTTTTGTTATGACGAACTGCTCATCAAGTCCTGCTGTCTGATTAGTTGCACCAAAAAAACATGTGCCGTGGTCCAAATCCACAAACCGCGTCCCCAAAAACACAGACACCTGTCTCGACTCGAGAAACCTTCGCCTATCCGAATAGTAGTCGGAATTTTTTCCGAATTCAAAGCGGAAAATCCATCGTATCTGTTGGGGCAACTCAGTCGGCTCACCGATTCTCGGTCTAGTCACTCACCATTCTATTGTCGGCCCCACTTCATCCTGGAGGGCGCATTGTATGGTTCCGTTGCGGTCAATAAAATCTACGAGCGAAGAGGTTGCACAATCCAGTGC
>Ga0194044_10000764_pt1 | contig 16122 bp, 12 predicted proteins | sample JunL4417m_MetaG_FD_155460 | JGI IMG/M metagenome (GOLD analysis project Ga0194044, IMG submission 155460) | Anoxic zone freshwater microbial communities from boreal shield lake in IISD Experimental Lakes Area, Ontario, Canada - Jun2016-L442-17m | ecosystem: Environmental > Aquatic > Freshwater...
CCGCTACACCTCGATGAGCCCTTCGCTGACCATCACGGACTCCCCGCCGATCCACACGTTCACGACCACCCCGTCCCTCTTCTCCGTGCGGGCCTCGAGAACACTGGGGCGGCCCATCTCGACGCCTTGCGCGATGCGCCAGGAGAAGGCGCCGCTCGCCGCCTCGTCGAGGTGACTGAGCAGGCCCACGAGCGCGCAGTTGGCGCTGCCGGTGGCGGGGTCCTCGGGGACGCCATCCATCGGCGAGAACATCCGCGCCCCTAGGTCGAAGCCGTCGGACGTGCGCACGTAGAGATGCACGTCCGGTTGTTCGATGCCTTCGGCGACCAGGCCCTCGAGGCCGGAGATGTCGGGGCGGGCTCGCGCCAGGGCCTCCCGGTCTCTGAGCTCCGCGATCAGGAACGGCAGGCCGACCGAGGCCAGCTGGGGAGCGTGAGCCGTCGTGAGGATGTCAGCGGCGGTAAGAGAGACCGCCGAGGCTACGGACTGCGCCGAAACGCTCTCGCCAAGGGTGAGGCCCTGAGGAGCCGTGAGCTCGCACCAGATGCGCTCTCCTTGACGCTTCTCGATGGCGATCGGCACCGGCCCCGCCTGCTCCTCGAAGGTGACCGAGGTCGGCGCATCCAGCGGTCCGAACACGCCCATGGTCGCGAGCACGAACGCCGTCCCGATATTCGGGTGTCCGGCGAACGGTACCTCGCGCGGAGGCGTGAAGATGCGAACCCTGCGGTCGTGTCCCGCCTCGGGCGGCAGCACGAAGGTCGTCTCAGAGAAGTTGAACTCGCGGGCGATCTGCTGCATCTGCTTATCGCTCAGACCTTCCGCCTCCGGCAGGACGGCGAGCTGATTGCCACCGAAGCGCGTGTCGGTGAAGACGTCACAGGTGAAGAAGCGGTAGCGCATAAGGACCCCTCTCCGTAAGTACCATGCTGCCGATTCGTCTACCTACGATACGAGGTTCGACGCCTGGTCGACAACAACGCCGCGCTGCACAGTGCCTGCGTGAAGCGCGCCCCGCCCTGCCCCCAGCCTCCAGCCCCGGTCACTCATGCGCGAAGGACACGGAGACCGCGCGGAGCTTCCGCGAGGCGTATTCGTCCTGCGACCCGGCCGCCGCCCAAACGACGAAGCGCGGGGCGGCGCCTCTCGGCGCCGCCCCGCGCGGCCGTCCCTCGCCTCAGATGCCCACCGTCCGGGCGGCGGTCTCTGGGCGCCCCTACTTCACCGTGAGCTTGTTCTTGCCCGCCGGTGACGCCTGGTCGTTGCCTGCCTCGTCCTTGGCGTACACGGTCCAAGTGTACGAGCCCCTGGGGAGAACGGTCCTCGCCTTGTAGGCGAGCACCTTGTTGGCAGCACGGTTACCCAGGCTGTAGGTCCTGACCGTCTTGCTGCCCTTGGTGATCTTTATCGTGACCATCGTGGTCATGCTCTGCACGTCGTCGACCTGGTACTTGAAGATCGCCGTCGCGATGCGTTTCACGGTGACCGCATTGATGGCCTTCGTGACCGGCGCGGTGACGTCTTTGTGCACGTCGATGGCCATGACCTTGCTCCACGCGGGAGCACCGGTCAGGGCGCCGCCCTCAACATGGCAACGCTGGCAATCGGTGTCGCGGCGCAGGTCGTGTGTCGGCCAGCCTTGCATCTCGTTGTGTTTGACCACACGCGGGATGAGCAGGGGCACGCCCGTGCCGCCCCCGTCGGGGTCGAGGATCGCATCGACCTCGGTGGCGTGGCACGCCGTGCAGTCGGCGTTCTGATGCGGCACGCCCTCACCCATGATCTTGCGCGTGGGATGGCAGTCGACGCAGTTGACGTCGTGCTTCTGGCGCCACTGCAGCATCGACTCAGGTGACGTCGCGGCGTGGATGCCGCCCTCGCTGTGGCAGTCGGTGCACTGCTGCAGCGTCTCGTGCACACCGCGGGCGCCGGCGCGCTGAAGCTCCTGCGTCTGCCCATGGCGCTTCATGCCGATGCCGAACACGCCGATTGCCGGGATGCTGGCGTTGGGCTTCTCGACGAAACCGATGTGGCACGACGAGCAGACCACGTTGCTCGACTCCATGTCGTTCTGGGTACGGAAATCGTGCGTGGCGATGTTCTGCGGCCAGTCGATGGCGTACTCCGCCAGGCCGGTCTTCATCGCCGACGCCTCGGCCGAGTAGTCGGTCCAGAGGTCGAGCAGGTTGGTGATGTCGCCCGTCGGTACTTTGGCCGGGTTCTGGATGATCGGCGTCTTCCAGTGGCAGGTGGCGCAGTTCTTCTGCATGTGGCAGCGGCCGCAGTCCGCCTCAGTGTAGTCCTCGTTGGCATGGTAGGTGACGCCGTCGGTGCCGACGATATCCACCAGCTTGCGCGGGGTGCCATCGGGGTTGTGTGACATGTTCCAGGCCGTGGAATGGTCGCTGGTGAAGAACTTGGCGATTGTCGGGTCGGTGTGGCAGGTCACGCACTTGTCGCCGCTGACCTTCCAGAAGTTCCAGCTCAAGTTGGTGTCGGTGGTGCTCTTGCCGCTCAGGCGCGCCCAGCTGCCGTAGGTGCGCAGCGTCTTGTCGTGCGCCTCGGCGTAGGGACCGTGACACGCGGTGCAGAGCTGCTGCCCATGCTTGGTCGTGGCGAAGGCGGTCGGGTTGACGTACAGGCTGACCGTCCTGCCGGCGATGGTCTGCGACGGCGCCGAGGCCTCGGTGCCGTGGCAGGCGAAGCAGGCGGAGTTGTCGGCCGCCGCCGCGATACCGGCGCCCCACGCGGCCGCAAGGCCGAGCGCCAGGATGGTCATCAGCGGCAAAATGAAGAAACGGTGTCTTGATCGAGTCATAAGCTCGCCCCCTCTTGAGTAGAAGGTGTGGGTGGTCGATTCCGACTGGTCCCCCAGAAGTGCCCCCTTGCAGCGCCACGACCGGCGCACGGCTTGTCCAATACTTCCAGACGAGTATGCTGCCTCGGGGCGAGCCGAGAATCGGTATTAATGCCTACGGGCAAAGGGGCGGCAGGCGGACCGGAGGAGCAGCGCGACTGCTCGCGAACGCCGCTACGCGCCCGGCGCCCGGACCTCGACCAGCGTGCCGGCCCCGGGACCGCTCTCGATCGTGAGGACACCGCCGAGCGACCGGGCGCGCTCCTGCATACCGAGCAGGCCGAGGCGGCCGGTCTCCGCCGGACTCGCGCCGCCGTCCGGCGGCTGGAACCCGCGACCATCGCCGGTCACGCGCAGGGCGACCCCGTCCGGCCGCGCAATGAGAGTGACGGCGGCATGCCTGGCGCCGGAGTGCCGCTCGATGTTGTGCAGCGCCTCCTGGGCGATGCGATAGAGGACCACCTCGGTCCTCGCGTCGAGCCTGTGCTCGTCGCACTCGCAGGTCAGACCCACCTGCATGCCCGCGCGGTCGGCCAGCTCGACGGTGAGCGCTTCGAGCGCGTGGATCAAGCCGAGGTCGTCGAGGATGGAGGGCCGCAGATCGCGACAGACCCGGCGCAGCTCGGCGATCGCACGGTCCAGGGTCGCGATCGTGGAGACCACAGGGGCGGCGGCGGCCACCGGTTGCCGGCACGCGACCTCGAGGCTCCCCCGGGCGACGACCAGCATCTGGATCGTCTCGTCGTGAAGCTCGCGTGCCAACCGCCTGCGCTCTTCCTCCTGCGCGTCAGTCGCGAGTTGGACGTACTTCTGCAGGGCGGCCTGGGAGCCGGCCAGCTCGCGCAGCGCGCTCCGCGCCGTCTCGAAGTGCCGGCTGTTGTCCACGGCAAGACCGAGCTGCAGGGCGACGGCCCCGAGCTGACCGACATCGTGTGTCCGCACGATCTCGCGCGGGCCGGCGACACCAAGCCCACCCACCACCGTGTCGCCGGCCGTCACGGGGACGATCACCATGGCCTGAGGCGCGCCGGATGTCGGGTCCGTCCCGTCGGCGCAGGCGCACGGCTCGCCGCGAGCGATGACGCTGAGCGTCGCCGCAAGGCGCGCCGGTGGCAGCTCGCGCGCGGACGGCAGCATGCCCGGGCAGGCCACCACCGTGCGCGACTCTCCGCTTTCGGGGGCGTAGACGATCCACGCCGAGCCGACCGGCTGGCGACCCACGATCACCTGGAGAGTGTCCGCAAAGACCCGCTCGAGGTCGAGCGAGCGGCTGGCCGCAGCGGCGGTCGCATTGAGCTCTCGCAGCTGCGCGTTGACGGCCACCGCTTCGGAGTGCGCGCGCCGTTCGCGATCCACGCTGCGGCCTACCAGCAAGGCCGTCATCAACATGATCGCGAGCTGCAGACTGACGCCCACCTGCTCCGCGTGCGTGTGGTAGGCGATGATGCTGGGCAGCGACAGCACCCAGCACCACAGCACCGTGAGGATCGCGCCCTGCTCCCCGTATGCCACGCTCGCGTAGATAGAGGGAACGAAGAACAGCGACACTGGTATCAAGTACAAAGACGGCCACCCCAGCAACGACCCACCGATCTCCATGGTGATGTGGCCGATGGCGATCGCCAGGACGAGCGCCTGGATCGCCCAGAAACGCTTGTCGCGCAGGTGCGCGCCGAAGAGACGCCGCACCCGAACGACCAGCGGCGCCCAGCCCACCGGCTCGCGTGTGCTGCGCGGAGCGGCGACGGTCACGCCAAGGGGCGGGAGACGCTCGCCGCCAGGGCGCGGCTCAGGGGAGGTCGTCAAGCTCCAGCCAACCGTTTTGCAGGCCGCGCACGACAGCTTCGGTGCGCGAGCCGACGCCGAGCTTGGCGAGGATGTGGCTCATATGTGCGTGCACGGTCCGGATGCTCACGGCGAGCAGGCCGGCGATCTGCTTGTTGGAGGCTCCTCCGGCCGCGAGCCGCAAGACCTGCGCCTCGCGGGCGGAGAGCCGGCTGGGCCGCGAGCCGCCGCCCTCGGGAGCCTTCGTGCGGGCGAACCGGCTGAGCACCGCTCGCGAGATCGCGGAATCCAGGACCGACTCGCCGGCGAGGACGCCGAGGATGGCCCGCGAGAGCTCGTCGATCTCGACCGTCTTGAGCAGGTATCCGGCCGCGCCCGCGTCGAGCAGCGCGCCGACGTACTGGCTGTCGTCGTACACGGTGAGGATGAGCACTGCGACCTGGGGGTGCCGCCGCTTGATGACGCGTGTCGCCTCGATCCCGTTGATGCCCGGCATCGAGATATCCATGAGAACGACGTCGGGGAGCAGGGATGCGACGAGATCGATGGCCTCCTGGCCGTCGCCCGCCTCCGCGACCACCTCGATGCCGTCCGAGAACGCGGCGAGGCGCTGCCTCACGCCCGCGCGAAACAGAGGATGGTCATCGACGATCAGCACCCGGGCGCGCGGGACGGCTGCGGTCTCACCTGTGGGGTGCGCGTTGCTCACGACCTCATTCTACGCGCCGCCGGCGGCGGTCGCGAAGCCTCCGGCTTCACGCGGCGCCGGCCGGCGCCCCTGGCCCGCCGCCACCGGCGATCCCCTTGACCATGGTCAGAAGACCCGCCTGCGCCCGGCGACGCTGGTCGCGAACGGGGGCCAGTGCGGCCGAAGCCGGTCTGGACCCCGTCGACATGAGCAGGGCGCCGTTAGCCCGGCACAGCTCCGACACCGTTCTCGAACAGTCCGCTGACGGGATGCGTACGCCCCCCTCCCCCTGGATCGGCTCGACGATCACGGCGGCGACCCGGCGTCCAGCGCACCCTCGAGCGCGCTCAGGTCCTCGTGTGGGACGAAGCGGTAGCCGGGCATCTGTCCTGAACTTGTCGCGGCGCCTGGCCTGGCTCGTCGCCGAGACCATGCTGATGGTGCGTCCGTGAAGGCTCCCGTCCGTCGCCACTACGTCCTCGCGGCCGGCGACCTTGCGCGGCGGCTTCACGGCGGCGTCGTTGGACTCCGCGCCGCTGTTGGTGAAACAGACCCAGGTGGGACCCGGATCGGGATTCTGAAAGATGAGCGCGCCCTGCTCCGCCGGCGCCGCCCGGATGACCGGGTGCGCATGGCCGATGGAGGTCACGCCCCAGCCGGCGGTCAGGTCGAGGTACTTCTCCCCTGCTCGTCCCGCACGTACACGCCCTCACCGCGGACGATCGAGATGCGCGTCCTGGCGGAGAACGGCAGCATGTGCGCGCCTTCGATGGCGATCGTCTCGGCAGTTCGCATGGTCTCCTCGGAGAGTCGTTGGTGGGCCTGACTGGACAGCCCTCGAACTTGCGCTACGAGGTTCGACGCCTGGTCAGCCGGCGCCGCCGCTACACCTCGATGAGCCCGTTGCTGACCATGACGCTCTCCCCGCCGATCCACACGTTGACGCCCGCGCCGTCCCTCTTCTCGGTGCGGGCCTCCAGGACACTGGGTCGGCCCTTCTCGACGCCCCGTGCGATACGCCGGCCGACGGTACCGTCGGCCGCCCCATCGATCTGACTGAGCGATCCGACGAGGATCGGCGCTGGTCAACAGCGGAGACCTCACAGCGTCCGGCCCAGGGTGAATCCCGCTCTCACGGCGTCGAACACGCGGCCGACGGCGAACGAGTCGCCCACGTTGTACACGCTGGGTGCGACGTGCTGGCGGACGCACTCCTCAAAGAGGCTGGAGGCTGGAGCAAGGCCGGTGGCCAGCACGACCATGTCGGCGGCAAGCGTCTCCTCGGCGAAGCGCGCGCCGATCGCGCGCGCCAGGGGATTGTGGATGTTCGCGGGCAGCAGCGGCGCCCACGTGACGTAGGGATCAGGCACGCTGGGCGACGTGTTGCGCACGATCACGACGCCCGCGCCGTCGATCGACCTCAGGCGGGCGCAGTTGAGCAGCCGCACGTCGAGCGCTTCGAGGTAGTGCAGCAGGTAGCCGCGGTTGGCGGTGCAGTTGCCCTTCATGAAATGGGGCAGCATCTCGACCACCGTCACCTGCTTGCCGTGCTCCGACGCCAGCCAGAAAGCGACCTCACAGCCGAGCGCCCCGCCGCCGACCACCACGACCCGCCGGGCGTCGGCGGCGCGGCCGGGCTGCCGCAGCAGGTCGATGGCCGACACCACGTGCGGGCCGTCGATGCCCTCGACCCGGGGCCGCTGCAATTCGCCGCCGGTGCAGGTCACCACCGTGTCGAAGGCCCCTCGTTCGAGCTGCCCGGTGGAAGCCGCGTCCCCCAAGCGGACGTCCATGCCGTGCTCCTTGACGGTGCGCTCGAGCAGCCCTTCGAGGTAGCGCAGGTAGTTGGCCACGTCCAGCTTCGCCCGGGGGACGGAGCCGGGCACCAGCATGCCGCCCGGCCGGTCCTGTCGTTCGAACACCGTGACCTCATGTCCGCGACGCGCCGCCGCGCAGGCGCAGGCGATGCCGCCCGGGCCTGCGCCCACCACCGCGATCCTGAGCGGGTGCTCTGCGGCCGGCAGATCCCGTGGGATGACGTCTTCGAAGCCCGCCCGCGGGTTCACCGAGCACTGCGAATGGCCGCCCTCGGCGAACTCGTTCAGGCAACCTTCCTGATCGCCGATGCACGGCACGATCTCGTCCACCCGGCCGCTGTACGCCTTGAGCGGCCAATCCGGGTCGGCCAGCAGGGGACGCGCAAGCATGACCATGTCGCAGGCTTCATCGCGCAGCGCCTGCTCGCAGAGGTCGGGGTTGCCCAGCTTGCCGACCGCCGCGACCGGCACCTCGAGGCCGGCGTTGGACGTGATGCCGCGCTCGCGCAGGTACTCGCGGGCGACGCGGGCCACGTCCAGGAAGCAGCCGGGCGGCATGAAGGTGGGAGGATGAGGCAACCACCAGTTGTCGTAGCAGCCCAGGTCGACATCGAACGCGTCCACCCCCGCCTCAACGAGGTCGGCCATGAAGCCCAGAGTCATCTCCACGGTGCGCTCCCCGGCGAAGCGCCTCAGCGATCCGACCGACTTCATGCGCTCGCCGTAGGTCTCGTCGAGGGCGGCGGTGAGGTCGATGCGGTACATGATCGGGTAGTGAGCGTCGGTGCGGCGGCGGATCTCGCGGACCAGATCCAGACCGAACCGTGGCCATTCGGCATAGCGGCCGGACCGGCGTCGGTTGAAGGCCGGGCTCGTGAGCTGGTCGAGCAGGTACCCTTCGTGGCCATGAAGATGGACGCCGTCGATCTGCATCGCCTGGGCGTCGGCCGCGGCCTGGCCGGCCGCCTTGATGATCTTGCGGCACTCGCGGTCCGCGAGCGGGCGGCACGGGACCGCGGGCATGTAGAAGTTCGGGTTCCACGACGCCGAGACCGGGAGCCGGTGCTTGGTGAGCAGGCACTCGGGCGAGCCGACCCTGCCCAGCCCGGCCGACATCTGGATGAAGAACCGGGCGCCGTACGCGTGGCACGCGGCGGCGATGTCGCGCCAGCCCGAGAAGACGGTGCGCGAGCGGTCGATCCGCGGGAAGTACGTGAGGCCGCCGGGCTCGGTGACCGCGGGGTCGACCCTGTGGTCGACGGGAATCAGGCCCGACGTCAGCAGCCCCGCGCCGCCCTGGGCACGTTCGGCGAAGTAGCGCACCATGCGCTCGCCGGGCCGGCCCGATTCCTCGGCCACCGAGATGTTGCCCATCGGACCCATGATGATGCGGTTGCTGAGCGTGACCCCGTTGATGCGGATGGGCGAGAAGAGACGTTCGTAAGGGTGCAGCCGGCCGCTCAGACGACCCTGCGCCAGCCGGTCATCGCGCAGAAACCAGGAGCCGTACTCCTCGGTGAGGCGCCGAACCATCTGTTCGCTGTCGTGATCCATTCTTCCCTGACACACTACGTGACGCCGAACCCCACGACAATGTCGGCGTCCCGGGAAGCGGTCGCGGGTACAACCATTCCGCAGCCGGAGCAGAGTGGCCCGCGGACCGAGGGGACGAACATGCAAGCACGATGGATCGAGTTCGGTGAGATCGAGATCGAAGGCGAGCGCTACACCTTCGACGTCGTCATCGACGCCGGCACGGTGAAGAAGCGCGACAAGAAGCCCTCGAAGGCCGAACGGGGCCGGTTCGGTCATACGCCTCTGTCGGCGAACGAGAGGATCCCGTGGGGTGGCAAGCGACTGATCGTCGGGACCGGCAAGTCCGGCGCACTGCCGATCATGCCCGACGTGTGGGCAGAGGCGGAGCGGCGCGGGGTCGAGATCGTCGCCGTTCCCACAGAGGACGCACTGTGCCTGCTGCGCGACGTCAAAGCGAAGGATGCCTACGCCGTCGTCCACGTCACCTGCTAGCCTCCCAGGCGGCCACGCGACCCGCGGCCGGTGCAACAGGGGGTACATGATCATCCCCGTCACTCAGCAGCCGGTGAGCCGCGAATGGGTGCCCGGTGAGTGCGCAGCCGGCAGCGCTTCCGGCGGGCGCGCGGGCGGCCGCGGCGACCACGGCGGCCGCGGCGCGGGGTGGTACGAAAAGGGAAGACAAGGATTCCTTAACTGTCGGGTCACCTGCGGCCGTTCGCAGGCTCGGTTGCCGGGGGGAAGATAAGGATTCGCCGGGATTCCTTATCTTCCCTCACAGTACTACCCCGCCGCGGCGGGTCCGGCGGCTGCCGCGGACGGGCGTCCGCCGGCCGGCGGGCGCGCGCGGCGCGCTGTGTCCGCCTTCTCGCCGCTCGTCGATCCGGATCCGGAGACTGATCGCGCAGCCGGAGGGAAGGGGATGGTCATGAGGGGGTACTCTGCCGGCAGAGAGCGGGCCGATGCTGATCTGGCTCTTGCGCACCATTCCCCCGGCGCCGCGTCCGGGAGCCATGTCGCGCCTTGGTAAGATAAGGAATGCCCGGTTCCTTATCCTACCGATGCGCACTACCCCGCCGGGCGCTGTCAAGCACCCGCTGATCTGCGCCTGCCGGCGCAGGCTCGCCGGCGGCGAGTTCCACGGTCGCCTCGGCGGCGACCCCTGAACGACCGAAGGAGATGCCGTGGCGTCGATGCTCGCGCTCGTCAAGAACCACCGGGGACCGGGTCTGGCGCTGGAGAGCGTGCCCGTGCCCAGCGCCGGCCCCGGCGAGGTCGTCATTCGCGTGCTCAAGACCGCCATCTGCGGCACGGACGTGCACATCTACGAGTGGGACGAGTGGGCGCAGCGCACCATCCCCGTGCCGCTCGTCGCCGGTCACGAATTTGTGGGCAGGATCGTCGCGCTCGGCGAAGGGGTGCGCGGCATCAGGGCCGGGGAGCTGGCGACCGGCGAAGGGCACATCGTCTGCGGCCACTGCCGCAACTGCCGCGCCGGCCGCCGGCACCTGTGCGCGCACAGCGTGAGCATCGGGGCGACCGCGCCCGGCGCCTTCGCCGAGTACCTCGCGCTGCCGGCCGTCAACGTCTGGCCGGCGGACGAGCGCATCCCGCTCGATACGCTCGCCATCTTCGATCCGCTCGGCAACGCCGTGCACGCGGCGCTGTCGTTCGACCTCGTCGGCGAGGACGTGCTCATCACCGGCGCCGGGCCGGTCGGCTGCCTGGCGGCCGCGGTGGTGCGCCACGCCGGCGCCCGGCACGTCGTCATCACGGACGTGAACCCCACGCGGCTGCGCATCGCCGAGAAGATGGGCGTGACGCTGACCGTCGACGTGCGCACCTCCAGCCCGGCGGAGGCGATGGCCGTCTTGGGCATGACCGAGGGTTTCGACGTGGGCCTCGAGATGTCGGGCAACAAGACGGCCCTCCAGAGCATGATCGCCACGATGGCCCACGGCGGCCGCATCGGTCTGATGGGCTTTCTCGAGGGCGAGACGCCCATGGAGCTGGAGCCCGTGATCTTCCGCGGGCTCACGCTCAAGGGCATCTACGGCCGCGAGATGTTCGAGACCTGGTACAAGATGACGGCGATGGTCCAGAGCGGGCTCGACGTCACCCCCGTCATCACCCATCACTTCCCCGTCGCCGAGTACGAGGAGGCGTTCGCGATCATGCGCTCCGGCCGGTCGGGCAAGATCATCCTCGAGTGGCCGGCCGCGCTCGGCGAGGAGGGCCGCGAACCACGCCACCGCGAAGAGCGCGAGTCTGGAGGAGAGTCGTGATCGCCGATACCGTCAGGGCGCGGATCCTCAGCGAGCTGCAGGACACCCGCGAGCAGGGCCTGTTCAAGACCGAGCACCCGCTGGTCGGGGCGCAGGGCGTGTGGATCGAGCTCGCCGACGGACACCGCGTTCTCAACATGTGCGCCAACAACTACCTCAACCTGTCGTCGCATCCCGACGTCGTGGCGGCCGCCGGCCGCGCCCTCGAGGAGTGGGGCTACGGCATGTCCTCCGTGCGCTTCATCTGCGGTACGCAGACGGTGCACGAGCGCCTGGAGCAGACCATCGCGAGCTTCCTCGGGATGGAGGCGGCAATCCTCTATTCATCCTGCTTCGACGCCAACGGCGGCCTCTTCGAAACGCTCCTCGGCCCCGAGGACGCGGTCGTCAGCGACGCCCTGAACCACGCCAGCATCATCGACGGCATCCGCCTCTGCAAGGCGCAGCGCTACCGCTATCGCAACTGCGACATGGCGGACCTCGAGGCGAAGCTCAAGGAGGCGCGCGGGGCGCGCACCGTCCTGATCGCCACCGACGGCGCGTTTTCCATGGACGGCGTCATCGCGCCCCTCGCCGAGATCTGCGGCCTCGCCGAGCGCTACGGCGCCCTGCTCATGGTCGACGACTCGCACGCGCTCGGCGTGCTCGGCGAGCACGGGCGCGGCACGCCGGAGCATCACGGCGTGAGCGCGCGCATCGACATCGTCACCGGCACGCTGGGCAAGGCGCTCGGCGGCGCCAGCGGCGGCTTCACGAGCGCCTCCCGCGAGATCGTCGAGCTGCTGCGGCAGCGCTCGCGCCCGTACCTCTTCTCGAACACCCTGGCGCCGATGATCGCGGCGGCCTCGATCACGGCCATCGAGGTCGCGCAAGGGGCGCAGGACCTGCGCGCGCGGCTGCGGCGCAACGCGCAGCACTTCCGCGCCGCCATCGAGGCGGCCGGCTTCGAGACGCGCGGCGCCGGCCACCCCATCATCCCGGTCATGGTCGGCGAGGCGCGCGACGCTCAGCTCATCGCCGCCGGGCTGCTCGAGCGCGGCGTCTACGCCATCGGCTTCTTCTATCCAGTCGTGCCCAGGGGCGAGGCGCGCATCCGCGTGCAGGTCTCGGCGGCGCATGAGATCGACGACCTCGACTTCGCGGTGGAGCAGCTCGTGGCCGTGCGCGACAGCATCGCGGCGGGCTGAGCCCGCCCGCGCCCGGGAGCGCCTCTTCAGAGGGCCGGGCGCGCGGACGGCACGCGGACGAGGGGTCGGCTGCGTGTCGGGGATCCACCGCGAGACCGGGCCGCGCCTGCGGCGCTCGCCGTTCGCCGGCGCGCATCTCGTCGAGGCGCGTTCAGTCAGGTCGCTGATCAGGGCCTGCGAAGCGGTGCTGAGAGCCTGGGGCCAGAAGAGGCGACATCGACATCGACATGGATGCACTGCACGACGCGCTTGACGCCGCGGAGGAACGCATCGGCCGCGAAATCAACCCCACGGTATACGCCCGGCATGAATGGTCCGGCGGAGTGAAGACAGGGCAGGTCTTCGTGACAGATGTCCTGAGAGGCAAGAAGACCTTCGAAGAACTACTTGGGAAACGCGCGATCAAACCCGTCGAGACCTCCGCCAGAGAGTGCGCGGATCCCGTTGGCCACGACATGACCATCCCCGTCGCTCAGACGCCAATGAGCCACGCATGGGCGCCCGGCGGGTGCATGGCCGGCAGCGCTCCCGGCGGGTGCATGGCCGGCAGCGCTCCCGGCGGGTGCATGGCCGGCAGCGCTCCCGGCGGGTGCATGGCCGGCAGCGCTCCCGGCGGGCAGCGCTCCGCGGGGGCGACGCTGACCCCGTGCAGAAGGCCGCATCCTTGTCTTTCTCATCGTGCACGGCCGTCCGCGGGCTCGGTCGCCGAGGGGGAAGATAAGGAAGGGCCGATTCATGAGGGGAACACAGCCCTTCCACGTTCGTTTTCACCCGCCGCGGGTCGCTTGCCCGCACACGTCGTCTCGCGCATCGACCGGCCCGGTTCCGGCAGCCGCGGCCTGGTCTTCCGGCAGCCGCGGCCTGGTCTTCCGGCAGCTGCAGCCCGATCTTCCGGCAGCCGCGGCTGCAGAAGACCGTGCGGGTGGTCGCCGCCCACGGCATAGGCGCTGTGCGAGCGTGTGCCGTTGGCGGTACCGCTGGCGGTACTTCCAACGGTATCGTTGGAAGTCCCGTCAACGGCTTCGGCCGCTTTCGACTATGCCCCCGCCGGCGGGCCGCGTCCGCTGAGCGCGAACGTCAACGTTGACGCCACCGCCTGAGGGGAACACAGTCCTTCCACGCTCGTTTTCACTCGCCGCGGGTGGCGCGGCCGCCAGGGAAACTGAGAGGGACAGAGCGCTCGCTGAAGCCAGCGGTTCCTCACCGGGCGCACCCGCCGGGCGGGCGCGACGACCCCGGCGGGCGCGCGCGGGCGGGCGCGGCGACCCCGGCGGCCGCGGCGGCCGCAACCGGACGGAAGGGGATGGTCATGGGCCACGATCACCTCCTGGTCGGCGTCGATCCCGGGCGCACGACCTTCACGCTCCGACTCCAGCGCAGTGCGACGCTCCGCGGCGCGTCAGGCCGCGCCTACGATCCCGCTCAGCTCCGAATAGGTCAGTGGCAGTCCAATGGTCGTCTCACGCCACGCCGCCGGCCTCAGATGCGGACGCCTGCAGCGTGGCGCCGATGCCGCGCGCCCAGTCGCGGATCGCCTCCCAATCGCGATCGTCCCGCGCCGGCAAGCCGTGGAGCGGACTCGCCGGCAGACCCGCGATGAGCTTGTGCTTGAAGGCGAGCCTGGAGGGATCGTACTTGCCGACGAACACCTGCTCGGCGACGGGCTCGAGCCAGGGCATCTTCGCCAGCTCCTTGTCGAGCTGCCCGCGCGAACCCTCAACGCCCTCGGCGGCGGAGATCGGGCCGAGCACGAAGACCGCCAGCGGCGTCTCGTGGAGAGCGGACTGGTTTCGCTCGAGGAAGCTGCGCGCGTCCTTCAGCAGTGAGCCCATGTAGAGCGGCGCCCCGAGCACGACGGCGCCGTACCCATCGAGCGAGCGCACTTCTCGCGCCGGTCTCACCTCCGCCGCCAGACCCTGCTCGCTCAGCGTCGCCGCGACCGCCTCGGCGACCTCTTTGGTGGAGCCGTACCGCGTCGCGAATGCGACGAGGATCGGCGCTCCACTGGCGTCTTCTGCGAGCATCATGACCTCCTTGTCTGCGCGGGCGTCCGCCCGCCCGCGATCAAGCGTCGTACGGCCTCGAGCGTCGCTTCTTCGGGACGGCTCGACGGGTCTTCGCGGATCATCCTCACGGCCTCCATGCCCACCGCCATGACGAACGCCGCCGTGGTGTCGACGTCCGGGACGTCGAGCTCTCCGGCGGCGTTGCCTTGTGCCAGAAGCTCGCGGACCATGGGCCCGAACACCCTGGCGTTGACTTGCGCCGTGAGCTCGGGCGGTTCGACCATCTCCTCGTGGGGGCTGGAGAGGTAGAACGAGCGCACGTCGGCCAGCGCGATGCTCACCACCTGCAGGGCACGGCCCAGCGCCGTCACCTCGGTGAGCATGGACTCGACCCGCCGACGCTGCCCGAGAGCGCTCAGCTCGAGCGCGTGCTCGAGCAGGGCTTGCTTGCTCGGGAAGTACTCGTAGATCGTCTTCTTGGAGATGCGCAGCGCCCGGGCCACGTCCTCGACCGAGGTGCGCCGGTAGCCGTAGCGGAACGCCAGCTCCATGAACTTCGCTGCGATCTCTTCCTCGGTCGCCGGCATCTCGCACCGCTCTCTGTACCAGGAAACGATAATGGTATTCCAGTACATGGTAGCACGACTGGCTCCCGCGTCAAGGGGTCAGGCGACTGCCGAGAGCTGGCCGGCCGGCGTGCCGTCGGGGACCGGCCGCTCGGGGACGGCCAGGGCGGGCGTGATGCCGTCGGGGTAGCCGACCCGGAGGGACGGTAGGCTCAGCCCACGTCGCGCCGCCGAAACCCGAGCAGCCCCATGACGATGAGGCCGGCGGCGATCGCCGTCAGCCACAGCAGCGGCGCGGCGGCGAGATGGCCGCCCGGCATCCTGGGCACGTGGGCGAACGGCGAGATGTCCATCACGGCCTGGCTGAGATCGAACAGCGCGCCGAGCTCGCCGAGCAGCACGAACCCGACCAGCGTCACCCAGCCGAGGACGATCAGCCGCGGGACGAAGCCGAACGCCGCGACGACGATCCCGATGATCACCCACGCGGCCGGGATCTGCACGAGGGCGGCGACCACGAGCCGTCCGAGCTGGCCGCTGTCGCCGACCTGCAGGGCGCCGACCAGTCCCGCGCTGAGGCCGACGAGGAGAAGGAGCAGCGCGGCCCCGGCCAGGGCGATCGTCAGGTGGCTCCACGCCCACTTGACGCGCCCCACCGCAGTGGCGAGCAGAGGCTCGGCGCGCAGCGCAGTCTCCTCTGAGCGCAGACGCATCGCGGCCTGCACCCCGTACACCGCGGCGAACCCTCCCGCGAACCCCAGCTCCACGGCGAGAAAGGCGTCCCTGACGCTCTGTTCGCCGCCGAGCCTGGTGATGAAGTCCCTGGCCTGCGGGCTGGTCAGGAGGCTGCCGACATTGGCGGCCAGGCCGCCGACCACCAGGCCGATCACCACGAAGACCGCCGCCCAGGCGAAGAAGGCGCCGCGCTGCAGACGCCAGGCGAGCGCCAGGGGGCTCCGCAGGCGCGCGGCCGCCGTGGCGGGCCCCGGCCGGTCCGGAAGCAGGCCGGCGGCGAAATCGCGCCGCGCCGCGAGCACGTAGGCCAGCGCAGACATCACGGCGGCGAAGCCGAGCAGAAGAGCGAGGACCCACCATCTGTCTCCCGCATACGGCCGCGTCTGCTGCCACCAGCCGAGCGGCGACAGCCACGACACCCAGCCGAGACCGTTCGCGGCGGCGGCGGCGCCGATGCCGCGCAGCAGGTAGGAGACGCCGAGGACGGCGCCGGCCAGGCCAGCGGCGGTGCGCGCGCTCTTCACGAGCTGCGCGGTGACGCCGGCCACGGCGGCGAAGGCGATGCCGAGGCAGGCGAAGCCCAGGCCCATGAGCACCGAGCCGGCGGGCGGCATGCCGACGGCGCTCGACCCCAGCGCCGTGCCCGCGCCCGCCGGCTCGGTG
>Ga0194044_10000768_pt1 | contig 16098 bp, 12 predicted proteins | sample JunL4417m_MetaG_FD_155460 | JGI IMG/M metagenome (GOLD analysis project Ga0194044, IMG submission 155460) | Anoxic zone freshwater microbial communities from boreal shield lake in IISD Experimental Lakes Area, Ontario, Canada - Jun2016-L442-17m | ecosystem: Environmental > Aquatic > Freshwater...
CGCCCGCGTCCACGGCGTGGATCTGGGCGGCATCGGGCCGCCCGGCCGCCGCCGCCATATGCCCACCTTGCCGCCAGCCGGCGACGTGCTACTCTGGGGAAGCACGATGAGGAGATGCCCCATGCAACCCACCAAGACCTGCGTCTACACCCGCGACGAGATCGTCGAGTTCGTGCGCTTCAAGAGCCTCGAGAAGGGGCACGACCCCGCAGATATCTTCCGCAACTTCGCCGCCGGTGACCTGCGCCACTTCAGCCAGATGCTCGAGGCCTACGCGTTCTGCGCCATGCTGCCCAAGGATGACCCCGTCTTTGCCTCATGACTGGTCATCCACCGTCGCCTCGCTGCGCAAGGCGAGTGACGGGCGCCTGGCGGGTGGCCGCGAGGCGCTCGCTCACTTCGAGCGCTACGTCAACCTCCTCTTTCGCCTGACCGTCGCGCACAAGGATGCCGCGATTCGTCTCTCACGCCCAACGGCGAATTCAGACGCCTGGGCGCTCACCGGCGGCCACGACCCTCGGGGCGGCAGCGCAATCCGGCTCACGGACGGGCGCTACCTGCGGCTCGTCGCGTGGCTGGACCTCGACCCGCGCGCGGGCAGGCAGCTGAGAGTCCAGGCCCTGACGTGGCAGTACCAGAACGCCATCGACGACGATTCATGGGTGTTCCGCGCGGACTACTCGCGGGCGCGAAGCGCCGCGGCGAACGCGCCGCGCGGCCACCTCCACATCGACGGCACGTTGCGCCATCCTGGCGTGCTGAGGCCCAAGCAGCCCCTCGGCCGCGTACACTTCCCTTGTCAGCGGCCGACGCTCGAGGCCGCGGTCTTGCTTCTGGCCGACGAGTTCGGCGTGCCAACGAACGCCCCGCACGAGGTGTGGCGCGCCGCCGTCGCCGAACACGAAGCTCGGTCCGCGCGGCTGTTCGACCTCTGATCCTCGCGCGGAGCGGGGGCACCGCGGGGCGGAGGTGTGGACCCACGACGAGCACTTCCGCGGCCTCCCCGGCGTGCGCTTCGTCGAGCCACTTCGTCGAGCCGCCGCCAGCGGACTGAGTGCTGCGTTCGCAGGTCGGACACTCTCTCGAGGCTTCGGGGAGCAGCGAACACGCCCATCTGCGCCGCCGGGTGCCGGGTCTTTCTTTGCACGCGACGTCTCGCCCGGCGCAAAGTGGTTCGTCGCGATCTGGCCGCTGGGCGACGGCGTCGAGCTTGACGAGGGCTACATCGGCGGCAACCGCCCGGCGCCGGAGAGCCGCTGACGCCGCTGGCCGGGCAAGGTTCTGGTCGCCGTAGCCGCGGAGGACAACCAGGGCGGCGGCCTCGGGTGCGCCCACCTGAGCATGGCCATTCCTGGACTGCCACGTCCCGGGCTCGTCCGCGAACTGCTCGCAGCGCGGCTGGCCCCTGTGACCGAAGCGAGCGCCCCACCGATCGCCTGTGAGCCGGCGCTCGCAGACTGTCATCCCATCCGTCCGGGCACAGTGCTATTGTCCTGTGATGAGGAGGGCAGCTGTGTCGAACGTCTTGCACAGATTGCAGAATCCTGGTGGGGCCGGCCGGAAATGGCGATATGGCTATGAACACCGAAGGAGAGCCATATGAGCATCAAAGAAATCGAAGCCGAGATAGAGAAGCTGGATCTGAAGGACCGCGCTACCCTCGCAAGGTGGATCGTCGAGAGCCTCGACGATCTGTCCGAAGCTGAGGTTGAGGCGTTGTGGGCAGAGGAGGCGGAGCGCCGTTTGGATGAGCTGGAGCAAGGGCTGGTCACTGAGATCCCGGCTGCCGAAGTGCTTCTCCGCGCGCGAGCCGCCATCTCGTGAAGCGGATCGGATTCCATCCCGATGCCGAGACGGAGATCACTGAGGCCGCGCAGTACTACGAGGTGCGTAAATCAGGCCTTGGTGCGGACTTGCTCGTGGAAGTGGAACGAGCCCTCGACCAGATTCTGACTAACCCCGAGGCTTCCCGGCGAATCGGACGGAGAGCGCGGCGGAGGGCCTTGTGGCGGTTTCCCTACGATCTGGTCTACGCCGTCTATCCAGATCGAATCCGAATCGTGGCGTGTGCTCACCAGAAACGACGACCTTTCTACTGGCGAAAGCGGCTGAAAGACACGGCTGAGCGGGAAGGCCCATCCAGCCCTTGAAGTGGGAGACGGAGAGCGCCGCGTGACGGTCAATCTGACCCGTGCCGAGAGAGCTGTCGCTCCGAGCCTCGGTACCGGGTTCCTCTGCGCCGTAAACGTCAGTCTCGCCGGGGTCGCCTGCATGCCCGAGCGCTTCCCCGTGGTCCACGGTGAGTCTCGCCGCGCGATCCGGCCAGGTGGGAGGAGCGCCTCGCAGAATGACCGCCTGCGACCATCCCCGTCGCTCAGGCGCCGGTGAGTCGCGAAGAGCGCGCCCGACGGGTGCATAGCCGCCCGCTCGGCCGCGGCGACCGCGCGCATCCGCCACTATCCGGAGGCGACAGCGGAGGTGGCGCGCGGCGTCAGAGGACTCACCCTCCCCCACGTTCCCGCACACGGTCATCTACGAAGTCCGCGACGACATCATCCGCGGGCTTGCGATCGGCCACCGTCGCAGGCGGCCATTCCATTGGCGAGGCCGCGGCTAAAAGGGCCTATCCCGGTAGGGATGTGCGTGCGGGGCGTTCGTGGACCGAGCGGGGCGGTCACGAGACGGTTCCCTCGTAGCCGAGCTACGTGGGGATCCGGGGAGGGCGGCGCAGCGCGCCACCCCCGCTTGTAGGGTTTGATGTGGTAGCAGTATGCTGCTGGGGTTCCACCCCACCGGCTACGGGAGACGCGTGACCCGAGTGGCTGACATCATGCCCCACGACGACCACCGCCGCGCCGCCTTCTCGGGCGGCAGGTTCCACGACTTCTAGAAGCCGCCCCTTCCTCCGCGTCGCGCCGGCCCCCACTTCGACCGGGCACCGGCCACGCGCCGCGATCACGCCGGCGACGGCGACCTCACCGCGCTGCGACGCGGCCGTTCGGCGGCCCTGCATCCATCGTCCCGCGGCCGGCGCGCCGCCCCTTCCGCGACCACATGAGGTGGGCAACGTTGTACGCACATCCAGACACGAGCGCGCCCGGCCGGCCCGGCCGGCCCCTCGGAGACTGAACCGATGGCCGGCTACCCCAGGCTCACCATCGACCTCGACGCCGTCGCCGCGAACACGCGGCTGCTGGCGGCGCGGCTGCGCGGCGCCGGGCTCAGCCTCATCGGCGTCACCAAGTGCGTCGACGGCGAGCCGCGCGTCGGGCAGGCGATGCTCGAGGCCGGCTGCGCCGGCCTCGCCGACTCGCGCCTGCCCGCTCTGGCGCGGCTCGCGGCCGCCTCGCTGGGGCCGCTCACGCTCATCCGCGCCCCGCAGCCGGACGAGATCGTAGCGGTTGCGCACGTCGCCGACCGGGTGCTGCTGAGCGACGTGGGCGCCGCCCGCGTGCTCGGAGAGCACGCCCCCGGCGCCATCCAGATCCTCCTCACGGTCGATCTCGGCGACCGCCGCGAAGGCGTCCTGCCGGAGGCCGCTCCGGCGGTCGCGGCCACGCTCGCCGCTCTGCCGCGCATCGAGCTGGCCGGCATCAGCGTCAACTTCGCCTGCCTGTCCGGGCAGCTGCCGTCGCAGGCGCTGTTCCGGCAGGCGGAGGACGTGCTCGCCGGCATCGCCGATCGCTGCGCCACCGAGCCACTGCTCAGCCTCGGCGGCACCTGCGTCATCCAGCACATCGACGGCTACGCGCCGCGCTTCGCCACCGAGATCCGCTCCGGCGGCGGGCCGGTCTACGGCTACGACTTCGTCAGCGGCGCCGGCCTCGACGGCCTGGAGCGCACCGACCCGGTGCTCACGGCGGTGGTGCTCGAGTGCTACCGCAAGCCGCCGGCGCCGCAGGGGCCCGGCGGCCTCGACGCCTTCGGTCATGTGCCCGAGGTCGCGTTGCCGGACGACGAAGCCTGGTACGCGATGCTCGCCGTGGGGCGCCGCGACTGCGAGCCCGGCGGCCTGCGGCCGCTGCTTCCGGGCTCGTACCTCGCCGGCGCCACCAGTGACGTCAGCGTGCTGATCACGCCCGAGCCTCTGCGCCCCGGCGATACGGTGTCGTTCGCCGTGGACTACGACGCGCTCGTGCGCGCCGTCACCTCGCCGTTCGTCACCACGCAGTTTGTGAGCCGCGGCGACCGTCTCGCCGCGTCCGACCCAGACGTCCCGAAGGGAGACTCATGACCACCCACGCCGACGGACGCTACGTCGGGCCGCGGCGGCCGCTCCGCATCCTGGACGCGGACGACGTGGCGCGCATCCACGAAGCCTCGCTCGACGTGCTCGCCGACGTCGGCGTGATGTTCCACTCGCAGCGCGCCCTCGACGTGCTCGAGGCCCACGGGGCGACGGTCGATCGCGAGACCACCGTGGCCCGCATCCCGGCGACGGCCATCGACGAAGCGCTCCAGACCTTGCCCGCCAACTTCATCCTCGGCGGGCGCACCCCCGAGTACGACCTCCCGCTGGACGGGGAGCACGTGTACCTCGCCTCCGACGGCTGCGCCACCTCCGTGCGTGAGGCCGACGGCACGGTGCGGCCGAGCGTCAAGCAGGACGTGTACGACGCGGCACACGTCGTCGACGGCCTGCCCAATCTCTCGGCCACCTCGGCGCTCGTCTCCGCGCAGGACACCCCCGAGGAGTCCCGCGTCCTGCACGAGCTCGACGCCTGCCTGCGGGCCTCGCGCAAACACAGCATCGTCGTCAGCATCAAGGACGCGACCGAGGCCAGGCCGCTCATCCGCATGGCCGAGGCGGTGGCCGGCGGCTCAGCGGAGCTGAAGGCCCGGCCTACCTTCTCGGTGATCCTCTGCACGGTCAGCCCGCTCCATCAGGAGCGCTTCGGCATGGATCTCGCCTTCGCGCTGGCCGCGGCCGGCATCCCGATCATGCTCTACCCCATGCCCATCCTCGGCGCCACGGCGCCGATCACGCCGGCCGGCACGGCGGTCGTCAACAACACCGAGATCCTCGCCGCGATCACCGCCGTGCAGCTCGCCTGCCCCGGCGCCAGGATCGTCCACGGCGGGGGTCCGACGGCGCTCTTCATGCGCACCGGCGCCTACTTCGCCAACGTCCCCGAGGCCCTGATGCTGCGCGCCGCCCAAGCTCAGATGGCGCGGTTCTACGGCATGCCGGCCGGGCTCGGCTGGGGCGGCACCAAGGCCAAGCAGCCCGAGGCGCAGGCGGCCTACGAGAACACCCTCGGCATGGTGCTCGAGATGGCGGCCGGCGCGGACTTCCTCTTCGGCGCCGGCCTCCTCGACAGCGTGCAGCAGATGTCGCTGGAGGAGCTGGTCATCGCCGACGAGGTCTTCGGCATGGTCACGCGCCTCGTGCGCGGCGTCACCGTCGACAAGGAGCACCTGGCCGTCGACCTCATCAAGACGATGGGGTTCAGCGGCGACTACCTCTTCGACCGGCACACGCGCGCGCACGTCCGCGAGCTCTGGCAGGCGCGCCTCGGCGAGACCGGCACCTGCGACAGCTGGAAGGCCGCGGGCAGCCCGCGTCTGGAAGACAAGGCGCGGGCAGTCGCGGGCGGCATCCTCGCCTCTCCCCCGCCCGACTTCCCCGCGGAGCTCGACCGCGAATTCACCGAGATCATCGCCGCGGCCGAATCCGGCCGCTTCTGAAAGGACCCACCATGGCTTACGCAGACAAGTGCTACGTCGGCAAGCGCGTCAAGCTCGAGCTGCTCTCGCCGGAGGACGTGCGCCAGATCCACGAAGCCACCCTCGACGTCATCGAGAGCGTCGGCGTCAAGTTCCACTCGCAGAAGGCACTCGACATCCTGGAGGCCAACGGCGCCTCGGTGGACCGGGAGACCACGGTGGCACAGATCCCGGCCGCTGTCGTCGAGAAGGCTCTGAGTACGGCGCCGCGCGAGTTCACCCTCGGCGCCCGCAACCCCGAGTACGACCTGCCGCTGGACGGCGAGCACGTCTACATCAGCTCCGACGGCTGCGGCGTCTTCGCCCGCGACCCGGCCAGCGGCGAGGTGCGCCCCTCGCGCAAGCAGGACCTCGTGGACTGCGCCCGCGTCGTGCAGGCGCTCGACAACGTGTCCGCGACCTCAGCCGTGGTCTCCGCCCAGGACTGCCCGCCCGAGACGCGCGTGCTGCACGAGCTCGACGCCTGCGTGCGCAGCAGCGAGAAGCACAACATCGTCGTCAGTATCAAGGAGGACTGGGAGGCGCGCAGCCTCATCAGGATGGCCGAGGCCCTGGCCGGCGGCTCGGAAGAGCTGAAGCGCCGGCCCATGTTCACGGCCATCATCTGCACTGTGAGCCCGCTCCACCAGGAGCGCTACGGCATGGACCTGGCGCTCACCCTGGCCGCGGCCGGCATCCCCGTGAGCTTCTACCCCATGCCCATCCTCGGCGCGACCGGCCCGATCACGATCGCCGGCGCGGCCGTTGTCACCAACGCGGAGTTCCTCAGCGGGGCCACGCTGGTGCAGCTCGCCCACCCCGGCGCCAAGGTGATCCACGGCGGCGGCCCCACGGCAATGTACATGAGCTCCGGGGCATACGCGAGCAACTCGCCGGAGGCCCTGCTGCTGAGAAGCTGCCAGGGCCACATGGCCGACTTCTACGGCGTGCCGGCCTGGTACGGCGCCGGCGCCACCACCGCCAAGGAGCCCGGCATCCAGAGCGCCTACGAGAACACGCTGGCGATGTTCATGGCCTACGCGAACGGCGCCGACGTGACCTTCGGCACCGGCCTGCTCGACGGCTCGCGCATCCTCTGCCTCGAGAACATGGTGGTGGACGACGAGATCATCGGCATGGTGAAGCGCATCCTCAGGGGCATCGCGGTGAGCGAGGAGACGCTGGCCGTCGAGCTCATCAAGAAGATGGGCTTCAACGGCAACTACCTGTTCGACAACCACACGCGCGCGCACGTGCGCGAGCTCTGGCAGGCCAAGCTCGGTGAGACCGGCAGCTACGACGCCTGGAAGAGCGCCGGCGCCCGGAGCACCACCGAGAAGGCGCAAGAGAGGGTGGCGGAGATCCTCGCCGCCCCGGCGATGCCGTTCCCGGCCGACCTGGGCGCCGAATTCGACGCCATCATCGCCGCGGCGGCGCGGGAGGCCGCCGCGAAGTAGGGCACGCGGCGCAGCCGGGCGCGGCGGCGCAGCCGGGGCGCGGCGGCGCGGGAGGCCGCCGCGAAGTAGGGCACGCGGCGCAGTCGGGCACGCGGCGCAGCCGGGCGCGGCGGCGTAGCCGGGGCGCGGCGGCGTAGCCGCTCCGCGCCCTCCCCGCCGCGGGGCCCGGTGCGGTAGCATGAGGCGCGGGTGGCGCAGCCGCCGCCCGCGCCTCACCGTCTACCGCCGGAGCGCCGCCGATGAGCAGCAGAAAGGTCCGCGAGAAGGGCTTCAGCAAGGACGCCGACAAGCTGATCCGGCGCCTCTCGCTGGTCGCCCTGTTGCTCGCGCGCCGTGGCCAGCCGGTGAGCGGCGACGAGATCCGCGGCAGGGTCGAGGGCTACCCGACCATGACGGAGGACGCCTTCAAGCGGCGCTTCTACGAGGACCGCCTCGCGCTCGCCGGGCTCGGCGTCGAGATCGCCGCCGAGAAGGGCGCCTACGGCGGCCCGGAGGTCTACCGCCTGCCGGCCGACGCCTACTACCTGCCGGCGGTCGCGCTGAGCGGCGAGGAGCTCACCGCGCTGGCCGCGTGCCTCGCCGTGCTCGAGAAGCGCTTCGCCTACTCGCAGCCGCTGCGCCTGGCGCTGCTCAGCCTGGCCCAGGGGCGCCCCGAGCTGATCGCCGACGCCGCCGCGCCGCCGCTGACGGTCGTCCCCGAGACGGCCGCCCCGGCGGCCGTGCTGCCCAAGCTGCAGGCCGCGATCGCCGAGCGCAAGACCGTGCGCTTCGCGTACTACGCCATCAGCCGCGACCAGGAGCTCGAGCGCACCGTCGACCCCTACGGCCTGCAACTGGTGGCCGGCGAGTGGTACCTCATCGGCTGGTGTCATCTGCGCCGGGCGGAGCGCACCTTTCGCCTGTCGCGCATCCGCTCGCGGGTCATCCACGCCTCGCGCGCGTCCCACGACTTCGAGGCGCCGAAGAGCTTCGACCTCGGCGCCTACCGCGACCGGCCCGCCTGGCAGCTCGCGCAGCCGGTGGGCACGGCGCGCATCCGCGTCGCCGCCGAGATGGCCTGGTGGGTCGAGGCGCACTGGGGGCACTGCGGCGCCATCGAGCGCCGGGAGGACGGCGGCATCGTGTACAGCACGCCCTACGCGAGCGCGCGGCCGCTGTTCGGCTGGCTGCTCGGGCTGGCCGACGCGGCGGAGCTCCTGGAGCCGACCACGCTGCGCAAGCAGCTTGCGGCGCAGCTCGGCCGCCTCGACGGCCTGCTCGACGCGGAACCACCGTTGGCCCCGCCGCTGAGGCCCGCCGGCCGCGCCGCGGCCGCCGGCGGGCGCCGCCGGCGCCGCGCGGCCGACGACTGGCGCGTGGAGGTGGACCGTTTCACGCGCCTCACGGCCCTCACCACCTATCTTCTGCAGAGTTGCGGCGAGGATGAGGCTCTGCTCGACGTGGCCACCATCCGCGCCGCCCTCGGGGCTTCCGCCGAAGAGCTGCGCGCCGACGTGCGCCTGCTCAACCTGGTCAACTTCGGCGGCGACGGCTCCCTGCTCTACGCCGAGTACGTGGGCCGCACGAAGCTGCGCGTCTCCTGCGAGCGCGCCGCGCTCGCCTTCGCGCGCCCGGCGCGCCTGTCTCCGCTGCAGGCCGACACTCTGCTGCTGGCCATCGAGCTTGTCGGCGGCCAGCTCCCCACGGCTTCGGGGGCCGCCCTGGCGAGCGCCGCCGCCACGCTGCGCGGCGCCCGCGAGGGCGCCGCGCAGACGCTCGTGAGCGGCGACCTCCTGCTGCCCGCCGACGACGTCCTCGACCCCGTCAACGCGGCCATCGTCGAACGTCGCCTGCTGGACATCGAGTATTGGACGGAGGGCACTGAGAGGATCAGCCGGCGCACCGTCGAGCCTTACCTGCTCATCCACAGCCGCGGCGAGTGGTACTACGTGTGCTGGTGCCGCACCGCCGGCGGCACGCGCGTCTTCCGCGTGGCCACCACGAAGACGGCGCGGCTCCTCGACGAGCGCTTCGAGCCGCGCCTCGATGTGGGCCTGGAGCTCTACCGGCGCGAGGGCATCCCCGCCTCGGGGAGCTACGCGCCCAGGACCGCCACCATCTGGTACAGCCCCACGGTGCATCGCTGGATCGCCGAACGCCAGCCGGTGCGCGCGCTCGCCGACGGCTCGTGCCTCGCCGAGCAGCCCTACATGGACGAGCGCTGGCTCTCGCATCACCTGCTGCGCTTCGCCGACCAGGCGCGCCCGCTGTCACCGCCCGAAGCGGTCGCCGATCTGCGCGCCACCGTCCGGCGCCTGCTGCACATGTACGGACGATGAACGACGTCAGCCTCGCCTGGATCGTCTACAAGATCGGCTGGGTCTTCTATGCGCTCGGCCCCCAGATGGTGATCTGCATGCTGCTCGGCTACCTCGCCGCGCGCAAGACCGCCGGCGACCTGCTGAACTGGCTGATCGTCGCCTTCTTGGCCGCCCTCGTGCCGCTCGCCGGCGTGCTCATCATGCTCGGCCTGTGGTGGAGGGCGGGAGCCGAGCTTCCCCAGAGCACGCCGCGGAAAGCGGAGCCGCCGGCGTGAGCGACAGCCCCTGGGTCTTCTGCGGCGCGGCCCGGCTGCCGGTCGCCCGCGCCGACGCCTTCGAACCGCCGGCCCGCCTGACGGCGGCCGCGAATCTAGACCTCGCTGTGGAGCGCGCTCTGGCGGCCCCCGTGGCGGCGCCGCGCCTGCGCACGCGGGCGCGCGGCGCCGCCACGGTGGCCGTGACCATCCCCGACGCCTCACGGCCCTGCCCCAGCCCAGCCGTTCTCGAGCACCTTCTCGAGGAGCTCCACGAGGCCGGCGTGCCCGACGACGGCATCACCGTGGTCGTCGGCTGCGGCCTGCACCGCACCACCTCGGCGGCCGAGCGAGAGGCGCTCGCCGGCGTGCTGGTGGCCGGACGCGTAAGGACCGAGGATGCGCAGGGCCTGGAGACGCCGTGCGCAGACCTCGGCCTCACCTCGCGCGGCGCCCCGGCGCGCATCGCGCGCCGCGTGGCGGAGGCCGACCTCGCGGTCACGGTCGGCGTCGTCGAGCCGCACCTCTACGCCGGCTTCTCCGGCGGGGTGAAAGGCGTCGCCATCGGCTGCGCCGGCCACGAGACGATCGCCTGGACGCACCGCCCGGCGTTCGTGAGCGCGCCCGGCGTCGTCGTCGGCGGGCTCGCCGGCAACCCCTTTCACGCCATGCTCCTCGAGATCGCCGCGCGCACGCCGCTGGCCTGGGCGGTCAACGCGGTGATGAACGAGCGCGGCGAGGCGGTCGCCGTGGCCGCCGGCGAGCCGACGGCCGCCCAGGCGGCGCTGGCGCAGGCGCACGCGGGCGCCTGGCTGCGCGCCGTCGAGGGACCGTTCGACGTCATCGTCGCCGGCGTACACGCGCCCAAGAGCGACAACTTCTACCAGGCCAGCCGGGCGGCGACGTACATCGGCCTCGCCGCCCGCCCTGCCCTCGCCGACGGCGGGCTGCTCGTGCTGTGCGCCGACCTGCCGGGCGGCCCCGGCGACGGACCCGGCGAGCGCAACTTCGCGGAGGTGCTGGCCGCGGCCGCCTCGCCGGCCGCGCTCGTCGCGCGAGGGCTGCGCGAGCCGCTCGGCCCCGGCGGCCAGCGCGCCTTCGTGGTCGCCCGCGTGCTCGAGCGCTTCCGCCTCGCCGTGGTCGGCGCCGTGGAGCCCGGCTTTCTGGAGCCGCTTGGAGTGGCCGCGTGCGACTCCGTCGACGCGGCCGTCGCCGCGGCCGAGGCGCGCCTCGGCCGCAGGGCACGCGTGCTCGCCGTGGCCGACGCCATGGCCACCGTCGTCAGCGGCGGCTGACGACGACCACCGCAGCCCAGACCCTCACGGCAGCCTGATCGTCACCACCGCGCAGTCGTCGCCCAGCACACCGCCGGCGTAGTCCTTGACGGTCTCGAGGATGGTGTCGGCGAGCTCCTGGGCGGGCAGGCCGAGGTGCTGCATCACGGTCTCGTGGAGGCGCGCCTCGCCGAACAGCTTCCCCTCGAGGCGCGCGTCGGTGATGCCGTCGGTGTACAGCACCACGCAGGTGTCGTCGGGCAGGATGGCGCGATTCGTGGGGTACACGGCCCCGCGGAAGATGCCCACGGGGACGTTGCCTTCGCCGGGCACCGGGAACTCGCCGTGGCCGGCCAGGACGATGGGCCGCGGGTGGCCGGCCACGGCGTACTCGAACATGTGCCGCGCCACGTCGATGTAGGCCACGACCAGGGTCACGAAGGGCTGGTCGGGGGTCTGCGCGATGACCGCCGCGTTGAGCCGGGAGAGCGCTTCTCCCGGCGATCCCTCGGCGGCGTAGGCGCGCAGCATGTACCTCACGACGGCCGACTGCGCCGCGGCGCTCAAGCTCTTGCCGCACACGTCGCCGACGATGACCATCAGGCGGCCCGGCCCCAGGGTCACCAGGTCGTAGAAGTCGCCGCCCACGCGGGCCGTGTCGGTGGCGGCGCGGTACCGCACCCCGACGTCGATGCCGGGGATCGCCGGCGGCTCCATGAGCAGCGCCTGCTGAAAGGTCTCGGCGATGGCGTGCTCGCGCTGGTAGGCCGTGGCGTTGTGCAGACTGGCGCCGAGCTGCGCGCCGAGGGTCGCCACAAGCAGGCGGTCCTCGTCGTCGAAGGCGCCCTCCTGCTTGTCGGCGACCACGAGGGTCGAGGCTTGCTGAGGCGCCTCGCTCTCGAGCGGCGCGAACAGCAGGCCGTCGCTCTGCGCCACGGCGACCGCCACGAGCTCACCGCCGGCCATGGTCTCGTCGGCCGGCGCCGCGAGCGCCTCCCGGCAGCGCTGCAGGAGCTCGCTCTCGGCGGCGGCGAGGCGGGCCGGCGAAGCGGCGCCCGCCACGGCCAGCGAGCGCGCCGCCAGATACTCGCCGGACCCGCTGAGGACGGCCGCCGTGCGCACGTGCAGAAGGTCGAGCGCCGCGTGCGAGAACTCGTCCAGCACGTCCTGCAGGTCGGCGCGGTCGAGGCGCCGGTTGAGGTCGACGGCGAACGACTGCAGGCGCTGCAGGCGCCGCGCCAGCCGGTCGCTGCGCTCGGCGGTGACGCGCTGCCGGTCGTACAGCCTCGCCTTGTCCACGGCAAGGGCGGCGAACCGGCAGATGGTGCGCGCCAGCTCGATCTCCTCGTCGCGGAGGTCGCGGGCTTCTTTGTCGAAGAGCTCGACCAGGGCGATCACGCGGTCGCGGATGCGCAGCGGGATGCTGAGCTTGGTCTGGCGACCGAGCCTCTCCAGGAGCTCGCGTTCGGCGACGTTGAGGCGCGGATCGTCCAGCGACGTCACCAGCACGGGCCGGCGGCCGGCGATGGCCAGGGCGCTGGCGGCGAAGTGGTCCAGCGGCAGCTCGCGCCCGGTCCGTGCGTCGGCGGCGAGCTCCAGATCGTCGAAGCTGACGAGGACGCGCAGCACGCCGGCGTCCTGGTCCACCTCGTACACGTCGCAGGCGTGCATGCCGAGGGCGCCGAGGAGCCGCGTGACGACCGCCTCGAGCACCTCGGTCATGTCCAGGCTCTGGGCGAAGTCGAGGCTCGAGTCGCGCACCAGCTCCAGGTCGCGGCGCTTGGCCCCGAGCTCGAGCATGAGACGTACGTTGTCGATGGCGACGCCGAGATAGCGGGCCACCGTCTCCGCCATGCTCACCTGCTCGTGGTCGAAATCGCCGCTCGCCTGCGCGCGGTTGTACACGATCACGCCGACCTCGCGATCGAGCGCCCGCATGGGCACGACCAGCACGCGCTCGAGGCGCAGGCGCGCGGCGAGCGGGCCCGGCGTGGGGTCGCCGTCGGTCAGGTCGCGCGCCACCGTAGCCTCTGTGCGCATGGCCTCCGCGGAGAGCGCCATGTCGCCGTACTCCGCGGCGATCTCGCGGGCATCGACGCCGAGGCCGAACCCGGCGCGTCCCTGCCAGTAGCCATCCTCGAGCAGCAGCAGCACGCCGGCGCCGGCGTCGAGCTGCTCGCCGAGACGCTCGAGGGCGTACTGCAGCAGCTCGTCGAGGTCGTCGCGCGTGCCTCCGCTGGTAAGGATGTCGGCGCCCGCCTCGGAGAGATGGGCGCGCAGAGTGGCGTAGTCGCTGATCGTGGAAAGGCGACGGATGAGATAGGCGAGGATGATGAGGCCCACGCCGGCCAGACCGCCGTAGAGCAGGTAGAAGAGGTTGCTCGCGGCCAGCGTGTCCTGCCACACCATGACCAGCACGGTGAGCAGGCCGCAGGCGACGCCGGCCGCGGCCACGAGCCGCTCACGCCCCGCAAGGGCCAGCAGCGTGAGCGGCACGAGATAGAACCCGGCCATGGTGACGGGGTGCACGCGCGCGTCGAGGAAGAAGACGACGGCGATGAGGACGACGGCCGCCACCCCGACGGCGAGCGAATGACGCCGCAGCCAGGCCGTGCGCCGTACCAGACGCGGGTGCCGTCGTTCGGCCGAGCTGTAGGCGCCTGTCGTCGACGAGGCCGTCACGTGACCCCCTGGCGGTGAGTGCAGGCCGAGCCTGCGCGGACCACGTATTCTACTACCGGCGTGAGAGGCTGGGCCAGTGCGGCCCGCGACGGAGCCCTTCGGGCTCGCGGGCCGCTCGCCGGCGTTGCGCCGCTCAGGGCGGCCCGCGACGGAGCCCTTCGGGCTCGCGGGCCGCTCAGGGCGCTCGGAAGCGGCGCAGCGCCTTGTCTGAGCGCAGCTCGCGCAGGGCGTCGCGCGCGACCCATCGGGCGCTGCGCGCGGCCGGGTCGCGGCGGTCGACGGCGGCGAGAGCTTCGGCTGCGGCCAGGATGGCCTCAGCCGTCTGGATCGCCGCCGCGTGCAGCGCCGCGTTGCGCTTGCCGATGTTGCGCAGCGCCCAGTTGACAGCCTTCTTGACGAAGTTGCGGCCGTCCCCCGCTTCGCGACTGACCAGTTCGAGGATCTCGAGAAAGCGCTCGTCGGGCGCCTTCTTGTCGTGGACGGCCAGGGCGGCCGCCGTCGCGAACGCCGCCCGTTTTACCCACTGGTCCTCGGCGGCGCTCCACTCGCGCACCTTGTCGTAGGCGAAGGACGTCTTGTCGAAGAGGTTGGACGTCACCTGGTCGCAGACGTCCCACGAGTCGAAGTCCGCGGCCCACTGGTCCATCTGAGCTGCGCTCACCGACGCCGGGTCGTCGACCATGCCGGCCAGAGTGCGCGCCTCGTGGTTGCCGGTGTCCCACAGGGCCAAAGCAAGCTCGTGGTCGACGCCCAGACCCTTCGCCATGCGCCGCAATTCGGGCACTGAGACCCCGAAGGCGTCCGTGACGTTGATGCCGTAGCGCGCCATGCCGGCGCGGTTCTCATCGCTGGCCATCCCGGCCAGCTCGTCCATGACCGCGCTGAGGCGCTCGCGCGTGCTCATCGGCCGGCATCCAACGCGCGCGCGGCTCAGCCGCGCAGTTCGGCGTCGGCCGCCGCGAGGATCTTCGTGAGCTCGGCGGCCTTATCTGCCTCGAGCGGCTCAGGCCGGTACTCGCGCCAGATCCACGCGGCCTTCTCGCGGGCCACCTCGAGGGGATCGCGAAAGGCGCCGTCGGGCCCCGGCTGGTGGGTGATCGCCGGCTTGACGGCCGCGCGCATGTGCCGCCGCGTGTGCTTGTGGCCGAGAAAGTGCCCGCCGGGGCCGACCTCGGCGATGGCCTCCAGGGCCAGCGCCTCGTCGTCGAGGTCGATATCCATGATTGCGTAGCGGGCGCGCTGGTAGATGTCGTCGCCGAGGATGATGTGCTCGGGATAGAACAGCGTGTACACATTGACGAGGCCGATGCTGGGCATCAGCTCCGAGCCTTCCCACGCGGCCTGCACAAGGTCGAGCGCCTCTTCGACGCCGGCCTGCCAGGTGCCGGGCGCCGGCGAGTCGGTGCCGCAGGTGGCCGATTCGGCGGGCACGCCCCAGTGGTGCGCGAGCTCGGTGCCCAGGGCGCGGCTGCGCCCGTCCTGCGGGAAGCTCACGAAGTTGCCGCTGCGCGGGTCGGCCCAGCTCTGCATGATGGAATGGAGCACCGGCGCCCCGGGATGGGCAAGCTGCAGCAGCACGGTGGCCGCCACCAGCTCGGCGGAGCCGAGCGCATAGGCGCCTGCTTTGGTGGCCGGCGCCGTGGTGCCCAGCGTCGGCATCGTCACGAAGGTGACCGGCACGCCGGCCGCGGCGAACACCAGCGCCGCCTCGATGCCGTCCTTGTCGATGACCAGCGGCGAGATGGTACCGATGAGATCGCTCAGCACGGGCCGCCGGCGCAGCTCCTCCGGCCCCCCCGCGATGACCGTGGCCATCTCCACGGCGTAACGCGCTTCGCGGGCGCCGTTCACCATCCCCTGCAGGTGCTTGACGGTGTTGTTCCAGCCGGCGTCGAGCTCGTGGAGCTGCGCGGTCCGCCCACAGTCGCCGGCGCTGAGCGTGGGCCACCAGAAGGCGATGCTCGACAGATAGTCCTGGATGCGCGACACGTCGGCAAGGTCGGCTTTGGTCGACGGCCGCCGCTCGCGCGTCGCGAAATCGACGATCTCGACGCCGCAGCCGTCGGTGGTGCAGTAGGTGTTGCCGTCGCCGACCGCGATGTCGCAGCTCGCCTCGCGGGCGCCCAAGGTGAAGCGCCGCGGCGCCTGCGCCATGGCCGCGAGCACGATCTCGGGCGGGAACCGCGCGGTCTGCGCGGCGCGGTCGACGCGCACGCCGTGCTCGGCGAGCACGTCCAGCGCCGCGTCGGACTGGACCTGCACGCCCACGGTTTCGAGGATGTCGAGCGTGGCCTGCTTCAGGCGGTCGAGCTGTGCGGCGGAGTGGTAGGTGGCCGCGAAAGCGGGCCTCAGCGGCTCGATCGGCGGGCGGGCGATGGATGCCAAGGTATCAGCCTCCGGCTCGGGGACGACGGGACGGCGGCGC
>Ga0194044_10000770_pt1 | contig 16085 bp, 13 predicted proteins | sample JunL4417m_MetaG_FD_155460 | JGI IMG/M metagenome (GOLD analysis project Ga0194044, IMG submission 155460) | Anoxic zone freshwater microbial communities from boreal shield lake in IISD Experimental Lakes Area, Ontario, Canada - Jun2016-L442-17m | ecosystem: Environmental > Aquatic > Freshwater...
CCCCACCCCCCGACCCCCTCCCACAAGGGGAGGGGGAGTAAAAGACTGGCAATGTTAAATTTTTTCAATATTAAAACATTTTCTCTACGGGTCTGCGTTCCGGAATATATTCGCGGGAAATTTTGCCCTCATTCCATTCCCTGGACACATAAAGATTGCAGTAACAGCTCCCATAAGCCGCCATATCTTCACTGCGGTAAACACAGGGACAGATGATGTCCCTGTCCTTTTCAATGTTTCCCGAAGACAGGCGGCAGGGGCAAACCATGTAGCCATACCGCTCCTTATTGACCAGGAGGGCCTTCATCAGATCCGTCACCCTTTCGTTGTCATCGTTGAAATAATAGCCTTTTGGCTCCTGAACCTTTTTGAGCATTTCATAGAGTTTTTCGGTATTCATTCGAGCCCAATCGCCTCCTTGTTTTGGGTGGATTTATAGTAGTTACAGGTGCTAAGTGAATAAATCTTTACTGGAGGTACTGACATGGATTTTTCCTTCCATTGATTTCCCCCCATTATCAATATATCATCCGTCTGTCTGGGTGATTTTGGAAAGGATTTCCTCCTGAAACAGTCGGTCCGATTCCGTGGCGATGCGCCGGTGAACATCCCTGAAAATTTCCAGCAGATTTATTGCAAAAGGGGTTAACTGAGAACCACCACCCGATGCACCGCCAATGTTCCGGGTCAAAAGTTGCCGGCCCATCCGGTTTTCCGTAGCCGTTATTCTTCCCCATAAGGCCCGATAACTCATTTTCAGCTCTTTTGCCGCTGCCTGAATCGAGCCATGGCGTTCAATGGCTTCCAACATTTTAAGACGTCCCAAGCCAAAGATCACCTCCCCTGAACCGTCTTCAAACCATATTTTCGAGCGGATAAAAAATGGACATTTCTTACTTTGTGTCATGACTGCCTGGTAAATTCATTGTTTGAAAGTCGTTGATCTATTTTTACTGTGAGTAAGGGCGACCGGCCGGTCGCCCCTACTTTTAAACCACGAAACACATGAAATACACGAAAAAATGTTCTTTGACAGGTAAGATTTGTCCGGAAAAGCTTTCATGGCAATGGTCTTCTTGCATGACTGTCGTGGGCCAGTGATAGCAATAATCGGGAATTCATTGACCAGACGATTGAGGGTATTATATACTGTTCGTTCAATCATGACAGGATGTTAAGGCAATTCATATAATTTGTCAATTCAATTTATAATTTGTACAAAAGCATTTCAACTTGTTCCCAAACTGAAGCCTGGGAACAAGCGATTCGTGTATTTTCATCTGCTGAGGCATCCAGGCACTCTGTCGGATACCCCGCCAAGGGGCGACCGGCCGGTCGCCCCTACTCCAGCCAGACCCGATGCCGTCATCTTTTCAATCTTTCATGGCAAGTGATCCGATCTGTCAGGAAACCGTCTGTCAATTTGACAGTTGACGGAAGACCATTTTCCGGCTATGGAACAGCCGATGATTCGATATGAAAATCAACAATCAGAAGCTCTGCCCCCCTTTGTGTCTGTCCATGGTGGCCATAGTGGCGACTATTGCCAGCACGCACGGGATTCCCTGGATGATATCGTAAAGGCATATCATAACCAGGAATTTGCCTGGGTCGGCATTACCGAGCATATTCCGCCAACTTCTGATAGCTTTCTCTATCCGGATGAACGCGCGGCAGGGCTAACTGCAAGCGCCATGCTGGAGCGTTTTACCCTGTATATGGCGCACTGCCGGAGTTTGCAGTCAGCGTATCATGGCCAACTAACCATTTTTGTCGGCATGGAAACCGAGGCGTATCAGGGTGCTGTTGACTATGCCATCCAGCTTCGGGATCGGTTTCATCCGGATTATGTCGTTGGATCTGTTCACCATGTTGCGGATATTCCTATCGACATGAATCCATCCGAATACGCCAGGGCGGCATCGGCATGTGGCGGCATCGCGAATATGTATGCAACTTATTTCGATTTGCAGTATGATATGATTCAGAAGTTAAAACCTTCTGTGGTGGGGCATTTTGATCTGGTTCGGATATTTGATCCGGATTACCCTTCCCGCCTGAAAATACCGGACGTATGGGAGCGCATCTGTCGCAATCTAAAAGCTGTTGAATCACTTGGGCTGATGCTGGATTTAAATGTTCGGGCGCTGCTGAAAGGCGCCAGGGAGCCATATCTCTGTCATCCCATTCTGGAAAAAGTCCGCGAAATGGCAATTCCCGTCGTTCCAGGGGATGATTCCCATAGCGTGGACACTGTGGGCCGACATGTTGCTGAAGGCATCAGGTACCTTCGGTCTCTGGGAATTTCCACCGCGTGGACCATACCAGGTATCTATAAATATTAAGTTTAACCCTTAACACTGGTTTTATACATGAAAAAGTCAGCACTATTAGTATTCGCAGGTTTGATGTTTGTTACTGTTTTTACCGGGTGCAGCAAGACCGAAAACGCAATAACGAGTTTTGATGATGCTAAAAATGCAAAAATCGGCGTGCTGACCGGTTCAACAGGTGAAGCTATTGCAGCAGCAAAGTTTCCGAATGCTCAGGTTAAAAACTTCGATGATGTCATGGACAGTGTTGCAGCCATGAAATCAGGGCAACTGGATGCAGTCATTGTCGCATTCCCCACCGCAATTCAGATATCAAAGCTGAATCCGGAATTCTGGTATCTTCCAGAACCCCTTCAAAATGAGGATACCGCCATTGCGCTAAAAAAAGGTAATGATAATCTGCTGGCGACGTTGAACAATATTATTGCCGAACTGAAGGCGGATGGCACTCTGGAATCTATGAAGAATCGTTGGTTCAAGGCTGATTTGTCCCCATATAAAGAAATGAACATCACCCTTCCCACAGAAGGCAAGCTTCTAAAAATAGGAGTGAGCGCCGCACGGGAGCCGTTCAGTTTTGTGGACAAGAACGGCAGAGTGACCGGTCATGACACAGAGCTTGCCAAAATCATCAGCGCCAAACTCCAGAGACCTGTCGAATTTTCAGATATGAAATTCATGGCTCTGATACCTGCGCTGCAATCAGGCAAAGTGGATATGATCGTCTCAGGAATGACAGCAACTGACGAACGCAGAAAATCGGTGGATTTCACACAACCGTATTTTGCCAATGCCCAGGTTCTTTTTGTCAAAAAAGCCACCGCCGGAAGCACCGTGTCATTGCCTTTCTTCAAAAGCATCGCCAACAGCTTTCACAGCAACATAATCCATGAAGAACGTTATCTACTCATTCTGGACGGACTCAAAACCACAGTTGTCATTTCCGTATTAGCCACTGTTTTCGGCACACTGCTGGGTGCGCTTGTCTGCTTTATGAGAATGTCGAAGAAATCAGTGCTGAATTTGCCCGCCAAAATCTATATCTCCATTTTGCGAGGTACTCCTGTGCTGGTACTTCTGATGCTGATATTCTATGTCGTATTTGCTTCGGTAAATATTGACCCGGTACCTGTTGCAATTATTGCCTTCGGTATGAATTTTGCCGCTTATGTATCCGAAATATTCAGAACCGGTATAGAGGGTGTGGATAAAGGTCAAATCGAAGCAGGCATCGCGATGGGGTTTAGCGGGGTCAGAACATTTTTCTACATTGTCCTGCCTCAGACTGTGCGGCGGATTCTGCCGGTCTATAAAGGCGAATTCATTTCCCTGGTGAAGATGACCTCAATAGTCGGCTACATCGCGGTACAGGATCTGACAAAGGCAAGTGACATCGTACGCAGCCGCACCTTTGATGCGTTCTTTCCACTGGTTATGGTAGCGATTCTATACTTTTTGATATCTTGGTTTCTCACGCAGTCACTTGAATATTTGGAACGGATAACCGACCCTAAATTCAAAAGGAGAAAGGTGAGCAACGCATGATAAAGGTAGAGCATCTTTCCAAGAAGTTTGGCAACCTTGTCGTTCTTAGAGACATCACTATTGAAATCAGAAAAGGTGAGGTGATTTCCATCATCGGCCCTTCCGGTACCGGCAAGAGTACCTTTTTGCGCTGTCTTAACCTGCTTGATCGCCCAAGCAGCGGCTCAATTCATATTGACGGGATTGATATTCTGGATACAAAGACAAATGCGCCCAAAATCAGGCAGAAGATGAACATGGTATTTCAATCGTTTAATCTTTTCTCTCATCTTACATCGCTGGAAAACCTGACTATCGGACAGACCAAGCTGCTGAGGATGAGCAAGAAGGATGCGAAACACAAATCCATGGAACTTCTAAAACTGGTAGGACTTGCAGAGAAAGCAGACAGCTTTCCGGATGAGCTTTCCGGAGGACAAAAGCAGCGCGTGGCCATTGCACGTTGCCTGGCGATGGATCCTGAGATCATTCTTTTTGACGAGCCAACCTCGGCGCTTGATCCGACCATGGTAAGTGAGGTGCTGTCTGTTATACGCCGCCTTGCCAAAGATGGCATGACCATGGCGATTGTTACCCATGAAATGGATTTTGCGCGTGATGTATCAAACCGGGTGTTGTATATGGACGAGGGACTTATCTATGAAGAAGGTACGCCGCAACAGATATTCGGAAATCCTCAAAAAGAAAAGACCATGGCTTTTATCAACAGGATACGCAGTCTCAACTACCATATCAACTCTCCTGATTATGATTTGTATGCCCTTAATGCCGAAATCGAAATCTTTTGTGAAAAACAGATACTACCAAGGAAAACCAGACACAATGTATTGCTGCTTGTTGAAGAGATGCTCCAGATTTACAATCCATTCCTGCACTCAACAATGCTTGATATGAAACTTGCATACTCTGAGAAGAAAGAGAGCCTGGAGCTTGTATTTGAAAACACTGGGGATGCAGTAAACCCGCTTGACAAAAAACGGTTATCCGATGAATTGGGGCTGAGAATCATCAATAATCTGGCTGAATCCATTATCTACCGGCGGGAAGACAACAAGAACAGGTTAACGTTGATGATGAGATTGTGATAGTTTAAAGAATGTATAAGGAATCAACATAACAACAAAGGAGAACAGTATGAAATTGAAAAAGCATTTTATTGTAATGGTCTGTGCTTTTATGTTTTTGGTATCGGCTACAGCTTATGCTCAGCCTCAACCCCCGGTGTTAAGCATCACGAATGGAAGTTGGGTGTACATCTCATGGACCGAAGTTTCGGGCGCAACGGGTTATATCCTGACATTAGCCCCAATGCCCTATACAGGTCCGGCGTCCCTCGTTAGCCTTGATATGGGAACTCAAAGAAGCTTGTCGGGTGGTGAACTTCCAGCCGGCTCCGCCTTCTATGTGGCGGTCCAGTCCCTCGATAGTTCAGGAGTAAGCCAATACTCCAATGTCGTATCGGTTATCATGGGATCATACCCGATTGCGGCGGATGTTTTCACGACAGTCCAGAATACGGTTTCCCCAATTGCATTGTCTTTGATCACGACACAGATTTCTCCTGCGGATCTCACACTGTACGATGTCTTCGGTTACAGTGCGTGGCAGGAAGGGCCTGGCCTGTCTGTGGTCAAGCGGATCGACATTATGCCGGCTGGCTACTCGGGTGCATCGGTCACAAATACGGGTCGCCTTTTGAATTTCTTCACCATGACCGATGTCCATATAGCAGATAAAGAATCTCCTGCTCAGGGGAACTACTACGGCTGGACCGCTACGTTTGGTTTAGATGCGTCGGGCGGCAACCATTCTTCAGCGTATTCGCCGGTAATTTGCTATACAACCCAGGTCCTTGACGCGGCCGTCCAGACGGTCAACGCCATTCACAATCAGAGGCCGTTTGATTTTGGTATTTTTCTTGGCGATGCGGTCAACAACACTCAGTATAACGAGCTCAGATGGTATATCAATGTTCTGGATGGCAAGGAAATCACCCCCAGCTCCGGCGGTCACATAGGATCAAGCAATATCGATTACCAGAAACCCTACAAGGCGGCCGGACTCAACAAATCAATCCCATGGTATCAGGTACTTGGCAACCACGATCAATTTTATATGGGTACCTTCCTTGTGAACGATTACATCCGAAATCTCTATGTCGGCGATACGATCCAAAACGCAAGCAGCAATATGAACCTAACCCCAAGCTCCGATCATCACGGTTATTATATGGGCGTGGTTGACGGTTCGACACCCGACGGGATCATCAGAGGTGTAGGACCGGAAACGGATTTCGCGTCACCCCCGAAGGTGGTCGCCGATCCGCTCCGCCATTCGCTTAGCACGACAAATGTCTCGGGCGCCAGTACATCGGGATCCTCAACCTTGAATTGGATGAATGAATTCTTCAATACCACGTCAATCCCGGTGGGCCACGGATTCACACAAACCAACATCGAGAGCGACTTCGCCTGCTATACCTTTGAGCCGAAGACGAATATGCCGATTCGGGTCCTCGTACTCGACGATACCTGCAAGGCAAATGTCAATGCGCAAGTTCCTTATTATGCAAGGGGTTGTCTCGATCAGATACGGTACGACTGGCTTGTAGGTGAACTCGATAGAGGTCAGGCCGAAGATATGCTCATGATCATCGCAGCGCATATACCGATCGGAGTGCAAACAAATCTCACAAATCCGGTGATAGAAAATATATTCTACGTTCCACCCACGCCCGACCCCCATTCCATTAAAACCGATAGCCAATTACTCGCCACGCTCCACAACTATCCGAATCTCATGCTATGGATTGCGGGACATCGTCACATGAACACCATTACGCCACAACCGTCATCCGATCCAGCCCATCCTGAATCCGGCTTCTGGGAGGTCGAAACCTCTTCGCTCAGGGATTTTCCCCAGCAGTTCCGCCGCTTCGATATCGTCCGCAACAGCGACAATACCATTTCAATCGTTGCAATAGATATCGATCCAGCAGCCAAGGACGGGTCACTTGCTGATATATCTCGTTCGAAAGCAATCGGGATTGCAAGAATATTGGTTGGCCTGTCCACCTTCGGCGATACCACGTCTCATGCCTACAATGCGGAGCTTGTAAAACAATTGACTCCTGCGATGCAGACTAAGATTGCAAACTACGGATCGCCGATGGCGGATCCCCCTGGCCTATAAAATAAGGTTCGTCCTTTCTGAGGATGAGCAGTTGATATAAGGAACCAACATCAAAACAAAGGAGAACAGTATGAAATTTAAAAGATGCCTTTTTGTAATGGCCTGTGCTTTTATGCTTTTAATATCAGCTACAGCTTATGCTCAGCCTCAACCCCCGGTGTTAAGCGTTACAAAGGGAAGTTGGTGGGTGTATCTTTCCTGGACAGAAGTTGTAGGAGCAACGGGTTATACCCTGTCTTACGCCCCAATGCCCTATACTGATCCGGCATCCATCGTGGCTGTGGATATGGGAACTCTAAAAAGCTTGTCAGTGGAACTTCCGGCTGGTGTCGCCTTCTATGCGGCAGTCCAGTCCCGCGATAGTACCGGTTTAAGCCAATACTCCAACATTGTATCGGTTATCGGAGGCTCGTATCCTACCGACATCATAGCGCGCGCCGCTAAATTGCCGGCGAAGGACATGTCGCAGAGTCTGCTCTACGACAACCTGCTGGAATGGGAAAAAGCCGTGGTGGCCAAGATGGTACAGGCAGCCGCTTACATGGATGCCGCATATTGGCAGCAAGTAGATCCGGAAGGTGAAAAGTTGTGGCGCAGCCTTGCCTGGGCAAGTACATCGCTTGAAAAAGCGGTTTACACGATGCTTGACGCCAACTACGGAAGGTGGGACAGGTTTCTGAATTTTGCATCCTTTGTCGGCGCAATTGAACGTCCTCCCGGAGGGTATGTCTATCCGACTGATCTTACCAAAAGCGAGCTGGATGCCTACATCGCGGCCCATCCAATGGAAAAGGATGCTCTGCTAAACCCGTTCACCGTGGTGCGACGCAGTGGCGAAAAACTGGTGACAATACCATATCACCAAGAGTATGCAGCGTTTGTTGACCCCACCGCCTTGCTTCTGTTCGAGGCGGCGGAGCTTTCCCAAAATCCGACCTTGACCAAATACCTGCGTCTGCAGGCCCAGGCGCTGCGCAGCGACAATTACTACGAAGCCAACATTGCCTGGCTTGATCTGAACTGCAACATAGATGTCAGTATAGGACCGCATGAAATATATGACGACCAGCTTACCGGGCAGAAGACGTTTTACAAGACCAACGTGTTGCTTGTGGATCAGTCAGCCGCAGCGCAGCTCGCAAAATACAAGTCAACCGGTCCGGCTCTGCAGGAAAATCTGCCGGTTGACCCCAAATACAAACCTGTTTACAAGGCGGACACAATGATGCCGCTGCTCCTGGCGGATGACATACGCCGCTCCGGCCAGGGGCGCGCCATCATGGAACCGGTAGCCTTCAGTCTGCCCAATGACCCCAAAGTCTGGGCGGCAAAAGGCTCAAAAAAAGTGATGATGGGTAATTATCTGACCACCCGGCGCACTGTCGTGCTTGAACCCTTGGCGAAGGTTATCCTGGACCAGTCCGTGACCGCCATGATAGATCCTGAAGCCTATTTCACCTGGGTGCTGATGCATGAGGTATGTCATACACTTGGGCCAAGAGAGGTCGTGAAAGGTGGTCAAACCATGACACCAAGAGAGGCGCTGGGAGAATATTACTCTCCCATCGAAGAAGGCAAAGCCGATATCGGTGGCCTTTACAACATCCCCTATCTTATCATCAAGGGGCTTGTCACTGCTCCGCTTGAATGGCACTACGCCGGATTCATGGCGGAATCGCTCCGTTCGATCCGTTTCGGCATGGGTTCTCCTTATGGCGTCATACGTTCCGCAGCATGGAACATATTTCTGGATAAAGGGGCTCTGGTGTACGACTCAGTAAACAACCGCTTTACCATGGATGTGCCCAAGATGACCGCTGCGGTCCGTGAATTGCTGATCACCCTGATTACTATAGAAGGGGATGGGGACACTGCTGCTGCGGCCAACCTTATCAATACATATTCCAACATTCGGCCCGAATTGCAGAAACTACTTGATGCGGCCGAAAATTCCGTGCCGCTGGAGTTCGTGCCAGTGTATGCGAAGTAGTTTTGATTTACTCGGCGCTTTCATCCTTCAATTCTGACTTTGTTTGTGTCGGAAGATTTGAAGCAGGGGATGCTCAATTCCACTAACTCAGCATTTGACTTAGGTGATTTTCAATAAAGAACTATGTCTTGATCATCGTTTCGGCAGGCGTTTATCCGTATATCGCCGCCATCAGGCAATAGTAGGGGCGAATCTTGCATTCGCCCTATCGAAAGGGCGAATACAAGATTCGCCCCTACGAAATAAAACCAACTGGCTGAAGCGATGATCAAGGCCGTATATTCTTTATTAGAAATCACCTTATAATGTCAATGTTGAAGCATCGGTGATCATCTGCCGGAGATGTAGAAACTTCATGTCCGTATGCTCTCGCGGACGGGGCAGATCAATGTCATAGACCGAAGCCATGCGCCCTGGCAGCTTGCCTTCAAGGCTGACGATACGATCGGCCAGGAAAATAGCCTCGTCAATGTTGTTGGTGACAAAAAGGACGGTGCGCTTTTCCGTTTGCCAGATGCGCTCGGTTTCTTGTTCCATGAAAATCCGGGTCTGAGCGTCCAGTTGACCAAAAGGTTCGTCCAACAGCATGACCTGCGGACCATTTGCGTAAGCGCGAGCTATGCCCACACGCTGTTTCATTCCGCCAGACAACTGGTGCGGGTAATGGTTTTCGAATTTCTGCAGCCCAACCAGGTTGATATAGTGTTGCGCAATTTTCCGCCGTTCGGCTTTTGGAACCCCATTGAGTTTTGGCCCCATCTCGACATTGCCCATCACGGTCCGCCATGCGAAGAGCATGTAGCTCTGAAACACAAGTCCACGGTCCGGTCCTGGCTTTGTCACGACCTGACCATCCAGCAATACCGTTCCCTCAGAGGGAGTCTCGAGCCCTGCGATAATTCGCAAAAGGGTGCTTTTGCCGCATTGACCGGGCCCCAGGATGACCAGAAACTCGTTGTCCCGAACTTCAAGACTGATATCCTGGAGGACATGCACCCTCTGAGTCCCTTTCTGGATGAATATCTTGGATATGTTTTGGCAAACGATTTTAGGAGTGTTCATATTGTCTCTTTCTAAACAGGTGGAATTAAAAGCCTTCTAATTTTCGTTTCCAGGGACAGACCAGTTTTTCGAGGATAATGATCAGAAGCGAGGTCGTCCAGGCCACGATAGCGATAATAACCATGCCGCCAATCACAAGGGATGTATCGGACATTTTCATACCCTGAACGATGATAAAACCCAGTCCGGATCGGGATGCCACCAGTTCGGCTGCCAGAACACAGGTCCAGGCGTTGGATAAAGATATCTGAAGACCTGCAAAGATTGCTGGAAAGGAGGCTGGAAAGCTGACTTGAATGATTTCATCCCTGCGATTTCCCCCCAGAACTTTAACCACGTCATACAGCTCCGGCTCAATCAGGCGGATGCCGGTGTAGGCATTCAGGAGGCATGGAACGAACGTTCCGATAACAATGATGAATATCTTGGAAGGCTCCCCGATCCCGAACCAGAGAATGGCGATGGATACCCAGGCAATTGGCGGCATGGGTTTGAAGATGTCGAAGACCGGCTTTATAATAGCATCCACATATGGGTTGAGAGCCATGAACAGTCCGATGGGGATAGCGAAAGCCGAAGCCAGCGCAAATCCGATCAACACCCGGCTGGTGCTTGCCCATATATGCCCCCACAGAGTCAGGCCCGCCAGTGTGTCCGTCAGCATCCGCTCGAAACGCAGCACCACTTGAACGGGGGAGGCCAGCGCTCCTTTGAACATATCGCTTTGTCCAATCACCTGCCAAACCAATAAAAAAGTCACAGTCGAAACACAGTACAGAAAATATTCGTTGGTGATGACGCGATAAATGGTCATGGGTTTTTTCTCGCCGACCGCTTCCTGTACCTCATTGGCGATGGCCCGGTCACCCATTCCGGAATTCGTGGGTTGTTTTATCATGGCGCTCAATATATCTACCTCCTGATACCGGCGAGGAGTCGACGCTCCAGGCGTTCAATAGCATAACCGATCACAGCGCCGACGAATCCCACGCATACCATGCCCAGGACAACCATATCAGGTAGCGCCAATCGTCGTCCCATGGAGATCAGATAGCCCAAACCCTGATCCGCGGCAAGCAACTCGGCGCCCACCAGGTTGACCCAGCAGCAGACCAAGGCGATCTGCAGGGCGCCGAAGACCATGGGTAGAGCTGAAGGAATGCAAAGTTGAACAAAAATCTGCCAGTCGCTGGCGCCATAAGTACGAGCCATTTGAATGAGGGTTGGGTTGGTCATGCGAACGCCGACAAACGCATTGATTACGCACGGTACGACTCCTCCCAGCCAGATAATGAAGACCTTGCCTTCTATGCCGATTCCGAACCAGAAAATGGTTAACGGAATCCAGGCAATGGGAGGGATGGGCCTGATAAGCTCGAAGATGGGTCGGGCGAGCCCCCTGACCACCGTAAACCACCCCATGAGCAATCCCAGAGGCAAACCAAATGCCAAACTAAGCAGGTACCCAATAAATGCCTCTTTGCCGCTCGTCCAAGCGTGGGCGGCAAGGACGGCGCCGTCCGGGTTGGGATCAGTGAGCTTGACAAGGAAAAGCTTGATGACAGCGGACGGCGCCGCCAGCATGGTGCTGGGAACGATACCGGTATCAACAATCATCTCCCAGGCGGAAAAAAAGGTGAATACACTGAGGATGGGAAGCAGGGTCAAGGTCAGAGGTTTTTTGACTTTGACAGATTCATAAGCCATGGTTTAACTCCCTTTCCTGGAAAGACTTGCCATACAATAGCGGTTAGTTGCGAGCATCGAGGAGCGAGTTCGTTTATCTCGCAGCCCAATACTCGCAACCATATCTCATTTATCGGTAGGAATGGGGGTTTTGACCATCTTCAGGAACTTGTCTGTAACATATCCGCTCTTGTTGATTTTATCCAGTTCTTCCGGTTTAAAACGACCCTGGGCCGTGAAAAACTCGGCGATCATACGCTGCCATTTCGCGGCGGTGCTTTCTCCTTTGGACGTATCGAACAGTGCGAGCTGCTCTTCGATGTTCCATACAGGATGTGTATCTATATCTTTTTTGCAATTGGCCTCTGTCATCTCTTGGCCGCACCAGTCTTTCATGAACTTCTGATACAGTTTAACAACCTCGGGGCTGCTTCCTTTAGCCTTGAGATAATTGACGCTCCTAAGGTAAACACGCAGAAATTTAGCAACGGTTTCAGGATTTTTATCACAGAAATCCCGATCACCAACCAGGGTGATGGGCAGGGCTGCCCCTGCTTTTTTGATATCCGATACCTGTTTCCAACCCTTGTCTTCAGCAGCCAAGGTATAAGGGGCCCAAAGACAGGCAACATCCCCCACACCTTTCTCGAAAGCAGCAATGATCGAAGCCTGGTCCATCTGCTTGATAATGACATCTTTGTCTTCGAGCCCCAGCATTTTAAGCCAGGTGGAGAGGGCATAGTGAGCAGAGGAAACTGTGGTGACGAGAACGGTTTTACCCTTCACCGTATCCGGGGAACCTATCACGTCAGGGGCGTTCTTGTTGAAACCTTTGGTCTTCAGGACAGGGCTGTCCGGACGGACATAAATGGCATTGGTCATTGATTCGTCATTGCCGAGGCCGATCATGTATGCTCCATACCGCAGAGCGCCCACTACCTGCGGAACACCTCCGGTACCACCCATAACCCACTGTTTGGCTGGCAGTGCTTCCATTTGGGCCATACCCGAATCAAAAAACAGGAGTTCCAGGTCGAGTCCTTCCTCCTTGTCCCAGCCGTTCTGTTTGGCCAACCAGGGCAGGAAGGTTTCGTGTTCAGGCATCCAGCAGGTTTGCAGTTTCACCAGATCCAGAGCTTGAGCCGGCATCAACGAAAACCCAATCACCACAGCCATGACAAATACACTCAATAAAGCGATTTTTTTCATCCTTAATGCTCCTTTTTCCAAATGTTGGTTTTCAGTTTGAGAATTCCATTCCTATCGCTTGCGGGTCGCCGCCCGGCAGTTTTACGCTTTTCGCGGGGTCTTTGCACCTCCTTCTGCTTGATGTTTGTCCGCATTCACCAGGTATTGGGCCAAGGTTGAACTTACCACCAGCGAATCAGTTCGGTCACCTGTTTTCGGATTTCGACAAATTTTGGGTCGATCAACGATCTGGGACGAGGCAGATCCACGAGTACCTCCGCTTTGATGTGCGTCGGTTTGTTGCTGAGTACGAGAATACGTTCGGCCACGTAAACCGCTTCCTCAATGTTGTGGGTGACGAAAAGCACGGTGGATTTAAGGGTTTGCCAGAGCTTGATCAGTTCATCCTCAAGGTAGTAGCGAAGTTTGATGTCCAACTGACCATAGGGCTCATAGGGCTCGTCCATCATCAAAAGGTCCGGATCTACCGCGAATGCTCTGGAAACTGCAATGCGCTGCATCATGCTGGCGGAAACCTGATTGGGAAAAAGATTGGCAGTATCAGCCAGGCCCACCATGTTAAGGATATCATTTAACTTTTTTTCAATCCGGTCTTTTGGAAAATGTTTGACCTCCATGCCGTAAGCCACGTTATCCCGAACGGTGCGCCAGGGAAGACAGGTCGGCTCCTGGAAGACAAAGGCCAGGTTGTGTTTTTTGGGGTTGGCTACCTCACCATCAACATAGATGTCGCCCTCGGAGGTAGGAATCAGCTTGGAAAGGCAGTTCAGAAATGTGGTTTTACCGCACCCCGTGGGCCCGACGATCGCCAGAAATTCCCCTTCGGCAACGGTGAAGTTGATGTGATCCAGAACCAGGAGATCGCCAAATCGCCGGGTCAGATTTTTGACTTCAATTTTGTTTCGCCTGCCTAAGTAGTCTGTCACGGTGAGAACTCCATTATGATGTTTTTTAAAATGGCCATTTCCCGTTATGGTACCGGATGGGGGGCAGGGACTTCTGTTTTGTTTTATCGCAGATATTTTGCAAACCCGTTGACAGTTGAGTGTGAACCGTGAACGGTCAACGGTGTTAACAAACAACGCAGCTTCTGACATATCCTGAGACAATGGGTTTAATTGCTTGGTCGGGTCCACTGACATCTGATCTCTGACAAGGAGCTTGACGTTATCTGATATCTAATATATCATACATCAAGATTGTGTCAACCATTTTTTTGATGATCCAAGATGCGATTGATTCGAAGTATTAAAAAAGGCTTGACAGCTTCTGATATCTGATATATCTGATATCAAAGGTGGCGAGTGCTTCACCCCCGCAACCATTGTTAATATCGCCGTTCCCGAGGCGGCGCTATGATGGATGAGCGGCAAATCGCCTCTGGGATCGCCGCACCCCAGTGCGGCAATCATGACGACGCTCTCTTGTGGCGGCTAAAACAAAAGCCGCACTGGGGTGCGGCGATCCCAGGATGGCTCCCAGGTATGGCATTGGGTATTGGGATCGTTTCATTCGGCTTGGCTGATTTGCTTCCATAACGCGGTGCTGAAACAGATGCAGATATACTTGAGACCGGATAAATTTAGCCGGACACAAGAGCGTGGGTTTCTTATTCCAATTTTCACGAATTCATACGCTCTTGTGTCGGCTGGTCCGCAGTACAGCAATTAAAAAGAGTGTAAGGCTGGGATAACAAACGAGTAGAAAGAATGATCATTACTCATCATTCATCACTATCTTTTTTCATCATCCATTTATGGTCAGCCGATGCACCGGCAACCGGTCGCTGCTGATAGAAAGGAGAATGTCATGGACAACAAAACAAACTGGCTGGATTATGATGTTGACGAAATGGTGCGCTGCGACCGGGATTATTTGTGGCATCACATCAAGCCCCATAAAGTGTTCCAGACCGCCGAACAAATGATCATCGTTGAAGGCAAGGGTTTGCGGGTCAAGGATATCCGGGGACGGGAATATCTGGATGCCACATCCGGCGGTGTATGGAGCGTCATGGTAGGACATGGCCGGGATAGCATCGCCGCTGCGGTTTATGAACAGTTGAAAATCCTTAGCTATTATGCGGGAACGGTGGGCAATATCCCAGGTATCAAATTCGCGGCCAAACTGATCGAACTTCTGCCTCGTCTGAGCAAAGTATTTTTCTCCAACAGCGGATCCGAAGCCAATGAGAAAGCCTTTAAGGTTGTCCGCCAGCTCTCCCATATCGATCCGGATCGAAAAGGAAAGTACAAGGTACTGTTTCGAGATCGTGATTATCATGGCACCACCATCGGCGCACTGAGCGCAACGGGACAGTTGGAGCGAAAACAGGATTTCGGACCATTTGCCGAAGGATTCGCGGAGTTCCCTCACATGCTCTGTTACCGCTGTCCCTTTGGAAAATCCTACCCGGATTGTAACATCAACTGCGCCCGCAGCCTGGAAGATGTGATCCTGAAGGAAGGGCCGGATACGGTCGGCGGATGTATTGTCGAACCCATCACAGCCGGCGGTGGCATTATGGTTCCGGTCCAGGAGTACTATCCGATCCTGCAGGCCATCTGCCGCAAATATGGTGTCTATCTGATTATGGATGAAGTTGTATGCGGGTTCGGCCGAACCGGAAAATTCTGGGGCCATGACCAATACGATGTTGACCCAGACATTATCACCATGGCCAAAGGACTGGCCAGCTCTTATATGCCCCTGTCCGCTACCGTATTTCGCCAGGACATTTTCGATAAATTTCTATGCGATCCCAGCCAGCAAGCTGAACGGATGAATTATTTCAGGGATATAAGCACTTATGGCGGATGTACCGGCGCTATGAGCGCAGCCTTGGAAAGCACCCGGATCATCGAGACAGAACAACTGGTGGAAAACAGCCGGGTGGTCGGCGCCTACCTGCTGGAAGGTTTGCAATCCCTGAGCGATATGCAGTTGGTGGGAGATGTCCGGGGCAAGGGACTTTTCTGCGGAATGGAATTTGTAAAGGACAAGCAAACCAAGGAATCCATCACCGAAGGGGAAATGGGTCGTCTCATGGGTCTGGTGGCCGCCGAAGG
>Ga0194044_10000773_pt1 | contig 16042 bp, 17 predicted proteins | sample JunL4417m_MetaG_FD_155460 | JGI IMG/M metagenome (GOLD analysis project Ga0194044, IMG submission 155460) | Anoxic zone freshwater microbial communities from boreal shield lake in IISD Experimental Lakes Area, Ontario, Canada - Jun2016-L442-17m | ecosystem: Environmental > Aquatic > Freshwater...
GTTCCCAGCCGTAGCCGACACCACCGCGGCCAGTGTCCCGGCCGTCGCCACATTCAGGTTGGCCACCGCAACCGGCCGGTAGGCGGTCTGCCCGCCAATCGGGAAGGTGAAGGACTGGCTGCCCGTGTTGAATGTCTTCTGCAATGTGCCGTTGACCCAGCCATTGTTGCGCGACCAGGCAGCGGCGGCCGCCAGGTTGACCTGGTACGAACTTCCGGTGACCAACTCGCCGCTGGTAAGCGTGAGGGTGCCATTCACGGTCGGGCTGGCGCCCAACGACGCGCAGTTGGCGTTGTTCAATTCCAGGTTTCCGTAGCTGCCCGTGCTTTGTCGCGTTGTGGGGAGCATGGCTGAAACCGGGACTCGGTGAAGACTGGGTTGGGAGGACGGTGGCTGGCGTCAAGATTCCGGCGGAGCCGAGGCATTCGTAGAAGTTGGTGGGTTCCGGGGTGCTGGTGGCACCGGGCGGGGATAGGGAGGCAGATTGCGCACCAGAAGCTCCGTCGCGTTCTTCGGCGGGCAGATCACCATGCCGACGCCACCTTTATTGCGCATCCAGATTTTCTCGAAATCCGGCTGAAGCCATTGCAAACAATGCCCCCCCTCCTTCGCCTTTTGGGCTGTCGAGGCCGAATCGGTCACGATGACCCGGCCATCCTCGGTTACGCCGCAGAAGGCGACGATGTGGCCTCCCATTTTCGCGTAGGGCGGCGCGAGGTATTCACTGCTGGCCGGCATGGTGATCGAGCAGAGAATCACCTTGTTCTCGCTAACGGTCTGGCGCACGGCGTCCCAGTCCCGAAAGCGATCAAGATAGGCCCGGAAACCGTGTTCGACAGCGGCATTGATCGTGCGCGGCCAGATGCCGAACGATTCGTATTCCGGGTCCGTCGTGTAGCAGATGATCTGCTCCAGAGGTATCGACTTGCCGAAATACTGCATCGCCGATGCCACCGCGGCCGACTGGCACCGGTCCTTCAGCGGGTTACCGCAGACATCGGCCTGCAGGCGCAACGGAACATCGAGAACCTTTGACGCCGCCCGAGAACTCCGTTTCTCAGGCAGGTAACGCGCCGCCAACTCGGTCGTGGGATTCGTATCGGTGGTGATGATCCCCAGGGCCGGCAAAACCGTCAGCGGCGTCTCGCCCTCATCGACGACCTTGAACCGGTAACCGGTCGCCTTCGCTTTCAGCAGGAGGGTGTCCTCATCGACCCAACCCCGATCGAAGCTCGGCTTGGAGCGTTTGCCGGAGAGTTTGATGTCGCCCCAGAAGCCGGCATAGAGCCACGGCGATGCGTCGCCCGGCCCAAACTCCGCCTGGAGATAAAGCCGGAACCCTTGCTGTTTGGGGAGACGGACATTCCAGTAATAGACCAATTCGTTGAATGGAAACGCGGCTTTCACCAGCGGCGAGGTCCAGGTGCCTTTCCCCGACTGAGCCAGAGCTTTGGCCTCGATATGGTGTCGCCAGTCGATCGGCTTAATGGATCTGCGGGGCGTCGCTGCGGCCAGTGGGGTGGCTGCGGCGGCGATTTGATTTGTAGTCTCGGCTTGGGCCAGTTTCGAGCCAAACACACAAGTTGCGAGTGAGAGTGAGAATGCCAGGCAAAGGCGCCGAGACGCGGCAAGGCAGCCCTTGCCGCCGGCTTCGTTCGCGCCTTTCTCGGATTCGATGGCGATTTGCTTTTTCATCACGCGCAGTCTTGCGGAAAACAGGAAGTGAAGCAAACCGATGTCACCAATCCTCGGCAGTTTTTTCTTTGGGGAGCAGCGTGGGGCAGATGTCTTGCTCTGACTCTGGCCCTGGCTCTGGCCCTGCACGGAGTCGGAGACTCCATGGACCGGCAGGTCGGAGACCTGCCCTACACCCGGCAGCAGCCTGGGGCATATCCCTTGCTCATGCTCCTCCTCTTGCTCTTGCTCCTGCTCCTCCTCTTGCTCTTGCTCTTGCCCCGCACGAAGTCGGCGACTCCGCCAACCAGCAGGTCGGAGACCTGCCCTACGCCCCGTTAAAATTGCTGTGTTGCAGACGTTCGAAGCCAGGTGATACGGTCAATCGAGCCAACTAGGCAAGGATGTCCCAGTTAAAAGCGGGAGAGGCAATTATTGCCTATCGAATAACATAACCATTTGGAAAAACGACCCTGTTTCAACAGGCACCCCCTCCGAAATGGCAGGCACGCGAGTTGCTTAACTCCCGTCAGGCTAAAAAATGTGGCAAATAATGTCATTCGATGAAAAGTGAATCATTAACAACCAGCGATTGGGATCAAGTAGTTTCCGACTTCAGACGGCTCTGCATGCTGCGCCATCAGGGTAACGTCGCCGAATCGGACGAAATTCTGAGCACCCGGCTGCCCAAACGGATAGCCACATGGTCGCGAACCAGCACGCAAGATCCTATCGTGAAAAAGACGACTCTGGAGGACATGTTTCGGAACGAGCAAAAGCGCGTTGAAGACGCGATGCTGTTCCATGAGATTGCCTCCACGCGATGGGAAACGCAGTTGATTCCGATGTTGTGCAATCAGGTTTCCCAGGAAATTCGTCGCACGGTAAGCGATCAATTTTCAGCTTACGAGGCGCAGTTTGGGGAATTGAACGCCGGCCGGTCCGCCAATAACCCAAGGATTGCGCCCAAGATCGCCTTCGAGAACATTCCTGGGATTATAGATTACTTATCGGCGGAAGATCGAAAACCCGCTGGTCTGAACAAAAGAGTCGTGGCAGCTTAAGTTGCCATTGGCCAGTCAAGCCAAGGAACACCCTGAACGAACAAAACCATGACCACACCTGTCAAATCCAATCGAATTAACTTAACGAACGAATAACCATGAGTACACCAGCCAAATCCAATCGAACTAACGAAGAAACGGAAATCAAATCGGCTCCGAAAAGCGGAGATGAACCCCAACGGGAAGCAAAACAAGTTTTACAACTCGGTTTTGACTGGGGAACCAACACTTCCTGCATCCAGGGATCCCTGCGCGGATCGACGGAACTTACCGTTCACCATTTGGTTCCCACCGTGGTGGGTTATGCCAAGGAAGGTATTCTCCCGGATTTGCTTCCCGGCAATGCCTCTGTGCTCTTCGGTCAGGAAGCTTTGAAACACCGTCTCCACCTGCGTCTGGTTCAACCGATGATCGACGGTGTTCTCAAAGATATCAGCGTTTCTCGCGATTATCTGCAATATTTGAAATCCCTCATTTCGGTGCCTGCCGGAACGGAAATCCGGGCGGTCATCGGCATTCCTGCCAATGCCGCTGTGACCGCCCGGGAAAACGTCCGTCAAGTGGTGGCTGGCATCTTCGATCGGGTCATTCTGATTCCCGAACCGTTTCTTGCCGCCCTGGGTTTTCGGGGTGAGAACCGCCTGACCGATCCCAATTATGTGGACCCGGTTCGCAACTCCCTATTTGTTGATATTGGGGCTGGCACCACGGACGTTTGCCTGGTTCAGGGCTATTATCCGACAGCGGAAGACCAAATCAGCCTTCCATTTGCTGGCGACAAGGTCGATGCCATTTTGAGCGAAGGCATTAAGAAGACTTACCCCGACTGCGGGTTGTCCACGATCAAGGTGCGCGAGATCAAGGAACAGCATTCCTCTGTGGTGGCGGCCGAGCAGCCGGTGATCGTGAATGTGATGGTTGGCGGGAAAGTCAGAAAGCTCGATTTGACCGAACAAATCGACTTCGCGTGCCGATCGCTGCTGAATCAAGTCTTCGAGGCGACCAAAGCGCTCATTGCCCGGGCACCATCGGATAGCATCACCGAGTTGCTGCAGAACATCATTCTCACTGGTGGCGGAAGCCAGATACGGCAGTTGGACAGCGAGTTGCAGAGAATGCTCGTCGAGGAAGGATACGAGAAGCCGATTGTCCGAAGTGTCGGCAAGAATTACAAGGATTTCGTGGCCAAGGGCGCCCTCAAAGCAGCCCGCCAAGCGCGCGAAGACCAATGGCAGCACCTGCTGCGGGGCCAGTCTTAATTCGGGGCGTCCCGGTCTCGTTTCGTCAGTCGTCATTTCGCACGGGCGGACGGTGCCGCCCTCATCAGCCCCTTGACATAGCTTCGGACCCTGATAGCGTCAGTTTCGAGAGTGGAACTTTGACGTTTTGACCTTGAAAGACCTGAAGATTGCCATCGGTGCGGATCATGGCGGATTGGAGCTGAAGAACCAGCTTCTGGGATTCCTGCGTGACAAGGGCTGCTTTGTCCAGGATTGCGGAACCCACAACAAGGAGGCCGTCGATTACCCGCGCATTGCCTACACCGTGGCGCGGCTGGTTGCTGGCGGGCAATGTGACCGAGGCGTCATGATCGACGGCGCGGGGATCGGTTCGGCGATGACTGCCAACAAGGTGCGCGGCGTGCGCGCAGCGGCCTGTTACAACGTCGCGCTGGCCAGGAACAGCCGCCAGCACAATGATGCGAACGTGCTGACGCTTGGCGCGGGGCAGACCAATCTCGATCAGGCCACGCAGATTCTGGAGGCGTTCCTGACGGAGGAATGTGTCGAGGAACGGCATCGCAAGCGGGTGCAATTGATCAACGCCGTTCAGGACGGACCCATCGAGGTCGGGCCGCACCAGGCAACTCTCCTGGCGGGTGTTGGTGAAGCTCGAGTGATCCTGCCGCCATCGGATTTGCAGAACATCACCAAGCCGGACCTGGAAAAGATCGCTCACCGCGTTCAGGAGCTTCTGGCGACTCAACGCGCGCCGATTGCCGGCCCTGCGGCTTTGCCGCCGTTGAACATCCCGCAGCTTATCGACCACACGATTTTGCGGCCGGACACCACCAAAGCCGACATCGAGCAACTATGCCGGGAGGCGCGCGAGCACAGGTTTTGCTCGGTTTGCGTGAATCCAACCTGGGTCTCACATGCCCGGCAACTTCTGGACGGATCAGGCGTGAAGGTTTGTTGCGTCGTTGGTTTTCCGCTCGGGGCACAAGCGCCGGAGACCAAGGCCATGGAGGCCCGGGCGGCGATTCGGCAAGGGGCCAAGGAGATCGACATGGTCATCAACGTCGGCGCGCTCAAGGGCGGCGACGAGAGCCTGGTGCTGCGGGACATTCGTTCGGTGGTCGAGGCCTGTCGGGACGGCAGCGCGAAATGCAAGGTGATTCTGGAGACCTCGCTCCTCAACCAGGCGGAGAAGGCACGCGCTTGCGAATTGGCGGTCAAAGCACGGGCTGACTTTGTGAAGACCTCGACCGGGTTCAGCAGCGGCGGCGCGACGGTGGAAGACGTGGCGTTGATGAGCCGAATCGTGCGCGACAAGCGCATGGGGGTGAAAGCGTCCGGGGGCATCCGCTCGCTGGCCGATTTGCTGCGCATGGTGGAAGCCGGCGCCACACGCATCGGCACCAGCAGCGGCATCAAAATCCTGCAGGAAGCCGCCGGGAAGGCCGACAGTTCCGAGGGTGTAAAATATTAGGATACCTGCGATCCCTCTCTTTTATGGCAGACTTACGCTCATACATTTTCCTGGACAGCCTGCAACCGCAGGTGGCGTCGTTCTTCGCCACCGTATCGCAGGGTTTCCTGCCCATTGCCGGGCAGGCCTCGCTATTTGTCGAGATTTCGCCGGGCATGGAGATCAACCGCGTCACCGATGTGGCGCTCAAATGCACGAAGGTCTTGCCTGGCATGCAGATCATCGAACGCCTCTACGGTCTGCTGGAAATCCATTCGGAGTCGCAGGCGGATGTCCGCGCCGCCGGCGCCGCCATCCTCGATGCGCTCGGGTTGAAAGAGGAGGACCGCTACAAGCCGGTCATCTACAGCAGCAGCGTCATCCGCATGATCAACGACTACCATACCATGCTCATCAACCGGACGCGACACGGTAACACGATTCTGCCGGGTCACAGCCTTTTCACACTGGAAGTCGCCCCGGCCGCCTACGCTGCCTTCGCGGCCAACGAAGCCGAGAAAACTGCCGACATCAACATCCTTGAGATCCGCGCGTTTGGCAGTTTCGGCCGCGTCTATATTGGCGGGGAGGAAAAGGACGTGGATGTTGCATGGAAAGCGGCCGAGGCGGCCATTAACAGCATCAGCGGCCGCGCGATGAAAGGCGGCAGCTCGGACTAACCCGGATGCTTCATGGGAACGACCAACCACTTGTCCGCAGCTTCCGCAGCGCAGTGTGGCAGCCGTGGGGTGACGGATTTTGAACCCAGCCTAATTTACAATTCATAATCACAAATAAAACGTTAGGAGACACATATATGGCAGATGCATTAGGTTTACTGGAGACACGATCCTTCGCGGCGATGGTCGAAGGCGCAGACGCAATGGTCAAGGCCGCCAAGGTCGAACTCGTCAGCTTCGAGGAGACCGGCGGTGGCTACGTCACGGCGGTCATCCGTGGCGACGTCGCCGCAGTGAAGGCCGCGACGGATGCCGGCCGCCTCGCCGCCAGCCGCGTCGGCGAAATGGTCGCTGTCCATGTTATACCCCGGCCGCACCCGGGCGTGGACGAGGTGCTGCCGCTGGGGCGCGGCACCAAAGCGGCCAAGAAGTAACGCGAGCATCATGATCAGGGACGGGCCATGTGGTCCGTTCCGGTAGGGTGCATCGCCCCGCCCGCGCAGGCGGGGCGTGGATTGAAATGATTGAAATGATTGGAACTTTATGAATCTTGGCAAGGTTGTCGGCACCGTTGTGGCCACGCGCAAGGAAGCCAGCATGGATGGATTGAAGTTCATGCTGGTCAAACACGTTGATCCCGAAGGCAAGGAAACCGGCGGTCATGTCGTGGCGGCGGACGCCGTTGGCGCCGGCCCGGGCGAACTCGTCCTGATCGCGACCGGCAGTTCCGCGCGCCAGACGACCGCCACTCAGAACCGTCCGTGCGACGCTGTCATCATGGCCATCGTGGATAGTTGGGAAATTGGTGGCGTGGATAAGTACAAGAAGGACTAGCACAGGTTCATCATGGCCGGACTTAGCGACCAGGAAATCGAAGTCATCGCCCAGCGTATCGTTGCCGGCCTGAACGACCGCGCTCCGGCGAGCCGGGAGCGTCCGGCGGCTCCTTCGCTGGCTGACGAACTCGGCGTATTCGAGAACAGCGAAGCAGCCGTTCAGGCCGCCGCCGTCGCGTTTGGCGAGTTCGACCAGATGGGCTTGCGGAAACGCAACCAGATCATCGCTGCGATCCGCAGCGCGATGCGCGAACACCGCGACGCGTTAGCGAAGGAAGCCCACGAAGAGACCGGGCTGGGCCGGTACGAAGACAAGATCATCAAGAACCTGCTTGTCACGGAGAACACCCCCGGCACTGAGGATCTGCAGCCGCACGCCGTTACCGGCGACGATGGTCTCAACCTGACTGAACCCGCGCCCTACGGGGTCATCGCCGCCATTACCCCGACGACCAATCCGACCTCGACCATCATCAACAACACCATCGCCATGGTGGCGGCGGGCAATGCGGTCGTGTTCAATGTTCACCCGAACGCCAAACGCGTCTCGTGCCACAATGTTGCGCTGATGAACAAAGCCATCACTGGCGCCGGGGGGCCGAAGAACCTCATCACCTGCATCGCCAACCCGACCGTTGAAAGCGCCCAAGCGCTCATGAAGCATCCCGGCATACGTCTGCTGGTGGTTACCGGCGGCGGCGGCGTGGTGCATGCGGCGATGTCGAGCGGCAAACGGGCCATCTGCGCCGGACCCGGCAACCCGCCGGTCGTGGTGGATGAGACCGCCGACATCGACAAAGCGGCGCGCGACGTGGTCTTCGGCGCATCGTTCGACAACAACATTATATGCGCCGACGAGAAGGAATGCCTCGTCGTTTCGAGCGTGGCCGACCAACTGATCAAGGCGATGACGTACTACGGTTCTGTGCTGGTGAAGCCGGAGAAGTTGGCGGCGCTCGAGCAGGTTATTTTCAAGAAGAATCACGGCGCGCGCAAGGAGGCCGAAATCGACCGCTCCCTCGTCGGCAAGAACGCCAGTGTTATTTTGCGGAAGGCCGGTATCCTGTGCGACGACACAGTCCGGTTGGGCATTGTCGAGGTCGATCACGATCACCCGTTGCTGTGGACTGAGCAGATGATGCCGATTCTGCCGATCACGCGCGTGCGGGATGCCGACGAGGGCATCGATCTGGCCATCGCGCTGGAGCATCCCCGGCGGCACACGTTCGTCATGCATTCCCAGAACCTATCGAACCTCAGCCGCATGGCCCGCGAGTGCGACGCCAGCATCTTCGTCAAGAACGGCCCGTCTCTGGCCGGGCTGGGCTGGAAGGGCGAAGGCTACACGTCATTCACCATAGCCAGTCCCACCGGCGAAGGCATGACCAGTCCGCGCAGTTTCTCGCGCTGGCGTCGCTGCACGCTGGTCGGCGCATTCAGGATTGTCTAATGAGGAAATATTCGACCATCGCGGTCATTGAGTTCGGCAGCATCGCCGACGGCATTTACTGCACCGACGCGCTGCTCAAGAAAGCGCCCATCGCCATGATCAAGTCCGGAACCGTCAGCCGGGGTCGGTACCTGATTATCATTGGCGGCTCGACCGCTTCGGTCGAGGAATCGCTGAACGAGGCCTTGGCCGTCGGCCAGGCCAGCCGGTTGGACCACGCGTTCCTTCCCGACGTTCACACCCAGGTTCTTGATGCCATCCTCGGCCATCGCATCCCGGTCGAGCAGGACGCGGTGGCTATTCTTGAAACCGAGACCGTTGCCGCGAACGTCCGCGCGGCTGAACTGGCGCTCAAAGGCACCCAGGTGCGCTTGGTGGAACTGCGCCTCGCGGACTACGAGTTGTCCGGCAAAGCCATCAGCATTTACAACGGCGAGTTGCACGAAATCGAGGCGGCGATGGAGCTGGCCGGGGATTTCCTGCGTGGCCGGAAGGAATACGTCCAACACCGCATCATCTGCCAGCCGCACGAAATATTGACGAAACATCTCGCTGAGGGCACGCGTTTCGCCGCGACGAAACCGCGCGAGATGGAGGGTGAGGAGGTCTCCTGATGCTGCTCGGCAAGGTCATCGGCACCCTGACGGCCTGTGTCGTTTATGAAGGACTCGAAGGCGTGCCCCTGCTTTGGGTGCAACCGCTCGACAACCACGGCCAGCCCAAAGGTGAACCGCTTGTGGCCTGCGACTCCACCCGCGCCGCCGGCTTCAACGAGTTCATCTATTATGAAGGCGGACGTGAAGCCGCGATGGCGCTCGACACCTGGTTTGTCCCAGTGGACCACGCCATCATCGGCATTGTGGATGGCCTGAATATTCCGCCATGATCATCGGCACTGTCAGAGGGAACATCGTCTCGACGATCAACCACCCGTTCTATACTGGCAAGAGGTTGCTGGTTGTCGAGAAGGAAGATTTCGCCGGCAAACCCGGCGGCTATCTCGTCGCCATCGACGGTGGCGTCGGTGCCGGCGTCGGTGAACGCGTGCTGGTCATTGACGAAGGCAACTCCGCCCGGCAGGTCGTTGCGGATGCCAACGCCCCGGTCCGCTCGATCATCGTCGGCATCATTGACCGGATCGATGCGGAGCAATCAATTGGATGTGAAGTCCTGTGGCATGCTGGAGGATAAACATTAGACAGAACAATTGAAGACGGGAATATTAGACAGAAACATTGGAGACAGAAAAATGGAAATGACACATTGAAACGCAATCATTTGCGGATTACCGGGCGAAGTCCTTTAGAATTTCCAGACTATATGAGTGGGGGTGAATCTTTTGAAGAGTTACAGGAACATCTTAAGGATAGCTAGCCCTACCTTCGCATCGTAAACAGTCGAATCTTGGCTTTTGTGCGTATTTCATGGCCGGACTGGACAGGCTGTCATACATGACATAATAGCAGGAAACCAGCGCTCCAGATGAAAGATCCGAACAGCCCGGCGTTGCTCAGTCGTCAGTTCCGGGGCAAGCATCACCGTGGGTCGTCTTCCGGGGCCCCCCGTCGTCGTGCGCACTAACGTCGCACGGATTGCGGCCAGGTTCTTCATGGTTTCGCGTGCGGAAGCGTCCGTTCCAAGCGCCATCTTTGCCAGGCTAACGAGCATCAGTCCCAGAACCGTGGCGAAAGTGTGTAGGCGCAGCGAACCGTCTGCCCACTGATGCGAGGCCCCCACGAAACCACTCCGCCTTTCTTGGCTCGTCGGAAGAGTTCTTCCACGTTCCACTGGCCCCGGAAGGCATAAACGATTCGCCCCGTGCTCCAATTGTGTTGGTCGGTGCAAAGCACGCGTTGGACGAGCCGGGTCTGCTCCAGTTGACGACGCAAGGCGACGGCGATGCCACGCTTCTGTCCCACCAACAATTCCTCACTCTCCACCACGACGAGCGTCCGGTCCAACTTTCCCACTGCGGTTCGCATGCGTGCCGCGCGGACGTGTTGGAGTTTGCCGGAAAGCGGCTTCATCGCTCCCCGCCGCGCCGCCATCTGCAATGCCTGTTCTGCGGCGGCGTGACCCAGCGGCAGAATGGCTACCGCCACCGCCAACTCGCCGACGGAGGGGCCGTCCCTCGCGCCAAGGTTTCCGCACGCCCGGTCAATGTGCGCGATCAGATCCAATTGTTCGGCGACCCAGATCAAGGCCCCAACGTCGCCGACCCCGCGCGTGCCCACCGTGCGTGTGGCGCCCAGATCGACGACGGGTGGGGGTGCTGCCGGCCCCAGCACCACTCACCGCGGAGGCGAGGTCAGAAATGCCAGGACAACCAAGCCTGACGGGACTCAGCCCGGCTCGCCGGTTTCGAGTTCGTAGATCATCCGCCAGAGTCGATCGGCTTCACCTCGCTCAATCACTTGAAATGGAGTGGAACCGTCAAAGGCTGGATTGGGTTGTTTGAGCCAGGGACCGATGGCTTCTGTGGCGACCAATTGCGCCAGGGCTGCGAACAACCGTTTCAACTCCGCGAGACGGCGTTCTGTGGACGCGCTCGGCTTCTGCCCTTGCCTCCAGTTGGCCACGGCGCGCTGAGAAAAACCCGTGAGGCGGGTAAAGGTTTCTTGCGTTACGCCATAGGCATCACAGAACTGCTTCACCGCCGAGCCGGTCTGGACGCCATCCTTCCTCAGGGTGCTGAGAAACTCGACCGCTTTGGACCGGACGGCAATCCCTTGTCCGTTATCCTTGCGGGCATCGACCGCCGCGGAGGCATGAATGAGCATCTTCTTCATGGAAGTAACCTGCCATCTCACTAGATTCTGTGCAAGCATAAATACATGCACTTGTGCATTATCGTTTTTTCTTGCGCTGCTCTCCCTGACCGCCGTCTCCTGGCTCGTAGAGAGGTTTACCGCAGGGAATGTCCCCGCCGCGGACCAGCGTCCACCGGTCTTGAGACTGCCTTTGCCGTCGAGCAACTTGACCGCGTTGGCATGAGGGAGCGGCGCCGCCCGAAACGCGATTCCTTCCCAGCCGAAGAATGGGCGTTTAAGCGTCTTCAACTGCGCCAAGAACGCCTCGTGCCGTGGATTCGGTTTGATTTTCATCGCGTTCGATTCCGCATTGCTGAGACAGAATCCTTGAAATGGCACTACCCCGTCAACAGCGGCGACGTCCTCAGACGCACGGTCTCTCAAAACGTGCCGATCTCAGAAGGCGCGGAACAAATAGGCACCCAGATCAACGGTCCCCAGTGCAACGCGCTGCTGGACCTGGAGCCGATTCGTCCCAGGGATGGGCAAGCCGAGGCGGCGCTGCGTTTGCTGGGTCGGATGCGCCGGGTTTACGGCGTGCGCTTTTTCGACGCGGTCACCCTCGACGGCTGGTATGTGCAAGGCCCCTTCCTGAAAGCGGTGGAGAAACTGGGTTGGGCTTGGGTGGTAGTGCTCAAACAAGAACGGATGGAGGTTCTTCAAGACGCGCGGACCTTGAGAGCGACCCTAATTGTCATAGTCCTGCTTGAAGGGAGCGAGGGCCTTGTAAAAGGCGTTCCGGGCGATCACCTTGAGCACGTCCATCAGCCGTTTGTTCCGACTGTCCAAGCGCACTTTGCTCGGACTGGGAGTGAGTTCGTTTGTTTCGTGTGTTTCGTAGTAAGTGTTGGGGGCAGTGCCTTTTCTGCTTCCCGTCTCCTGTTTCCGTGTTTTCCTGTATTCCGTGGTTTGCGATTTCGGAGCCGGGCGCGTTCAAAGTTCAACGGTTCAAGGTTCAAGGTTCAAGGTTCAAGGTTCAAGGTTCAAGGTTCAAGGTTCAAGGTTCAAGGTTCAAGGTTCAAGGTTCAAGGTTCAAGGTTCAAGGTTCAAGGTTCAAGGTTCAACGGTTCAAGGTTCAACGGTTCAACGGTTCAAGGTTCAGGCGTTCAAAGGGTGTGACGGGGTGCCATTATTCTGCTCTGTTGTCTCCTGTTAGGTTCGCCGACATCGTAAAATGGTCTGGACCTTTTTACGATTGACGCGATAATGGTCCACATGGCAGATCGCCCTCGCCTCTACAACGCCATCTTGCGAGACCATCTCCAGCGCCACCGCCAGATGGCTCTGGTCAGCGGGGCGCGCCAGGTGGGCAAGACCACCGCGTGCCGTTCCGTCGGGGAGGCCTACCTCAACTGGGACAATGCCGATGACCGGCGCATCCTTTTGAGCGGCCCCGCCAAGCTGGCCGAACATCTGGGCCTGGACCGTTTGCGATCTGAGCCTCCGGTGGCGGTTCTCGACGAACTCCACAAAAATGCCAAGTGGAAATCGCTGCTGAAAGGCTTCTTCGACACCTATGGCGACCGGGCACGGCTGATCGTGACGGGCAGTTCGCGTCTCGATGTCTTTCGCGGCGGGGGCGACAGCCTGATGGGACGGTATCTGCTCTACCGGATGCACCCGTGGACGGTGGGCGAGAGCCTCCGAACGGATTTGCCGGATCGGGAAATCCAGCCGCCAGCCGAAGTGTCTTCTACCGACTGGGACGCGCTGTGGGAGCATGGCGGATTCCCGGAACCTTTCCTGCGCCGCGACATCCGCTTCACGCACCGGTGGCGCACTTCCAAGCGCAGACGAAGGCCCCGTACGCTTTTCAGGTGGTGATGAACCTGCCGTTTGAGCCGGCTGATTGTTTTGCGGTCAGACAACCCCTGGCGGTTCCGGCAAAAACGTTGTTGAGCCAATTGTTGTGACGCATGGTCGATTGAAGTTCAGACCTCAGGTTTTGGGAGAATCGGGGCGATAGTCGCCGCAATTCGAGCTCCCCGAGACCTCCACGTGCGTCCCAACGTCGCCGGCGATGGGAACGCAAGGGAACTGAGAGGATCGGTCGGTTGAGACGCAAAAAGGCCCAAATCCCTTTGCAGCTCAGGGATTTGGGCCTGATAAGATGGTTGCGGGGGCTGGATTTGAACCAGCGACCTTCAGGTTATGAGCCTACTGGAAAATCCTGCTGTCGGCAGTTTGATTTTGGGTTTGATGCCGCCGGTAATCGCCATTAGATTTCTGTCATGACCTTCAAAGCTGTCATCCATCCTGAGCCGACCGGCGGCTACTGGGGCGAGGTGCCCGCCCTGCCGGGTTGTTACTCCCAGGGCGAGACCGTGGAGGAACTGCTCTCCAACCTGCGCGAAGCCGCAACAGGCTGTCTTGAAGTGCTGGCTGAGGAAGGTCGGTCACCAGATCCCGAGGTGGAAGTCGCGGACCTTGCCCTATGAGGCCAATTACCGGCAAGGAACTCTGCCGGCGGCTGAACGAGGCGGGCTGGGCGCTCAAGCCTCCATCCGGTATCCCGAGCACGATTTCGTGCTCCTGGTAGCGAACGTGGATGTGTGGCCGCTTATGCCGCCTGTTGTCCAGGAAGAACAGCGACACGATTAGACCGTAAAACATTGAAATGACTGGCATACCTGTGGATAATCTCACCGACCATCAGGCCAAAAGCAAGCTCCACTCGACTTCTCAGCCGATCCAGTTCCCGACTGTTAGGAAGCGAGGAGTGGCGCGGTTCTGCGGTGGGCCGCGGGCACGTAGAGGCCGATGCCAAGCAGAAGCCCGGCTCCAAACCGCCTTGGAGAAGAGCAGTTCTCAGTCGGTTAGCGCGTTTTCGAGGGCGGCACGCTCAGAACGGGAAGGAGGCGTCCGCAGGGGTATTGTGTTCGGTGGTCCGCACGACAGACGTTTACTGGATGAGGCAAATATCTGACTGCAACGTAATGGGTGAGGCGGCGGCACGATTCCATGATTGGTAACCCCATTCCTGGAGGAAGTAGGGATAGCCTTGGGTGAGTCGGAAGATTTCGCTCAGCGCGACGGGTTGGAAGTCCACGCCGGCGGCTTTGGTCGGGTCGCGTAGCGCCTTAACTGCATCGGCCTCAGAAAGCGCCCCGATGTCCGGGAAACTGAAGAGGCGTTCGGCGTAGGATTTCGATTCGCCGGCGAGACCTGGCAGGATGGGCAGGCCGGCGCCGAGCAGGACGAGGGGCAACTGGCGCTGCTGCATCTTGTGCGATGTCCAGGCCGACTTCGATGTCCCCCATCTTGACCTTGAGGCCGCTCATGAAGCCCTTGAGGACGGCCAGAGCACGTTTGGCCTTGTTTTCCGCGCCCGCGAGGCGGTCCAACTCGAAAAGGAGCTTGCGCAAAGGCGGCACCAGCAGGGCGGCCAGCGACTTGTCCTCGTGGGCCTCCAAGGACACGGTGCGGTAGCCAGCCTTGGCGGCCATACGCTCGATTTCATTGAGCAACACCGTCTTGCCGACACCGCGCAGGCCGGTGAGGAGGATGCTTTTCTCCGGGCGCTTGGCTTTGATGCGACCGAGGAGGATGCGAGCCTGTTCGAGAATTCCTTCGCGACCAACCATCTCGGGCGGTGGAGAACCGGCCCCGGGAGAAAACGGGTTTTTTATGGGGTCCATACGATGTTTGGCTGTCTTCTAGTCATTTCTACCCATCTCTATCTACTTATTGATATACATGAGTATACATTGATAGACATGGCGTGCAAGGCCGTTCAAGGACGGAACCAATGGTTTTGTGTGTCGCGATTGTGTTGGCGTCCTCGTTAATGTAGATACCGTCGACTCCTTTGTCGCCGGACTGATCCCATACCGCGTCCACGACTTCGACGGGTTCGAGTCGGAGGTAGTTCTCAAGGTACCAGATGAGGAATGAAGCGCTTTCGGTGCGGCTCGGGTCCAGGTGCTCTTGGAACAGGTCCAGAAGTTTCGGATAGGAGAGGTCAATGGTTGGCATAATGTGTATGTGGGTTAGGAGGATGTGAGGTCGTCGCTCATGCCGAGTTCCCGGAGAGCCGCTTTGGTCTCTTCGAGTTTCTGCTTGGAGATGCCGCCTTCCGGGGCGACCTCGACGGTGAGTTTCAACTTCAGCCCTTTGGCGGCGGCGAACTTGGACAGAACCGCGGTGTAGAACTTCATCCACTTCTGCGGCGGGACTTCCCCGGTCCAGGCCATGTTCGCGAAGGTGAGCTGCTCGGGCTTTTTCTGGTCGCCGGGTTTCTTGCCTCCCGGCTCCTGCGGGGGCGTCTCCGGCTTTTTGGCCGGCTCGCCGGGCTTGGGCTCGGGGGTTGGTGTGGCGGGGGTGGCTTTGGATTTGACGTACGCTTCGGCGGTTTCCTTGGTGATGAGGAACATCTCTTCTGAGAAGTCGATGTCCGTCGTCATCAGGGCTTGGTTGTAACAGAATGGTTTGTAGTCGCCTTTGGCGGTCTTGACGTTCTCGTCGAGCTGGCGAACCTGAGTTTCGTCCAGTTTGAGATCATCGGCCTCGTCGTCGATGTCCTCCCAGGCGAGGACCTTGCGAGCCTCGTCGCAGAGGGCGTCGGCTGAATCGGGAACGCAGAAGATTAGTGCGCTCTTGAATGTGCGCGAGGAGGAGCCGGATTCGCGAGTGAAGGATTCGATGAACGTAGTCGTCGCCTTTTCGTCCTGGAGGGACATATCAGGAGGAAGGACGACCAGGGTGACAGCGGCGCGGTCGGGGACCTGGTTGCTCTTCTCGGGGAAGAAAACGCGCTCGACACCGCTGCCGGCGGCGAAGACTTTCTGGATTTCCTCGCGGATGCGCTCCTGAGCGGCTTCGGGTTGAGTAGAGTGAG
>Ga0194044_10000775_pt1 | contig 16027 bp, 16 predicted proteins | sample JunL4417m_MetaG_FD_155460 | JGI IMG/M metagenome (GOLD analysis project Ga0194044, IMG submission 155460) | Anoxic zone freshwater microbial communities from boreal shield lake in IISD Experimental Lakes Area, Ontario, Canada - Jun2016-L442-17m | ecosystem: Environmental > Aquatic > Freshwater...
ATTCGGACCATAGGGACCAAACTGCACCATTTGGCCGCGGCATTGGTTTGTGGGGTCTGGGTTTGTGGGGTCTAAAGGGAAAGGTTCGGAAAACCGTAGGTTTTCCGATTTGAAATGAATGTACATTTCGCTGCTGCCTGCTAGCTTAATGCCCGTTTTTCGTTTTCGGTGGTCCAACAGCGTGGTCACCGCATGCGACACGCGCTCGGGCGGGTAGTAATCGTCGTCGTCCATGTAGACGATGATTTCACCCTGCGCCTTTTCGTGCATTAGGTTGCGTTTCTTTCCGAGAGAAATTTTATCGGCGAGTTTGAAATACCGAACGCATGGATGATGTGATACGAGGTCTTCAATCGGATCGGTGCCATCATCCACAATGATCCACTCCATGCGGTCGCGGGGATACGTTTGATGGTTGAAGCACGCCAGCATGGCGGCAATGAACGGGCGACGGTTGAACGTGGGAGTGCACACGCTGACCATCGGTTTGTCCGGGTTTTTTTGTTGCATTTTAGCTTATTGTTATAATGCAACACGGGTTTATTATGTTTTGTTTAATTTTGTTTTAATTCTTCTTCTTATCATTTTGTGACAACCGCGTGTATCCATCATCATTCGCACCATCGGTCGCAGCACCAACCACGGCACCAATAGCTTCTAGTGTTCCAGCAGCAGAAGCAGCTTTGTTGCCAGATGGTCTGGTGATATAGTATGATACCATGCTCACTACAGCCACGATGATCGCCAGGGCCCCAGCAGTAATTGGTGGCAGTTGAATTGCCGCAACAATGAGCGCGACAATGACAAACACGACAATCAAATACGACATCCGACTGGTGAATTCGTCGCCAACTTCAGTTGGATTGCTGATAAAGCGTTTGAAGAAAAACAGATAGATCAAATAAAAGAATTCATAAAAGATGGGAAAAACTGTAACTAGGCCAAAAACAAATGTCAATAATGCGGAAAGACAAAACAGCAAAAATTTGTTTAATCCAGTTCCATTCAACTGCATGAATGCAAACAAACCTGCAAACCATCCCGGAATCCACATTAGAAACACTGCGCCGAACATGAATAGCATTGACAATTGGGTCCATGCTCCAAAAAGCATCCACCGAATGAAAGAAAGAATGCCGGTGTCTGGTATTATTTTAGTGGGTCCAATGAATTTATCTTTTGAAAAATCAAAATAGTTATGCAATATCCATCCGCCTAAATGATAGGAGGATTCCTGCGTCTGTTGCCACCACCACTTGAATTTTGGCACCGATGAATCCACTCCAGTGGTGTTGCATTTTAAAAACCGACTGGCATATGGATTACCATCAGGGGTTTCTAATGTTTTGCCAACGGGATAATCCTCGTCCGTGTTAATTAACAAAGCGTTGAAATAATTGCATGTGGTCGTGTAGCAAAATAAAAAGAATACGGCCAATATTTGCAACATCGTCATCATGTAATTGTATGCATCCGCCGGCGAACATAAAACTTGATCATTTGTGGTTGCAGTTGATGCACCAGTGCCTTTGGCATGTTTTATATTTTTAAGGTTCATTGGATTGATGGTGTTGATGGGTTGTTGTATAAAAACAAGTATTATAATACTAAATTATTATAATATTCAAAAAACCCACACGGTTCGCACAATCCTTGCTAAAGTTGAAGTTATCTCGCATACATGAGTGCGCAGTTGCCGCCAATGAATGTAATCACATTGTATCTCTCTTCCAGCACCGTCAGATCGTAGTTGTAATCGTAGATGCGCCACTGCGGTTTGTTGACTCCAATGGGGATGCTCGTTGTTGGATCGCAAATCGCATAAAAGTTGGCGCTCGGGTCCAGCGGTGGCACATAAGTGGTGAATTCCAGCTCAATGGTGGAGAACTTGCTCATGTTGATGGCGCCGCTGGGCTGGTAGGTGGAAAGGTTCGAATCCAGCCCGAAGTTGTAGATATAAAGCCCGAACGGCGCTGAACCCGTGGTTCGGACGTATTTTTCCACGTAGTTGTAAATGCCCGCTTCCAGTGTGTTTTCACGGTATGAACCGTTCAGCAGGATGCCGAGCTGTTGCAGAATCTCGCGCTGGTTCTCCACGTTGTAGTCCTTTGTCACAAAAAGCAAGGTTGGATCAGTGCTCGGTTCCTCTCCTGGACCAATGAGGTCGGACGGATTGCATGGGTTTGGAAATCCTTCAATTATTGTCAATGATGACGCAGACACAACGTCATCCGGAATCACATTGTTGTAGGGCCAATTCGTGTAGTTGGTCCACTGGTTGCGCAGGTTGATGTCGCTTCGCTGAAAGATAAACATCCACGTCGATACCATACCCATCGTGTTCTGCAGCTCCACGCGGTGACTGCCCGTGATGTTCTTGAAATCCCACTCATATGCCTCCTTAAGCAGGTACTTCTGCTCCTGAGACGCAAACACGCGCGACTCCTCGGCCGACAGAAAGCAATACGTGGACAGCAGGTGCACGTCGGCGTTCCAATCCGTGCGCTTGTCGTTGTATGCATCGGCCGTGGTAATATCGGGACTCGGGGGCGGCTGCAAGAACCGGTAAAACTGGTACTCCTGCTCGTTGAAATTGGGCTGAATGAAGGGCGCTCGGGCGACCTCGGCGGGTGTCGTTGCCGGATAAGTGACATCGCGCGTGACAAACAGCTCGCGCACCGGGCGCATGACCACATCAATTTGCAGCTCATTGTATTGCAGCGCAACGAGCGGGAATGCGGTGCGGCTGTTGTTGCAGAACCACGCATTTAGTGGAATGTATAGCCTGCGACCGCGAATGGAGGGTTCCGGTCCCTGCGTGCTCGTGTTGTAATACACGTTGGGATAGGCGTTTTTGCGTCCCGAAAAGTTGGCGGGATCGTTCAGCTCCGCAGTGTTGCCGGTCATGCTGTCATAGAGGAAGCGCTTGGTACCGTTCAGATCGCGCTGCACTACCGCCTGCAAGTATTTCCCCGTCATGCGCTGCAGAATTTGGCCGCCGACGGAAAATACCACCTCCTTGATCATTTGCGTGCCCAGATTTTCAATCCAGCGGAACTCGTAGGGATGCCACACGTCGTTGCACGCCAGGGGAGGATAAATCGGGCTCCAAATGGTTGGGAGCGTGACCACCAGGTAAGTGTCCATGAGCAGCTCCGCATAGCGTGGCACTGTGAATGTGAACCGCGATTCCTCGCTCATGCGAATATTGCGCAATCCGGTGAAATCAATTCTAAACTTTTGCATACCGAAATTGGTGTATTTGGCATACGTAGTTTTGAAAAACGATTTTTTAGGATTGGAATTTAGAATAATATTTTGATTGCCGTATGACACAATGTTCAATAGTCCGCCCGTCATTTAAAGCACGTGGTGTATTATTATTGTATATTGTTGTTATTATTTTATTGTGATAATGTAATATCTCATAATTACATTTATATTTAAATCATTGCATTTGCATTAATATGTCTGAAAACGATGAAGGTCAAGAGATGCAAGAAATGGATCCAGATAATAAATATCACAATGATGATTCGGCCTCTGGTGCCGCTGCTGGTGCCACTTCGCTTGGTGCTGCTAGCACCGCTGCTGCTGCCTTTGCAAATGCTTCTCAGCTCATGAATAAGGCAACCGCTTTGGTGAACAGTGCAGATCCCATTCAAATTATTCTGTGCATTGCATTGGCAATTGCATTGGCGGTCATGATATACCTCTTTGTGTCTAAAGTTAATCTAAAACAGAATGAAATAAATTCCACATACACCACCCCCAACAATGTGATAAAGACGTTGACCACACTCGCAAACCCGTCTGTGGATGTCAACACCATGCCTTTGCGCAACTTTTACATTAAAACGGCGTTGAATTGCTGTTGTTTAGGAGAATGGAAAAACAACTATGTGGACACGGTTGCGCTCAAAAGCGCAATTGCGCAAGGCTATCGCTGCCTGGATTTTGAAATTTACAGCGAAGGCAACAAACCGGTTGTCGCTGCTTCAACTAAGTCCAGTTTTTATTACAAAGAAACATACAATTCAATTCTCTTTTTGGATGCGATGACGACCCTTTCGCAAAATGCATTCACACAAGCACCCAATAGCACCGATCCTCTGTTTATCAATTTGCGAATTAAAAGCAATAATACAAAAATCATACCCGACATCGTTGATGCAATTCATAATCAATTTGGAGACAAGCTGTTGGGTGCAGATTACAATTACTTGTATGGCGGCAACAATTTAGGACAGACGCCCATTTCCGTTTTGATGAGCAAGGTTATTATCATAGCCGATCTGACTAATCCGATGTGCACTGATAAAGACCTACCCCTGTTTCAAATCATAAACTTTGGTTCAAATTCACCATTTTTGCATCTACTACAATATGAAATGGGAGTAAAAAATACGCCGGACATGGATGCATTGATAGATTACAACAAAAAGAACATGAGCATTGTGTTGCCCGATGATCCCTTCAAGGAAAACATAAATTTCAATGTTGCCAGTGCATTAGGGTGTCAGTTCATTGGCATGATGCCCCAGTTGAAAGACATCAATTTGGAAATATACAACAAAGCATTTAATGATAATGGCAGTGCATTCATATTGAAGCCACCTGAATTGTGCTACCAACCTATTGTGCTTGAAACACCTCCCCCTCAAAATCCGGCGCTCTCACTGGCGGGTAGGAATTACAGCACTGATTACGCATCTTGGAGCGTTTAAACTATGCATTAATAATTAATAAACACATAAACGTGTAAATACATAAATACATTAATACATTGATACATTAATACATTAATACATTAATTAATATATTAATACATTGCATCATGCGCAAAATCATGCTATTGAATTGTCCTGAAATTGGGATGCATCTTGCATTTTTATATGCGTGCATTGAAGCATGCCATGCATTCAAACGCATGGGATACACCGTGCTCATTGCGCGCAGTATTTCTGAATTAAATGATGACTGCATCGTGTTTATGGGAAATGACATTCACGTGCCCAATCCGGGGACTGTGTTGGCGCAGCAAGCGCCGCGGGCAGTTTACATTGGATGGTATTGGAATGAGCAAGATGTGCGACAATTGCCGCACTTCATACACACGCATGAAAATAAATTGAAGCGGAAAGCGGAGCTGAAATATTTTGGATCAAATGCGGTCATCCGGGTTCCGTTTTTATTGCGCGCCAATGATGACCCCGGATTAATTGGCACTTATCCGAAACACATTGTGCGGCACTACTGCTACATGGGCTATAAATACAATCCTGAAATGGTGCCTTCGTCGCCCAAATACACCGGTTATTATTACGGGACTAAAAATCTATCCGAATTTTTAAATTATGAGAACCGAAAACGCATTTATTTGTCGTCCATGTTCGCGCTCGGATTTCAATCAAAGCCAAATGCAGATGAGCAGCATGTGAGTCAGCGCATATATGAAGGGTTGGCATATGGTTGTGTTGTGCTGAGCAACAGCGAAGCTGCGCGCGATCAAACCGATGGAATCGTGGAATTCGTTTCATCACGGCGAGAGATTGAAACCAAAATAGATTATTATTTGAAGAATCACGAAGCGTATTTGGCAAGACAAGCTGCGGGATACAATTTTATCAAAACCCGAGGCGGAACGAATCATGCCATGGCCCAATCATTCATTGATGCCATACACATTGCATTTCCTGGGACATTATGATTCAGATTGTTGCTCTTGCTCTTGCTCTTGCTCTTGCTCTTGCTCTTGCTCTTGCTCTTGCTGTTGCTGTTGCTCTTGCTCTTGCTGTTGTGATTGCAGCCACTCCTGATATTTCCTGCGCCGTTCATTCAATTCGTTTTGCTGGTTGAACTGTTTTGCCCCTTCATCCATAAATTTACGAATCTCTCCGTATTTCATTTGATTCTTTGATTTTGACGACGAAGCGGTTTCGGGTTCATCTGATTCGGGCAGACCAAGATACTCTTTGACCACTTTGACCGGATCTTTCAATGCACCCAGCCGTTCCGCAGCAGTCTCTTCGCTGTAATCCGTTTGTCGGACAATGAAAGCAATGGCCTGCATATAATATTCGGTTTGAATGGCTGTTTTCAATTCGGCTCCTTGCAAGTGCTGCAAATGTTGCAAATGTTGGGGTAGCAAACTCATTTGTTATTAATTTGGATTTTGTATTTGTGTCTTATATAATATTATTGTTTTTAATTACTTTCATAATTGAAAACAATAAATATATTTTAAACCATATTAAACAAATGGCGTGGCATTACTACATCTTCCCTGCGTAAACCAAACCAAATTGCAATGACAGCAGCCAGTGCAGCCAGTTCCATTATTACGCTCCTGATTGATGAAGTACGTCAATCATTGGAGCCCAAGATTTTGCAAATATTAGCAGACTATCAAACATACAAAGAAACACATGACGCCGTGCTTCAAATTCCATTTGTGAAACATTTATTGGCAAATCAGTGCAAGTGCCACCATCCATTGCCAGCGCCAAGACCAGAAGCAGTGCAAACACCAGAAGCAGTGCAAACACCAGAAGCAGCGCCAACACCAGAAGCAGCGCCAACACCAGACTCAGTCAATGCGCCAGTCAATGATGAGCCAATTCATTTGGAAATCATTGAAAAACATGCGCACGGACTGCCAAATTTAGATTCAATTTCAGAATACATAAATTCTACGATTGAATCAAGTGAGAGCGAAGAAGAAGAAGAGGAAGCAATAAGCGAAGCAGAAAAAGAAGAAGAAGAGGAAGCAATAAGCGAAGCAGAAAAAGAAGAAGAAGAAGAAGCAATAAGCGAAGCGGAGGAAGAAGAAGAAGTAGAAGAAGCGGAACCAGAAGCAACAAGCGAAGCGGAACCAGAAGCAACAAGCGAAGCAGAACCAGAAGTAACAAGCGAAGCAGAAGAAGCAACAAGCGAAGCAGAAGAAGCAACAAGCGAAGCGGAGGAAGCAGTTGCTCAAAAAAAGGCACCAGGTGAAGCAGAAGAGGTAACAAGCGAAGCGGAGGAAGCAACAAGCGAAGCGGAGGAAGCAACAAGCGAAGCGGAGGAAGCAACAAGCGAAGCGGAAGATGATGAAGAAGAACTTGAACTGTTTGAAGTAGAGATCAAAGGAAAAACATATGTCACTAATGATGAAATTGAGGGTGACATTTACGAATACGTAAATGATGAAGTGGGAGAGATCGTGGGGGCATTTAAGAACGGTGTTGCAAAGTTTGCCAAGAAATCCAAAGCCACTCAAAAAAAATAAATGAATGCAACCAACTGATGTTGCATTGTTTAACAATTCAAAATATTCAAAATAATATATTCTTATATATTATATTGATTTGTGAAACGGAAGATTAAATAATTGGAATAATGATAATAGATTCATTGTGTCCGCCGGCGGTGTTGTATCTTGGGTTTTCTTTAATTCAAATCATAATTGATTTATTTAGAGGGCAGCAAAACAGCGCCTTCCTGAAAGTCATTGTCATGATCATTTTCACCATTCTGCTGAACCAGTTGTGCATTGGCGGCCTCACCATTCTTTCATGGTTCATCGTGTTCATACCGTTCATCATGATGACGTATGTAACCACCATTTTGTTGTACGTGTTTGGATTGAATCCGTCCAAGGGGAAAAATCAGCCGCCCGATCCGCGCCGTCGGCATAAACCTCATCCTCGTCCTTACAATCCCCAGGATGTGGGTGGATGCGCTGGCACCGAATTCGGGTGCTGTCCCGATGGCATAACCGCTAGCAATGAGAAGGGTTCCAACTGTTATGGCCCTGGCCCTGGTCCTGGTCCTCAGCCCGGACCTCAACCAGCTCCGCCGCATCACCACCATCATGGACACCATTATCCGCCTGGACCTAGTCCTGGGCCCGGGCCTAGTCCTGGGCCTAGTCCTAGTCCTAGTCCTGGGCCTAGTCCTAGCCCTGGGCCTGGGCCTAGTCCTAGCCAATCAAATTATTCTTGCACGCCATTGGCACTTGGAGTGAATCCATCATGCCATCCGGATCCGAACGGCATATATGCGACAATAGATGATTGCCAGCAAGACCCCAAATGTCCTGGTCCTGGTCCTGGGCCTCAGCCTCAAAAGTTTTCATGTATGAAGAAACATGGCTTCTTAACGTGCCAGCCAGATCCATCTGGTGACTACAGTTCGCGTAAAGATTGTGAAAAACAATGCAGCCAGCCTGCACCGGTTCCGCACCATCCCACCAAAAAACCCAAGGCAAATAATTATTCATGTGCCAATGGCAGCTGCGCTCCTGGTAGTTCATGCACGGTGGATGGCACAACCTGTTTTCCCGACAGCGCTTCATGCGCAGATGGATGCTTCCCCTCCCCTCCCCCTCCTAGCGGTTATAATTGTGTCAGTGGATTGTGCAATCCATCAACCAGTGGTCCTGGCACGTACAATAGTCCATCGTGCAATAATGATTGCAAAGGCTATTAAAATTAATTTTTGGATGTATTGTAGCCCCCGCACCCCCCACATTTCATGCCGTAAGGATGGAATCGCGCGGGGCCCTTGAAACCGCAGTCGTTGCAATTCACGTCAAACATAATCTCTTCCTGAGTGGGATACGCAACGATTAAGACATCCATTCCGTCATTGAATCGTTGCACATTATCGGCCGTCAGCATGGTTTTCCGGCACAGCGGACAGCTCATTCGGTTCTGTTGCATGCAGCTCATGAAGCAATGCGCGTGAATGGGATGCCCGCACGCCGGCACGTGCGTGGGTTTAATGGAATGGAATAAATTTTCCAGGCAGATGGGGCAGTCGGTGTGAAACCGTTCGGCTTTGCACTGATGATCAAGCGAAGCAACGCATGTGCCACACTTGTCACAATGCACGTATTCACCATCGCCCTTCACACGACAAATTCCGCATTTATCGCAGTGGTAATAATTTCTCTCAATGCGATCATCAAAAAAGTTGCACATGGCACAAAAATAGGCGGCGAACTGAATGCCACACTTAAAGCATGTTTGAGACACGGGCTGCCGGTTATTGCACGCAGCGCACATCACTTCCTTGACGGCGTGCCGGTCCATTTCATGTGTCTCGGCTTCATTGTGGCAGTGACGGCACCAATATGTCTTGTCGCAGCACGGGGCCACTAGGTGGCATCGGCGCACATAGTGCTCGCACCCAATTGGCACGCGGTGCTCACACCGAATCGTCGTAGTTTGCATGATTGATTTGATATACATAATTAACAACAATGAATTTAAATACTTTATTTGTATACATGTAAACAAACGAATCAAACCTAATTCATGTCTTCATTAAACAACGTGACCCGAGTGAAGCACGTTGTTGCTGACCGCGCCACATTCTTAAAGCATCTGGCCGAGACGCCGAACCACACCGTTTTAAAGTTGACGGCGACGTGGTGCGTGCCGTGCAAGCAAATTGCGGATTATACGCGCCAGGCCTCGCTGCAGTTGCCTGCCAATGTGGACCTGATTGAGTGCGATGTGGACGAGTCGTTTGATTTGTATGCTTCCCTGAAACAGAAGAAAATGGTGAACGGCATTCCCGTGTTCCTGTTTTACAAGAACGGGAACACGACGCTGGTCAGCGACCTGTCGGTGACGGGGGCCGGCATCAAGGAATTGGATGCCTTCTTTTTCCGGGTGGTGGCCATGGCAACTCCGGCAACTCCGGCAACTTACTACTATAAAACTCAGTGAAACCATTCAAATGTAAAATGACAAAATAACATAATAAAAATAATACTAATATCCACATTAGTATTATATCAATTTCTCTCAAAACATGGATCTAGATTTGGACATTCGTAATTACGAGCTGCGCGACATTCTCAACTTGTTCAAGTTGCCGTCCGTGTTCAATGAGTCAGACATGCGCGAGGCCAAGCTGACGGTCATGCGCACGCATCCCGACAAGTCCGGCCTGGATAAAGAATATTTCCTCTTTTTTTCCAAGGCTTATAAAATTTTGCACGAGGTGTACCAGGTACGCGCCGGTCTGTCGCGCCAAAAGGATGCAAAATACGACGACGTGAAAGAGGACATAGACGCGCGCCGCAACGCCAATTCCGACAAGCTGAAGCGCATGAATGCCGACGAATTCAACCGCTGGTTCAACCAAACGTTTGAACAAAATAAACTATGTGACGAGGAGCAGGACAGCGGCTACGGCGACTGGCTCAAATCCAATGACGATGATTTAGACAATGCAGACAATGAAGAGTTGGGTGAGGGATCCACATGGGCTCAACGCATGGAACAACTAAACCATCGTAAACAGCGGCTAAGAGAACAGGCGCTCGTTGTGCGCGGTGAGGTCCGCTCATTTGACTCGTTTGGCAGTGCCGGATACGGCCTGGCACGCGATCGCCCTGAACAGCACTCCAGCGGCCTGAATTTGTTTGGTGGTTCTAGCTCTTCATTGGCATATGAAGACCTCAAAAAAGCGCACACCGAGTCGGTGATTCCCGTCACACACGAAGACTACGAATCCGTCCGTAAATACAAAAACATGAACGAACTGCAAATGTCACGAGACGTGGATCATCGGACATTTAATTACTCCGAAACTGCGTCCCAATCAGCGCTCGCTCGGTCGCAGCAATTGCAGACGGAGGATGACATGCGACGGGCATTCAAGCTGGCGCAACAGGATGAAATTGTGCGGGACTTGAACAAGAAATGGATGGCGCAGTTCAATGCGATTGAGAACTGAACCCTTAACGCCTGAGAGAAAATCAGGATTAAATTCATTCATTCATTCACAAACGCCCTGCCAACGTCTTGCATCCAATCCTTTTCCACGCGATCAATGTTATCATTTCTATAGATGACTGCATCAATTAGGCAGTGTTGCGCATTGGATTCTTCCATTTGTGCACACAAACTGTGGATGTCTTTGGGAAAACAGGTTCCGCCAAATCCACAGTGCCCATCATGTCCTGGAACCGACGTGTGACTTTTGCAAATACGAGCATCATCCGCCGCAACACTTATCATTATGTCGTAGTCAATGCCTTTTTTATTGCAAAATGTGTGTATTTCATTGCAGAACGATATTTTGGTTGCCAAGAATGTGTTGCGAAAATATTTCACCAGTTCGGCTTCTTTGTTGTGCATGAAGGTGGTGCGATTACACGTTATTTTCTTGTGCGCATGCGCGGTGTTGATGAGGGTTGTCATTAAATCAATGAATGCATCTTTTTTGTCATCATCGTGATAACCAAAAATCCAATTTTGATTATTGATAAAATCATTCAGTGCATTTTTTTCGGTTAAAAATTCCGGCATAAATCCGCAGTTGTAGTCATCCGAAGTTCCCACCGGCACGGTTGATCTAATCACCATGAATCCGCCATATTTCAATTCTCTCAACTGTGTCATCACATTGTCAACATATTTCATGGATGTTTTTCCGAGGCCATTGATGGGTGTTGGCACGGACACAAAAATGGCGCTGCACTCCAATAAGGCATGAATGGTCGTTCCTTTGGGAATGCATAATTCTGAATTTAGATCATAACACAGAACGTCAATGTCATCGCACTGCAGCGCGCGAGTGGCCTTCCCCACAAACCCGTTCCCGATTATTCCAATCTTGTGTGAAATTTCCATTACTTATTTATATAAATGTCGTGTTATTTTATTTCAGCAATCATATACATAGTTTTGCCATCACAATTGCAATCATCCATTGGAGAGCAGCAGGTATTTACCGATCACGGTGTTGGAAGTCAGCACTTGGCGCGGCGACAGGCGAGCGAACCACTGATATGCCAGCCGATTCAGAATTTGGTCTTCCGGAATGTAGATGCCGTATGCCCCTTTGGCAAAATCCACATCTTCTTCGCCCAGCAGCTCTTCAATGACAACGGGCTTACCGTTCGTGGTTTTGGTGCCGATTAAAGAGCCGCACAGCATGGACATTTGTGGCGGCGAATTGATGAGTTGCTTGTACAGCCAACGGTCGTTCTGGCCCAAAAACTCGTACTCGTTGGTGTAATCCGACGACACCAGCGGCTCTAAATAAGCAATGTACTTTTGCATGACCGGGCTCTCCTTTGTGCACCCCATCAGCTTGTTGTCGGGGAAAAATGTCACGCTGGCTGCGGTGGAGTTGCGCGCCACGAACTCGCCGGCAAACATGGTTTTTCCGTCACCTTTCAGCAGGTCGGAATATGCGGACTTCAGGTCCTTCAGGCAGATGAAGGAGGCCGGCACCGTAATTCCGCCATATTTATACAGCACTTTGGCCATTGCAAGGTCCCTTAAATGCTGCTTCAGTGGAAACGGCAGGTTCTGCAATTTGATGGTCCATTCTGGTAGGAGGCGCTGGAAGGCGGCGTCATCCACCAGCACCACATTGAACGACTTGCCGCACTGCTCCACGATGCTGCGAATGGTTAAATACATGTAGGGCTGATTCAGGTTGGTCGTGTTACGCGATCCCCAGCTGGACCAGTTGCGCGCATTCACCTCGTAGTCAATGAAGATCCACATGAAGGGTTTGCGCGTGTCGGTGAGCGACTTGTCGTTCAGCAAATACTTCTTCACCAGATTGTAGTCATCGCTAATATTGTTGCCTTCCTGCGATTTTTTATAGCGTCCGTAAGCCACTCCGGCGATAATGATTACTAAATAAAAGGCAACCAGTTTTGGAGACAGCATTTGTTTGTGTGGATTGCGTGGATTGCGTGGATTGCGTGGATTGCGTGGATTGGGTGGAGTGTGTGGATTGTATTGATATATTGATATATAAATATATATTTATATATCAATTATTTCATTTTTTGTCAGTTATGTCGTAAATGCAATACACAATTTGGGTTTTTGATTTGTCGTATTTGCGTTCGGTTTTGCATTCAATTGCATTATAACGACATATTTGTCTTAAAATGGTGTTCAAATTATTGTAGGACATCTTTCGCGTGAGAAAGAATTGTTTGTCCTTGCAGTAATGGGGCATCAAGTCAGTACAAAACTGTTGCAACAATGAATCAGTCTGCACAAGTTGACATTCGTCGCAATAGGTCGCTTTTTTGTATGCAGACATATCTATCAAATAATAATTGGAATTTGGCATTTTATGTGCAATTTTTTGGATGAAATTGTAAAATAATTCATTTGGGACCGGAGTTCTTAATAATTTGTGCGATTTGACAACACCTGACAGTTCGGTATTATCAACTGCAATCACAACCATAAATCTATTATACAAATATATAAATATTTTGCTCAATAAATGCAATTCAATCCTTACTCATGGGTTTGCAGTTGAAACAGCTGGCGAAGATTGTTTGTGAATAGCGCCAATTCAATCTCATCCTCGTGTATGTTGTGAAAAATGGTGATATATTTGCAAACAATGGCAATTGTTTGATACTGCATAGTTTCATTGATGAGCTTCGTATTTTTGATAAAAATGAAATAATTGTCCAGAATATCCATCACAGAATAGCCCTGATCATAAAGATCATACAGGTGTGTGATGCATTGAGCCACTGGCGTAATTGCGCACAAGCAATCCGCGGTGTATCTCTCAAACACGCTAAAACTAATGTTGGTGCACAGCCGGTTCGCCAATTCCAGCGAAATGGGCAGACCTATGATTTTGAATTTTTCCATGTAGTTGATCAGAATGCGCACCGACCCGTTGCACACCCTCAGCACGAATTGTTCGGCGTCTGCATGAATGTCAAGTTTCTCCCGAATTCGGATTTTATGCAAAATTTTTTGCAAACACTGCGGGTCAATCGGGTTGATTTTAACAATGATTTGGCGCGACTGCAAATTGTCAATTACTTTTTGCACGTTGATGCACGAGGCGATGAAGCTCACGTTGTGTTTGTACTTGTCAATACAGTTGCGAAACACTTGCTGGCTCTGCTCGTTTATGGAGTCTATATCATCCATGATTATCAGTTTTTTTTTGCCTGGAATGAGAGAGCTGGTCTGGCAAAATATTTTCATGTCATTGCGGTAGTACTGAATGCCTTGGTCCTTCAGGCTGTTTAAAATCATGACATTTTCGGGATTGTTGTTGGCACCGTAATATTCGCGGACAATGGCGTTCACTAGGGATGTTTTGCCCGATCCGGAATCCCCAACAATGAGTAAATTCAATTCGTGCATTTGAATGAGAGATTTCAGTAGATCAATCATCATCGGGGACAGCTGTTCAAACTCGCCGAATACCAGCGGCTGATATTTGTTGATGAAGGGACCAGTGTTGTTGCTGTTGTGGTCGTTGTTGCTGTTGTGGTCGTTGTTTTTGGTGTTGGGAATGGTGATTGATTGCATTGGTGTAATTGAATGTGTTGCATGTTATAATGGAGTTCTTTTTATGGCTATTTTCAATGAATGATTTAATGCGCATTTGCAATAAATCATGCGTAAATCTTTTTTTGGTTCCACAATTCGCGGTAACTCTTGGTTGAAGTTAGTTTTTCATTCTGGTATTCATTGTATTCAGTGGATATGACAAATATATTTTTATAAATTATGTACCCCCCATTAATCCAATGTTTCATGTCAGTATTCACGTTTAATTTGTAGTGATGTATTATTTTTCCCAATAAAATTGGCCCAGTTGGATCCAATGCATCTTTTCCATAGTATCTATTTTTGACATTTGCGACAATATGTTTGATCGCCAATAATAAAAAAGGATTATGTTGCTTGCACACCATCAATGCATTGTATATACTGTTCGGCGGTCTATCTTTAACAAGATGTTCATCTTGTGTCAATTCTATCAATTTGAAATTGTTTATGGTTGTCAGTTTTATATCCATGTATATGCCCCCATGCACAAACAAGACGCACAATCTCCACAAATCTGCCTTATATGCACCTGGCATCAGGCAATTATACGCGTTCAATACTTCATTTCCGAAATTGGCTTCAATAAAATGCCTGCAGTCATCGTCATCAAACAAAAAGTATTCAAATTCTGGATTTTTCATTTTCAAATCATTTACACAATTTTGCATACCGAGAGGTAAATTTTTAGTACGCCATGTTTGAAATAATTTTAATGGAATGATTGAATTGTCTGCGCTTTCGGAATTAACATATAGTTGATTGTGCATTTTTGAATAATTGTTAACCTTGATAATATTTTTACCATGTGGTGGAGTTATAAATCTTATATTTCTAAACATGTGTCACACTTACATATAATATATTAAAATAATAAATAATAAATACATTTATTATGTTAATTGACCGTATGAACCCACATACATTTAAAACCGGCGACATTATACTTTACAACACCACCAAATACTGGTATTCGCGTCTCATTGAGCGCTTAACTTCATCGGATTACAGCCACATCAGCATGGTGCTGCACCGTCCCACATGGCTAGACCCCTCGCTTTGTGAAGAGGAGTACTACGTTCTGGAGAGCGGCAGCGAGTGCTTTCCCGATGCCGTTTCGGGGAACTTCAAATTTGGGGTGCAGGTGTGCCCCATGTCCAAAGTGTGGGCCGAGTACGCGTCACAGGGATACGGCCACCTCTATGTGCGGCGCATCCGCTTTCCAAATGCAAATGAAAATGACTCGGAAACTACAACCGCTAAACTAAAAGACGGAATTAAAACAGCTTATGAAAAAACAAAGGGATGCCCCTATGACCTCAATGCATGTGACTGGATCAAATGTTACTTTGATGAATCCAAAACGCTGCCACAGATTGAGGCCACGGGTCAGCGCGATCAGAAGACCACCTCGTTTTGGTGCAGTGCGCTGATTTCATTCGTTCTGGTGATTGCCGGGTTTTTGGACAAGTCGGTTCCGTGGACGGTCATCACACCTTATGATTTTAGTGCATTCTGCAAACCGCAACGGCTCGTGTTAAAAGGGTGTTCATATGATCCAGATTTAAAGCTGTGTTGACTGTGGATGTGACTCGTCGCTCTATTATTACAACCCCAAAACAAACTTAAAATATAAATAATGATTACTATTTATTGCCATTTATTTAGTATTTATATTGAATGGAAAT
>Ga0194044_10000776_pt1 | contig 16022 bp, 18 predicted proteins | sample JunL4417m_MetaG_FD_155460 | JGI IMG/M metagenome (GOLD analysis project Ga0194044, IMG submission 155460) | Anoxic zone freshwater microbial communities from boreal shield lake in IISD Experimental Lakes Area, Ontario, Canada - Jun2016-L442-17m | ecosystem: Environmental > Aquatic > Freshwater...
GAGGCAGGTAGCCCCGCCCACGCGATTTCCAGTCGCGCTCCTTAAGCCAACTCGGACACCTCTCCGCGAGGCCCGCGACCCACTCTCGGGGAGCGGATGAACAGTATATGTCAGAGGGGCGGGAGGGTCGAAACGGCGGCGGACAGGGCGGAGCGGGAGGGCGGCGGCGGAGCCGCCGCCCTCCCGCTCACTTCATCTCGGTCAGGCCGGCGATGAAGAGCGTCTCGGCGAGCACCATGCGCTCCAGCTCGGCGAGGTCGACGCTCTCGTCGGGGGCGTGGATCTTGCACAGCGGCTCCTCGCAGCCCCAGAGGATCAGCTCGGCGGTGGGCTGCGCCGCAAGGAAGGCGGCCACCAGTGGGAGGGAGCCGCCTTCGCCGTAGTGTACGACGTCCCTCTGGAACGCCGCCGCGAGGGCATCGGCGGCAGCGGCGTAGGCCGGCCCGTCGGTCTGCGCGAGGAAGCCCTCGCCGACCCCGCCGGGCGTGACCTTGACCTTCACGCGCCAGGGGGCGGAGGCCTCGAGATGCCTGGCGACGACGCTCTGCGCCTCGGCCGGATCCTGCCCGGGCGCGAGGCGCACGCTCACGCGCGCCCGGGCCTTGGGGATCAGCGCGTTGGCGGCGCCGTCCACCGCCGGGGCGTCGATGCCGATCACATTGATCGACGGGCGCCCGTACAGGCGGTCGGCGATGCTGCCGGCGCCGACGAGGTCCACGCCCGGCAGCACGCCGGCGTCCTCGCGGAAGGCGGCCTCGTCGTAGGGCGCGCCGTCGTAGGCGACCACGTCGAGCCCCTTGACGGCCACCGTGCCGTCGGCCTCGTGCAGGGTCGCGATCATGCGCGTGAGGGCGATGAGCGCGTCGGGCGCCGGGCCGCCGAACATGCCGCTGTGCACGGCGCCTTCAAGCGTCTCGACCTCCACGTCGAGGGCGGCCACGCCACGCAGCGACGTGGTGAGCGTGGGCACGCCGAGGCTGTAGTCGCCGACGTCCGAGATGACGATGACGTCGGCCTTCAGCAGCTCGGCGTTGGCTTCGACGAAGCCCTCCATGCCTCCCTGGCCGTTCTCCTCCTGGCCTTCGATGAGGACCTTGACGCCCACGGGGCAGTCGGCGCCCAGGGCGAGGAGAGCGCCGACGTGCATGATGATCCCCGATTTGTCGTCGGCGGCGCCGCGGCCGTATAGGCGGCCGGCGCGTTCTGTGGGCGCGAACGGCGGGCTTGTCCAGGCCTCGTCCGGACCGGCCGGCTGCACGTCGTAGTGCGCGTACAGCAGCACTGTGGGCGCGCCTTGCCGCGCCGGCCGCGCCCCGAACACCGCCTGCGGCGCGCGCGCGATGTCCACGCGCCGCACCTCGGGCAGGCCGGCCTTCTTCAGCAGCGTCGCCACGGCGGCGCCGGCCTGCGCCACCGGCTCCTCGGGAAAACCCTCGAAGGCCACCGACGGCAGGCGCACCAGCGCCTCGAGGTCGGCGCGCAGCCCCGGCATGAGGCCGGCGACGGTCTGGCGTAGCGCATCCGCGTTCATCTGGTCTCCTTTGCCGGCGCCGCGGCGCCGCTTCGTGTCATTGCGTCTGGCCGAACTTGAGTCCGCTGAGGAAATCCTCCCAGGCGGCGAGCTTCTGCGGCGCGTACACCTTGAGGATGATCGAGCCGGCGCGCAGCAGGTCATCGTCGAGGATCACGGCGCGGCTGGCCGGCCCCGCGTTGCCCGACTGGATGGCGAAGTCGGCCTCCAGGAGCCCGCTGCCGACCCCTTCGACGAACCTGCCGCCGTCGCTGCCGAAGATGGCGACGATGGTGTGCTCGTCCGGGGCCTGGAGGCCGGCCGCCTTGAGCGCGGCGGTCAGCTCTTTGGCCTTGGCGCGGGCGGCCGCGCTGTCCTGTTCGTTCTGGTACGTCGCGACGCCCGCCGCCATCAGCGCGACGATGGCCACGACCAGCACCACGTAGATCCAGGTGTGTGACTTCTCCTGCACCGTCGTCACCCCCTCAGTCCCGCGGAGCCGCTGCGGGCTCCGGGACGGCTTGCTTCCAGCTCGGCTTGCGGATCTTGAGGAAGAGGAAGGGCACGACGAGGCCGATCAAGACCACGCCGCCGAGGATCATGAAGAAGTAGGTCACGGGGCTGCCGTCGCCGAACTGCGAGGGCGGCACGAAGCCGATGGCGAAAGCGAGCACCGCGGCGACCATGCCGACGATGGCCAGCACCGGCAGGATGGGCGCCCGGTAGCCGCGCGGGTGGTCGGGCTGGTTCTTGCGCAGGCGCATCGCGGCGATGAACATCAGCACGTACATGATGAGGTACACCTGCGTGGTGATCGCCGAGAAGATCCAGTACACGCTCTGCACGTTGGGGATGAGCGCGAACAGCAGGGCGATGACGCTGACGATAGCGCCCTGTGCGTACAGGATGTTCACCTGGATGCCGTGCTCGTTGACCTTCTGGAAGAAGGGCGGCAGGTAGCCTTCCTGGCGGCCGATCTGCAGGAGGCCCTTGGAGGGCCCCGCAAGCCAGGCCATCATGCCTCCCAGCGAAGCGGTGATGAGCATGATGCCGAGGATCGGCGTCAGCCAGGCCACGTGAAAGTGGTCGAAGAAGGCGGTGAACGCCTGCATCACGCCGGCGGTGAGCGTGAGCTCCTTGGCCGGCACGACCCAGCTTATGGCCACCGCCGGCAGCACGAAGATGACGACCACGAGGCCCATGGCCAGGAACATCGCCTTGGGGAACTCTTTGGCCGGGTTCTTCATGCTCTTGACGTGCACGGCGTTGACCTCCATGCCCGCGTACGAGAGGAAGTTGTTGACGATGAGGACGAGGCTGGCGAGGCCGGCGAACTGCGGCAGCAGCGCCGAGGCGTTCATGGGCGCGGAGCTCGGATTACCCTGGATCAGGTAGATGACGCCGAGGATCACGAGGGCCGTTCCCGGGATCGCCGTGCCGAGGAGCATGGAGCTGCTCGACAGCCTGGCGACGAGGCCGACGCCGCGCATGCTCACGAGCGTAGAAGCCCAGTACACGACGATGATCACCACCGCCGTGTAGTAGCCGTTGCTGGCGAGGCTCGGCATGAACACGTAGGCGAGCGTGCTGGCCACGTAGGCGAGCAGGCTGGGGTAGTAGGTGAGCGTCATCGCGAACTGCGTCCAGATGGCCAGAAAGCCGGCCTGCGGCGTAATGCCCTGGCGTACCCAGTTGTACACGCCGCCGTCCCAGCCGGAGGCCAGCTCGGCGGCGACCAGCGAGGTGGGCAGCAGGAAGACGACGGCCGGAAGCAGGTACAGGAAGATGCAGGCCAGGCCGTAGACGGCCATGCTCGGCGTGTTGCGGATGCTTGCCACGGCCGAGACCGTCATGAAGCACATCGTGAGCCACGTGATCGTCTTTACCGACGGCAGCGCCGCCGTCTTGACCTTGCCGGCGGCGGCGCCCTCCGCCGTCACCCCCGTGCTGGCCATGTGCCCCTCCTGGTTCGTCTTCGCAGGACCACCGCGGTGCGCGCACCTTTCATCGCCGCTGCTCATTATAGAGGCCGAGGCCCCTGTCGCGCATCAGGTCCGCGCCCCTTTGTCGGCAGTGCCCGGTGGCCGTGGGCGCGCTCATCGCGCCTCAGCCGAGCGGGTGCCGCCAGCGCAGTCCGGGGAAGCGCGCGAAGTCACGGTCGGTGGTCACGAGCAGGGCGTCCAGCTCGAGGGCGATGGCGGCGAGATAGGCGTCGGCGGCCAGGTTGCCTTTGGCGTCGACCTCGACGCAGAGGCGCAAGAAGGTGCTCACGTGGGCGTCGGCGAGGCGCGGCGTGATGACGCCCGGCGCGGCGCGCAGCGCCGCGACAAAGTAAGCCGCCTCGGCGGGAGGCGTGGCCGCGGCGAACACGCGCGGGTTGGTGACGACGCGCACGAAGCCCGAGATCACGGGCCCCGGGAGCGCCACGGGCTCGTCGGCGGTGAGGGCTCCGATGAGCCACTCACGATAGCGCCCGTGATCCGGCTGGGCCGCGCGCCGCCTCCGCCGCGGAACACGGGGAGGTCGAGCGGCGCGCGGACGCCGCGCTCCGCGCGCGCCGCCAGCGCTTCGCGCAGCGCGTCCTGGATCACGCTGCTGAGGCTGCGGTGACCGCTGGCGGCGAGCTGCCTGAAGTCGGCGAGCAGCGCTTCGTCGAGGTTCAGTGTGGTGCGCATCGGGGCCTCCATGCATCAAAGCATCGCATGCCTCGCATCGCAGCATCAAGACCGCGGGTGGTTGACGTTGACCCGGCCCGACGCCGCTCAGCGCCGCCGCCGCCCCTGCCGCGGGCCCGGGCCGCGCCCTTCGCGCGGCAGCGCCCGATGGCCCCTGGCGCGCTCGCGCAGCGCCTGCACGGCGAGGGTCACTGTGCCGGAGATCAGCAGCATCGCGAGGTTGACGATGAGCACGGTGAGCGCGCCCAGGGCGCCGTTCCACTGGCCGAGGCCGGCGGCGACGCCGATGTAGGCCGCCGCCGGGATCGTCGTCACCGAGATGGCGACGCCGACGACGAAGCTCGCCCTGGTCTCGAAGGCGAGCATCCCGGCGACGCCGGCGGCCAGGGCGACGCCGACAGTCGCGACGTTGACGGTGGCCAGCGCGCCGATCACCCCCTCCTGGATGTCCATGTCCGGCGACACCTGGCCGGCGAGCCGCAGGGCGAGGGTCAGCGCGTAGGCGGCGAGCACCGCCAGGGCGAGGCCGGGCGCGAGCGTGCCGAAGGCCCGGCCAAGCAGGCGCGGCCGCCGGGCCACGATGGCCACGCAGGCCGCCGACATCGGCAGCAGGTCGGGGCTCACGGCCATGGCGCCGACGATGAGGATCGTGCTGCGCTCCGTGACCCCGAAGGCGGCGATCACGCCCGCGACGATCATGTAGGCCAGGTAGCTCGGGCGCAGACTGACGTTCTCGGCGGCCGCGTCCGCGACCTCGGCCCACACCAGGGAGTCCTGATCCTCGATGGCATCCTCGACGACACCGTCCGCGGTCATCGGGCGGGCGAAGTCGATGCGTGACACCGAGAGGTCGGCGGCGTCGATGCCGAGGCGTTGGAGCGCCGCGAACGTGTTGTCGACGGACTCGGCGCCGATCTCCGCGCGGATGAGGGTCTTGCCGCTGTCGGCGGTGACGCCGCCGAGCATCACGTGGCGCACCTCGGCCAGCGCGCGCAGGGCGGCGACCGCCTCGTCGACCTGCGAGGGGTCGGCGAAGGCGTGAAGGCTGTACACGGCGGCTCAGCGTTTGGCCTGGAAGAACTCGCGCAGCAGCGCCACCGACTCGTCGGCGAGCACGCCGCTGGTGATCTCGAGGCAGTGGTTGAGGCGCGGGTCCTGGCAGACGTTGAAGAGGCTGCCGGCGGCGCCGGCCTTTTCGTCGGGGGCGCCGTACACCAGATGTGGGATGCGCGCCTGCACGATGGCCCCGGCGCACATGGGGCAGGGCTCCATGGTGACGTAGAGCACGGTGTTGAGCAGCCGCCAGCTGTTCATGCGTCTGGCGGCCTCCTCGATGGCCAGCATCTCGGCGTGCGCGAGCGGGCTCTTACGAATCTCGCGCTCGTTGCCCGCGGCGGCGATGACCTCGCCGTCGAGCACGACGACGGCGCCTACGGGCACGTCGCCGTGCCTGGTGGCGCGCTGCGCCTCGCGCAGCGCCAGGCGCATATAGTACTCGTGGCGGGGGAAGTGCAGTTCGCCCATGCCCGCATCATGCCCGAAAACGGGGGCAAACGGAACAAGGGCCGGCGGGCGGGCCGGCACGGCTCGCCGCCCCGGCACGGCTCGCCGGGCCGGCGGGCGCCCCGGCCCCCCGCCCGGCCGGGGTATAGTACGTCGCAGCGCAGCAACATCGCCCCGCCCCGCGACGCAGACGAGGTGAGTCCCCGCCATGAGCTCCTTCAATCTGTACATCCTCTGCTTCATCGTGCCCCTGATCATCGGCTTGGCCGTGCAGGCCTGGCTGCGCAGGACCTTCGCCGTCAACAGCCAGAAGCCGGTGGCCAGCGGCATGAGCGGCGCCGACGTGGCCCGCGAGATCCTCGACCGCAACGGCCTGCGGAACGTCCCGGTCCAGCCCTCGAAGGCCGGGCCTCTCAGCGACCACTACGACCCGAAGGCGCGAGGGGTATTCCTCAGCGAGGCCGTCTTCGCCGGGCGCTCGGTGGCGGCGACGGCCGTCGCCGCCCACGAGGTGGGGCACGCCATCCAGCACGCCAAGGCCTACGTGCCCATGACGATGCGCTCCGCCGTCTGGCCGCTCGCGGCCTTCGGCTCGCAGGCGTGGTTCTTCCTGCTCATCGCCGGCGTCATCTTGCAATTCACGGGACTCATCACGATCGCGCTGATCGTCTTCGGCTTCGCCGTGCTCTTCCAGTTCGTGACGCTGCCCGTCGAGTTCAACGCCTCGCGCCGCGCCGCCGCGCAGCTCAGAGACCTGGGGCTGGTGAACGACGCGGAGGCGGCCGGCGTGCGCCAGACGCTCACGGCCGCCGCCATGACCTACGTGGCCGGCGCTCTGGCCTCGGTCGCCCAGTTGCTCTACTTTCTGGCGATCTTCGGCGGCGGCCGCGACTGACGCGGCGACCGGGCGCCGGACCCCACGGGCCCCGGCGGTCAGGGCTCCGGCACGAAGGCCGGGGTGATCTCGGCGGCGAGCTCGGCGCGGCGGCCCACCACGATCACACTCACCGCCTTGCGCGGGACGAGGCTGCCACCCGCGTAGCTCAGGGTGCCCGTGACGCCGTCGAAGCCGCGCGTCCGCAGCAGCGCGTCGCGCACCTTCGTGGGGTCCGTGGACTGTGCCCGCAAGATCGCCTCGGCGACCAGGTTGACGGCATCGAAGCCGAGGCCGGCGAAGGCGTTTTCGGGGGGCCGGCCGTAAGCCCAGCGGTACCAGGTGGTGAAGCGGCGCATGGCGCGGGTGCTGTGCGCCAGGCCGAAGGCGGCGTGGGTGGTGAAGTACACGCCGCCGCCGGTCTCCCGGGCAGCCGCGATGAGCTCCGGGCTGTCGAAGCTGTCGCCGCCCATGATGGGCTGGCCGTAGCCGGCGGCGCGCAGCTTGCGCACCAGCGGCCCGGCGTCGTCGGGGCCCGCGGCGACGAACAGCAGCTGCGCCGCCGGAGTCGCGCCGCTCTCGCCGCCGCCGCCCTCGTCGCCGCTCTGACCGCCGAGCGGAGCCAGCAGCTTGGCGATGTCGCGGGCTCCGGAGTGGAAGCCGGCGCGCAGGATCACCGTGCCGCCCTGGGCGCTGAAGCTCTGCCCGAAGTAGCGCTGCAGCAGGCGCGTGTAGTCCATGTCCCTGTCGAAGAGGATGGCGGCGGTGCGCGCGCCGAGCCGATCGGCGGCGTACTCGGCGCCGGCCGCCGCCTGCACGTTGTCGCCGAAGCAGGCGAGGAAGAGCCAGTCGGGCACTTGGGCGGGCAGCAGGGGAGAGGTGGCGCCGCTGGTGACGAAGGGGATTCCGGCCGCCGCCGCCACCGGCGCGGCCGCCAGCACCTGGTCGGTGTCGCTGAGGCCGATCATCGCCGTCACCTTGAGAGCGGCCAGGTTCTCCGCGCCCAGACGGACGAGCGCGGGGTCGGTCTGGCCGTCGCGCTCCAGCAGCTCCACGCGGCGGCCGAGCAGGCCGCCGGCGGTATTGATGCGGTCGACGGCCAGGCGCGCGCCGTCCAGCGACGGGCCGTCCAGCGAGGCCTGCGCGCCCGTGAGGTTGTAGATGGCGCCGATGTGGATCGGCTCCGGGCTGTGGCGCTGAATCACAATCTGGGCGCCGCCACAGGCCGCGAGGCCGGCGGCAAGAGCCGCCGCGACCGTCGCGGCCGCCGCGGCGCGGAGGCTGATCGTGCGTCTCACACGGGTCCTTTGCCCGACAACGAAACGTCACCATGGTAGTCCAGAGTCGCGGCCGCTTCATCCCGGGCGCTCCGACGGTCTCTTGCGCGTGGCCGGTCGAGGCGTCACCTGCGATAGGATGACGCGCGTCAGGCGTCCGGCCGGGGAGTCGCGTGCAACAGCCGCAGAGGTCGTGGGAGGCGCTCGCGGCGCACGAGCGCCGCTACGACCTCTTTCTGCTCATCGTCTCGCTCGCCTACGTGAGCCTCGTGTTCGTCGAGCTGCTGCCCGGCGAGCAGGTCGGCTGGGCGCTCGTCAGCGTCGATGCCGTGTTCTGGAGCGTCTTCCTCGTCGACTACGTGTGGCGTGTGGTCTTCCTCGCACCGGACCGCCGGGCGTACGCGCGCCGTCCTCTGTGCCTCCTCGATCTGGCCATCGTCGTCACCGGCCCGGTGCTCTTTCTCCTGACCAGTGGGCTCGTGACGATCGGTCCGATCGCGCGTGTTGCGGCGCAGACCATCAGGCTCCTGCGCGTGGGCGTGCAGGCGGCGCGTTTCATCGGCAGCTCGCGGCGCGTCTTCGTGCTCCAGGCGTATCGTTGGGTGATCCCGACGGCCGTTCTGCTCACGTTCTTCCTCTCGGTGTGGACCTGGCGCTTCGAAGCCATCCACGCGGACACGAATATCCACAACTGGAACGACGCCCTGTGGTACTCGATGGCCACGGTCATGACGGTCGGGTACGGCGACCTCGTGCCCGTCACGCCGCAGGGGAGGATCGCCGGGGTGCTGCTCATGATCGTCGGCATCAGTCTCTTCAGCTGGGTGACGGCCACCCTGGCCTCGTTCCTGATGCAGAGGCGCGAGGAGCCCGAGGAGCGGGATCTGTTCGCGGCGCTCGAGCAGGTGACGGCGCGCCTGGCCGCCATCGAGGCGCGCCTCGGGCTGCCCGCCGGTCAGGCCGCGGACGCGCCGGAGCCGGCGCCGCCGGCCGGCCCGCGGACGCGCCGGCGCCGCCCGCCGGCCGGCCCGCGGACGCGCCGGCGCCGCCCGCCGGCCGGCCCGCGGCCGCGCCGGAGCCGGCGCCGCAAGAGCTCGATCTGAACGGAGTGGCCCGAGCGGAGGAGGAAGTGAAGGGACCGTCCTGACTATGGCTGGGCGTCGCCTTTCGCGGCGGCGAGGATAGCGCCGCCGGCGCCCACCGCCCAGCCGTGGGTGGCATCGACGAAGGCGACATCGACGAGGCTCGCGGTCGCGGTGGTCCCCGGGCTCTGCGCGCTCCAGGTGGCGCCGCCGTCCGTGGTGACGAGGATGACGGTCTTCTCCCACAACGAGTCGTAGCCCACCGCCCAGCCGTGGGTGGCGTCGCTGAAGGCGACGCCCCAGAGGCGCGCGCCGCTCCCCGAGCTTTGCTTGCTCCAGGTGTCGCCGCCGTCGGTGGTGGCAAGGATGACGCCGCCCTCGCCCACCGTCCAGCCGTGAGCCGCGTCGCTGAAGGCGACGTCGTCGAGCCACGCGCCGCTCCCCGAGCTTTGCTTGCTCCAGGTGGCGCCGCCGTCGGTGGTGACGAGGATGGCGCCGCCCTCGCCGACCGCCCAGACGTGAGAGGCGTCGCCGAAGGCGACGCCGTAGAGCTCCGCGCCGCTCCCCGAGCTCTGCGCGCTCCAGGTGGCGCCGCCGTCCGTGGTGGCGAAAATGGCGCCGGCGTCGCCCACCGCCCAGCCGTGCGTGGAGTCGCTGAAGGCGACGCCATCAAGCCACTCACTGCTCCCCGAGCTCTGCGCGCTCCAGGTGGCGCCGCCGTCGCTGGTGGCAAGGATGACGCCGGCGCCGGTGTCGGTCGCCTTGTCGTAGGCGCCGCCCACCGCCCAGCCGTGCGTCTTGTCGCTGAAGGCGACGGCGCTGAGGGACTCGCTGCTCCCCGAATCCTGCTTGCTCCAGGTGGAGCCGCCGTCGCTGGTGGCGAGGATGACGCCGCCCCTGCCCACCGCCCAGCCGTGGTCGGCGTCGCTGAAGGAGACGCCGATGAGGCCCGCGCTGCTCCCCGAATCCTGCGCGCTCCAGGTGACGTCGCCGTCAGCGCCGGCCGACAGGATGAAGAAGTAGACCGCCGCCGCGGCCGCCGCCGCGATGACCAGCACGATGATGGTGACGAGCAGCGCCGGGCCGCGCCCCCTGCGGAGCGGTCCGCCGGCGCCGCGCCTCCCCGCCGGCGGCGGCGTGGGGGGCGCCGGGCCGGCCGGGCTCGCCGGGCTCGCCCGCGGCGGAGGCGCCGCGGCCGGTTGTCGCTGGGTGGGCGCCGCCGCCTGAACGGCCGGCGCCGGCGCGGTCGCGGTCGCAGCGACGGCCGCGGCCGCAACGACGGCGCCGCAGGTCCTGCAGAAGACGACGTCGGCGGGCAGGGAGCCGCCGCAGGAGGGGCAGGCGGCGGCGATCTCGCCGCCGCAGCCGGCGCAGAACCGCGCGTCGCTCTCGTTGGCGCGGCCGCAAGTCGGGCACTCCCTGGCCATTGTCACCCTCCGGGTGCGTTGAGCCGTGGACTCTCAGCGCTATCGTACCCGCTGCGCGCCGGTCGACACGGCGGCGGACGCCGCAGGTTCCGGCGTCATGGGGCCGGACGTGGACCTGGAGGGCGCTCGCGGTGGGCCTGCATCCCAGGGTCGTGAGGGAGCGCCTCGGGCACGCGGCGACCTCGCAGACCATGCCTGAGGCTGATAGCGTAACCGTTCAGTCGGTCCCCGCCGAATCAGGTGAGCAAGGGGATGGGGTCGAGGGCGAGGGCGGCGCGCTGCACGATGGCGTCGATCGAGCCGCTCGAGAGCTCGCCACGTTCCCCTTGAGCGCGTTGCTGATCGGGCAGCCGTCCTTGGCGTCCTCGGCCGCCTTCTTGAAGGTGATCTCGTCAATGCCGGGGACCGTGCCCTTCACCGTGATCTGCGAAGAGCCGGTCTTCCAGCCGCCCTCGATCTCCTTGAGCGTCACCGTGACGCTGGTCTCGAGCTTCTTGGGCGGCGTGCCGGCCTCGCCGAGGATGTGCGAGAGCGCCATGCAGTAGCAGCTGGCGTGCGCCTGCTGCGACCGGACGACGCTGCTGGCCCCCCAAATGCTTGACCTCGTCATGGAAAGGGAGTAGGCCATCCACATACGAGGCTCCTGTGAGGTGCAGCGCTGCGCGCGGGGAGGGATCCGTTTGTAGCCCACCTGCTCGGGGGCCAATGGGCTGCTGGGGAAGGGGTCGGTCATGGGAAGCGTCGCCGGGCACTCGGGCACTTCGTTCCCTTCGTCTACCGGCGTCCGGGAGGGCGGGAGGAGAAACGGACTCACGCGCCGGGGACGCGACTGTCGCTCGCCCTCGCCGTCCTGGCTCCGGCCGCCCCCTGCCCCTCCGTCGAAGGCCTTCATATCCACCGGCGACGGCGGCGCCGGCGGCAGCACGCAGAGCGCGTGGACGACCGCCTGCTGGCGAAGATTCGCCTTCGGCGACGTTCTCCATCTACGCCGTCGATGCCTCGGGCAACCCGCAGCGCACCGTCTTCAAGGGCAAGCCGACAGTGCGCCGAGGGCGTTCGGAGGCCGCACGCTCAAACACCGACGTCCCACGTTGGGACCAGGGAGGGATCAACGATGAGAAGGCAGAAGGGGATCGAAGTCCCCGACGGTTCGGCGGACCAGGCGCTGCTGAACAGACGCGACCTCGTTCTCAAAGCGCTCGCACTCGGCGCCGGCGCTGCGGCGGCTGCCGCACTCGCGCCGGCGGAGGCGCTGGCGGCCGACGGGGACGTCGTATATGTCGGCCAGTCCGCGACGACCGGGACGGGGAATCCGGTCTTCAGCGGCCGGAACACCGGTGACGGTCCGGGCATGGATATCGAGGCCGCGAAGCATGACGCCATCCGCGCTTACGCGCACGGGACCAACCAGAGCGCGGTCTATGCGACCCATGAAGGTGACGGGTACGGGGTCTTCTCCGTCGGGGGAAGGACAGGGGTAGTGGGCCGAGCATCGACGGCCCTGGCGACCGGGGTAACCGCCGTGAACGCCGACGGTGGCGTCGGCCTGAGCGTCGTCGGCAAGACCGCGCTGCAGCGGTCCGGCGTCGTCGGCGTTGGCGTGGGCGCCAAGTACGCGACGGTGACCGTCTCCGGGGGCGTGACCGCGGCCTCCATGTACCTCGTGACGATGCAGGGCAATCCCGGAACCGGCGTCTTCGTCGCCTACGCGAAGTACTTCAGCGCCACCGAGTTCCGCGTGTACTTCAACAAGGCGTGCACGAAATCCGCCACATTCGCCTGGATGGTGCTGGATTAGGGTGCAAAGTGAGTTGGTGGGCCTCCGCGGCTGCAACCAAAATGCGCACGTAGGGTCGGCACGCTCTGGGTTCAGCTGAGTCTTGGCGTGACGTCCCCCGCCCTCGCGCCCGTGGTCAAGCACGGGCGGCCCTCCGGGGCCGATACGGTGAACGACGACCCGACTCATCCACGCGGCAGGGGGGCGACCATGTCTGAGCAGGCGGTGAAGGCGCGGGTCGAGCGCATGAGGACCGACGAGGCGTTCCGCGCCCGGGTGCTGGCGGTGGAAGACGCGAAGGAGCGTCCGGCGTTCATCCGATCTGAGGGGTTCGGCTGCGCGGCCGAGGAGATCGAATCGCTGGCCCGCGCCCTCGACGACGGGGAGCTCGAGGGCGTCGCCGGCGGTCGGTGCCTGGTCTACTCGCCCAGCGCGCTGGCCTTTTGCTGACGGACCGGTCGGTGCCTGGTTGCTCGGCCTGCACAGGTCGCGCGGTGCAGCGCAAAGGTTCGTCAGCCGGAGAACTGAGCGCCTACCTGAAAGTGGCGTCTTGCAGGGAGATAAGTGGCGCGCACGGCAGGACTCGAACCTGCGGCCTTCGGTTCCGTAGACCGACGCTCTAATCCAACTGAGCTACGTGCGCAACGCCGTTACAGTATACCCGAAAACGGGGGCTTTGGAGAACCCGGTGTTCAGCGACCGGTGGGCGAGAGGCGCGCGACCAGTTCGTCGTCCTCGATCTCGCCGCTCTCGACGAAGCCCAGGGAGGCGTACAGCGCCCGGGCGGCCGCGTTCTCCGGCGAGTAGCTCAGGGCGCACGAGCCGCAGCCCCCGCTCTCCAGCAGGCGCCGGGTGAGGGCCTCGACGGCGGCGCGGCCGTAGCCCTTGCGCTGCCGCGCTTGATCGATCACGAGGCCGCCGATCCAGCCGCTCCGGTCGCCGGGGTCGACCGCCCACATCACAAAGCCGACGACCTCTTCGGCGGCGTACACGGCCAGCGGCTGCCACACGCCGCCGTAGTGGCAGAGGCAGAGGTAGCGCGCGACCGGTGAAACGAAGTCGCGCTGCTCGGCGGCGACCTCGAGGTCGGCGCAGGCGCGCCAGTTGTCGGTGTCGACGGGGCGGAGCTCGATGCTGGATGTCATGACGGCCCTGGGTGAGTGGAAGAAGCTGGCGGAGAAGCCGGGATTCGAACCCGGGAAGGAGCTTAACACCCCTTAACCGCTTAGCAGGCGGTTGCCTTCAGCCACTCGGCCACTTCTCCGCGCAGGGCGGGCGCCGTGGGGCGCCGCAGTCACCTAGTGTAGCGCATGAGGGCGGGCGCCGGAACCGCCGCCCGCCGCCCGCGCCGGAACCGCCGCCCGCCGCCCGCGCCGTCGGCTATCATTGCCGCAAGCATCGCATCGGCAGCGGGGCCAACAGGGGAGGGGCGCGTGGACATCGCCGGTCTTGATCCAGGAGTCGTGGCGGAAGCAGAGCGGGAGACCAGCGAGCTGCTCAGCCGGCTCATCCAGATCGACACCAGCAACCCGCCCGGCAACGAGACGGCGGTCGCCGGATTCATGGACGGCTGGTTTCGCGAGGCCGGCCTGCACGGCGAGATCGTCGGCGAGCCGGCCGACCGGCGCAGCTTCGTGCTGCGCCTTGAGGGGCAGCGGCCGGGGCCGTCACTGCTGCTGCTCGCCCACGAGGACGTGGTGCCGGCCAGCGCCGCCGACTGGCAGGTACCGCCTTTCTCCGGCCTCATCAAGGACGGCTACGTCTGGGGCCGCGGCGCCGTGGACATCAAGAACCTCGTCGCCGCCCATGCCGTGGCGGTGCGGCGCCTGGCCGCGGCCGGAGCGCCGTTCGCCGGCTCGGTGACCTACGCATGCACGGCCGACGAGGAGGAGGGCACCGTGGGCGGCGCCCGCTGGCTCGTGAAGCACCGCCCGGATCTCATGCGCTGCGACTACGTTATCAACGAAGGCGGCGGTCACTTTCTCGAGCACGCCGCCGGCCGCGTCTATCTGCTCGAGAGCGGCGAGAAGGGCACGGCGCAGTTCCGCCTCGTCGTGCACGGCGAAGCCGGGCATGCCTCGGTGCCGCTGCGCCGCGGCAACGCCGTGGTCTCCGCGGCGCAGGTCGTCGAGGCGCTGGTCGCGCACGAGCTGCCGGTGGTCGTCGACGGGTCGTCCCGGGAGCTCGTCGAGCTCCTCGTCGACGACCCGGATCTGCGCGCTCGGCTGCGCGACCCCGCCGCCGCGCGCGGCGCCCTCGCCGACCTGTCCGCGCGCGATCCCAAGCTCGCCGACATGATCGAGCCCCTCTACGGCTTCGCCTTCTCGCCGACCATCGTGCAGTCCAACAGCGTCGCCGTGAACGTCTACCCCACCAGGGTCGAGCTCAGCGTCGACTGCCGCATGCTGGCCGGTCACGACGAGGACGAGGTCGAGGCCGAGGTGCGCGCCGCCCTGGCCGGCGTCGAGGCCAAGTGGGATCTGGAGTGGATCGGCGTGACCCGCGGCAACGCATCGCCGTACCCCACGCCGCTGGCGGATGCCATCCGCACGGTGCTGCAGCGGTACGTGCCGGGCGCCGAGCTGGCCAACAGCCACTCTGTCGGCTTCACCGACTCCAACTGGTTCCGCGCCGCCTACCCCGAGATCGTGGCCTACAACTTCGCCCCGCACATCGTCGAGAGCTACGACGAGGTGGCGCCGCGCTATCACAATGTCGATGAGCGCATCCACGTGCGCGACCTCGCCTTTCAGGCGCTGTTCGCGGAGCGCGTCGCGCTGGAGCTTCTCAAGGAGACGTGACGCGCGGGCGACGGGCGGTCGACCTCAGGCGATCGGCCAGTCGACCTCGGTGAGAAGTTCGGCATCTGGCACCGCGCCCGGCTCGTTGAGGTAGACCTCGCGCGCCGGCGCGCCGGGCTGCTTGCCGTTGGCGGTCATCCAGGCCTGCAGCGCGCCGTAGGCCTCGCCGACGGCCGCGTACGGGCCCTTGTGCATCGTGCAGGCGACGGCGCCGCCGGGCACCTCTTCGAGGCCGACGCCCGGCCCCGCCGTCGCCCCCGGCGCCACGGGCATGCACACGACGACGTCGTACTCTTCGGCCATCTCGCCGGGGTAGAGCGAGAAAGGCGGGCCTGCGTACTGCGCCCCGCCCGCCTCCACGTGCGCCATGATGGCGCCGAAGGCCTCGCCCATCGCCTGCGCGATGGTCGCCATCGTCACGCGCTTGCGCACCGTCAGCGCCAGCTGCGCCGGCAGTTCCTTCTGCTTGACCTCGTAGTCCATGGTCTCCTCCTCGATCAGGTGAACGCTGCCCGCAAAGACTACTCCACGGAGAACGCCTGCCGGCCCCGCGCCGCCGGCCGGGCCGCGCGCTCAGTACGGCCGGGCGGCGAGCACCACGGTGACGCTCGCCGCCATGATAACGGCCTGGACGCCGATGCCCCAGGCACGGCCGGAGCGCCCGTGAGGGAAGCTCTCCCAGTGGCTGGGGAAGAACTTGCGCGCGTGCTCACCGCGCATCGTGGCGATCAGCACGTCCCAGTCGGGGGCGCCGCTCACCAGCCCCATGAAGGCCATCCAGAACGGCATGCCGAGCGCGAACCAGGCGAGGAGCCAGGCGGCGAGGCTGGCGGCGAAGTCGCAGCAGCCGTACACGACGGGGCGCTTCGAGACCGTGTAGTCCCAGTGGGGGATGAGGTCCATCACGACGTGCGCCAGCACGACGATGGGGAGCACCAGCCACCACGGCCCGCCGATCGCGGCGGCGATGGCGAGACCGGCGAGGACGTGTGTGCTGACCCACATGGCGCCATGAGCCTATGGGAAGGCCGGCGCGGGCGCCAGCGCCTCGCGCGGCTGCTCGGGGACGTGCCCGCGCCGGCCTTCCCATAGGCTC